>Ga0187892_10011446_pt1 | contig 10880 bp, 8 predicted proteins | sample MA1701073metaG_FD_139345 | JGI IMG/M metagenome (GOLD analysis project Ga0187892, IMG submission 139345) | Bio-ooze microbial communities from a basaltic lava cave in the Kipuka Kanohina Cave System on the Island of Hawaii, USA - MA170107-3 metaG ... | reverse complement strand
GCTTGACGGCCTGCTCGGCGTCCTTGCCGCTGACGTTGACGGTGTTCTGTGGAACCATGGCGACTTCGGCGCTTTCGGTGGCGATCGCCGCCTTGGCAAGGGCGTCGCAGACGGTGTCGAACGCGTCCGGCGGCGTCGTGATCTCAAATGCCTCGTCGCCTTCGTTGACATCCTCGGCGCCTGCTTCGAGGACGACTTCCATCAGCTTCTCTTCGTCGACGTTACGGGCGACGGTGATCAGCCCCTTTTTGCTGAACATCCAGGCGACGCAGCCGGCGTTGCCCATGTTGCCGCCGTGCTTTTCGAAAATCCGCCGGATGTCGGCCACCGTGCGGTTGCGATTGTCGGTGAGCGCCGTCGCCATGACGGCGAGACCGCCGGGGCCGTAACCCTCGTAGTTGATCTCCTCGAGATTCTCGCCTTGGAGCTCTCCCGTACCTTTCTTGACGGCACGGTCGATGGTGTCGCTGGTGACGTGATTCGCTTTCGCGGTGTTGACGGCGGTGCGCAGGCGGGGGTTGAAGTTGGGATCGCCGCCGGCGCGGGCGGCGACGGTGATTTCCTTGATCAACTTGCTGAACAGCTTGCCCTTGCGCTGATCCTTAGCCGCCTTCTTGTGCTTAATCGTGCTCCACTTTGAATGACCGGACATGAGATTTTGCTCCTGAGAGAACCGCGGGGTGACGCTGTTTCGTAGGTACCACAGGGGCCTCGGGCAGTAAACTGGAGCCCTTGGTTAGAGTGTCTCGTTTTTAGTGAATAGTGTTTAGTTGCGGTGGGCACCTGTGGCGCCGTCCGTTTGACGGCCGTCGAAGACGGCCACATCAACTAAACACTATTCACTAAAAACTAAACACTATATTCATCCACCGCGGCAAACAGGAGCGGCAGCATAAGCTCGTGATGCCCGGTGAACTGGTAGCCGATGCCGTTTCCCTGTGTCGGACGCGTCACCACGTTCACGTGCGGGCGGTAGTGGCGGACGAAGTCCAGATCCATCGTCAGCAACCGGTCGACCCGGTGTCCGAGATTGCGCGCCAGGTTGAGCGCCTTCACGAAAACCTCGGGAATGATGACGGCCGACCCGAGGTTGATGAAGACGCCGCCGCGCATGGTCGCAACGACGGCCGCCAGGCGATGAAAGTCGGCCAGGCTTGCCCGGCCGATTGCCGCTCCGTTGGCGCTTGGATGCATGTGAATGATGTCGGTGCCGACGGCGACATGCACGGTGACCGGAATTTTCAGACGTGCCGCCGTCGCCAGGATGCTGATGCGAGTGTGCGGCAGCCGGGCTGCTAGCATCGCGCGTCCGACAGCAGCACCCAGGCCTTCGGTCTCGCGCGCGGCGGCGACCGCACCGTTGAGAAACTCGCCGGTTTCGCGCGCCATGCCGAATCTGCCGTCGACGAGGCCGGCGGCGACATCTTCCGAAGTCTGGCCGCTGTACGCCAACTCGAAGTCATGGATGATCGCCGCGCCGTTCATCGCCACACACGACAACTTGCCGCGCCGCATCCAGTCGATGATCAGCGGGCTGAGGCCGACTTTGATCGGATGCGCGCCCATACCGAGAACGATCGGTCGTCCGGCGCGCTGCCTGCGCGCGATGGCGCGCGCCGCGACCCGTAGGTCGCGGGCTGCCAGAACGTCGGGTAGGCCCTCGAGGAATTGCGCGACGTTCATCAGCCGGCGTGGCGGAGTCGCCAGCACCTTGGCCTTCACCAGGTTGCGGCGCTTGGCGAGCGGGTAGGTACGCGCCTTCGAAATGTTCAAGGTGCGTTGACGCTTCTGTCGTTGGGTCATCGGCCTCGCCGCCGTGGGCCGAAGAGCACGCGATCGACCTGTTCGCAGAGGACATGCGCGATCACGAGATGCGTCTCTTGAATACGTGCTGTCTCTTTTGTCGACGCAACCCGCAAGACGATGTCGGCCTTCCGTACCAGCTGACCGCCGCTACCACCCGTCAGGCCGATCGTCGCGATTTGCCGGCGACGGCAGGCGCGCACGGCGCGCAGGATGCTGGGCGAGCTGCCGCTGGTCGAGATCAATAGGGCGACATCGCCGCTGCGGCCGAGAGCTTCGATCTGACGAGCGAAGACTTCGGCGTAGCCGCGGTCGTTGGCGATGCTGGTCAGAGCGGAGGTGTCGGTCGTCAGAGCGATCGCCGGTAGGCCCGGCCGTTCGATCCTGAATCGATTGACGAACTCGGCGGCGATGTGTTGAGCATCTGCGGCGCTGCCGCCGTTGCCACAGACGAGCAGCTTGTTGCCGCGTTCAAATGCTTCAGCGATGGCACCAATCGCTTCGATCAGGTCGTCGATCTGTTCGGCCAGGAAGCGACGCTTGGCGGCGATGCTAGCGGCAAAAATCCGAGAGATTTCCCGACGCACGCGCGGCACCATATCTCACGCTGACTGATAGTGTCGACAAACGGCTACGTGCTGCACTTGTGCGTCGCTGTTACCGCTTGAGCCACTTCTCTTTGTGGGCGGGCTTCACCGAAGCCGGCGCTGGGCTTGGGCGCAGCGCGGCCGGACGGTGCCGACCGCCCACAATCTGGTTCCTTGGAAGTCTCGATTACTTCGAAGCCACTTGTTGCGGAATTCGCAGCTTCTGTCCGACGCGGATGCTGCGGCCGTCGCGGATGCCGTTGTAGCTGGTCAACGCGCTGACCGTCACCCGATAGCGTCGAGCGATGGAGTAGAGCGTGTCGCCTGCCCGCACCGTGTGAACGGTCGTCGACCTCTTGGCTTGCTGTGGTGCGGCGGATCGCTTGCCAGCCGCGGGTACGACCAGGGTCTGACCAACTTGTAAGCGGCGCGCGTCGCGGATGCCGTTGGCGCGTAGCAGCTCGGCGGTCGATACGCCGTAACGACCGGCAATGTCGGCGAGTATTTGGCCGCTGGTGACCGTATGCGTCCGCGTTGTCGAACCTGAGCGTGTCGCGTTCGCCGCCACCTTTGTGCTTCCCCTGGGGATGACGAGGGCTCTGCCGACCTGGATGCGTCGAGCGTCGCGCACGCCGTTGGCGCGCAGCAGATCATCGAGCGAAACGCCGTACTTCTTGGCGATGGTGTACGGGGTTTCGCCGGAGCGCACCGTATGAGTGCGATGCGAAGGACCCGGTCGTGGCGCGTCGGTGACTGCAGGGACGGTATACGCGTTCCTCTCCGCCTCGCGCGTGACGACGCGAGCCGGGGCAGAGGGTTCCTTGAGAGCCGGCTTGGCGGCGGCTGCGGCTACGACTTTCTTTGAAACACTGTCATCGCGTTGCGATCGGCTCGCCGTAGCGCGCACGGGGATGCGCAGCACCTGGCCGACATGCAAGCGGTTGACGTTGCGGATGGAGTTGGCGTGCGCCACGGCGCCTGGCGTGAGGCCGTAGCGCGTTGCAATCGAGCCGACGGTTTCGCCGTTACGTACGCGGTGTGTGATCGACCCGGTTCGAGTCTCACTGCCAGTGGCGCTGGCGTAGACTTGCGACGATTCTTTCGGGCGGTAACCGGGAATCACCAGAGCCTGTCCGGCGGCGACACGACGAGCATCGCGAATGCCGTTGGCTTTCAGCAACGCCTGCGTCGATACCCTATAGCGTTCTGCAACCGAACCGATGGTCTCGCCGGCGCGCAAGCAATAGGTGCCGTCGGCTTGCATGCCGGTGCAACGGCGATTGCCGGTTGTCTTGGCGGCATAGGCTTTGGGGGCCGGTAGACTGGCGGCAGCCGTCATGAACGTCTGCTTCATGCCCTTCGGTACGCGCAAGCTGTAGCCGCTTTGAGGTACAACTCCCCTCGTCAATGCCGGATTGAGCTCGCGAATCCTGCTGGCGCTTGTGCCGCAGATCTCCGCGACCGTTGCGAGACTGACCGCTCGGTTGACGCGTACCCAATCGAAGGCCATCGCTTCGCCCTCGGGGCGCTCGAAGCCGTACGACTCGGGGGACCTGGCGATCTGCAGGGCGGCGAGGAACCGGGGAACGTACTCTTTGGTCTCGCGCACCAGGTAGCCGCGTTCGCCCATCGCCCAGTAGTCCTGCGATCCGCGTCGTTCCAGGATGCGGGCGATGTTGCCTTCGCCGGTGTTGTAGGCGGCGAGCGACAAATGCCAATCGTTGAACATGTCGTACAGGTCGCGCAGGTAGCGGGCGGCGGCTTCGGTGGACTTGATCGGGTCGCGCCGCTCGTCGACGTACTGGTCGATCCGCAAGCCGTAACGGCGTCCCGTTTGCCGCATGAACTGCCAGGGGCCGACGGCGCCGGCGCGGGAGACTGCGCCGGTCTGGAAGCCGCTCTCGATCAGCGGCAGGTACACCAACTCGATCGGCACGCCTTCGCGCTCGAGGATCGACGACATGGTCGGGACGAAGCGGCCGCTGCGCTGCAGGGCGCGGCCATAGAAATCACGCAGGTCGGACTGGAAGCGGCTGACGTAGCGCTCCACCTCACGGTGCTCGAAGTCGAAATCGGCGGAATCGGCTACCTTGGAACGGAGGGGATCACGATCGGCGGCCCTGGGAAGCTGCGGGAAGGGCTGGGAGAGGTCCGCCGTGCCCGCTTGCGGGTCCTGTTTCCACGGCCAAAGCTGCGTCACGAAGTGCTGTGACCCGCAGCCGGTCATGGCGAGCATCAACGAGATGCCAGCGAGCAGTCGGCGCGTCCCAGGGCGCATCCGGCTTCTTCCCTCCTTTCGCTATTGCCCGGGTCGGGAAGACTCAACGAGACGCCCTCGGGCAATATGAGTTTGGTAGAACTCAGCTTCGCGACCCCGGTCCTAGCAGCCACGCCCTACCACCAACCCCGTGTTGCGCGGGAACAGCACCGGGGGTCGAGACGACCTACCACAATCGTCTAAGCGGCCGCAACCCTGAAATGAGGGTTTGGGTTTTTTTCGAAAACTGTTTTGAATCCGGCAGATTGCTGCGAATCAGAAGAGCAGCTCCCACACCTGCGCCAATGTGCTGGCGCCGACGATCTGTACGCCGTTCAGCCGCGGTAGCTGCGCCCGCGACGATTCCGGCACGATACAACGGGTGAAGCCGAGCTTCATCGCCTCTCGCACGCGCAGCTCTACCTGCCCGACGGCACGCACCTCGCCGGCGAGACCGACTTCGCCGACGAGGACCGTACGTGCTTCGATCGGCTTGTCGAGGAAACTCGACGCGACCGCTGCAATCACCCCGAGATCCGCTGCTGGCTCGTCGAGTCGCACGCCGCCGGCGACGTTGACGAAGACGTCTTGCCCAAGCAGATGCAACCCCATCTTCTTTTCGAGGATGGCGATCAGCAAGGCGACCCGATTTGGATCGATTCCCAGCGTCGTACGCCGCGGCGTTCCAAACGTGCTGGCGGAGACCAACGCCTGCAGTTCGACCAGGATCGGCCTCGTCCCTTCGAGCGTCGCAATGACGACTGAGCCGGGGACATCCTCCGGCCGCTCGGCGAGAAACAGCGCCGATGGGTTGGTCACCGGCTGCAAGCCGCTTTCCTTCATCTCGAAAACGCCGATCTCGTTGGTCGAGCCGAAGCGGTTCTTCACTGCCCGCAAGATGCGAAAGGCATGGCCGCGATCACCTTCGAAGTACAAAACCGTATCGACGATGTGCTCCAGAACCCGCGGCCCTGCCAGGGCACCTTCCTTGGTCACGTGACCGATCAGGAACGTCGGCAAGCCGATCCGTTTCGCCGCCAACACCAGGCGCGCGGCGCATTCCCGCACCTGGCCAATCGTTCCCGGAGCGGAACCGAGCTCTTCGGTAAACATCGTCTGTATCGAATCGACGCCCAGTGCCAGGGGTTTCACTTTCTCTATCTGGTCCAAGACCTGATCCAGCGCGGTTTCGGCGAGCACAAGGACGTTGTCCGCGGCGGCGCCGTCGGCAGCGCCGAGGCGGGCGGCGCGCATCTTGATCTGCTGCGGTGACTCTTCTCCTGAGACGTAGAGGACGGGTCCGCGAGCGGCTAGCGCGGCCATGGCCTGGAGCACCAGGGTCGATTTGCCGATCCCCGGATCGCCGCCGATCAAGATCGCCGATCCCGGGACGACACCGCCGCCGAGAACTCGATCGAGCTCGCCGATGCCGCACAGCGACCGAATCTCACTGGCATCTTCGACCGCTGCAAGCGCTTGCGGTCCGTCCCGTCCGTTCTTCGGTTGCCGCCGGCCACCGGGTGAGGTGGATTCGACGCGCTCCTCGGCAAACGTGTTCCAACCCTGACAGTCGGCGCAACGCCCCAGCCACCGCGGCGATTGAGAACCGCAGGCCTGACAGACGTATGTAGTGCGGGCTCGTGCCATCGTCGCGCATCGACTCAACGATCCCGTCGCTAGCACAATGGCCGTCTACAGGCACGGCGGGTTGCTGAAAGAGTCAGAAAGGAAGTCTGAGAGGACTGCGGCACGGATGAACGGCACCAGAAGGGGAACGCCCCGGCGACTCAAGACGATGCTCGAGCCGCCAGGGCTCCATTTCAAAAGGTAGACTTGCGCGAGTGCACGCGCCTGACTGTCGCTCCGCCCAGGAGCAACAGCGCGACGGCTCCGCCTGAAAGCCACAGCGGCGAGGCCGCCGGTGCGTAGGCGTGGTCGCACGTCGGCAGGTCTTCACACGGCGATTCGACAATCTGGATCGACTGGAAACCCCCGTTCAAGGAGCATGGTCCAGCACACGGCCCTTGCTCTTCAGTCTCACCAAAACGTCCCAGGCAGATCACCGCCTCGTTCTGACAAGTACAAATCGCACATGAGTCCGCCACCGGGATAGCACTGACATCGGAAGGGCCAGCGAGCATCGCAAAGGTCAGTCCCAACAACACCGCAACGCGCATACTCATCCTCCTTATATCCCAACCAATGTACACATTACGCCTGTTTGCCAAGGCTCATACCCCAAAACGCAATTGACTTGAACCGCTCAGAGGGGTGCTTTGGGAGAGAAAATGCGCTGATTGCGCCTTAATGTCGCCCGGCGCTAGAGTCCGCCCTCGAGATTGGAAGGCCCGTGGAGCTTCGCAATATACGCCCGAAAGAGCGCGACGCCGTACTCGATCTTCTCTCTAACTGGTTGAATAGTCGGGAGTTCTTTGCGAGGTACCTCGATCACGATCCGACCTTCCGCGACGACCTCTGCTTCGTCGGCGTCGACCGCGGCCGCGTCGTCAGTACCCTGCAGGTCTTTCGCAAGCGAGTCCGCATGCTCGGCGCTGTCGTCGAGGTTGCCGCCGTCGCCAATGTATTCACTGCTGAGGACTACCGTGACCGCCGTCTGGCCTCCCAGCTGATCGAAAAGGCCAGCGAAGCCATGGTGGAGAACGGTTTCGATCTCTCCCTCCTCTTTGCGACCCGAATTCCCTTCTACGGCCGTCTCGGCTGGCAAAGCCATCCGCGTCAGCTGACCTTCATCGAAGCCGCAAATGGTCAGCCGGCTGGCGACTATGCGGTGCGGCCGTTTGCGGTCGGGGATCTCCCGAGCATCGCCTCTCTTTACGACGACTACAATGCACACCACGACGGGACGACTGTTCGCGACGCCGCCTACTGGATCGGACAGCTGCGTTATGCCGGAAACCCCGACGAACACTTCCTGGTCGCTACCGAACACGATCGAATCATCGCTTATGTCCGAGGCACGACGCTGTACGATTTCTATGTCGTTCTGGAACACGGCCACCTGCCCGGCTACGAAGCTGGCCTGACACAACTCCTCTGCAACCTGCACTTTGGACCGGCCGGAGCGCTTCCCGGGACGATCGCGCAGCTCTCGATCGCCCCTGCGGTGCAATCCGCGCTCGCCGGGCGCGGACTGCATCTGCGTGATGTCGAGGATGCTTTCTGGATGTGGCGTGTCGTATCCGCCGAACGGCTGGCGGCGAAGCTCAAGATCGATCCCGCCGAGTGTCAGCGTCAGGACTTGTTTTTTCGCCTCTTGCCGCCGGCGCGTTCGGTCTACTGGATCTCGGATCGGTTCTAGGGCGCGTCAGCTGGCAACGCCAGGTCTGCACGACCGTTCGCGATAGCAGGGTGAAGTGAACCATCGGCGAACGCGCGCGGCCACGCGACAGCCGCTAGCGGCAGATCAACCGCGTTCCGTCACCCGTGCAGCCCGGTCGAGGTCCAGTGGGCGGATTCCAATCTAGTGTGGCGCACTCGTCTGTTGCTCCTGCGATGAAGACGGTTCGCACGTCGTCCACCGCCGGCAACGAGACACTGCCTGTGCTCTTTCCGCTTGCCGACCAGCGCAGCATTCCATCGACGCTGCGCGAACGATCGGTGATCACGGCGCGAGTGATGCCGCCAACGGTTCCGGCTTTGTCGATGTAACGCCACAACGTTGCCGAGCGATTCACCTTCCAGCCGCTGATACCGTCGTAGAGTCCGCCTGGAATGGTGACATCAATCCCGCCGGGGCCCGTGGCGCCGGCAATGATCAGCCGAAAACCGTTGGCTGCCGGGTCGATCGCCGCCCAGGGCTTCGGAATGACTGCACTACCGCGGACACGCAGCATGAACGGGTCGGCGACCAGCTTGAGGGATGGCCGGTCGATGACGATTCCGCTGTCGCAGGGCGATGTATTCTGACACTGGCAGCCGCTGCATTCCTGACCGGGAGCGCAATCGAGGTCATCTTCGCACGTCTCGCTGCCGCAGATGTTGCCGTCGCCGCAGACAACCGGCGCGGCGGCGCAGATGCACTGCGAGCAGAGCGTGCAGGCGTCCGCGCAGTTGAGACCGGGCTCGCCGCATTCCTCGCCGGCGTCGACGAAACCGTCGCCACAGGTATCGAGTTGCAGCTCGTAGGCGCCCATGTCGTAGCCGGGACCGACCGGACGGGGGTTGCCCTCGATGTCGACCGACGGAGCCGTGGTTGCCGTGCCGGTGTCGCGCGCCGGGCTGGTCTCGAGCAGGTGGAAATCACTTCCCGGGGCGACGAAGTTGGCTGTCGGAGCCGCCAGAAACGAGTGTGCGTCGTACCCCAAACCCTGCCAAGTGGCGAAGTTGATGACCGTGTTGGCGCCGTCGATGCTGAAGCGACTCATCAAACTGTTGTAGTCGCTGACGAAACCCGGGCGGCTTGAGCTGTCGACCGCGATCACGCCGCGGAAGGAGTGGAAGTTGTACAGGATGTTGTTGCGAACGGTGTTGCCGCTCGAGCCACTGTTGATGTTGATGCACCAGCGCGCGTTCGAAGCGTTGATAACGGTGTTGTTGATCACCAGGTTGCCGGTCGAGCCGGCGGCGCCGTCGATGCGGTACAGGCTGATGCCGCTGGCGTGGTTGTCGAACAGCAGGTTGTTGCGAACGACGCTGTTGTTGACACCGTCCATGTTGATCCCCGAGCCGCCGGCGACGCCGTTGCCGTAGATGATGTTCCGCTCCACCAGCGCGTTGGAGATCATGCCGTCACCGCCCTGGCTTTCGTCGCCGTTCATATGGATGCCGTTGGCGTTATTGTCGTACACCAGGTTACCGCGGATCACCGGGCGATCGCCGCTGTTGGACACGTAGATGCCGTGCTCGTCGCCCGAATCGTGGGTTTCGTTGTTTTCGATGGTCAGATCGTCAGCGAAGCCGGAGAAGATTCCCCAGACGCCGTTGGAGCCGCAGTGGCAGTCGCGGATGGTGACGAATTCCGACAGCGCCGTGCGGATGCCGGCGCGGGTGCGGTCGTTGACCGTGAAGCCGTCGATGACGACGTATGCGGCGTCCTCGATGTTGATGCCGTCGGGGGTGTTGCCGTTGTTCGAGGTGATGAGTACCGCCGGGCTCTCGGCCAGAAACGTAATCGGGTTGCCGGCCGTGCCGGACCGTTCGACGTAGAACCCGGGATAGCTTCCGTTCAGAACATGGACCGTATCGCCGGGATTGGCGACGTCGGCGGCGCGCTGCGGGGTTGCCCACGCCGTCGCGATGCTGAGGCCGTTGTTGCCGTTATTGCCGCCGTTCTTGACGTAGTAGTCCGTGGCATTTGCGGGCGCAGAGAGCAGGATCGCGACGAAGACGATCAGTGTTGCGAGAGTTAGCCGCCGCATACCTCCACCTCCTGAACTGAATCGTTGCGCGATCTGCGATGAGCCATGCGCGATCCGCTATCCGCGAAGGCAGCAACACCGGTGCCCGCCGACCGGGGCGCGCAACATCTGCGCGGCAGCGTGTCGAGTCGCTCGTTGGACCCCAAATGGCTGCCGTTCTGTACGGCTGCGAACAGCAGAGAGTGCATGGTGGGACGCAAATCGATGGCTTATGACGTATGGCTTATTGCGTATGGACCTCGAAACCGGCCGCTACTCCTCTTTCAGTTGTTGGGTCCAATCCAGGACGCGCGCTTTTGCCGCCCACGCCTCGGCTTCGGCGATATTTCCGGCGCGCTGGTAGATGCGCGAAACGTTGGTGTAGGCCAGTTGCTCCTTCGGCGTCAGCTCGACGACCTTCTTGGCAGCGTCGAGCGCTTCGGCCCACATCTCCTTGTCGGCGTAGGCCATCGAAAGGCCTTCCCACGCATCTGCGAAACCGGCGTCGACCTCCAGGGCCGCCTTGTAACTTGCGATAGCAGTATCGATGTTGCCGTCGGCGACGTGGTCGACGGCCTGGTCGAAGAGCTGGGACGCTGTCGCCATGCTCCGACTGTAACCGAACAACTGGCGTCTCTCAATTCGCAAATCGAGCGTGGGTGGTGTGGCGGTTTGGTCGCTCTTTCGCCCGCGCTTTTTCTTCGACCCAGCCCTAGGGCACGCGACCAACCTCCCTTTAACTCCCCCCTTGGTAGAGACTGTCGATTTTCTCGCGAGTGGTCCCTCGATACGCCGCCGAAGACGTCGGCTACTCGGGACGAGCGGATTTGTGGCCTTGATTTACAAGACCTCTCTCCGTTCGTCCCGAGTAGGCCG
>Ga0187892_10011441_pt1 | contig 10882 bp, 16 predicted proteins | sample MA1701073metaG_FD_139345 | JGI IMG/M metagenome (GOLD analysis project Ga0187892, IMG submission 139345) | Bio-ooze microbial communities from a basaltic lava cave in the Kipuka Kanohina Cave System on the Island of Hawaii, USA - MA170107-3 metaG ... | reverse complement strand
GCGGTCTGCCGTGCGCCAGTGATAGGCCGTGTAGGGACGCTGGGACCAGTAGTGCGCCACTGTGTCCGCACCGGCCGGGAGGACCAGCGGCCCGACCGCCACCGAATGGGGCAGCACGTACCGGACGGCCAACCAGCCCGCTTCGTGGTGGATCAGGGTGCAGTGGAACGTTTGCTCCCTCCCGTCCAACGTTCGTTTGACCTCCAGCACCGGTGATCCGATCATCGCGACCCCGCGGCGTGTCCACGCCGCGCTGCAAAGCAAAAGGACGGCGCACTCGCGCCGCCCCGCGCGACTCATCGTCATCCTGCTCTGCAGTTGGAAGTGGTCGGGGAGGGGGGATTTGAACCTTCCTCCCCTCCTCTACTGACTAGTGTAGTCTACTGTCGGGATGCAGTGTTGGCAAGGCTCTCCGCCGTTCATGCGAACGCCCGTTCCCCCGCCTAGTTCTGCCTGGTCGCGCCTGTGATGGGCACAATTTGGTCACAATATCACGTCAGCCGCCGTATGACAGAGAGTCGCCTGTCAGTATGTCTCCGAGCGTGGCATCACAGATACCGGTAGTACAGAAGGGCGGCGGCGAGGTTGAAGGAGTAACCGGAAGGAACATGTAACTAGCCACCCGTGGCCGTGCCGGACGGTCCTTACTCAGGGTTTGAAGAAGTATTCACCGACGACCATTACTACACACTCGTATGCTGCCGCTGCGGGTACCGACTTGATTTCATGGCCGATTACGGTGACCCGAAGATTATCCGCATCGAGACTATCGGCCACCTGATGCACCATCGCCGCTGGATGGGCCCGCGCGAGCGGCCGTAGGACCTCAGAAACCCAGGCGATGCCCCGGCCGGGGATGGGGCACTAGAACTGCCAAGAACCCACCTGGGAAACTAGTCGCCAGCCTACTGGAGGAAGTGGTCCGCTGCGCCTGCGATGTCGCCGAGGACCTCGGCGAACTTCCCGCTGTGAACCACAAGGATGTGCATCCGCGCGAAGAGTTCCATCGAACCGCGTGTCAACGCGTACACAACGTCGGTTGGCGCCAACTGGAGGTGGCGGGGGAGGGCGTACTCGTAGACGAGGTAAGGCCATTCGTTCAAGGTAGCCTTCGCGTACGGAATCTCGCCAGTGGACGGGTCCACGTCGGCGGGGTCGAAGTCGCAGGTAAAGATGCGGGCCGAGGTCACGACCATGGGCAGGAAGACCTGCTTGCGCCACGGCATTCGTGGGGCCGGGTCCGCCGAGCCGAGCGTACTGCCGAAGCCGCGTTCCTCCTGGGCGATGGCCTGTGCGGCGAGGGCGACCTGATGGGCCGCCTCGGCGATGGCCGCGTTTGACGTCTTCGTCCTGTCGCCCCTCTGGTGGGCGGCGTACGAACCCCGGGTCTCCCGGGCCTCGTCCGCGACGGGGATGGTCAAACCCACGGTCTTCAAGGAGGCTCCGACAGTCCAGCCTTGGGCCGGAGCCTCGCGCGGGAAGTTCTCCACCTGCGAAACCGCAAAGGTGGTCTCCTTCGGAAGGGGATACTTCGGGAACAGGACCCAGTTCACGAACTCCGGGTTGTGATTCTTGCACTCGACAAGCAGGGTAAGTAGACGGTCGCCGCGCCGGAGTTCCGCCCGGATGTCCAAGGCGCTCTCGCGTCCGCGCCAGGGGCCGTTCGGCGGGGGGAACTCGACAGCATAGTTCGTAGACCTGACGCTCCATGTACCGCTGTCCGCTATGGCCTTCTGGCACCACCGTTCGAAGAAGACCCCGTGAATGTTGATGGCGCGGATGGTCCAGTCGTGTTCAGAGGACGGCATCGCAATTTTCTCGTGGCTTCTCTCGGGTGGGCCGGGCGGGGAACCTAGCATTCACCGGACTCGTCCTTTTGGTGGACTCATCGCTAGTGTCGAGGAGGGTGGTCTGCTGGGGCAGTATGCAGCGCCTACCTGGCAGGTGCGGGCACAAGTGTCTTGGCAGGAACCCTACCCGGTGCCTTGGAGGCCCTTCCCGGAATAGGGATGAGATACCATCTGGAGAAAGCCCTATCGGCCAGTTCATTGATCCGAGGAACGTCGCGATTGTATGCGTCCACCTTCGCATTGTAGGTATCGATGAGAGTGTTATAGCGTTCACGGATAGGATTGACCTCATCGACGAGCCGGTTGTGCTCGTCGATCACGCGCTTGTAACGGTCATTGACATCTGACGGTGCGCCCGTCTGACCATGCTGGGCCTCGATGCGCCTGGCCTCGGTCTTCAATTCCGCCATCCTCGCCTTGGCTGTCTCAATCCGGCTCTTAAGGGTTTCAATTTCAACCTCGATGACCTGCAGTTCATGTTCCCGACTATCCATAGCCCTCTTCAATGCCTCGAAGGCCTGCTTGTCGCCACTATGCCACCATTCCTGCCCGACGTAGAGCATCGCGTTTCCCACGCCGAAAACGAGAATCAGGACCAGGAGTGTTCTCATCCTTCACATCTCCCCCGGCTATGGCAGACATACTCACCAAATCACTTCCCTTCGAGGAGCCGCCACAACGCCGCGCCATAGATTATGAGGACGGCAGCAATGGCAATCAGCACAAAGGCCAGGCCAGTCCGCCCCACAAAACGAAATTCGTTCAGCGCAACGAGAACCGATACCGCCAGAGCGATGCGGACGGCCGTTCTCAACCTCGCTCCTCCTTTAGACTACCTACCAAAGGATGAGAAACGCGAATCCTGACGCTGCAATCACAGCCGCCATGCAGCCACTTCGCTTGGGTTCCTCGCCCGACTCCGTGACGCCCTCCAGAATCAAGGAGGTCTCTGATTCCCTCAACTTCCCGGTTGCATTCCGCTTCAGCATCTCCCACGTGGTACGTTCCAACATCGCCAGGGTGTCAGCGGGCTCCTGCCGAGTCGCGAGGGCTTTGAGGCTTGCGCGAACCATCTCTCGTGTGACGACGAGCCTGCTGCCGTGGACCTCCACAGCACTGGATAACGGACGGTCAGTGACTTGGCCTCCAGAGGCCGACGCGATGGCCTCAGCGAGGTCTCTCGAACTGGCGGGAACGTAGAAAGATGCCATCAGTCCTCAGCGTTCATCCCCTGCCGCCTCCGGCGGTCTGTACGACTTGGAGACCGGCAATATGATCCCAGGAGAAGGCGATAGTCTGACCTTCCCGGTCTATCACGAGGGCATCGGGGTCAGCGCGAACCACGTTGCCTTTCAACACCGGGAATATGGGAGCGCCTTGGGGACTGGTGCCGGTTGGTGGGAAGTAGACGACAACCGCCTCGCCCTTCCTGACAGGTTTGCCTTCTGCCTCCCATACGTCATGCAGTCTCCTCATCTGCATTTCACCCCTTCCCAGAACACGCCTGGCCTCTGCCTTCTTCGACCGATCACGCTCTCCTGCCGAAAGTTGAGCGCCACCAGCCTTACGTCCCAATGTGAAGCGTTGTGCCATGGACCGTTGGCTCACAAGATGACCCGAGGAGGGCTATTATAGAGGTCGAGACAAGACAAAGGGGAGGGCGTCGTGGAACGGGGCATCAAGTACTGGCTGCGTTGGCTGGCGGTACTCCCCGGAGCCCTCATAGCCGGTGTGCTCGCCGCCTTCCCGCTTCACTGGATTCTGTACCTCACCCTGAGGAACTTCGTGGCACCATATCCGGAGTTGCCTGAACGTGCACTCACACCCTTTGCTATCGCGGCGGTCTTTGTTTGGTCGGGGTCGAGAATCGCACCGAAGTACAAGGTCGAGGCGGCTGTTGTGATGTTCGGGCTCTGGATGGCGCTGCTTGGCGGCTTCGTCTTTCTGACGCTCTCCGGCGGTACGTGGATGGGCCGTCCGATGTACTTCCAAGGTGGTGGACTGGCGCCGATTATGGCTGCTGTTGGCGCATTCACTGGGCTTTACGTCGCTCGGAAGAAACGGTATGACATCCAGCGGATCGGATGAAACTCCTGATTCAGCGCCAAAGACTAGGCGAGGAGAGAAGCAGCGTGGCTGATCTAGCGAAGTATGGGGAAGTCAAGACCATCAAGTTCGACCGTGAGATCGAGGACACGGGGCTCGCGCAGGCCATCGACGTTGCTGAGAAGTGTGGAGCGTAGCATGATGGTACAAATCAACTGGGTCGTGCTGGCTACCATCGTCGGCCCTCTTTCCGCCGCCATCATCGCGGTGATCCTCGATAGGTGGCTGGAACGGCGGCCCAAACTGATTTCCTGGCTCGGCCATGCTTCGGCTGTGCGGATGCCGCCTCAGCAGGGTCAAACGCAGCCGTATGATATCTACACTCATGCAGTCGTGGTATGGAACGCTGGCCGCAAGGCGGCCACCAATGTGCGGTTGGGACACTATCATCTACCGAACTTCAGCGTCTTCCCTTCGGTTGTCTATCGCGTGGAGAACCCGCCTGGAGGTGGAGCAGAAATCATCTTCCCCACGCTGGTTTCCAAGGAGCAGGTAACAATAACGTATCTTTACTTCCCGCCAATCACGTATGACAAGATCAACAGTTATACGAAATCCGATGAAGGGATGGCGCGAGTTGTTAGAGTTCTGCCTGCGCCCGTTCAGCCCATGTGGCTTTACGGGACAGCAACCGCCGCGCTCGTCGTTGGCGCAGTCACGACGTTGTATCTGCTCATTCTCCTGGCTTTGTGGGTAGTCAGGCTCATGTAGACATAGGCGGGCCGTACGCGCCACTACATGCTGGCCAACGGGCTGTACAAGAGATAGGCAGCCTCACCCCCGCCGCTCCCTCCCTCGCCCTGGCGCGCCTTTCATGTGCTGGCATTGAGGTCGTGGCGGACAGTCGATAGCATGACACACAGCGAGTAGAGTCCGGGATGGCAGCGTCCTGGAGAATCATGTGCGATCCGGCGATCATGAGAAGGGTGTGGCGGACTTGTTACGTGGCGGGAAGGGTGAAGGCTCCCTATTCATCCGCCCCCGTTCCCTTCGGTTTCGGCTGTCTCCGTGCCTGATGCGGGCTCCTGCGGTTGCGCTGTTCTCCTGGCACGACGCCTTCGGATTCGCGGTGGTCCAATCTGCTCACGAGCCTCCTGTGACAGCATGCTGTGCAGGGCGACCATGAGATCCTCGGGATCAATGAGGACGCCCTCCTTTCGCCTGATCTCGCGCCGTATGAGACGCAGCACTGCCTCCTGAAAGACGGCCCGACCGAGGGAAGCGGGGTTGAGGGCGGCTTGCCGCGACCAGAACTCCTCGTGCTCGTTCTTCCGTATGGCGTTGCAGTGGAGGATTCCCAACCGACCCGCAGCCGAATCCAGGTCCTCTTTAGCCAAGTCAACCGAGAACACCCTCTCGTACTCGATGCCTTCCTCGAACGTGAGGTGGTAGAGGTTCCAGGCAACCCCGTTCGTCAGGAGCACCCAACGGAAGTTGTTCCGGGAAGCGTACATCTGGGCCTGCTCGATATGCCTGTCCCGGAGAGTGACTCCGGCGGCCTTCATCTCTACCAGTAACTTCGTGACCCCGTTGATCTTGAGGGCGATATCGACGTATTTGTTCTTCATCTGCGTCTCCCGACTGATCTCGGTCAGAGCGTCGTAGCCAAGGACCTCCTCCATGAACTTGACAACACGCTGAGCCGTGTCGGCCTCGTTCAGGTTGTCCTGTTGGGCCTGAAGCAGGATTGGCTGGAACCTCCTTAGCGGTGTGCGGATACCTGCCGTCATCCCGGCACCTCCCCATTAAGATCACTAACGACGCGAAGTGATCCAACGTCTCTGGAGTTACTATGTTTGGAGCACGAAATGGCGTTGAGCGCCTTCCCTCCGGAACCCTGGCGGCTACTCTCCCAGTTTGGTTCCATCTGCGAAAAGAATGGTCTTCGGTCGCCATTCCACCTTCATATTCGCCAAAGCGGTGGACCTCAGTCTTTGCCTTCTGTCCATGAACTGATTGTAGTCAATGGTGTAGGTTTCGTTCTTCTTTTTGCCCTGTCCAAGACCCGTATCATAGGAAAGACCGATTGAATCGATCTCCGTACCGAACAGGTCCTTGAAAACTACTGTCCCTCGGAATGCCCTGATCGGCCTTTCACTCTTATTGTGCATTGCGATCTTGAAAGTGATTTTGTCCTGGTAGACTCCGCTATAGATATTGGCTTCCTGGAAGCCCTTTTCGTACACGGTTACCGTAAGGTGCTTGAGCAGTTCCGCAATGAGTGCTTCCTCTTTCTTCCTGGCCTCCTCGGCGAGTCTCTTTTGCTCCCTTTCCTTCGCCTCAGCCTCTGCCAGTATCTTCCTCTGCTCGTCAATGACCTGGCCGACCGTCTTGCCTTCGAGAACGCTCCCCGTTAGCGCATCTCTCACAACGGCTGCCATCAGGAGTCCGACTTCCTCGCCAGTTAGGTCCTTGCTCTTTTTGACTGCCTCCAAAACCTGCTCTTCGTTGTCCTTCGTAAACTTGAGGTCCTTTGCGTTGGCGCGCATGGTGCATCCTATGATGGTCACACTGACGATGGCTAGGATGACTACTGCGGACACCTTCATCACCCCACCTCCTCCCTGTCAAACCCCGGTGCAATTCTCTTTGCGCGCGTCGTTCGGCGATCCTCGCATCGTAACCTCTAGTCCAGCCCGCATCCGCTCGACAGCAGCCGCCCTCTCCTGGGCATATACACGGGGGGGTGGAGCGGAGATGACGAGATTCCTAGTCCTGGCGCTCGTGTTTGCTGCCGGGTTCTCCATTGCGGTCGGCGCCCTGCTGACAGACGCTAAGCACAAGATCATCACGCGTGACTACGAGTGCTACTACTCCTCGCGGCGACTGCCGGGCGAGGTGGTCGAGGACAGCATGGCGCGGTTCGTTTCCGCGGGAGAATACGCCTTCCTGGATATGTGCACCGATGACACCTGCACGAAGCGCCTAAAGTACCGCGTCAGAGTGTGGGGAATCATCGTTGATGACGCTAACTTCCCCACGCTACCTGGCTGGCGAGGCTGCGTGGTCGGAGAGCCAGCCAGCGAGTACAACATGGAAAGACCGTAGCACATCAGTGTGAAAACCTCAGACGAGGGCCGCTGCCAAGACGGGGCGGCACCTTTTCTCATTCCCTATGCGGGCGTTGGGACCGTTACGAGGAATCCAGTCTCGTGAGGGAAGGAGGTTCTTACGTGGCGATGAAGTTCCGCCACCTGAGATGGAGGAATTCGTTGAGGAGGACTTTGAAGAGGAGCGGATTCACCCGGAGGACCCTTATCTCCAAACCGCCCGAGAGGAATTGAGGCAATTCTTCGCACAGAACCGCGAACGCGTCTTCTTTTCACGCCAGTTGGAAGTCCGATTTGAGGGGCAGTTCTACCACTGGATCACCAACCGGGCACTTCGAGACCTTGCGGCGGAGGGACTCCTGAGGACCGAACGCAAAGAACTGGTAAAGGCCAAAGGAATCATTCACCTGTATTGGCATCGGCGCAATCGATATCCACGACGAGCAGCGGCGAATGTAGTCGCGCTCGTTGACTCGTACGCAACATATGCGCTGGGTGAGACCCTGGGGCTTCACGGCGAATGGATGATCATGGAGGGGTTCGCCCGGAATCGGTTCGTTATGTTAGGACGCGAGACCAACGAATATTTGGGCCGCAAGTGGACTGACACCAATCACAACTTGTACTTCATTTTCGAGCGGGATGGCTGCGCGTATGGCATTGAGGTGAAGAACACTCTGGGTTACATGGACCGTGCCGTATTGCGGATCAAAGTTGCGATCTGCCAGTATCTTGGCCTGCGGCCTGTGATGGCCTGTCGGTGTTGCCCTGGTCCTGGGTGCATGACGACGTGAACAGTGCGGACGGCTACGGCCTCCTGCTCAAATGGCAACTTTACCACTGGACCCACGCGGACCTCGCGCACCGCGTTCGAGACGAACTGGGGCTGCCGGTAGATTCGCCGAGGAGGCTTTTGGACGTAACTGTGGACAGGTTTGTCAGATGGCACGCCCGGACGTGTGTGAATCCGCCTGGGAATTCACATGGGGATGCCCGGAACCCCTAGTAGGACGGCCTTTTTGAAGGGTTCCGGTGCACCCCTATTAATACGTTGTTGCCAGCAAGAGATTCGGTTGCCTATCCTTGCAGACCCTTCTAGTCCAGCCGCATCCGTTCGACGGCCGACGCCCGCTTGCGGGCCGCCCTCTCCTGAGCATATGAACGCGGGGGAGGGAACACCATGCCCTCCATGGAAACGACTACACTGAAGAGGCGGCGAGAGATGTCTAACAAGAAGCCAAACATTTGGACTGAACCCAACCCTGTGGCAGGGATCATCATCCGGCTCCTGCTGCTGACCGTGTTTCTGCTGGTGGTCTTCTACGGGCTCCGGATTCTCTTTTAGGCCACCCTCACCACGAGGGCCCCTGCCACGGCGGGGCGGCCCTTTTCCTATCTGTCACGGCAGATGGGTGAGCCCACTCAAATACGCCTTGCCCTTCTCGGTCAGCCGCCGCCCCGAGCGCATGACCTGGGAGAGTTGCGCCCTCAGCAAGAACGGCTCCACAGCCCCCGCGATCTCCGCGACATCGATGGCGAGCGCCACGGGCCGTCCCGTCGCTTCGTAGAAGCACCCGCAGCCCGCGAGGGTCTGGAGCGCCGAGTCCGTCGTCGAGAGTTCCGGCCCGGTCACGGGATAGACGGCGCACCCGGCCTCGTTCGCCGTCGCGGTCATCAGCAGCGTCTTCCCCAGACCGGACGCGCCGACGAAGAGGACATCGGCGAGCCGCCGCCCTTCCCGCCGCGACGCGGCGATCTCCAGGCGCAGCAGGCTCAGGACTTCCTGCTGCCCCACCACGTCGCGAAACGTCACAGGTTCCTGCCGCTGCCTTTCGGTGCGGACATCCGGCTCCAGTTCCTCGATCTCCGTGACCTTGAAAGCCACGGTTGCGATTGTGGCGCATGCCTGATCCAGTATTCCGTCCCAAGGCTCACGTGCGATCCACCTCCTGCGAGTCCGCCAACCGCTCAACCGCCGCCAGCAACTCCACAATGGTGGGCTCGCCGTAATTGTCAGTGACGCTGCGCGGCCCGTGCCCCATCAGGGCGCGGATGACTTCCTCGGCGACTCCGGCCCGACGCAGCCGCGCCTTATACGCATGGCGGAAAGCATGCGCCCCGCAGCGCAGCCCGGCCTGGTGCAGCATCGCGTTGACGCTCTGCGGTGTCACCGGCCGACCAGGATTCGACGGCGAGGGGAAGAGAGGCGAATCCGGTTCGCGCCCGTCGAGCCAGGAGGCCAGTTCGCCCCGGATCGCGGCTGGCAGGACAAGGGTCCGGACCTTCCCGCCCTTGCCCCGAGTCACCGTGCAGCCCTCGCTAGCAAGCGCCCGGCCGTCCGCGACGGTCAGCGCGGGGATTCCGGCTAGGGGGTCGCCCACTACCTCGCTGATGCGCGGCCCGGCCCACCAGAGCAGCGCCATGAGCGCCCTGCCCCACGCAGGAGCCCGAGCCCCCGCGTCGCGGTATTCCTCAGGAGTGACGGGCTCGACGCGCTTGCGGTCGGCCGGCCGGACCTGCGGCCCGACCTTGTAGCCGCCGTGCAGGATCGCGAGCGTCCGCGCGGCCTCCTGGTCGCCGTGCCGTGCCAGAAAGGCGAGCCACCGGTTCACCCCGGCCTTCTTGCGGGCGAAGGTCTTGGGTCTGCACCGCCCGTGGTTCACGGAGTCGGCCCAGGCCTCGTACAGGTCAATGCCCGCGGGCCGTCCAGCCCGGAACGCCTCGAACGCTGCGCCGTCAGCGAAGTATGCGAGGACGGTCCGGGGGCTCTCCGTGCGCTCCAGGTGCTCCCTGAACCCCTCCAGCCCGGCGCTCATCGGCTCACCCCTTTTCGCTTAGCCTTGGCGCGATCCCACCGCGCCCGGATGGCCCTGACCGCGATCCTGCGGCGCCGCTCCGGCGTCAAGGCCTTGGCCCGAGCCTCGCCGCCCTTCCGGCCCAGGGCAACTAGGTACTTCCGCAGTTCCGGCGGCACCTTCCCCATGCCCACCACCCCGCAACCTTACTTGCCCGGCACGTACCACGTTAGCACGCGCGTACCTGGCCGTCAAGAAGGAACGTGTCTTCGGCCGTTCGTGGCCGCCAAGTATGGCAGGATGGGGGTGCAGCGCACGCAGACCGATAGGCTTCTGGAGAACCGCTCCGTCTAATACGTGACCGGCACGTATACCCTTGCGAGAAGCGCACTTCTAGCAAGCGTGCAGTCGAAATGACGGTGAATCCTTCGTGAAAATCGCCGAATTCGGACCAAAACCGGCCTAAATCGCCCGTGGCGGGGTTCCAGATGCCCCGCACGGAAGCAGAGACGCCCAGCAGGCCCGCCACCACTCCTCAGGCTTCACGCTCGACCGCTACGGCCATCTTTTCGACACCCTCCCAGTTACCCCGGTGGAGTGGTGGGACGATCTCCTCTGGCCGTCAGGTTTCCCTTGGGCACAATTTGGTCACAGAAGTAATCAGACGCGAGCCGAAGCCCGCGTCTGATCTGGTGTTTAGATGGTCGGGGAGGGGGGATTTGAACCCCCGGCCTCAGCGTCCCGAACGCTGCGCGCTAAACCAAGCTGCGCCACTCCCCGACGCCGCTCCCATTGTAATCGTCGGCGTCGGGGTGGACAAGCCGGCTATTGACCAGGCTCGGGCTTTGACTCAACGGTTGGCGCGGGCTGCGGCTCTTCGACCCTCGGCTCGACCACCTGCCGCAGGAGCGCGCCGACGGCATCACCGATCGTGACGCGGCCTTCATCTTCCTGCAGACGGAGGAACTCCTTCACGCGCTTCCGCTCGGTCTCGCGGGCGACCCGCCGCAGGCTGACCAGCATCCGGCGCTCATCGGGGCGGATCTCGGTGACCATGACATCCACCATCTGGCCGACCTCG
>Ga0187892_10011439_pt1 | contig 10885 bp, 11 predicted proteins | sample MA1701073metaG_FD_139345 | JGI IMG/M metagenome (GOLD analysis project Ga0187892, IMG submission 139345) | Bio-ooze microbial communities from a basaltic lava cave in the Kipuka Kanohina Cave System on the Island of Hawaii, USA - MA170107-3 metaG ... | reverse complement strand
TGCTCGGACCATCCCCACGCGCGTGGGGAGAACCACCTGCTCGTTGAGGAACCGTATCACCAGGCCGGACCATCCCCACGCGCGTGGGGAGAACACATACACAGTCATAACTTGTGGGAACGTCACCGGACCATCCCCACGCGCGTGGGGAGAACTCGAAGCTCTCGGATCGCGGGACGTAGGTGACCGGACCATCCCCACGCGCGTGGGGAGAACCCTGCCATCTTGTGGCACACCTTATCTTGGACTACAACCTATGGCGGCGTCATTGCGCTCTCCTGCTGCACCGGGTCGGGTTCTTCCCACTTTTCCGCGACCAACCACAGGCCAGCAACCTCGACGCCCTTGCGATCGGTCGGGCCGGAAGACTCGATCTTATAGCCCTGGCAGTTGGGGTAGCTGCTGACGATCAGCAGGCCGATGTCGCCAGCGTTCCGTTTGATGTACTCGATGGTCTTCTTGTGCGTGCGGCGGTTGAGCGTGCCGACGAAGACGTTTGGGCGCGGCTCAATGAACCAGCGTTTGAGCATCCCTCGGATGGCATCGGGCGTGTCGTGGGCGACGATGACAGTCATGCGAACAATTCCTCCAGGTCTTTCGGGATCTTCTGAAGCAGTCTTTCCTGTTCAATCCGTTCCTTCAGGACCGTGCGCACCAATTCGCCTTCGTCGTCAGGTCTCTGGCGGATAGCCTGGAAGGCCGCAGGAAACGAAGTGATCTCCTTATAAAGATCGGCCACGTCATATATGAACGGGAGCGTTCCACCATCGTGGATGATACCGAGAGAGGGGATGTAGCCGAGTGAGCAGACGACCGCCGAGCACACCGCGTACAGGCTGGCGTTGGCAGCGGATAGAGCACGGTTGATGTTGTCGGCCAGATTCCAGTTACTCTTGTCATAGTCTCGGCCTTTCCAGGTGACACCGTACTGCTGGCCGAGTTCAGCGTACTTCGCGCGCACCCGCAAGCCCTCCATGCCTCGCAGCTCCTTGATGCTGTACTGCCCAACGTCAACACCAGGGAAGCGTCTGGCGAACATGCGGCGAGCAATCTCAGCCCGTTTCCTCTTGTCGGCCCATGCGGCCGCGTGCTTGCGAGGCATCAAGTTGTCGTGATTGGGTGTGATACCGAAGGCGTAAAACCGCATGCCATCCTCGCCGATCCAGCAGACCGGTGTGTTGGAATCGGCGCAGGCCTTCATGGCAGCATGAGTGACCGTGGTCCCGGGGCCGAGTAATATGGCCGAGATGGTTGCCACGGGCAGTCGATAGACCATCCGATCGGCCCCAATCCACTTGATGCTGGAGTCATCCACTTCGAGCCGCCCATGCTCCAGATAGATCGGCGTCCAGCGGTCCTTGGCCGGCGAGAGGGCTTCCAGCGGCGGCTTCTCAAAGATCGGCACCGGTGTTACTCCTTTGCCGACAGTCCAACGCCCGGCTGGACCCTGATGCGGCGGACAGCAAACTGGCGTTTGTCTGGGCCGCTGCTCGTACCATCGCCGAAGGTGACCGGCTGATCCATGAGTGTGAAATGCGATTCGGACACGGTAGCGACCTCCTCAACGCTGCCGAACGCACCGAATGGTATTTCGAGCGACAACCCCGCCGCAGCAAGCAATGCAGTCCATGCGTCCTCGCGAGACCGGAATGGGCCACCGGCGAAAACGGGGGCAGCAGGAATGCAACTCTTGCGTCCGAGCCAACTCCCCCATACGGGGTCGCGAAGCGCCGTGGCTCCTTCATTCAGCACGTTGGATTCTCCGACCAGAATCACGCCAAATCGGGCATCGAATAGGTATTCGCGCCTGGTCACAGTCGCGTCCTTGTCCGGTCTGTCTGAAGCCGTCCGAGGAACGGAACTGGGCTGGGTTTCAGGATCGAACCCGCCACCCACCGTGTGGTAGTCTTCGAGCCGGCGGGGCTCAAGCCAGTCCGAACGACGACTGTATTGAGCTTGGGGAATCCACCACTTCGGTCTGGGCAAGAGGACAACGAGCATGACCAAGTCGGCCAGCAAGCGTAGCCTCTCATCTCCGTCGCGCGAACCTTTCGTTAAACCCATCGCCGCGCAAATCAGGCCGATGACGCCGCTCTTGGTCGGTTGCAGGCCCGTGGTACGGCGCTGGAATCGGCTGGCGAAGCCCCACGATTGCAGCGGAGCGTCCAGCAGCAGGGCGAGGTGGCCGGTGTCAGGCGACATGGCGCAGGATCTCCTTGCAGAACTCGTCCAACGACCTGTCGGGTATTTCCACTTCTGCCGTCGGTTTAATACCCCAAGTCTTCTTCAATTGTTCATGATGCGCCTTGAGGGCATTGACGGAGGCATCCATCAAGCCATTCTTGGAAAAGATAGGTTTCTCGAAGGCGTTGATCAGTTGCAGGGGTTGGCCATTGTTCTTGACCAAACCCAAGACGTAGCCCGGCAGCGTATGCGCGTTCATCGAGTTCTTGCGTGCGTCAGGAACCGCAAGAATGGCCGCACGCAAGAAGGTGTCCAAAACCATACGACGTTGGTCCCTCGACAGGACCTCGAGATGTCCAGGCCGCTCCTTGTTGCCGTTCCAGAGCAACCCGAGGTTCAGCCCGACGTACCGGTAGTAAAGAGCTGAGGTGAACTCGAGTGTTCCCACCATGCCGCTGCCCGCTCGATCCTCTTCGCTCACGGTTGGATCTTCCTGCTGTCGATCATCAACGGCCGTGTAGAAATCAATTTCGTTATCGGCCCGGTGAGTTGACAGTGCATGACTGAACATCGCCGCGCCTTCCAGTGTAAGCGAGTGATCGCTTGCCACCATCCGTCCAAAGAGGGCGATGTCCGCAGCGTCCTTCAACTTCGCATCAAGTACCTTGGCTGCGGCGGACTTGATTCCCTTTTCCTGCTGCTTTGCGTCCTTGGCTTTCGAGACAATGCTCGCCAGCTCCTTACCGATTTCCTCCCGCTCGGCGGGGGATAGGAACATCAGCGCCTTCACCTTCAATATGCCTTTACTCTTGAAGGCGCTCTCGTCAAACGTCGCCAACTCGTGGCAGAACTTCTTGGAAGCTTCTACCGCCTTCTCAGCCTTGATCCCATGCCGTTCAGCGGCTTTGGCGATGGGTTCAACAATAAGCTTGCTGCGCTCACCTGCGAACAACTCTGGGGAGAGGTCTTTGGCGGCTAATCGGACCGCCCGTTTCTGGCACTGGCTGGAGACGCGGGCGCGGGGGACGCCGCCGAAGATGCCGCTCTTGGGCGCGCCCACCTCGTCGCGGTTCAGGCACGAGACAGGAAACGACTGGAGGATATGCAATTCGATCAGCTTCATGAGATTCTCCTTTCGATGGCTGTCACTTGGTTCAAGCAGTTGGCGCGATTACCAGCAGGCCGAAGCCAAACGCCTTCGCCGAGCCGATGCCGCGCGCGAAGGTCTTGTGGAACTTGGCCGTGTCGGTTACTGTCAGCACGCCGGCAAACTCCACGGCGGTGTGTGTGCCGGATTGCCCGTTTTTCTGGAAGCGCTTCGGACCGTGCGGGAGGGTGCGCAACTTGTCCACTTCAACCTGAAACCCCCCCAGTTCCCCCTTGTGCTCAATCCAGGCGACCAGTTCCTCACGTTGGCGCAGCGGCATGCGCTTGCCGTTCTTGGTGGGCTTGCCGTCTGCGCCCAGCTTAGTGACTTTCTTTGTCGGATTCGCGCAAAGCTGAAACGCATACCGGCGCTTGCTGAAGTACGTCTTCGCGATTAGCTTGGTCTGCCACCCCCCTGACGGACACCAATCCGGCCGCGTCGCAATCTGCGGCGAGACGATCAGTAGGCGAAACCCGCCGTCGCGCTCATCTAACCGGGTCAAGAAATCACGCTGCTTCCCATCCCGGCCCGGAAACGCTTTCCACACCGCCTGATGCCAGGTGTAACTGTCCCACTTCCACAGTTTCAACTGTCTCGCACTGACGGAATCAATCAATACTTGGGTGAGGTAGGTCATGGCATCACTCCGGCATGGGAACGGGTTCTTCTTCGACAGATACGCCGACACCGGCGAGGGTGAAGTCAGTCACGTCAGCCGGCACGCTCCAATAAGCTTTCGCCCATTGGACTTTGATCCGGTCGTTGAAACCTGGCCACCACCACAAATCTTGGAAGAGTTGACGATAGTTGATCGGCACATCTTTGGATTTGGCCAGCCGCACCGCGTGGCGAACATGCTGACAGATGTCGTCCCGACTGTCACACGCCAATAGCCGTCGGAACCGGGTGTGCGGCTCTTTCTCGTCACGCATCTTTTCGTCGGGAATGGTTCGGCCGACCGTTTCGCCGAAGTTGCCAATAGGTGGCGCTTTTTCAAATGGATATAGGGCAAAACAGCCGGCGACCGTCTCGAAAACAGGATTCCCCACCGCGAACTCGCCGAAGAGCCGTCCGAGAACGGGCCAAGCGTCCTGTTGCGTTGTCTCGCTCAACCCGCGCCGTAGCCGCGCCAGTGGGCCGCGATTCTGCTCGGCGTGCCATCGCTCCAATTGGCCGACCAGCCGGTCGGCCAGTTCCTGCACTTCTTCACGTCTCAATCGTTTCATCCTTCACCTCCATCATTTGGCCCATCCTCCTCAGCCCCATCTGACGATGTGGATTTTGGTCGGTCCTCCCGGCGCAGTACCGCCAGCCCGGCAGCGTAAGCCCGCAATTGACGTGGTGTGCCGTGCGGACAGGAGAACTCATAGGCGTCGTGTGCTGCCTTCCGTACTTCATGTCCCCATGGCGACTTGGCCATCCAGGCGTCGCCAGCGGTCGAGTATTTGCCAGAGTTGAGCGCAACGCCATGCAGCAACACGCGTTCAGCCTGCTGTTCAAGTGCGGTCCAATAGCGCGTGGCAGCCTGATTCTTAACACTCCTGCCGCGATTGGCGTTCTGTTTGAGGCTGTCCTTGAGCGATTCATGGTACTTTTGCACAGCCCATTGAAGTTTACTCGCCCAGAAATTAGCAAAATCAACACCCTGTCGGTAGATCTGGTTCGGCCCTGGACGCCAGCGAGGATCGTCTTCGCGGGCAGCGTCAGCATCTTCGAGGAACTGAATCGGCAAGCGAAAGACACTTTCTATCACGTCGCCGACTTTCGCTCGAGGGCCAACAAGTGCGCCACACCATAGGATCGCGTCCTGGCTTCCTATTGTCCGGAGGTGTTGAAGAGCCACTGGTCCGCCGCGCGTGGCGGAGCGCCTGAGCACCGCAATCGAGTGCAGCTCGCGCCAAGCAGCCTTCGGTACACCGTCTCCTGCGGAGGCTGAAACCAACTTGGATTTGGTCGGGTCAAGCCTATCCGGTTGGATAGACGTGGTCAGCTCTCGAATGCCCGTACCGGGTTTGACCTTTCCGGTCTTCGCATCTTTCGAATCAGCGAAAACTCCATACCGGATCCCATTCGCAATTTCTGCTGACGCTTGATCTTCCGTCAGCCAGACGGCGCGGGCCAACGGCACAAGCCTTCCAAGATAGGAAGCCCCGATATTGGCGTCTGGAAAGTCTTTGAGATGGGTCTTCCTGTATTCCCATACCGGAATTGCGGACTTGGGCCATGAGGCCGGAGGCACAATCTGGGAACGGCAAAGTAGGTTTGCATGGATCGTTTCGCTGAGATTCGCCCCCAAGATGAAGGCGTGCAACGCCCCAGCTTCACGACAAAGTGCGGCCTCGCCGGACTGTGGCTCGTCCTTGATCGTGCCAGCCTTCGTCTTGCGTCCCATAGGCGAAAGCTCACTCCCGCCTGTTTTCCCGCCCGCGGCAAACGACTGAAAAGTAACGAGTGAAACTGCCAATTCTGGCGCTTCCATTTTTGCGCCAGGCCGAACCTGAGCGTCGAACAGAACCGAGGTGTCCTTATCGATTAGAGTGAGTCGAAAGACTGTCATCTCCCCCGGCTTGCCGTTCCCATGTGCTTGCAGAAACCTCGGCCCGTTGCCTAACAAATTGAAGCAGTCCTTGCGCTTGTCCAGGTAGGCCACAGCTTCCGACGCTAGGCGCTCTCCGCATCTCTTCCAGTCGTTTTCGTCTTCTGGCCCGTTCAGCGCTCGTTGCGCGATGCAGACGAGCAAGCGCAGAAGGGCGATGCGTTCGTGGGGATAGCACCGCAGATCAACGATCTTGTCTCCATACTCGAATGCTTCGCGCAGGCTCACACGGGGCAACGGTCCGCGCTCGGTGCGGCGAGGAAAATCCTCTACCAGTGTGACCGGCAACCATGGCTCATCCACGAGGTTAAAACATGCCGTCTTCACTTTCGCCATCCTCCTGCACTCGAATCGCTTTCTTGTCCGGTGGCTTCTCACACCACAAGCCTTCATCGGGAAGATAGCAGATCGTCGGGGCACCGGCCCGGCTCTTCGCACCAAGCACCAAGCGTTCACTCTTATCGCCCAGATAAACCGCTATCGCCACCTCCTCAAAGAAGTATTGCGCCAAGAGCGGCGGCAACGGTTCGCGGATGACTTTGGGCAGCCACCACGCAGGGATCGTTGCCGTGTTCAAATGAAGCTGTTGAGCAGCATTACGATTGAACTGGCGAAGGTCTTCCTGTTTCAGCTTTACACGGTTGAGCAATTGGATTTCTTCGGGATTGCCCATCTTGTCTCTCTTATCCGAAACCCAACGCGCCAGGAGTAGCAAGATTTGCCTCTGACGGGAGAAACGTGTGAGTAGACCCTCTTCATCCGGGGCAAGCTTCTGCCCACGAACATCCGTGGCGCGGAGCGCCAGATTCTTGAGGCGTTTTCGCTCGCTCTCCAAATCCCTGAAGAGCATCTGCCAGCCTTTCGGCTCTTGTTTGCGATCAACGTAGGTCGCCTCCAGCACCTCGCGAATATCGGTTGGCAGAACGATCTGCTCACGTTCTCGCCACTGCTCCCAGGTACGCACCAGCACATACGGGGCATAGACCCACCCCACACTTCCCAACCCCCCCCTGATGTCCTTAGCCGACATGGCCTTTGCGTCTTCCGCAATGGTCTGCGGGAGGACCAGATACGCGGTCGGCTGGCCGCGGTCGCCTCGGTCGTGACGATGCAGGCGACCGAGCCGCTGGAGCAGCATGTCGGTGGGGGCGAGGTCGGTGATCATCACGTCGACATCAATGTCCACACTTTGCTCGACGACTTGGGTGGCCACCAGCACGCAGCCTTTCGGCCGGGCATCGCCACGAGGCGGTTCCGGCTTGCCGAGCATCCATAGCCAGCGTTCTTCGTGGAGGTGATGCTTCTTCAGCTCCTCCAAACTACGCTTCGGATAACTGCTGCGCTGCCAAGCGGGAAACCGTGAGTGTAGCAACCCCACTTCGAAGCCGTCGCCCTGCTTCTCGCTGTTGACGGCGTGATACGCCTCCTGTGCGTGCCGTACAGTATTGCGAATCCAGACGACATTAAGGCCCTCTTCCGCCAGCCGTACGGCCTCGGTGACGACGGCAGGAACGACGTCGAAACCCGGAACCGCCAAGGTCCTGACCCGGATTGACTTCTTGTCGGCACTTTTCTCGACGGGCAGAGCCCGCGCAGGGCCTCTGCCTGACTTGATGGTGAGCGCGGGGTACGGGCCGTTCTTCCTCTTGACAAGAGAAGATTGGCCCAGCAGTTCTGCCCGCTGCTTGCCGGTGAGTGTCGCCGACAGAATCACAGGCGTAGCGTGCAATTCCCGCAGCCGTTGGACCAGATGGCTGATGAGCGTCCCGGTGTAGAGGTCATAGGAATGCACCTCATCGAGGACCACAACTTTCCCGGCCAGCGCGAACTGCCGCACGAAAAACCACTTGGCCGCAACCACGCCCAGCAGCGATTGGTCCACTGTGCCGACGGCAAACGGCGCGAGTAGGCCGCATCGGGTTGACGCGAACCACCGTTTAGAAGCCTCCGCCGCCGAGCTGGCGTCTTCGTTGTCCCGCGGATCGCGCCAGCTTGGTCGGACAGCCGGCATTTCCCGAAGCCAAGCATGACCATGCACCAACGGCGGCGCGACGTTACCTTCGTTAACCCCCGCCAGGAATTCCTTCACGCGACAATGGATCCGGTCACTTGTGATGCGCGTAGGAAGACCGAAATACAGTCCGCGGGCCTGTCCCGTGGTGATGAGGCGGTAAGCCAACCAGAGTGCCGCTTCGGTCTTGCCGCTTCCCATCGTGTCTTCGATGACATAAACCCCGGGTTCGAGGCCGGGTGCATTGATAATCGCCCGCTGGAGCGGGCGCGGCGAATTGCCCTTGAGCCGCTCGGTGAAGGCCTGTTCGAAGGTCTTACCGGGAACAAATTCCCCGCCCCTGAGTTCGAGTCGCCTGACAATCGCATCGGCCTTCTCCCGTTGTGTAGCCTTGTCGAGTCGGCCGAGTTTTTGGGCGGAGAAAACTTTCTCGTCCGAGCCGAGCCAGTCTGCGACAGCAATCAGTCCACCGAGCAGCCACTTCGTTGCTTCATTCGAGGCATCCGATTCAGGCAGCTTTCCGAAATCATTCTCCAGGTCTTGCAATAGTTCCCGACGCGCCTTTTCCCAACGATGACCGCCCCCATCGCCTAGCGGGTCGTTCCCCTGAACGCGTCCGTGGTGAGCACCCACAACCTCGGCCCACTGTCGGAGGCGACCGTCGCGAAGAGATTCCAGGAGGACTTGTGAGATGCGTTGATGACGGCTCTCGTAGCCCGCATCGCGTTTAAACCAAGATTGATTCCTGAGCACCCAAACATCGCACTTCTGCTGAAACCCCGGCGAGACCTTGCCCACATCGTGCAGCGCGGCCAGTGTGGCCGCTTCCGGCGGCAGTAACTCTTGGAGTCGCTTCGGCAACAGGTTGACAAGTGCTTCGGCGACGCAGCCCACGTTCAGGCAATGATCCCGCACCGAGATGCCGGGGCTTCCGTCAGGCAGAGTCTTGGCCCAGCAGTCCGCGTGGGATACCCAATTGCCCTCATTCATATCTCGTCTCTTTGACGGCGGCATAGATCTCTCTCAGAATCAAGGCTGCGTTCGGGGACGCCCTTCAGTAATTCAATCCCCCCGTGGAACCCGCGGCGCCCCCGCCGCCCACCCGCGGCTCGCCGGGGATCACCGCCTCACCGCAAACGGCCTCGCCGCGCTGGCCGGCGGACGCGATAGCCGGGTCGCGCCTCCTCCACGCGGAAGCCGATCCGCCGCCGCCGGAGTCGTGGGGGAGGGGTCATCAGCGCGCGGATCGCATCGAACACAACTTTGATTTGGGCGTCGTGCTTCGTCTCCAAGTGGTCGAGCCGGCGCGCAAGATCCCTATTCGCGGCAATCAACTCGCGGAGACGGACAAAGGCCCGCATGATCTCGATGTTCACCCGGATGGCACGCTCGCTATTCAGGACGCTCGACAGCATGGCGATGCCCTGCTCGGTGAACGCCATCGGTGGGTGGCGAAGGCCCATGCGGTCGGCCTTGGAGGTCACAAACTGTGACCTCCATTCGGCAAACTCCTCCGGAGTGCTGATGGCCCTCCCAACCGGAGGTATTCCGCGACACGCCCTCCCCGTATGAAGGTTTCGAACCAAGGGACGTAAACCATGCCTGTGTAAGGACAAATGAAGTGCCCTGCCTGCCATTCGACTAGGATTTCCGCAGGTTCGACTTGACGGTGCCTTGCTAGAAAGCGGCAGGGTCTGCTAGGGACCCTGCCGCCTAACGTCTTCTAGGGCGAGGAGGATCATCTGCTGCGTTTGGGCGTCGAATTCGTGGCTATAGAAGCGAAGGAAAAGTGCTTGCCGAAGGGCGACGGGCGAGGTCAGCGGATCGCTGTCCAGCACTGAGGCCCTGACCAGCGCTTGCGCCGTCGCGTGCATCGAGCACCCCATCTTCAGCCGTTCTTCCCCCGAACGCTCCAGCAGCATTGCCTGATACGTCTGGTCGATTTCTGAAACCGTGTCGTTCATCGACTGACCTCACGGTAGAACGAATCCAGACCTAGACTACTGACCCAGCGGTCAAGATAGCTCCGGTCAAGGTCCTTCACGCCAGCGAGAAGGTTTCGTACGTCAGCAAGCTGAACCTCGGAACGAGTGTGCCTCGCCCAGTCGAGCTTCGAGATGATCAGGTCCTCCGGCGCTACAATGAACAGATCAAAGTCCGCTACCGATACCCGCCTCCTCCGTGCGAACTCTGCAAGCCGGTACTCGCTTTCTTTGCGCACGATGAAGTCCACCTTGATCACATAGGCCTTATGGATGATGTTGAACGTCTTCTTCTCTGCGATTGCCTGCCCGGCTGCTTCCCGATCGATATAGAAGTCACCCTGAAACAGGGCGCATAGCCGATCGGTGTCCTCGGGTGAGAGCGCCACCACAACATCAATGTCTCTCGTCATGCGTGGCACAGCGTGGTAGTTGACGGCCATGGATCCGGTCACCATGTATGCGATGCCGGCCGCGGCAAGGCGCTGCGCCACCGTTTTGAGGACCTCCAGCTCTTCGCTCACCTTCGCTCGCCAACCTCCAGGTCCCTGAGTCGGAGGACGATGCTGTGCCCCTTCATCTTCTTTAGGAGTCCCTCGTCAGCCGTGAGGAGCGGAAAGCCTAGCACTTCCGCCAGGGCAATGTAGGTGGCATCGTACACTGCGATTCTGTAGGCCCAGGCGATGGCATTGACCTTTCGCAGGAGGTCCCAGGAAAGTTGGTGAATCTCCAGGTGCAGATCGTGAAGCAGGTCAAGTGCCGAGGCGACGTCAGCTTCTTTGGCGCGGGCGCTATAGCGGATGGCGTTAGCGATTTCCAGAAGTCCGAATTCGGGCAGGATGAGTCTGCACAGACCGGACGTATGGCGGTCCCGGATCGACAGCGCGACCTCACGGTCAGCCTCACCCTGCCGCACAAACCATTTCGCCGCGACCGACGCGTCCAGCACATACCCGTGATGATAC
>Ga0187892_10011438_pt1 | contig 10885 bp, 5 predicted proteins | sample MA1701073metaG_FD_139345 | JGI IMG/M metagenome (GOLD analysis project Ga0187892, IMG submission 139345) | Bio-ooze microbial communities from a basaltic lava cave in the Kipuka Kanohina Cave System on the Island of Hawaii, USA - MA170107-3 metaG ... | reverse complement strand
CCGTTGGGGCAAGCTCGTCGACGTCCGGGACTCGACGGGGACCCTGACCGACCGGGACCTCGTCGTCGAGGCGGGGATCCTCTCGAACCTCCTCGATCTCCTCGTCGAGACCCATCCGATCACAGAGCGCACGACGGCGACGATCCTCTTCGCGGAAGGCTCGCCGGAGTACGCGCAGCTGCTCGCCTCGTTCGACGACCAGCTCGGCTTCGTCACGAAGAAGTTCGAATCGAGCCCGCCTCCCTACTCGATGGTGCCGCGGAACGCCGCGCTCCTCCTGCGCTTCGATCAGCCCGTCGATTCGAAGTCCGTCACGCCGGAGACGATCCGGCTCTTCGAGGGGGGGCCGGGGGGGACGGAGCTGGAGGCGAGGAGGCTCGTCGCGCGGAACGATCCTCGGGCCGTGATCGTCGATCTCGCCATCTCGCCGCTCGAGGCCCAGACGAGCGGGCTCGCGGCGAACGCCTTCGGCCTCCCCGCCTCGTCGGCGAACTCGATCGCGAACGTCAATCTCCGGATCCCGACGCGGATCGACCCGGCGGTGGGACAGACGAAGCTCCTGAAGAGCGTGTCGGGCGGGAGCGTGCAGGACGACCCGGTCGTGCCGAGTCTCTCCGACGACGGACCCGATTTGGTGCGCGTCTTCCGCTCGGGCGGGCCGACGGCGCTGACGGGCGATCCGTACGAGGGATTCGTCCCGGATACCGATCCGCCGGAGATCTTGGGGACGCAGCCCGTCACGATCACCTCGGTGGCCGCGTCGGGGGAAGGCCGCCAGCAGATCCAATTCGGCTTCGACCTGGCGCCGTGCGCGTTCGCGCCGGAGCCGGGGGACGTGCTCCAGCAGGGGACGGCGATGTCGCTCGTCGTCGAGGTCGCGGGGGCCAGCCCTCCGAACGTCGTCGTGGAAGGCGTGACGTGGGAGGAAGGGATCGCGCCTCCACCCCTCGAGGCGGGCCCCGCACTCTTCCGCTTGCCCTACGAGGACGAGGACGCGGCGAAGGCGGCTTGCTTCGTCACCTTCTCTCCCCTCCCCTCGGTGCCGCCGGCGACCGGGATCGACCCGACGTCCGTCGCGCGCGCGCGCTTCAGCGAGCCGGTCGATCGGCGGACGGCGCTCGCCTTCGAGACGATCACCCTCGCGATAGACGATCCCGGAATCGTCGGGCCGGGATCGCTCGCGACGACGTCGTTCGTCGTCGGGGAGTTGGCGCACGCCGGCGAAGGGAGGGAGTTCACTTACGTCCCTTCCGTGCCGATCCCCCACGCGCTCTCGACTCCGGAGACGAGGTACCTGTCGATCCGTACCGGAGCGGGAGGCGTCAAGGACGCCGCCGGCAACCCGCTGATCGTGGCGCCGTTCACCGCGGCGTTCACGATGGATCCCGCCGCACCGTCGGCGGATACGGCGGGCTTCGCGCTGCGATTCGATTCGCCCAACGAGACGGACGGCTCGCTCGGAGATCCCGACCCCGAGGGGAGACCGGAGGTGGGAGGCCAGGTGACCTTCGTTCCGGGGGAGTTGAGGGGGAGGCCCGTCCTGCGGTTCTCGCGCGCGGCCGATTGGGGCAACCCCTTCGTCGGAGTCGCGAACCAGTTCAATTTCCCGATCGGGACGCCGCTCTCCCCGTACGGCAGTCGCTTGATGACTCTCTGGCGGCACGTGGACCTCGGCGTCTCGCTCCAGGACGTGGGGCAGGTCAATCTCGACGTCGAGCGACTCTACTGGACCCCGTTCCTCGGACCGCCCGTGACGGGCGGGACGGGGAACGGACAGGTCTCCGCGGACGTCTTCTCCCGGTTCCGTATCGACCTCGCCCACTCGTACCGCTTCCCTGACGAGATCGTCGACGAAGGCTCGGGCCTCCCCGCGCTCCCCACCTCCGGGCTCCAGTCTCCCCAGTTCTACCCGACGACAGGACCGCCGGCGAACAACGGATTCGGATCGTTGGGCAACCCGTTCGCCTTCTGGGGGGATTTGGCCACCGAGGCGCCGGCGGGGCCACCCGTCACCGTGTACGACGGACCCTACACGATCGATCCCGCAAGCGTCGCCCTGTCGCCGGGCACGGGCACTCCGATGATGCCGTACCCGGACCTCGCCGCGACCTACACCTGGAGGGACTCTGGATTCCCATACTCGTTGAAAGGGGGCCCGATGAGCCAAGGTCTCGAGCCGCTCCAGTGGAACACCGTCTTGGGCCCCGGCTCGCGCCCCTACGTCGTGGCGATGGGAAAGCTCCCCTCCGTCGGATTGCCCCTCCTCCTCCAGTTCCGGAACTATCCCCTCGACCCGACGGGTCCCCTGGGAGCGAACGGTCTCCAGATCTCGGTGATGGTGACCTCTTCCTCGAAGCCGAACTTCCGCCTCTTCTCGACGGGAGGCTACAACGCCATTGGGAACTTGGTCCTCAAGGACCCGGACAGCAACACGGCGAACGGCGGATTTAATCCGGCGTCGGTCCCGCCGGGGCTTCCGACGCCGCCCGACGATCCCTCCCTCTACTGGGGGCAGGCGGACTTCGTCGTGCGGGTGTCGCGGACGTTCACGCACTGGTTCGACACCGGCGCCACGGGTGGAGTCCAATACGCCGCGCCCGTCGTGGAGCCGCGCGCCGAGCACCTCCCGCCGGGCACCCAGGTCCTCGTCGAATTCCGCGGCGCGGATCTCGTGGGCTCCGAGCCCTGTCCGCTCGGGACGTCGCCGGCGGGGCCCTCGAGCCTCCCCCTCGAGGACGCTTCCGGGGCGAACGTCTACGGGGTCTACACGACGGGGAACCTCGCGGACGGCATCGCGTTCCCGATCGGGGGAACCCCGTGTCCCCAGGTCGTCGGCGTCGTCCCTCCCTTCCCGAGCAACCCGAGCAAATATCAGCGGGAGTGGACCTCGGATCTCTCGGCGCTGAACGGCAAGAGATTCCTCCAGATGCGGTTCACCTTCGTGTCCAACATCGACACGGGCGACGTGCCGGCGGTCTCGGCGGTCGGGGTCGCCTACTTCCGGTAGCGCACGAGGAGCGCGCCGAGGAGATCCGGCTCCGGATCGCCGCGGAAGTGCCAGAGGGACGGCGCCGCGACGAGCGACCGCAGATGCGAGAGGAAAGCCGAATCGGCGGCGCGCGGCTGGACCGCGTAGGTGGAGACGGACTCGTCGAACGCGTCCTCGTATTCCCGCATCCCGTCGAGGCCGGCGACGAAAGAGATCCGCGGCTCCATGAGGGCCGCGAACATCGCGACCTGCGCGCCGCAGGCCCCCTCGCCGATCACCGCCACCCGGTCGGAAGACTCGAGCATCGCCTCCGCCGCGCGCGCCGCGTCCCACCCCATCGCGAAGGCGTCCGCCGTCCCCAGGTACGCCATGAGGCGCGCGTCGAGGCCCGGGAGATCGCCGAATCCCCGCACGTCGATCGCGAGGCACGCGAAGCCGGCCTCGACGAGCCGGTCGACGCCGAACTCGGTCTCCGCGGCGGTCTTGCCCTTCTCGGAGACGAGGACGACGGCGGCGCGCGCGGGGCCGTCGGGCGCTCGAAGTGTGCCGGGGATCCGCAGACCGGGCTCCGATTCGAAGGAGAGGGTCCGACCGCCGCCGTCGCGTCCCCCCCCTTCCTCGAGGCGCAGCGGGCCCCGTTCGGGGAGTCCGCCGTTGAGTGCCACGACCTCTTCCCACGTCTTCGCCGTCGCGGCCCCGAGGCGACCCCTCGCGACGTCCCGCATCGTGGCCTGCGCTCGCGGCGGATCGGGGAGACAGAGGAGAGCTTCCGATCTTGCGGGCTCCGTCGCGATCTCCGGCTCCGGCACGGGCGAGCCGTCGCCGGCGCCTCGCAGGTGGAGGTCGAAGAATCCGAGAGCGGCCTCGCGCATCTCGCGGTTGTAGTCGTGGCCCGACTCGAAGATGCGCCATTGCATCGCGTCGGCGGCCCCGAAGAGGGCGGCGATCGCGCGGAGCTTCTCGCCCGTCCGCTCCGTCCCCTCGGGAGGGAACTCGGGGTCGTCTCGCGCGCCGATCACGAAGACGGGCGCGGGCGCGCGGATCGCGAGGACGTCCGCGCGATCTCCCAACTGGAGCGTGCCGGGGACGTGATTGCAGAGGCAGCCGTTCCTCGGGTTGACCTCGAGGCTCGTCGCGTAGCAGACGGGCACGGCGCAGGCGAACCGCTCGTCCGCGGCGAAGGCGTAGGTCGTCGCGAGACCTCCGCCGGAGGCGCCGGTGATCCCGACGCGGGTCATGTCCGCCTCGGCGCGCGTCTCGAGATAGTCGAGCGCGCGCATGAGATCCCAGACGTAGATCCCCGTCGCGTTCGTCGAGCCCAGCAGCAGCCGCAGGTCGTCGTGCGGGCCCGCGCTGCGGCGCTCGATCGGCGCGTCCCCCTCGAAGGAGTGGCCGGGCGAGTCGACGACGAGGGCGAGGTAGCCATGGAGCGCCTGCGCGATCGCCCGCGATTGGACGACGGGCTCCGCCTTCTTGTGGCGCCAGTGGCCGTGCGGGTTGACGATCACCGGGAGTCGCTCCCCCTCGCGCCCGTCGGGCACGTAGAGGTGGGCGGTGACGGGGAAGCCGGGGCGGCTCTCGAACACGAGCTTCTCGATCCGGTATCCCTCGCGGCGGAGCACCCCCGTCACGCGCGCATGGAGCGGCGTGCGGGGCGGGAGGGGATCGAGCCCGAGTGAGCGCATCAGCTCCTTCTTGCGCCGCGCGCGCTCGGGTTCGAACTCCTCGCGACTCCTCGGAACGGGCCGCGCCGCCGCGGCCTTCACCTTCGCCTCGAGGAAGGCGCGCACGGTCTCCTCTCCGCCCCCGTCGAGCGCGACGGGGAGGGCGAGGAGAAAGGACGCCGCCCACATCGTCGGGCAGCCTACGGCGCGCGGCGGAGCTTCACGATGCGCCCCAGCGCCAGCCACTCGAGGACGTAGAGGTTCCCTTCCGCGTCGAATCGCAGCCCGTGGGGCGCGAGGAACTCGCCGTCCTTCCACTGCTCGCGGGGAACGCCGTTCTGCGCGCGCTTGGCGGGATCGGGATTGTCGCCGAGGTGGACGAGGAGCCGATTGTCCCGTCCGAGGATCGTGATGCGCCCCTCGAGGTCGGCGACGCCGATGTCGTCGCCGCGCCGGTCGAAGTTGCAGGGGCGGCGCAGCTCTTCGATGACGAGGCCGAGGACCGTCCCGTCGAGGCCGAAGACCTGGATCCGATGGTTCTCCCGGTCCGCGACGAGGAGGACGGGCGTCTCGGCCCTCGTGTCGACGAAGATCCCGTGCGGCGTGCGCATCTTCCCCGGCTCGGAGCCGGCGCCTCCCCAGGTCCGGAGGAACTCGGCCTTCGCCGTGTAGTGGTGGATCAAGGAGAGCCCGTATCCGTCCGCGACGTAGACGTCGCCATTCGGCGCGACGGCGACGCTCGTCGGCCGGTACCTCTCGGGGGAGTCGTAGAGCCCCGACTTCTCGGGAACCCCGACCCGAAGGAGGATCTTGCCGTCGAGCGTGGTCTTGAGGACCTCGTGGAGGCCCGTGTGCGCGAGCCAGAGGAACTCCTCGCTCCCTTCCTTCACGAGCGTCATGCCGTGGAGACCGCCGCGGAGATCGGCGCCCCACGTGCGGTCGAAGTTCCCGCCCGGCTCGAAGACGATCACCGCGTTCTCGGTGTCCGTGTTGACGTAGATCCGGCCGGCGCCGTCGACGACGACGCACCCGTGCGTGTTGCCGAGAGACATCCCCTCCGGCAATCTCCCCCAGCCGGGCACCCACTCGTACCGGTGGGAGCCCTCCCCGAGGATCACGGGCTCGTCCCTCGCGAGGAGGATCCGCGGCGCGAGCGCCGCGCCGACCGTCCCCGCTCCGAGGAGCCGGAGCGCCGAGCGGCGAGTCAACCGGTGGGGGCGGTCACGGGGACCCGAGTCCATGAACGGATCGTACCCAAACCCCGAAGGGAGAAGGGACCCGCAGGGCGGCTCGAGGCGTCGTAGGATGCACGCCGCCCCTTCCGGCCGGGCGGGTTGACGGAGGCATCTCGATGAGTCCGTCTCGATCGAATGTCTGGGGAGCGCTGGGGGCGGTGGCCCTCCTTGCGGGGTGGGCTTCCGCCCAGGCGACGATCAACGTCCCTGCCGACCAGCCGACGATCCAGGCGGGGATCAACGCGGCGGCGAACGGGGACACGGTGCTCGTGGCCCCGGGCACCTACCTCGAGAAGATCAACTTCATGGGAAAGGCCATCACGGTGCGCGGGAGCGGAGGACCGAAGGTCACCACGATCCAGGCGAACATCCCGGGCACCGTCGTGGTCTTCGGGAGCGGAGAGGGTCCGGCCTCGGTCCTCGAGGGGTTCACGATCACCGGGGGAACGGCGAGCGGGATCTCCTGCTTCGCGACGGCGCCGACCGTGCGGAAGTGCAGGATCACGGGGAACAGCGCGAGCGTGAGCGGCGGGGGCTTCTTATGGAGCGCCTTCGGGTTCGCGGCGCCGGCGGTCGGGCCCCTCCTCGAGGACTGCGAGATCGTGGGAAATGCGGCCGCCGGCTTCGCGATGACGATTGCGGGTGGCGGGGGGCTCCACTTCAACGGGGCCCTGTTCGGCGCCCCGGCCACCCCGACGCCGGTGACGCTCGTCCGGTGCACGATCGAGGGGAACTCGAGCTCGATGCCGTCGGGCGGCGCCCTCTTCTACTCCGTCCAGCCGACGCTGATCGATTGCGTCGTGCGGCAGAACACCTCCCTGATCGGCCTGCCGGGGCTCAGCTTCAGCCAGTGCACGGCGACGGTCGCGAACGGCGCGATCGCCCAGCACGGCGGAGGGGGGGCCGCCCTCGCGTTTTCGTCGTCGATCCCCACGGACGCCCTCACCCTGACGAACTGCACCCTCTTCGGGAACTCCGGCGGAGGTCTCTCCGTCGGGGGGAGCGCGCCCGTCACGACGATCCGCAACAGCGTCTTCTGGTCGAACGGTCCCTCCTCGGTCTCGATCCTCGCGGGGACCGCGACCGCGACGACGAGCGACATCCAGGGAGGGACGGGACAATCCTGGTTCGGCTCGGGGTGCATCGACGTCGACCCCCTATTCGCGGAGCCGGCGGCCGGCGACGTCCACCTCCGGGCCGACTCCCCTTGCAAGGACACGGGAAGCAATGCGACGATCGGATCGCTGACCGGGGACTTCGAGGGGGACCCGCGCATCGCCTCGGGGACGGTCGACATGGGCGCGGACGAGTTCCATCCGCATCTCTACGTGACGGGAGACCGGACCCCGGGCGGCACCGTGCAGATCAAGCTCCTCGGAACACCCGCCGCGGCCGGCCTCCTCGCCGTGGGCTCCGGCGTCCTCGACCCCCCGATGGCGACCCCCTTCGGCGACCTCCACCTCCAGTCGCCGCTCGCCTTCGTGTTCCTGGGTTTTGTCCCGGCGAACGGCGTCCTCGCCGTCCCGGTCACGATCCCGCCGACCGTCGCCGTCCCGGCCGTCGTCCCGATGCAGGCCCTTCACGGGGTCCAGTTGACCAACCTCTTCGTCGCCTGCATCGAGTGACGCGAGCGTCCCCGGACGGGGTATGCTCGCGGGCCGATGCTCCGGATCGGCCTCTTCCTCGTCCTCGTCGGTCTCGCGCACCCGGATCCGGGAGACGGAAAGCCGCCGTCGGGGAAGGCGCTCCGCGATCTCGTCCGCGAGTACCTCCGGGCGGACGCCTCGGGGAGGGCCGAGATCCGCGCGCGGATGGACGCGGAGATCGCGCCCCTCGAGGCGGGGCGCGCGCTCGACGCGCTCCGGAAGGACCTGCTCCGCGCCGCGGCGCGCGAGGGGCCGAGAGTCGAGGCGCGGGGCACGAACTGGTTCTGGGAGCGGCCCGAGAAGCGGGGCAAGTACATCGCGTCGGGAAAGCCGGGGAAGGCGCTCTTCCTCGGCCTCCACGGCGGCGGCGAGGGAGAGGGCTCCGCGGAGAGCGCCGCGGGCGCGATGGGGGGCGGCGGCTGGTGGTGGATCTTCCCGGAGGTCCTCGAGAAGACGGCGAGGGGCTGGACCGACTCGGGAACGGAGGAGTTCGTCCTCGAGTTGATCCAGGCGGCCAAACGGACAGGCGCCGTCGACCCCAATCGCATCTACATCACGGGTCACAGCATGGGCGGATACGGGACCTGGACCGTCGGGGCGCACCACGCCGACGTCTTCGCGGGCGCGGCGGCGTACGCCGGGGCGGCGACGCCCGTCTTCGCCTCGCCCGAGGACCGCACCGTCGTCGGGATCGACGCGGGAGTCATCCCCAATCTCCTGAACGTCCCGATCTTCGTCTTCCAGAGCACGGACGATCCGCGGGTGCCTCCGGAATCGAACCAGTTCGCGGCGAAGGATCTCGCGCGCTGGAAAGAGAAGCACCCCGAGGGGTTCGAGCACCGGTACGTCGAGGTGGACGATCGGGGCCACGCGGCTCCAGCCGAGGGGTACCTTCCCTCGCTGAAGTGGATCGCCTCCCACGAGCGGATCGCGCGTCCCAAGAAGGTGATCTGGCAGCCGATCCTCGACTGGAAGCGCCAGTTCTACTGGGTCTACTGGGAGGCCCCGCAGCGGGGGATCGTCCTCCAGGTCGAGGCGCGGGAGGGAAACGCGATCGACGTCTCCTGGCTCGAGGGCTCCGCGGGAACGGACGGGCTCTCCCTGCTGCTGGGTGAGCCGCTCGTCGACCTCTCGAAGGAGGTGGTCGTGCGGGTGGCCGGCGAGGAGCGGTTCCGGGGGATCGTGCCGCGCACGTTTTCCACGCTCCTCTTGACCCTCCCGCGGGAGGACGCGGACCTCCTCTTCGACGCGCGGGTCGACTTCTAGGAGGGGCTTTCGCTCCCCCGGGTGCAGGCTAGACTTCCAGAGGGGTCTTGCGACCCCTTGGAAGGAAGGCGGGCGGAAGGCCCGAGGTGAGCCATGTGGGTTCGATTCCGTTCTCTTCTCGTCGTGTCCGTCGTCGTCGGTGGGGCGGGGACGCTCCGCGCGCAGCTTCCGCCCGGCGAGGAGCCGGCGCTCGGGTTCGATCGGGTCACGCAGGCGGACATCGAGAGCGGGGCGTTGAGCCTGAAGGAGATCCGGAAGGCGGGCCTCCGGGTCTTCTCGACGCCCTTCAACAAGCTCGACGGCTACGGCGACGGGCCGATGAATCCGGGGAACCCGACGCCGCCCGGGGGCCGGCCCACGCTCCAGAACAACGGGACCTTCCTCCGCGTGAACGGCCTCGACGCGCAGACCTGCCTCGAGTGCCACGCGGTCGGGAGCAACGCGACGGTGCCCTTCCGCTTCGGCATCGGGGGCGTGGGCGGGAGCAACGCGAACGCGATCTTCCAGCCGACCCTCATCGACGTGGTCGACTCCCTCGGAAGCGGGTTCGCGGCGTTCGACGGGCGATTCATCAATCCTCCCTTCCTCTTCGGCTCCGGAGGCGTCGAGCTGCTCGGGAAGGAGATGACGGCGGACCTCCAGGCCCTGAAGGCGGCGGCGCAGGCCTCCCCCGGCGTCCCCGTGGCGCTCGCGTCGAAAGGGGTCGACTTCGGCACGATCGTCTTCGACGCGATCTCGGGGACCTTCGACACGTCGAACGTCCAGGGGATCGACGCCGACCTCGTCGTGCGCCCTTTCGGCCGCAAGGGGGAGTTCCCGACCGTGCGCGCGTTCGACATCGCGGCGATGCGATTCCATTTCGGGATGGAGCCGGTCGAGGAGGTCGGCGCCGGAGTGGACGGGGACGGTGACGGCGTCGTCGACGAGGTCCTGGAGGGGGAGATCTCCGCGCTCCACATCTTCAACACGAACCTCGAGCGCCCGGACCAGGACAAGAAGGCCGGGAACGCCCCCGGAGCGCAGGCCGGGGCGCAGACGTTCGACGCGATCGGGTGCGCGGACTGCCATCGCCCCTTCCTCGACACGGCGAGCCGCACGCTCACCTACAGCTTCCCGGAGGTGGCGACGGATCCTTCCGCGAACGTCTTCTACTCGGTCGATCTCCACAAGAAGCCGGTGAAGTTCCCGCTCAACCCGACCGGAGGGCTGCGCGTGCCCCTCTTCTCCGACCTCAAGCGCCACGACATGGGGCCGGGGCTCGCGGAGTCGTTCGGGAGCCCGCTCGACGCGCAGTTCATCACGGCGCGCCTCTGGGGCGTCGCGGACACCGGTCCCTTCCTCCACGACGGCCGGGCGACGACGCTGACGGACGCCATCCTCCTCCACGGCGGCGAGGCGCAGGCCGCGCGGGACGCGTTCGCCGCCCGATCGGCCGGGGAGCGGGAGGACGTCCTCGCGTTCCTCCGCTCGCTGCGCACCCCGGAGAGGCCCGCGAAGGGGATCGACAAGTAGGCCGGGGGGAGCCCGCGCTCCGTTCTTCCGGGCATACAATCGCGCGCGGCCTGTCCCGAGGATTCGGGGTCGGCGCGTCTTGATCGAAGTCGAAGCCTTCTCGAAGACGTACGACGGCACCGCCGCCGTCCGCGATCTCTCCTTCGAAGCGAGGGCGGGGGAGATCCTCGGCCTCGTGGGGCCGAACGGGGCGGGCAAGACGACGACGCTCCGGGCGATCGCGGGGATCCTGCGCCCGACGTCGGGGAAGATCCGCGTCGCGGGACACGACGTCCAGGAGAGCGCGATCGCGGCGAAGCGCGCCCTCGCCTTCGTTCCGGACACGCCGCACCCCTTCGATCTCCTCACCGTCGCGGAACACCTGCGGTTCACGGCCCTCGCCTACGGCATCGAGGACTGGGAGGCGCGCGCGCGGCCGCTCCTCGAGGAGCTCGAGCTGGCGGAAAAGCGGGACGCCCTCGGCCCGACGCTCTCGCGCGGCATGCAGCAGAAGCTCGCGATCGCCTGCGCCTTCCTGCGTGAGCCGCGGGCGATCCTCTTCGACGAGCCGCTCACGGGGCTCGACCCGAAGGG
>Ga0187892_10011437_pt1 | contig 10886 bp, 8 predicted proteins | sample MA1701073metaG_FD_139345 | JGI IMG/M metagenome (GOLD analysis project Ga0187892, IMG submission 139345) | Bio-ooze microbial communities from a basaltic lava cave in the Kipuka Kanohina Cave System on the Island of Hawaii, USA - MA170107-3 metaG ... | reverse complement strand
CACGTAGCCCCGCCCCTCGTTGCTGGGGGTGACGCCATCCGCGATGAGAAAGACACCCGCTCTCAAATGATCCGCGACGACTCTCATCGAGACGTCGTCTTGTTCTCCCGCCTTATAAGTTTTGCCGGTACGTTCGCAAAGAGCCTGAATGATCGGCATGAAAAGGTCCGTTTCATAATTGCTATAGACGCCCTGAAGCACCGAGGCCATTCTTTCAAGGCCAGCCCCTGTATCGACGCTGGGCTCAGGCAGAGGGGCGAGCGTGCCGCTCGCGTCGCGATTGAACTGCATGAAGACAAGATTCCAAATCTCTAGAAAGCGCGTTCCGCATTCGCAGCCGGGATTACAAGAGGGTTTTTTACAGCCATATTTTTCGCCCCAATCGAAATGGATCTCGGTACAGGGGCCACACGGCCCCGTTTCTCCCATCGCCCAAAAATTATCCTTGGCACCGAGGCGATAAATCCAATCCTTTGGAATGCCCTGCGAGTGCCATAAATCAAGCGCCTCGTCGTCCTTTTCGAAGACCGTGATTCGAAGCTTTTCTTTGGGGATATGATAATAGCGGGTGAGCAGTTCCCAAGCGAAAGCAATCGCTTCTTTCTTAAAATAATCTCCAAAGGAAAAGTTTCCGAGCATTTCAAAAAACGTGTGGTGGCGCGGGGTGAAACCCACATTTTCGAGGTCGTTGTGTTTGCCACCCGCACGTACGCATTTCTGGCAAGTGGTTGCCCGGCGATAACCGGGGTCGGTCAATCCCAGAAAGCAATCCTTGAACTGCACCATTCCCGCATTGGTGAAGAGCAATGTTGGATCCGCGGCCGGAATTAGGCTTGAGCTTTTCACCCGCTGGTGGTGATAATTTTCAAAATACTTGAGAAACGTCTCCCTGATATCTACTGATTTCAAAGTAACTCGATGATACAAGAGGCTAAAGCATTTTTGCGAGTGAAATTTACTCGCTGCTCTGGTAGGGAGTGACCTTATGGATATTCGCTACAACTGGACAGTTGAAGAGGTTTTTCTGCTGCTTACCGGTCCCCTGGAGGGCCTTTGCGAGAGGGCCACTCAAATTCACAAAAAATACTCCGCCCAGGATGTTCAAAAATGCATGCTCTTGAGCGTGAAAACGGGCGGGTGCCCCGAGGACTGCGGGTACTGCTCTCAGAGCGCGCACTATGAGACAAAGATCGGTTCCGACGCATTGCTTGAGTTCGCCGAAGTGAGCAAGCAGGCAAGGTTTGCCAAAGAAAACGGGGCGACTAGATTTTGCATGGGGGCGGCCTGGCGGGATCTGCCCCATGATCAGAGATTTGAGCGAGTGCTCGATATGGTGCGAGAGGTGTCGGGGCTGGGGATGGAAGTTTGTTGCACCATGGGGATGGCGACTGAAGAGCAGCTGTTGAGGCTGAAAGAGGCGGGCCTCACGGCCTATAATCACAATCTCGATACGAGCCGCGAGTTTTATCCGAAAATTATTTCGACTCGCACTTACGATGACCGGCTCGAAACGTTAAGAGCGGTCAGGAAAGCAGGTGTTCAGATCTGTTGCGGCGGGATTTTGGGCATGGGTGAAAAGGTGCAAGATCGAGCGGCGCTTTTGGTCGAGCTGGCAAACCTGAATCCTCATCCAGAAAGCGTCCCCATCAATTTGCTGGTTCCAATCGAGGGAACGCCTCTCGAAAAAGAAAAATCGGTTCCCTTTGAAGAATTTTTAAGGATGATTGCGACGGCCAGGATCCTTATGCCGAGGTCGCGTGTGCGATTGAGTGCCGGGCGAAATCAGCTTTCGCAAGCCGAGCAGCGGCAGTGTTTCACCGTGGGCGCCAACTCCATTTTTGTGGGTGAAAAACTTTTGACCGCTCCCAATGTGCCATGGGAGATTGACGAAACCATATCAAAGTTAATTCAATAACATTGATTCAAATTTCAAAATCAAGATTATCATGTTAAACTTGATTTGTGAGGCGGGTAATCAAAGTTAGGCGGATATGAGACAGGACGAGCTCACCAGTCAACTAAGGCAAAAGTACGACGCAAAAAGAGGCTACGGCATTACCAAGATAGATGTCGGAGGATACGAGAACATCTGGTTTGTTGTGCCCCCGCCGCCGCCGCTCCAGTTTCCAAGGAACCTGCCTCTAGGCGAAATGGCTAAGGCTGGCGCCACCCTAAGTCGTCTCCCCAGTTTCGGTGAGATGAGCTCTCTCGACAAACTGATTAATTATTTCTTTGTTCGTCGGGAAGCGGTCGAGTCCTCTCGGATTGAGGGTACTTGGTCAACCATTGATAGCGTCTTGACTCCAGCCGAAGTTTACGAGACTGAGCAAGCGAAGAGCGAAAACCAATCGGTCAAAGGCTATGCTCACGCTCTTGAAAAGCAGTTTAACAAAGCCTTCAAGGAAAAAGAAAAAGTCTTCACCGAAAAACTCCTCTGCGAAATCCACAAGGATATCGTTTCGAAAGATCCTAACTACAGTGGAACCCCGGGAGCGCTTCGCGAACCGGGTAAACCCAGAAGTATCGTTCAGATTGGAGGTTCCTTACGAAGGGAGGAGTCGACCTACAACCCCGCCCCTCCCCAATACGTAAAGCCTTCGCTGCAAAAAGTCTTAGATTGGCTAAGCAATGAGGATCTCGCTCAGAGGGGAGATGCGGGGATCTCAGGCTTTACGTTAGCCGTCAGACTTGCGATCGGTCATGCCCATTTCGAAGCGGTACATCCTTTTTCGGATGGTAATGGAAGAGTTGGTCGAGCACTCTGGCCGCTCCAAATGATCTGCGCCGATCGAATGCCGCTCTATCTGTCGGGTTTCGTAGAAGACCAAAAGACGGCCTATGGCCAGGCCTTACAGCAGGCCCAGAAGAAATTGAACTACAGTCCCATTATTGACTTCATCTGTGAAGCGGTTGTTCAAAGCGAAGCGGAAGCAAAGGTGACTAGAGCGGCCATAGAGTCCTTACCAAATCGGTGGAAGGAACGAGCTAGGTTCAGAGAGCGCTCCGCATCTCTTTTGGCGCTAGACGTCCTGCTCAAAAAGCCCATCCTTACTACGACCAATCTGATGGAAGAATTGAAAACTTCCAGACAGGTCGCCACGCTAGCCATCAACCAGCTCGTGGAGCGAAAGATTGTTCGGAAAAGAGGAAACTTGGGTCGGACTCAAATCTTCGCCGCTGAAGAACTAATCGCACTTCTGTCTAGAAAGTTCGGAAGCGATGCGAAGGACGCGCTCGAAACAGGCTATCAATCCATTGTTAAGCTCGGTTAAGAATAAAAGACGAGTCACCGCCTAAGACGGGCGAACTCGTTGCCCGTCGCCGAACGTTTTGGTCATAGTGTCGTCCTTACCATCTCCATCACATCCAGTACTTGGACTTTGTCCCCAATGCCTTTTTCGTTCACGGCGCTTCCGATCATGATCTTGCAGTAAGGGCAGGAGGTGGCAATGACGTCGGGTTTTTTCTCGAGCGCTTGCTCTGTCCGGAGAATATTGACCCTTTGCTCTTTTTTCTCTTCCATCCACATGCGCCCACCACCCGCGCCACAACACATCCCTTCATGACGGCATTTTGAGATTTCATCGAGCTGAACGCCTGGGATTTGCCGGATTAAATTTCGAGGTTCGTCATAGATATCGTTGAACCGGCCGTAATAACAGGAGTCGTGATAAACGACTTTTTTGGAAAGCGGGCCCTCTAATTTAATTTTCCCATCGGCGACCAATTTTCCGACGAAAGCGGCGGCGTGGATGACCTCCCACTCCCCTCCGAAATCGGGATATTCATTTTTGAGGGTATTGAAGCAGTGGGGACAGTTCACCAATACTTTTTTGACATCGGCTCTCTTGAATGTATTGACCAATTGTTCCGCCATCGTCTGAAAAAGGTATTCGTTCCCAAGCCGGCGCGCGGTTTCACCGTTACAAGGCTCGCTCGTCCCTAAAATGGCAAAAGAAACTCCCGCTTCCTTGAGGATCTTCACAAAAGATTGGGTGGTTTTCCTGTTATTGGAATCAAAAGATCCGCCACAGCCAACATAGTAAAGGTATTCCGCGTCGGGTTTTTCCGAGAGGAGCGGAACATCAAAGCCTTGGGCCCAGCCCGCCCGCTCATGGCTGCTGATTCCCCAGGGATTTGATTGAGTTTCCAGTCCTTTAAACGCACGGTTTAGTTCCGAGGGGAACCTGGCTGCTTCCTGAACTAGATGCTGTCTCATGTCGATGATTTTATCGACGTATTCAATATTGACGGGACATGCTTCCTCGCACGCCCGGCATGCGACGCACGACCACACGACATCGTCGATCACGGGTTTGCCGTCGCCGACGACTGTGTCCTTGAAATCGGAGTAGACGGAATTTCGTAGATCCAGAAGCATCTGCCTGGGAGCCAGGGGTTTTCCCGTCGCGGTGGCGGGGCAACTGGACGAACATCGACCGCACTCGGTGCAACTGAACATATCCAGTGCCTGTTTCCAGGTGAAATGATCGATCTGAGATCGTCCAAAAAGAGGATTTTCCCCGTTATAATCTTTCTTGGGGAGACGTCCCTTTGGCTCGATTTTTCCGAAGAATACATTGGGGACTGCGGTGATGATATGAAAGTGTTTGGAGCGGGGAAGAAGGTTCAAAAAACAGAGAATGATGAGATTGTGTGCCCAGAAGGAAATTTCGCTCGCGGTTTGAGCCAAGCGAGGATCGGAAGAAAACAGCTGCGAGAGGGCCCGGCTCACTGGTTGCCATTGCCGCTCCAGCTCCATCGCTGGATCGGAGGCGAGATAGATCATGCGACCCGCATCGTAAAAGAGGCCCGATAGCATGATCCCCATGATGAAAATCAAAATAATGTAAGCTTCCCAATGCCCCTGTTCGTTGAGCTTTTTCTCGGCGGGCAGGAAGCCCATCAGTCTTGCCGGTCGTGACACCACCCACCGATAAAGAGCGATCCCGACGGCCACCACCACCGCCACTTCGAATAAATCCTTGATAAAGCCATAAGGGCCGCCCAGTGTTTCCATTCCAAACCCTGGTACGCGAAACTCATCGATCCAGCCGCGCCCGAACATCGTGAGTACCTGAATGAAGAGCACGATAAAGCCCCAAAAGATGATGATGTGCATGATGCCCGCGGGTTGATCGTCCCTAAAAAATTTCTTCTGGCCGAAAGCGTAGACCACCGTGTTTTCCAGTCGCTTGCCCCAGGTCTTAGGGCCGTAATCCCGGCCGTCATCTTTGCGGCTTCGTTTCAGTATTCGAAAGCGGTCAAGGATCTGCCATGCAAACAGGCCCATCGCAGCTAAAAATACAAGCGTCCAAATGATGTGTGCCATAAGGTCCTCTTAAGCTATGGGAAAGAGCTCTTCTCGACGACAAGCCCAGGCATCCAATTTTTTCCTGTGCTCTTCAATAACAGACAGGGAAATTTCACAAACGGCAAGACCCTCTTTTGTTTCCATGTCGAGCAGCGTTTTTCCCCAGGGGGACACCGCAAGAGAGTGCCCATATTTTTCTGAGCCGCTACCGGATCTTCCCACCTGAGCCGGGGCAATCATGAAAAATTGATTTTCGATCGCGCGGCTCACAATCAGCGGCTTCCAATGTTGCTTTCCCGTCGGGACGGTGAAGGCCGAGGGGAGCAAGACCACCTGGGCCCCTCTCTTTTTCAAGGCCCGAAAAAACTCAGGGAAGCGCAAATCGAAGCAAACGGATAGCCCGAATCGGATATCGTTCCACTGAAAGTGGACCAGTTGGTCTCCCGGATCGCAATATTTCGGCTCGTCGTATTCGCGATCAGGTAAATTCGCCTTAAAAAGAAAGATTTTTCGATATTGCGCCATCAATTGTCCGGCAGGAGAAAAAACAGGCAGAAGATTGAAGTATTTGTTTTTTCCACGCGGGCTTGGCTCTCGCAAAGAGCCCGGTATCAGAAGGATCTTGTATTTTTTCGCCCAGCCGGCCCACCGCTCCAGCAGCGAGGGACATTTTGCTATGATTTCCCTGCATTCTTCGGGGGGCCCCGTGAAATACGCCATTTCCGGAAACGCAATGGCATCCGCTTTGTTTTCACTGGCTTCCCGGACCCAGGCTTCCATTTTTTCGAGGTTGGCTTCGAGTCGATTGGACGACTGCATCTGTATGACGGCCATTTTAAACATGGAGTCGAGTATAGCCGATTTCGGGTTGCCTAGAAACCTCGGGAGGGCTAGCCTACGCTTTGCCTGTGAAATTTCTTTTTATCGCCGATCCTTTAGAGAAAGTCCGACCCCAAAGCGACACGACATTAGTTCTAATTCAAGAGGCAGTGAAAAGAGGGCACGAGGCTTTTTGGGCCACGGACCGGGACGTTCAACTCGCGTCGAGTGTCGTTTTTGTTTCCGCCAAAAAATGCGTGGCGGCCCCTAAAGATGTGTTACCGAAGCTGGAGGAGGCGGAGGCGATTCCTCTGGTGGAATGGGATGGGGTTTTCATTCGCAAGGATCCGCCGTTTGACGAGAGCTATCTTAAACTTTGCTGGCTTTTGGCTCTCGAAGAAAAAGCGGTCTGGATTTCCAATAAAGCTTCGGTACTCATTCGTTATCACGAGAAACTTCTGCCCTTCGAGGCGGTGGCGTCTGGGCACCTCACTCACGAAGACATCATTCCAACTTTTTTAGGGAACCTGAAGGAGGCCCAGCGTTTTGTGAGAGAACAGGGAATGGATAAGGTTATCGCAAAACCTTTTTTGGGGTATGCGGGCGGTGGGCTGCAGCTTTTTGAGGCCAAGGAATTTTTGCAGCAATCGTCCGGTTTGGAAGGCTCATTAATACAACCCTACCAGAAAGCAATTTCGGAAGGGGATCGCCGGGTTTTTTATCTTAAAGGGGCGATCGTGGGCCATTTCATGCGCATGCCGGAAAAGGGAGGATATATTTCCAATTTGGCCCGAGGGGGCACGGCGGTTTCGAAGCCAATAACGGGCAACGAAAAAGAGGTACTGGAAAAATTGGGGAAATTTTTGAACGAGTGTCAGATTCATTTTGCCGGCGCTGATGTCATTGGGGGGCGCGTGAGTGAAGTAAACATCACCTCACCCACGGGATTGAGAGCTCTTGAGAAACTGGAAGGGAAACACGTTGGTGGTGCCATCATTGAGATGGCCGAGACAGAAATAGGGAGAATGAAATGAAAAATAAAATTCTGTTGTTTTCTTTGGCGCTGAGTTTTTCCGTTGCGGCGAAACCCCGAGCGAGAGACTTGGGCATTCCATTTGACGGAAATCCTGGTCCGTTGAATGCCATCACCGACGTCGTGAATATCGAAGTGGGGCACGTGACGCTCATCAAGGGATCCGGAAAGCTGAAAAGAGGCAAGGGCCCCGTCAGAACCGGCGTCACGGCGATATTACCGCGGGGAAAATCGAATCTTCTCCCGGTTTTTTCGGGATGGTATTCCCTCAATGGAAACGGCGAAATGACCGGCACTCCGTGGCTTGAGGAATCGGGCTATTTGGAAGGCCCGGTGATGATTACGAACACTTATAGTGTGGGCATTGTCAGAGATGCGGTGGTGGATTGGAGCGTGAAATTGGGAAAGTTCGAGGTGGGATTGCCTCTCGTTGCCGAGACGTGGGACGGGGATTTGAACGATGCGAGAGGGTTTCATGTGAAGGAAAAGCATGCGTTTGAGGCCCTTCAAAATGCCTCGGGAGGAAAGGTCGAGGAAGGGAATGTGGGTGGCGGGACCGGTATGATTTGCTTTGAGTTCAAGTGTGGCATTGGGACGAGCTCTCGCCGGGTGAAGACCACTCATGGTGACTACACGGTAGGCGTTCTTGTTCAGGGAAATTTCGGGCTTCGCGATCAACTTAGAATCGCAGGCATACCGGTGGGGAAGGAATTTCCGATAACATCGCCCGCCACCCATGAAAATGGGTCTATCATAGGCATTGTCGCAACCGATGCCCCGCTACTTCCGCACCAGTTGAGGCGCTTGGCGAAAAGAGCATCGCTTGGGATCGGAAGACTTGGAGCTATCTCCGGCAATGGTTCGGGGGATTTGTTTCTTGCATTTTCAACCCAAACTCAGAAGGAAGCCAAAAAGGGACTGATGAATGTTTCCATGATCATCAATGACGAAATGGATCCCTTCTTTCTGGCGACGGCGGAAGGCATTGAGGAGGCGGTCGTGAATGCGATGATAGCGGCGGAAACCATGAAAGGGATCAACGATCATGTGGTTGAGGCCATCCCGCATGACAAGCTTCGGGAGATTTTAAAAAGGCACAATCGATTAGCGAGTAAGTGGGCGTCAAATGGAATTTATCCACTAAGTTACAAAAAAGGTAACTTAGTGGTGAAAAATGTGCTTGGAAAACTGGGAACGGAAGATTGAGTCTCTGACCTAACCCTGCTCGCTTGAGTACTCGATAAGCGCGGAGAGACTTTGTTTCCAAGGCCCATTAAAATGTTTTAGAATTTTCTCGGCGGGATTCATTCCCTCTTCGAGAATTTTTTCGATAGGCACGAGAAAGTTTTCCTCACCGAAATCTCGAGCTTTCAAGCAGTCTGAAGATGCTTTTAACAATTCCGAGGCGATTTGTTTCAACGAAATGTTTCCAACGCGTGCATTCATTCCTGATCGCGTTGCCATCAGAAAAAGCTGTTCGCGCTCCTCGGGTGTCAGCTGTCCCAGGGTTTTCAGCACGACGGCTCGAGCATCGGGATTGTAGAGCACCCCCATCCAGAAGGCTGCAGCGGCATACCGTTCTTTAGGGCGCAATCCATCGATCGACCGAAGCTCCACATAGCCGGGCTTTAATCGCACTTCAGTAAAAAGCTCCCGGATGGCGTTTATTTGATTTGTCTCGTCGGTATACACACCGGGCATTTTGCCGGCGGCAATCTCCTTCAGTGAAAGGCCCTCCGTCGCGACATAGTGCTGGTGCTCATCCTGAGCGAACATCAAGGGGCGATTCCATATTAATTTTGCATACTCATTGAAATCAAAGCCGTCCTCGAAGACTTCGTGCAGAAGTCCCGTCCGATCCGGATCGGTTTCTCGCCAGATGGCGCTTCGGAAAGAGAGATAGCCACTCTCCTGCCTCGAAAAAATCGGGGAGTTCGAAAAAAGCGCGTAGGAAACGGGGGCTGCTGCCAGCGACGTGCGCAGCATTTCAATCGCCTCTTTTTCGCTGGTGTAGTCGAGATTCACTTGAACAGAACTTGTTAAACGCATCATGCTCGTCGCGAACCGCCCTCTATTCCCCAGGTATTCGGTCATGATGTGATACCGGGGCGACGGGATGACATCCATGTCGTCAGGTGCGTTTGAAGGATTCACTCCCAACCCAATCCAGCGCAAATCCCATGGATTTGTGACTTCATCCACTTTTTTCTCAAAAACCTGTACGGATTCCGCGAGGGAATAAAGGTCGCGATGAGGATCGGTGGAAAGTTCCAGCTGGCTTCCGGGCTCAAGGGTTACCTTTCCGAGCGGGGTGTGAAAGCCCAGTGGTTGGCTCTTTTCATTTCGAATGAATTCCCATTGGTTTCGCTTCCCAATCTCAGTCAGCAACTGTTCCATGCCTGGCCGTGATGTCTCCGCGTAGTGGATTGCGGCGCCGTCATCCCAAATTCCAATCCGTTCGATCTCGATTCCGATCTCTCGTTTGCTTTTCTTACAAGTCGACGAGCAGAACAGATCGACTAAAAACTGGGACGAGAGCCCATGCACATTTGACTTTTTGGAATTTGGCATTTGGCGAATATAGCGGTAATAGACTATTTGTCTAGGTCATAATGGGCCGGTAGCTCAGTTGGGAGAGCACGGCGTTCGCAATGCCGGGGTCGAGGGTTCAACTCCCTTCCGGTCCAGAATAGATGTTTCCGTCGCTCGAGAGAAATCTAAGCCATAATCGATCGCGCCCTACGAGAAAATGGGCAAAACCAAGAGAATCTGTCCAGATACTACCAATTTGTCTTCTACAAAACAAAAGAGTAAGAATGCCTGCATGCCAAGACTAAGTTTGCAGGATAAGTATGCGCCAAAAAACGCGTGTTTCGGGTGTGGCCCCTCAAACAAAAGGGGCTTGCGGATCAAAACGTTTGTAAAGGGAAATGAGACCGTCGCACATTGGAAACCACAGCGCCATCACGAGGCCTTTCCGGGAGTTCTCAATGGAGGTATTGTGGGAGCGCTTCTTGATTGCCATTCCAACTGGACCGCTGCCTGGTATTTGATGAAGGAGGCGAAGGTCGATCATCCCCCCTGTACCGTTACGGCAGAATTCAATGTCAAGCTCCTGCGGCCCACACCGACTAAGAAGTCCATTACACTTTTGGCAAGAGTCGTCGACGCGAAAGAAGATCGAGCTACGGTGGAAGCCGAGCTTCACGCCGAGGGAAAGCTTTGCGCCACCTGTCGGGGGTTGTTTATTTCGGTGGAACCGGGTCACCCCGCGTATTATCGCTGGTAACGATGGCACTGCTTGGCGCCCACATGTCGATTGCCGGGGGAATGCATCACGCCATTGAGCGTGGAGACAGTCTTAAGTGCGAGGCGATTCAGATCTTCACCCAGTCCAGCCGGACTTGGAATGCTACGCCTCTCACGGATGAAGAGATTGCGCAATTCAAGTCGGCCTTGGATGACGCGAAATTTGTGAAGAGAGTGGTTGCGCATAACTCGTACTTACTTAATTTATCCACCGCGATCTTCGCGATGCGAGAGAAGTCGGTCCGATTTTTTATTTCAGTGATGGAAAAATGTGAGGCCTTAGGAGTTGAGGCGCTCATCACTCACCCCGGTAGCCATCTCGGTGCGGGAGTTGAAGCCGGAATATCGCTCACGGCAACAAGCCTTAATGAAGTACTCCGCTCATGCAAGGGGTTTAGAACCAAGATTCTT
>Ga0187892_10011436_pt1 | contig 10887 bp, 7 predicted proteins | sample MA1701073metaG_FD_139345 | JGI IMG/M metagenome (GOLD analysis project Ga0187892, IMG submission 139345) | Bio-ooze microbial communities from a basaltic lava cave in the Kipuka Kanohina Cave System on the Island of Hawaii, USA - MA170107-3 metaG ... | reverse complement strand
GGCGGCGGCGGCGGTGGCGGTTCGAGTTTCTTCGCAGCCTCGCCGTTCAGGTATTTCTCAATCGCTTCGTCGCGTCGGAGGGCATTCGGCTCCCAGTGGAGCTTTTGCAGATATTGATGCAGCAGGTTCTTGAGTTGCTGCCGATTGATGCCCAGCACTTGCATCACCTTGCTCGGCGGCAACTGGTGATACCAGGCAGCACCGGCCGTGGCGACATCCAGGCTGATCTGTCGCGCGCAAGGCGACAGGGCAGCATATTCGGCTTTCTCCGGCGACATGCCCATTCGCTCGAGGCGTTTGGCCACTTGCGCGACGCGCTCCTGGTAATCCACCTGCGTCGCCGAATCGAGAGAGCCCGACTGCGGCTTCGCGCCGGGCAGCGGTTTCGTGGAGGCGTGTGGACTGGCGGGCGGGACAAATGGTTCTTCGACGCCGCCGGCCGAGGATGGTGTTTCTGCGCCCCACGGACTGCCGCCCGCGCGCTTGAGGCGATTGTGCGCGGCGAGGCACGCCGCTTCGGCGCTCGTTTCCGAGATGTCGGCCGCCCTGGCAAGTTCCGCGGGCGTGACCGGCGCGCGATTCCATCCGAGGACGAAAGCAACCACGTCCTCCGGGTCCGCGAGTTGGGTCGGGGGAAGATTCGGCTTGTGTCCGAACGACTGGAACGCCATCAGCTTGAATGCGTCCGCTTCGTTCAGTTGCGCCACGTCGGGATTGGTCTCGCGAAGTTTCTGGAACGTTGTCCACGCTTTCTCGAACACGACCCGTTGTTCGGGGTTCATCCGCTGCAAATCGGCTTCCGCCATTTCCAGGTTGGTCAACGTCTGGTTCGCGCCCGGCGATCCGTTGCTCTGCGCCGCTTGCGCCTCGGCGTACAACTGGCGCATGGTGGGATTGGCGGAACGCTCGGGAGCGGTATCGCGCAGATCGATCACCAGGTCATCGCTGTCGCGCAGCGCGGAACTTTCCAGATCGTCCGGGAGCCTTGGCACCGAAATCGTGTCCGGGGAGACATTCGCCATTTCGGGCGGGTCCGGGCGGACGGTCACCGTCGTGTCGCCCTCGGGAACGTTCAGTCGCTTGGCGATGGTCGTCGGCATGCCGTCGCGGAACACCGCCTTCAACGCCGCCTTTTCCAGATCGCTGAGCGATTGAAAACCCTTGTGCACCGCCTTGTATTGCGCCCGGCCGAGAACGTATTCAAAGTCCGCCCGCGTGGCGGCGCCGAGCCGTTCGACGCCGCGGCGCGACGCTTCCCGGACAGCGGTCTCCATCGCGGCGCGCGTCGGGCGCACGCCCATGTTCACGGCCCGCAGAAACAGCGGCACACCGACGTAGCCGGCGCCCGTGAACATGGCCTCGAACATCGCGCCCTTCATTTCGGCGCGGAACCCGTAGTACGCATCCGCGCCGGCCACTTCCGCGACGCCGCGCGCGATTTTCGCGTTGTACCGGGCCGTGTGATAGCGGTTGACGGCTTGGCCGGCCAGATAGAGGTCGTACGCGATCAACGCCGTTTGCGCGCCGTAGATGGCTTCGCCCGCGTAAATCGTGGAAGCGTATCCCGTCGCAGGACCGGTCAAGAACATCAGCGGGAACGTCATCGCCATGAAGGCGAACTTGTCGAACCCCGCGTACCACTGATCTTCAGCGATCGCCGCCATCAGGTCGCTCAGCCCGCGCACTGCCGTGCGGCCCGCCTCGTCCGGCACCCAGCGCGGATACCGCGGTTCGCCCTCGGCCGGTCGGCGCACCAAATCCTGAATCAGCCCCGGCGCGAGCCGCCCGTAACACATCCGCGCGACGCTCAACAGTTGGCGCATGTCGCTGAGATTCACATCGTTCAATTCCACCAGCGACTGGCCCGCCTCGATCATCAGTTTGCCCTCGGCTTCGGCGACTTTGGCCATCGCGAACTCGAAGAATTTCTGCTTCCCCTCGGGCGTGTCCGGGTAGAACTTTTTCTGAGTCTCCTCATTCAGCGCCCGGCCCAGGGGCATCGTGCTCTCGTCGGGCGCGGTCACTTCCATCACGAACAGGTGGGGCGTTTCGTCGGGCAGCTTGCGCGCGGCGTCGATCAGGCTGCGCACGTAGTCCTTGCGTTTCGCGAGATATTCCTTCTCGCGTTTGCCGCCGGGCTGAAACTGGGCCGGCAACGGACGATTGGCGACTTCGATGGATTTCTCGACGTGCCGCACCAATTCTTCGTGGAGCAAAATCAGCGCGGCGTGATCCGGAAGGCTGACGAGCGTGACTCGGTCCTCACCCGGTTTGGCGATGATGATCTTGGTCTTGACCTTGTACCGCTCGGGGTCCGGCACGGCCTGACGAATCCCCTTGGCCAGCTCGAGCGCGCGCGCGTAACGCCCTTCGCGCTCCATCTCCGCCACTTCGATGATGCCCACGGACACAGGCATGCCCGGCCGCAACACATCCGCGGCGAAAGTCTGCAAGGTTTCGCCGGGGTCGGCGCGCACGATCGTCAACGCTTCGCGATGCAACCCGCTCGGGTCCTTCGGGTCCGGCAACTCCTTCGCCGTCGGCTCGAACTGGTGTTTGTCCATGAGCAGGAACGGACGCGAGCGGAACACGGTATTGCTCCCGGCGGTTTTCTTGACCGCGAACGCCGTCGGCGCGCGGTCCTTGACCTGCGTCATGAACCAGCGCTCGCTGTAGTACGGTTGGTGGGGAAACTCGACTTCGACGTAGTACACCTCACCCCAGAACAATCGGCTCGCGGCGCTGAACTTCTCCGAGCGGCCTTTGCGCATGTAGCGGATTTCCTTCGGCTCGAGCCCGGGGAAATCGAACTCGAACTGTCCCGGCGCGCCATTCAACGTCAGTTCCTTCGGGCCGGGCTGCGTCACCTTGTCAATGTCCACCTGGATTTGCAGCGCGCCCGGGATTTTCGGATCGGGACGCGCGTGATCCAGATACCGGATGTGCGGATCGAGGAACTTGACCTCGACTTTCTCCCCGGGATTGACGGGCAGGTCCTTGCCCTGCACGCGCAGCCACGCCGAGTCGAGCCGTTTGTCCTCCTTGTGACCGGGCTGATCGCGAATCGAATCGAGCCAGCCAAACCCGCGCATCTCCGCGATGGTGACGGAATCGATCTGGACGTTCGGGCGCACCCACGTCTCCTCCCCGCGCATGGTCGCCGCGTCCAGTTCCTGCGCGCCGACGCGCTCTTTGCCCTGGCCCCGCTCGCCGATGCGCTGCCCACGGAATCCTTCGCTCCAGTGGCGCACTACCGTCCAGGTGCCGCGCAACTCGCCCGGCTGCGGTTTGGCGGGATCGAGCGGGAAACGCAGGGTGACGACGTTCTCCGACGCCTGATAATCCGTGACGCGTGTTTCAGCGGTTTCGGTTTCCAGCGTGGCGCGGACGATGGCGTTGTTGGTCGCCTGCAGCACCGTGGCCCCTTCCTTGCGCGGAGCGGGCGGCTCGCCGGTCGGCGTGGTCGCGCCGCTGGGCACGCGACCACGTAAAGTGATCACCACGGCGTCGGCTGTTTTCTTCACCGACAACGCGTCGAGCCGGTAGCGATCCTTCGTTTTCGGATGGTGGACGCTGTAATCGAGGTACAATTGGCCAGTGTACTTGCTGCGCCGGGCGGTCGCGTACCCTTCGACTTTGCCCAGCAGCCGGTCGGTGTAGCTGACGCGCCAACTGCCGACGAGAAAATCCAGCGCGGGGTCGGCACTGGGGTCGGGTTCTTGCGCGATGCCTGGCGGCGCTCCCGGCAACGACAACAGAGCGACGATGAAGAACGCGCCGAGCCAGCGCCCTGATGTAAAGGGAGGTCGGACATTCCTGTCCGACTTGGCGGCGGACAGGAATGTCCGCCCTCCTCCTGCATGATGCATGCTCATGGCGTCGCCGTCGGTTTTCCGGTCTTCTTATCGAAGTAAATCACGCCGCTACGAAACAGCTTCGGGTTTTCGGTGCGGGTGAAGAGGATTTCGCGTGGCTCGTTCCCTTCGCACTCGAGCTTCCCTTTGCGCACGCCTTCCGGTTGGTCGGTGTGAAACAACGCCTCGACGTAAACCGGTTCGCTGAATGAGGGACTGTCCTGCGGCGGCAACGGCGCAAAGCCGTCGAGCGCGGGTAGCACGAATCGAACTTCGGCGAGTTCAACCCGCGCGAGCGCCAGAGCAAGCGCCGGGTCGTCTCGCTCCGGTTTTTCCGACACCCAGCCATCTTCATCGTGGATCTCGCGAAATCGTTTCACGCTGAACGCCAGGCTGATTCCATTGCGCGCGTCGTTGATCGTGCCGTTGCCTTCGCCGCGCACGATCCACGGCTCGCGTCGTTCGGCGTCGTTGGTGGGTTCGAGCTTGCGTTCCAACCGGCAAGCGACTTTCCCGCCATCCACCGATACGGCGAGTAGCGCTTCCGATCCCGTCGGGAAATATCTGCCAAGCCCCTTCGGCGATGCCGCCAGCAACACTCCGCGCAATTCCCCGTCGTCGGCCAGTCGGAACTCGATGACTTCGCCGGCGGTGCTGCGCCATTTGAAAAGGAGGTCCGTCTGTTCCGCGCCACACGCGACGAGCCCCGCCATCGTAAGGAAACAAGCGAACACGCGGCAGCAACGATCGGGGAAGTTCATGGCTCAACGTCCCAATCTTTCTTTGACGACGGGTCCTTTTTCGGATCGAGAACAACGGCACGGATGGTGAGTGGGAGTTGCGCCGGGCTGCCGAACGCCACGAAGGGGATCGCTTTGGGAATCTTGGTTTCATTCGCGAAGCGTTCCTTGTCGGCGGCGTACAATCGCCACAGTTTCGCGCCGTCTTTGCCGTTCAACAACGCCAGGGCCTGGTCTGCTTCCGCTTTCACCGAGGCCTTGAAAGCGGCGACGCTCTTCGCGAAACCTTCATCGGCACTCTTCGCCTCGGCGCCAAGGGGTTTTGGCTCGGCAATTTCGGCGACGGCGTTGAGCTTGATTTGCCCACGCTCGTCAATCGTTGGTGTCGCTTTCAGCGTCACGGCGCAAGTGTACGCGCCATAGTCGTCGTTGGGTTCGAATACTTCCTGGATGAACAGGTGACTCGTTGACTTCCAGTCACCCCGCTCGAACGGATACTGCATCGCGACCAAGTAACCTTGCGACACCAGTTCCTTCGTGGTTGCCCTCATGTCGGCGTTGTCCAGTCGGCGGATATCAAACTCCGCATCCACCAGCTTGCCGTACTTGCGGTGCGACCGCATTCTGTTCAAGGACTCAAATACTTGCCGAACCTGAAGGATCGTCTGTTCGGCGTTGTCCGGCCATTTTCCCGAAATGAGATTGACGATGACGACGTATTGGATTTTGGTGGGCGCAGATTTCTCGCGGGCCAGCCGCGACTGCCGTTCCAGCCGCACTTCCTCGGCCGTCACGCCCTGGTATTCGATCTCAACGAACACGGTTCCCTGGACGGCCTGTTGCGCTGGCAAATCCACCGCCCAAAGCAACGCGCCGCTCAGCGCAAACAGGAGACGCCATGGAGGGGAACCGGCCACAGGTCTCTCCGCCGATTAGTTGTCCCAGTCGGTCATGGTTTTGTTGATTTGCAGGGCGACCTCGGCTTTCACCGTGATTGGAACGACAATGCGTTCCACGACGAAGAGGTCTCCGCGGTACGTCGTGGTCTTGGGGCGGCGCAGGACCTTGTCCTTGCGAAGTATCGTTTTATCGTCCTCGTCCAATGAGTAAACCCTGGCATTGGCGGCGTTCTCCAGCTTCTTCAATTCCGTCTCGACTTTTTTCTGAAACGCGGCCAGCGCCGCCGCGTCGATCTTCTGCCCTTCCTTGGGGATCGCCTCCTCAACCGAGATGTTCATGCGCAGAGTGATTTCTCCTTCCGCGTCTATGGTCGGATCGCAACGCACCACGACCTTGCAAGACGCCTCCCCCAGCACGTCTTCGGGCGCAAACTGTCGCCGCGCGTACAGCCGGGCCACGATTTTGCCGTCCCCTACCGGCTTCTCCTGTTTGAAGATAAAACCCGCGCGCTCGGCTTCCTGCCCGCGCTTGGTAGCGCCGGCGTCATCGTAATACTCCACGCCCCCGCGGACATCGACTTCCTCTCCAAACACGTCCGCCGACGTTTTCCTGGCCAACTCCTTGAGCTCGCTGGTCATGCCCTGGATTTGGTTCGCGACATCCTGCACGTGACCCGTGAGTCCCGACAGTTCGTTCTTGGTGAGTCTCTCGCGCAACTTGGGGTCGTCGATGCCGCTGTAGATGATGACCCATTGCGTGCGCTGGAGCTTGGCGCCGGGCTTGATCACGCGTCCAGTTGCGGTCACCGTCGCGGTATCCGCCACCGGTTTCTCGTATTTGAGCACGGTGGGAACCCGCTCGACCGGCTTCTTCTGGGCGGAAACGTCGAGCGCGAACCCGAGAAACGCGGAGAGAGCAACTGCAATCAAGATGCGATTCATAGTGACCTCACGGACTGAGAATGCTCACAAGTCGGTTCGACCCGCATGCAACCGTTGACGGAACGAGGCGTCGGCTATTCACGGGGACCCGAAACGTCGGGTGGGAATGGAATAATTCACTCATGTCGCCTCGTCTGACGGATCGAAGCTTGCCCGGTTGCGCAACCGGTTGTCAAGCAAACTGCGTCCTAACGCGGGCCGGACTGCGAGCAAAGTCGTGACCCGTTAGCGCACCACGCGGGCGCTCCCACCGCCCATGACTTTCTCGACTTCCTTCGCCGTTGCCATCGAGGTGTCACCCGGAGTCGTCATCGCCAACGCGCCGTGCGCGGCGCCATAGTCCACGGCCTTCTGCGCGTCACCGGTCTTCAGGAAGCCGTAGATCAAGCCGCTGGCAAAACTGTCGCCACCGCCAACGCGGTCGAGGATTTCCAGCGCGGGATACTTGCGGCTCTCGTAGAATTTGCCGTCCATCCAACAAATCGCGCTCCAGTCGTTCACCGTGGCCGTAATGACCTTGCGCAACGTCGTCGCAGCGACCTTGAAGTTCTTGAACTCGCCCACTGCTTTCTCGATCATCTTCTTGAACGCCTCGGTCTCGACGTGGGTAATGTTGGCGTCCATGCCTTCGACCTCGAACCCGAGGCATGCAGTGAAATCCTCCTCGTTGCCGATCATCACATCCACGTTCTTGGCGATCTCGCGGTTCACCTCGCGCGCTTTCTTTTGTCCGCCGATGCTTTTCCAGAGGCTCGGCCGGTAATTCAGGTCGTAGCTGACGATCGTGCCGTGCTTGTTTGCGGCCTTGACCGCTTCGACGGTCAACGCCGCGGTGGTTTCGCTCAACGCCGCGAAGATGCCGCCGGTGTGGAACCAGCGTACGCCGAGTTCGCCAAAGATTTTGTCCCAGTTGAAATCACCGGGCTTTAGCTGGCTGGCCGCCGTGTGCCCGCGATCGGGAATGCCTACCGCGCCTCGGATGCCGAACCCGCGCTCGGTGAAGTTCAATCCGTTGCGCACCGAACGCCCGATGCCGTCGTCGGCTTTCCATTGGATGAAGTCGGTGGCGACGCCACCTTGCATGATGAAATCCTCGATGAGATGCCCGACGTCGTTGTCCACGAACGCCGTGGCCACCACCGTCTTTAGTCCGAAACATTTCCGCAGTCCGCGCGCGACGTTGTACTCACCGCCGCCCTCCCACACCGTGAATTGCCGCGCCGTGCGGATGCGTCCCTCGCCGGGATCAAGCCGCAGCATGATCTCACCGAGGGAAAGTTGATCGAAGGTGTATTTGTCTCGTAGTTTGAGTGGCATATTCGCATTCCTCCGTTCCGATTCAGTGGCGATTGTTTAGCCACGAAAGGTACGAAATACACGAACATTTTGTCGTGGACGACCATCCTCAGTCAGTGGAAGCTGCTGCCCATGAAGACCGAATCGGCGAAGTTCCATCTCAAGCGCGAATTCAAGCGGCTATTCAGCGCGATGAACTTCATCAGCGACCGTTACCTTGCGCGGAAGCGCGCCCCGGCCAAGCAGACCAAAGCCTTCTACGAGGTATATCAACAACTCGCCGTTGCGTGGGAGTTCCTCAGCTTGCAGTGCCGGCACTGGGACGGCTATCGCAGGGTGCGCGATGGCAAGCTCGCCTGCCGCATCTGCGGCCATATCAAAGGGACCGACGAGCAATGGCTGCCGGCCAAAGGCACGAAGGCGGTAGGTCGGAAGACGAGTCCGACCTCGCAGCGGACCGTCGCCGACAAGAAAGCTGCGACCATCACCGAAGACGGCATGCCGGGACGCGGAAGCCGATAAGAGAAACCCGATGAGCGACCTCGCACAGCACATCTCGCAGACGCCGCTGATGGACACCCACGAGCACCTGCGGAAAGAGGGGAACTATGTCGAGAACGGACCCGACATTCTGCAGGACCTCTTTGGAAATTACGTCTCGGCCGACCTCGAAGTCGCCGGGGCAAGCCACGAAGCGGTGTTGCGGCTGCTGGATGCCAAAGACCCCGACGTGTGCGCGCGATTCGATGGCGTCCGCTCCGCGTGGGAACATTGCCGGCACACGGGCTACGGCGAAGCAGTGCAGGTGATCGCGAAGCACGCGTACGGCATCGAGGAGATCACCGCTGAATCGCTCGAAGCGGCCCGCCCACGAAACACCGAGCTGCGCAAGCCCGGCCAGCGGCTGCGCATCCTGAAGGAAACCGCCAACCTCGACCACGTGCAAGTGGACGATTTCTCGTGGGAGAACCGCTGGAACTGCCGGCCCGACGCGTCGGGACCGGATTTCTTCCTCTATGACTTGTCGTGGCGGAATTTTGCCTGCGGCGCGATCGAGGCCGAGACCATTGAGAAACAAGTGGGGACCACGGTTCGCGATCTGGGCACGTTGCAAGAAGCCATGTCGGCCATCTTCGCCCAATGCGCGCCGTGCGCCGTGGCAGTCAAGACCCAGCACGCCTACTCCCGAACGCTTTTGTGGCAGGAACGCGCCGACGCCGACGCGGAACGCGCGCTCCAGAAACACCTCGCCGGCAAGGAACTCGCGGGAAACGAGACGCTGTGCCTGGGCGATTGGTGCCTCGCGCGCGGCATCGAACTCGCCATCCAACACAACTTGCCGGTCAAGATTCACACGGGGTACTACGCCGGCTCCGGCTACCTGCACGCCGAGCGCATCCGTGCCGGCCATCTCTGCGGCTTGCTGCGCAAGTATCCGAAAGCGCGGTTCGTTCTGATGCACATCTCGTATCCGTATTGCGACGAGTTGGTCGCGCTCGCCAAACATTTCCCTAATGCCTACGTGGACCTTTGCTGGGCGTGGAGCATCGACCCGTACAGCGCGTGCGACTTCGTGCGGCGCATGATCCACGCCGTGCCGGCAAACAAACTTTTTGCGTTCGGCGGCGACACAATCTGGCCTAACGCGGCATTCGCGTACTCGATCCAGGCCCGGCAATGGCTGACGCGCGCGCTGGAAGCCGAGGTGGACGACGGCTTGCTCGCCGAGCCGCAGGCCATCGCGCTGGCGACGCGCTGGATGCGGACGAACCAGGAAGAATGCTTCGACCTGGCCCGAACGCGCGCGGGAATCCGGGCGAGAGCCGCGGCGTGAGGAGGATCGAGAATTTGCAGCCGGTTGCCGGACAGGTCGGCGTGTGATTCGAATGCACCAGGCGGCCAGCGATCCAATGACGACAGCTAGAAAGAACGCTGCGGCGCGTGTCTGTGTCGCGATCGCATCAATTGCGTTCGCGAACGCGGCCGATCTCCCGCTCGAAACGATCCAGTTGACGCCCGGGTTCCAGATCGCATTGTTCGCGACGAACGTGGCCGGCGCCCGCTCGCTGGCGTTGGGCAGCCAGGGCACGGTCTTCGTCGGGACGATGGAACGCGGGTGCGTTTATGCGGTCGTGGACCGCGACCAGGACGGCAGGGCGGAAGAAGTCCTCACGATTGCGCGCGGCCTGAACACTCCCAACGGCGTCGCGTTCCGCGACGGCGCGTTGTACGTGGCGGAAATCCATCGCGTGCTGCGGTTCGATGACATCGAGTCGCGCTTGAACGATCCGCCGAAGCCGGTCGTCGTCAACGACCGTTTCCCGCGCGACGAGCATCACGGCTGGAAGTTCCTCCGATTCGGACCGGACGGCTGGCTCTACGTGCCGGTGGGCGCGCCGTGCAACGTCTGTCTCTCGACCAACTCGATTTACGCCTCGATCACGCGCATGAAGGCCGACGGGACCGGGCGGGAAGTGTTCGCGCACGGGGTCCGCAACACGGTCGGTTTCGATTGGCATCCGGTGACGAAGGAATTGTGGTTCACGGACAATGGCCGCGACTGGATGGGCGACGACCGTCCGCCCGATGAGTTGAACCACGCGTCCAAGCCAGGGCTGCATTTCGGGTTTCCGTTCTGTCACGGCACTGCCATCGCTGATCGCAAATTCGGCAAGCAACGCAAGTGCGAGGAGTTCGTTGCGCCGGCGCAGGAACTGGGGCCACACGTCGCGGCGCTCGGAATGCGGTTCTACACCGGCCGGATGTTTCCGGTGGAATACCACAACCAGGTATTTATCGCCGAGCACGGCTCGTGGAACCGCAGCAAGCCGATCGGCTATCGCGTCATGTTGGTCCGACTCGAAGGCAACAAGGCAACCAGGTACGAAGTGTTCGCCGAAGGCTGGCTGCGCGGGAGCCGGGTTTGGGGGCGTCCCGTGGACGTGGAAGTCATGCCGGATGGCGCGTTGTTGATCTCGGACGACAAGGCGGGTGTGATCTACCGGATCAGTTGGCGGAAGCCGTAGCGGTTAATCGGTCGTGGTGCGAAGATTGCGCCGGGAGATTTTGGGGATTGGGGGGGTACATCCAGAGGTTGTTGGTAGGAATCCCCCACGCTTGCCGTGGGGATCGTTGGGTTCGCAAGCTACCTCCACG
>Ga0187892_10011435_pt1 | contig 10888 bp, 10 predicted proteins | sample MA1701073metaG_FD_139345 | JGI IMG/M metagenome (GOLD analysis project Ga0187892, IMG submission 139345) | Bio-ooze microbial communities from a basaltic lava cave in the Kipuka Kanohina Cave System on the Island of Hawaii, USA - MA170107-3 metaG ... | reverse complement strand
TCGATCTCGAAGCCGCCGAGCTCGCTCCAGGTCGACGAGCGCGCGGTGCCGAGCTCGAGCCGGCCGCCCGACAGGATGTCGAGCACCGCGGCGCGTTCGGCGACCCGGATCGGGTGGTTCATCGCGGGCACGCACACCACCGCGCCGTGGCCGACACGGATCCGTTTCGTCTGCATCGCGCACGCGGTCAGGAACAGCTCGGGCGCCGAGCAGTGCGAGTACTCCTCGAGGAAGTGGTGCTCGACCGCCCACACCGTGTCGAAGCCGAGCTCGTCGGCCAGCCGCACCTGCTCGAGCGCGTTCTCGTACACGCGCCGCTCGACTCCGACCGCGAACGGCCGCGGCACCGACAGCTCGTAGAAGATCCCGAAGCGCATGCCGCATGCTAGCAAGCGGCCCGACCGGCGGGCGCGAAGCGCGCCGGGCATTACAGAAGTTGACTACATTCGACGATCGTAGTAATGTGCCGCGAGTGAAGCCCAGCCCCAAGAGCCTGATCCTCGACCTCCTGCAGAGCCTGCGCGGCCGCTCGATGCCCGTGCGCGCGCTGGTCGAGGCGGCGGCCCTCTTCGACCTGCCCGAGAACGGCGTGCGCGTGGCGCTCGCCCGGCTCCTGGAGCGCGGACTCATGGAGCGCGACGGCCCGGGCCTGTACCGGCTGGCGCCCGGCGCGCAGCCGGTCTCGCGCAGGGTCGGCGGCTGGTCGAGCGCGGACGCGCGAGCGCTGCGCTGGAGCGGCGACTGGATCGGCGTGCTGGTGCACGGACTCGCGCGCGCCGATCGCCCCGCGCGCCGCCGCGACGCGCGCGCCCTCGCCTTCCTCGGCTTCGCCGAGCTCGATCCGGGCTTCTTCGTGCGGCCCGACAACCTGCGCGGCGGCGTCGACGGGGTGCGCGCCGAGCTGGCCGAGCTCGGCCTCGACGCGAGCGCGCGCGTGTTCGCGCTCTCCCGGCTCGACGAGCAGACCGAAGCGCGGGCGCGCAAGCTCTGGGACGGCGCGGCGCTCGTGCGCGCGCAGCGCGAGGCGCGAGTCGAGATCGAGCGCTCGGCCGCGCGGCTCGGCCGCCTGGCCAGCCAGGCCGCGATGGTCGAGACCTTCCTGCTCGGCGGCCGCGCGATCCGCCAGATCGCGCTCGATCCGTGCCTGCCCGACGAGATCGCGCCGGAGGCCGAGCGCCGCGCGCTGGTCGCGGCGATGCGCGACTACGACCGAGCGGGCCGCGCGCGCTGGAGCGAGTTCATGCGCGCGCACGACGCGCCGCACCGCAATGCGCCGGCGAATCTCGCCGGTCTCTCGGGCGAGGCCCGCGCGGCCGCGCTCGGCGCTTCGAGAGGAGCCTGACCGTGAGCACCCCGGCGATCGACACCGAGACCTGGAACTGGCGCGACGCGCTCTCCACCGAGGAGCGCCGCGAGCTCCTGCAGGTCGACAACTGGCACGGCGCGCTCTCGATCGGCTTGAACTGGGCGCTGGTGTTCGGCGCCATGGCGCTGGTCGCGTGGGCGCCGAACCCGCTCACGATCGTGCTCGCGCTGTTCGTGATCGGCGCGCGCCAGCTCGGCTTCGCGGTCCTGATGCACGAGTCCGCGCACCGCTCGCTGTTCGGCAACCGAGCCTTGAACGACTGGGCCGGCAACTGGCTCGCGGCCTACCCGGTCTGGGCCGAGGTCGAGCCCTACCGCCGCTACCACCTCGTGCACCACGTGCACACCGGCTCCGAGAAGGATCCCGACCTCGGCCTGATCACGCCGTTTCCGATCACGCGCGCCAGCTTCTGGCGCAAGGTGTTCCGCGACCTCTCCGGGCAGACGGGCATAAAGCAGGCCAAGGCGGTCTTTCTGCGCGACGTCGGCTGGGGCCGCGGCCGCTCGCAGCGCGACCAGGGCATGAGCCGCGGCGAGCAGCCGGACGTGGGCTGGCACAAGCTCGTGCCCGTCGCGCTCACCAACGCCGTGCTGTTCGGGATCCTGTGGCTCGCGGGTCACCCGGCGCTCTACCTGCTCTGGGTCGTCGCCTGGCTGACCACGTATCGCCTGGTCACGCGCATCCGCTCGATCGCCGAGCACGCGCTCACCCCGAACGCCTCGGACGTGCTGAACAACACGCGCACGACGCTGGCGAACCCGCTCGCGCGGCTGTTCATCGCGCCGAACCGCGTGAACTACCACCTCGAGCACCACCTGATCATGACCGTGCCGCACTACAAGCTGCCGCGTTTCCACCGGCTCCTGCGCGAGCGCGGCGTGCTCGAGCGCGCCTGCGTGGCGGACGGCTACCCCGAGGTGCTGCGCAACGCCGCCTCGCGCGCGGCCTAGGCTCCCGGGAGTCCCGCGGCGCGCGCCGCGATCTCGTACGAGCGCAGCCGCGCGCCGTGGTCGTGGATCATCGAGCTGACCATCAGCTCGTCGGCGCCGGTGCGCGCGGCGAACGCGTGCAGCGCCTTCGCGACCGTCTCGGGCCCGCCGATCGCCGAGCACTCGAGCACCTGCGCGAGCATCGCGCGCGCCGCGCCCGACAGCACGCCCTCGAAGTCGCGCACCGGCGGCGGCAGCTTCGCCGGGCGGCCGCTGCGCAGGTTCACGAACGCCTGCTGCATGGAGCTCGCGAGGTAGCGCGCCGCGTCGTCGCTCTCGGCGGCGAACACGTTCGTGCCGAGCATGACGTAGGGCCGCTCGAGCTGCGCCGAGGGCTGGAAGCGCGCGCGGTAGATCTCGAGCGCGGGCTCGAGGTCCGCGGGCGCGAAGTGCGACGCGAACGCGAACGGCAGGCCGAGCAGCGCGGCCACCTGCGCGCCGAAGGTGCTCGAGCCGAGGATCCAGATCGGCACCGGCAGCCCCGCGCCGGGCACCGCGACGATCCGCTGCCCCGGCTCGGCCGGCTCGAAGTAGCCCATCAGCTCGACCACGTCGGCCGGGAACTTGTCCGGGTCCGAGGCGAGCGTGCGCCGCAGCGCGCGCGCCGTGTCGAGGTCGGTGCCGGGCGCGCGGCCGAGCCCCAGGTCGATGCGGCCGGGAAAGAGCGCTTCGAGCGTGCCGAACTGCTCCGCGACCATCAGCGGCGCGTGGTTGGGCAGCATGATCCCGCCCGCCCCCACGCGGATGGTCGAGGTGCCGGCCGCGACGTGGGCGATCGCGAGCGCGGTCGCGGCGCTGGCGATGCCCGGCATGCCGTGGTGCTCGGCCAGCCAGAAGCGGCGGTAGCCGAGGCGCTCGGCGTGGCGCGCCAGGTCGAGCGAGTTCGCGAGCGCGCGCGCGGCGTCGCCTCCCTCGACGATCGGCGCGAGATCGAGCACGGAGAGCGGAACCATCGCGCGCGCTACGGCACCGGCGTGAACTGCCCGACGTCGCCGCTGAACGTGCCGATGACCGGCGCGCCCGGCGTGGTGCCCGCCGACGTGAAGGTGATGCTCCCGTTCACGAGCAGCCGGATCAGCTGCGAGGGCGGCACGAACGAGCTGTGCACGAACGGCACCAGCGCTCCGCCGAGCGGCAGCGTGCCGGGCGTCATCAGCGCCGGGTGCAGCGAGACCAGCGCCGAGTGCGCGCCCGCGAAGGCGGGCAGGATGCCGGTCACGCGCAGCGAGGCCAGCTCGGCCGAGTCGCTCGCGTTCACCTGGTAGCTCGAGAACGTCACCGGGCCGCCGAACAGCTCGAGCGCCATCGAGCCGGTCGCGGTCGACGCTCCGTACGTGGTGCTGAACGTCCCGCTCACGGTGCCGACGAGCGCGAGACACGACGGCGCGTCGAGCGGCGTGGTCCACGCCACGCCGCCGCCCGCGATCTGGCCGTTCACGAACGCGCGCCGGTTCGTGATCCAGCTGCGCACCGAGTTCAGGTAGGCGTTGATGTCGCCCGAGTACGGCAGCAGGAGAGCCTGCATGCGGTTGATCTCGGCCTGCAGCGCCGCCTCGTTCCAGATCGTGTCGAGCAGGAGCTGCACGCGCGCCAGGAACTGCGGCCGGGTCGCGGGGTTCAGGTACAGCCGGCGCGCGAGCATGGCGCGCGGCGAGACGACCGGCGCCTGGCCGGTCTGGCCGACGAACGGGTTGCCCTCGCCGAACAGCGCATCGATCCCCCAGGGAATGAAGTGCACGCGGCCGCCGTCGTTCGGGTCGAAGTAGATCCAGTGGTTGTTGCGGTTGGACTGGTAGCCGTCCCAGTGGCCGATCAGGCCCTCGACCGCCCAGTAGGTGTAGAACGCGTCTAGGTCGACCAGCGGCGCGAGCGCCGCGACCAGCTGCTCGTCGGGCAGCGCGAGCGCGGCGGCGATCGCGTCGAGGTCGGCGCGGCTCGGGTCGTCCTCGTTGTTCTTGCGCTCGTACGTGTTCACGAACTGCGGGCGGAAGTCGCTGAGCGCGCCCTCGTAGAGGTTGCCGCTCACGTCGGGGAAGAAGCGCGAGAGCATCGGCTCCTTGATCTCCTCCACGTTCACGAACACGCCCAGGTTCTGGCCGTTCACGGTCACGTTGGCGAAGTTGCAGCGCGACGCGGGCAGCCCGGCGGCCGCGAACAGCGCGTAGCCCAGGCACTGCTTCACGAGCGCCGGATCCTGGCGCGCGTTGTTGAACGTGAAGCGGTCGAGCCCGCCGATCGTCTGGCCGGCCACGTACTCGCCGAGATCGAGCTTGAGCGACGGCTTGAACTGGTCCGACGACCCGTAGAAGCCCTTCTTGCGCACGCTGACCAGCGACAACGTCTCGCCGTCGATCGTGAGCGAGGTGGGGAACTCCGTGTACGGGCTCACCGGCGGCCCGTCCATGCAGGTGGGACCGAGCGTGTCGTAGACGTCGCGCGCCTCGAAACGCAGCGCGTCCCAGTCCGCGGGCGCCATGGTCAGCGAGACCTGCAGCACGCGGTCGGGGTCGAACATCAGCTCGGTCGGATCCGCGGGACCCGTGGCGGCCGCGCAGACCGGCTCGATCGCCGGCGGCAGCGAGGAGGTCACGCGCGCGATGCCGGCGACGTCGCGGATGTTGCAGTCACCCGCGGCGGCCACGCGGCACTTCTGCGGCGCCGCGACGGAAGGCGAGACCAGCGCCAGGAACTCGCGCAGCTCGGCCGCGTCGCCGGGCGTCACGCGGCCGTCGTCGTTCGCGTCGCCGCACTCGCAGGCGTCGCCGATCCCGTTCGCGCCGAGCGCGTTGATGCTGCCCGTGTCGGCCTGGCTCGGGTTGTGCTCGAGCCGGCAGTTGTCGTCGCAGCCCGCGCTCGCCCCGCCCGTGCAGCGCGCGTCGCCCGCGATGCCCGAGAAGTCGCCGTCGTCGGCGATGCCGTCGCCGTCGCTGTCCGGGACGGGCAGGTTCTGGCGCAGCGCGGCCAGGCTCTGCACGCCGAGCCCGCCGCCGAACAGGTTCGGCTGCCCGAACGCGCTCGAGCTGCCGTCGGCGTAGCCGATCCAGTCCGGTGTGGTGAGGGCGCTCGGGCTCGTCTCGAGCTTGAACACCTCGCGCTGGTTCACGCCCACGTTGGGCACGATGCCCTCGCCCGCGGGGCCGAAGATCAGGTTGCTCGCCGCGTCGCGGATCGTGATCTGCGTGTTGGTGTGGCTGACGGTGAAATTGCCGACGCTGATGTAGGTGCCGGTCGCCGCCGGGCCGAACGAGCGCAGCTCGATCCACCAGTCCTCCCCCGGCCCGTTCACCGGGTTGTAGCTGGCGTCCTCGGCGCGCACGACGCCGGCCATGTCGGCGGCGATGGTGATCAGCGTGCCGGCGCGCAGGTCCGCGAGCAGCGGGGCGTTCGTGAACACGAGCTCGGGCGCGCAAACCGCGTTGTCGCACACCTGGACGCGCCAGCCGCGGATGTCCAGGTGGTCGGCGACGACCACGAGCTCGATCCAGTCGCCGCCGTTGCCCGGCACCCGCCCGAGCGTGGCGTCCGCCGCGGCCTCGCCGTCGTCGTCGACGGTGGCCGTGCCGCCGTTCAGGTACACGGTGGGCGCGACGCCGTTGTACTCGTTCAGGATCAGCTCGGCGGCGTGCGCCCCGAGCGGAAGCGCGAGCAGCGCGACGAGTGAGAGCGAGAGGTGTTTCACGAACGGTCCCTCGAATCGGGCCAGGATCGCACGCGCTCAGAGGGCAGCGGTGCAGATTTGCAGGCGATGCGGAATCCGGCCGGCCAGGCGCCGGCGGACGATGGTGGAGTCGAGCACGTTGCAGTCGGTCGCGTTGCCCACCACGGAGCAGCGCGACGCCTCGCCAGGGGTTAGCGCGCTCCCCGAAGGGTTCGCCAGGGCCGAGCGCAGGCGCGCGACGTCGGCCGCGTTGATCTGGCTGTCCGCGTTCAGGTCGCCGCACAGGGGCGTGGTGCGGCGCGCGACGCTGGTCAGGACGACCAGCTGCGAGATCGCGCAGCAGGGGTCCGGAGCGGTCCAGTTCACGGTGGGTAGCTCGTGGAACGGGACACCCGCGTTGACCCGCGGCCGGGCGTTGATCGCATCCACGACCGAGAGGCCGGAGATCACCTCGGCGAACACGGTGAAGCCGCCGTTGTCGGTGTCGAGCTCGGGGTTGTCGGTGACGTTGACGAACCACTGGGTCGTGGCGCTGTTGGGCTGACCCGACGCCTTGGCCATGGCCAGCGTGCCGCGAACGTTCGGCAGGCCCGGCTCGTTCGGAACGGTGGGCGGTGCGGTCGGGGTCAGCGCCACGACCTGGCCACCGGACACGCGGAAGCCGCCACCCTGGATCACGAAGGTCGGCACGCTCCGGTGGATGATGCTCTGGTCGTAGCTCGCGCCCCCGACCGGATCGGTGTAGGCGAGGAAGTTCGCCACCGTCAGCGGCGCGACCGCGTCGAAGAGCTCGATGTCGAACGGGCCGAGCACGGTCTGGACCGTGACCACGACGTTCCCGCGCGCACCCCGGGACGGGAGCAGAGCGCACACGGCCAGCAGCAGGGAGAGCAGGATTCGCATCCGGGGGCGACCTCGCGAAGAGGGACAGGATACTACGGCTGAGTGCCCATCCGGTCCGTCAAGGTGACGCCGAGCGCCTCCGATGCGTGCGGACGAACCCCGAAGGGAGGGCGCTCGCGTGGCCGGCACACCCGTGTTCGCGATCGAAGGCACGATCAGCGTCGCGCACTTCGCGCCGCAGAAGGCGCTGGTGGCCACCTGGTTCTCGATGGTGACCCCGTGCTTCCGCGAGGCGTTGGAGCGCGGCCTGGACGAGTGCGGCCGGCTGGGCGCGATCACCTGGATCGTCGACCTGACCCGCAATCCCGGCGTGCCCTCTCAGGCGGACCTGGGCTTCATCGAGAAGGACTGCGTCGAGATCTGCGAGCGCAACCACGTGAGCGCGGTGATCAACATCCACGGCTCGAGCGCGATCGCGTCGATGGGCGCCAAGCGCTGGTCGAAGAGCGCCAACGCAAACGGCATGACGACCTACGACTGCACGAGCCTCGCCGATGCGCTCAGCCTCGCCGCGGAGATCGCGAGCCAGAAGTCCTGACGGCTTCGGAGAACCGCTGCCCTAGCTTCGGCGGGCGCGCAGACCGGCGAGGCCGGCCAGACCGAGACCCACCAGCACGAGCGTGCCGGGCTCCGGCACCGGAGCGGGGTCGACCCGGAAGTGCACCGGCAGGACGACCGAGTCGCCCGCGGTCAGCGAGAACGTCGCGCGGACGTTGATGTTGCCGCCAACCGGGACCGCCAGGCTGCCCGGCTGGCTCGGGATCGGCGTGCCCCAGGCCAGCTGGCTGATGTCGCCAAAGGCGCCGGGACCGCCGGACGCGGTGAACGTCCCCAGCAGCAGCCCCTGCACCGTCGTCGCGCCGATGCGCGCCTGGTAGATCGGGGTCGCGCCCACGCTCGCGAACGTCACGCTGCTGTCCTGGAAGCCACCGATCCCGCCGTCGAAATACTGCGTGCCGTTCACCGCATCGCCGATGTAGCCGCCCTGCAGGTTCGGCAGCGGGACGCCGCCGGGAACGGGCAGTCCGACGGTCAACGCGTAGTTCTGCGTGGCGCCGGAGATGTTCGTCATCGTGAACGTGCCGGTGATCCACGGATCGAGATTCACGGTCACGGACCAGTCGCAGCTGAAGGTCTCGCCGTAGCCGAGGCCCGACAGTGTGAAGGTGCCGTCGGGATTCTCGACGCCCTCTTGCTCGAGGAAGTACTCGTCGTACCCGGGCGTTCCGCTGCCGCTGATCGACACCGTGATCGGACCCGCGTTGGCTTGCGCGGCTCCGAGGATCAGCGCGCCTGCGACAGCCAGTCGCGCGATCACCCCAACCCTGCCGATTCGAAACATCGTCTCCCTCCGACCGATGCGAACCTTTACGGGCTACTTGATGCGATGCGTATTTCGCCCGTAGGCAGAATCCTACCGGCAGGCCTGTTTCGAGGGGAAGTTTTTTCTAGCGGCAGACCGAAAAAAGACGGAGCCGGAGGCGAAAGTAGAAGCAAAGGTCGGTCAGGCCCCGAGCGGCCGGCGCCGATCCGTTCCGGTGGGAGGCAAGCCCGATGCACCGCTCGACCCTGGCCGTCTCGCTGGTCCTGTTCTGCCTGGCCACCGCCCGGCCCGCCGCCGCGGATTCCGAGTTCGCCCGCAGCGGCCCCTACCTGGGAGTGGCGGCGACTTACGGGTTCAACCTGCTCGAATCGGCCTTCGATGACGTGCTCGACGACGTGTTCGTCGAGGACATCGACGTCGACGACACCTGGGGCGCGAACGCGCGGATCGGCTATCGCGCGCTGTCCTGGCTCGCGGTCGAGGCGGAGTACGAGTACCTCGACAACTTCGAGGTCAGCATCGGCGACGTCCGGGCCGCCGACCTGCGAGCGCAGACGATCTCCGCCAACCTGCGCTTCATCGCGCCGATCCGCCGCTTCCAGCCCTACCTCGTGCTCGGCGCGGGCGCGACGCTGTTCGACCTCGACCACAACCGCGTGCCCGGGCTCGAGGTCGACCACTCGAGCTTCTCCGGCCGGATCGGGATCGGCTTCGACGTCTACCTCACGCGCAACCTGTTGATCGACATCGGCGCGGACGCGGTCATCACCGACGCCGAGGTCGAGGACGATCTGTTCAGCGGCGACACCAGCGGCAGCCTGAGCTACATCGCGGTCTACGCGGGACTGGGCTGGCGCTTCTAGGCGCTCCGCGGCTTCGCGTACTGCCGCGCCTGCACGTCCTGCAGCGTGCGCCGGCCCGCGGGCTGGTAGCTGTAGAGCAGCGCGCGCCGGTCGCGCTCGGTGTGGTTGTGCTGCGACTGGTGCACGAGGTACGGCCCGAAGTAGACGACCGTGCCGGCCGGCACCACGAGCGGCACGAGGCGCGCGTGGTCGAAGCGGTCGCGGTCCATCTCGAACTGGCCGAAGTCTCCGTCGGCGAGCTCGCGGCGCGGCGCCTCGCCGCTGCGGTGACTGCCCGGCACCACCTCGAGGCAGCCGTTCTCGAGCGTCGCGTCGTCGAGGAACAGCATGGCCGTGCCCACCTCGTCCGCGTTCTCGGCGACGTCGACCCAGTACGGGTGATCCTGGTGCAGCACGATCGGCCCGCCGACGTGGCCGCGCTTCACGTTCAGCTTCTCGGTGAAGAGCCCGATCTCGTCGATCCCGACCACGTCCTTCATCGGCTCGAGGAAGCGCGGGTCGTGCGCCCACAGGCGCAGCGGCTCGGACAGGTGCGCGAACGGTTCCACGCCTTGTAGGGCGTCGTGGTCGTGCGTCTCCCACTTCACCATCGTGTTCAGCTCGCGCTGCAGCTCGAACACGTACGAGCCGACCGGCCACTTGCGCTTCCGCCTCAGGTCGAGCAGCCGCTGGCACAGCTCCTCGCAGGCGCCGGCGATCTCGTGAAGCTCGCGCGCGTCGAACACGCGCTCGCGCACCACGAAGCCGTCGCGCTCGAGCGCGCCCTTCTCGTCCGGCGAGAGACGCAGGTGCTCTGCCATGGTGCCGGCATGATAGGGTCGGCCCGGACGGGGTTTCAATGAACTATCCGGACGCGACCGAGGCTCAAGCCGACTTCTTCCGCGAGCACGGCTGGCTCGTGATCGAGGACGCCGTCGCGCTCGAGGACATCGCCGAGGTCTCGCGGCGCATGGAGGTGATCCTCGAGAAGAAGGAGAAGCTCGCCTTCGACTGGGCCTGGGAGAAGGGCAAGGCCAAGGAGGAGCGCGCCTTCAAGATCGTGCAGGGCAGCCCGACGCTGGTCTGGAAGGAGATCGCGCAGGCGCCGTTCCGGCGCTGGTCGCTCGCCTTCGCGGCATCTCTGATGGGGAAGCCCGTCGAGTTCTGGTACGACCAGTTCCTGGCCAAGCCGCCGCGCGACGGCGCGCCGACCTACTGGCACCAGGACGAGGGCTACTGGGGCCGGAACCTCGACGACCTCGGGCTCACCTGCTGGCTGCCGCTGCACGACGTGGACGAGACCAACGGCTGCATGTGCTTCATCGACCGCGGCCACCGCGACGGCATCCTCGAGCACAAGCACCCCGAGCACATCCAGAGCGACCTGCTCTACTGCGAGCCCGACCTGGCGCGCCGCGTCGCCTGCCCGATCCGCGCCGGCAGCGTGACCTTCCACCACGGCAAGACCCCGCACATGACGCCGCCCAACCGCAGCGAGTCGTGGCGCCGCGCGGTCACGACACACATGCGTGTCGAGGGCAGCCCCGGCGAGGGCGACCACTTCCCCTGGAAGACCTACGTCAACCAGATCACGGGCGAGACGACATTTCCGCCCCGGCGCTGAGCCCGCCCGAGAGCTGCGGGAACACGCGCGAGACCTTCGCCACCAGGTACTCGCCGTAGGTGCCCTCGAAGGCGTGCACGCTCTCGCCGTCCCAGCGCGAGGCGCGGTCGTCGGCGCGCGCGGGCAGGCCCGGGATCGGCTGCACGCGCGCGTGGAAGCCCGGATCGAAGAAGAGCGGGAAC
>Ga0187892_10011434_pt1 | contig 10889 bp, 11 predicted proteins | sample MA1701073metaG_FD_139345 | JGI IMG/M metagenome (GOLD analysis project Ga0187892, IMG submission 139345) | Bio-ooze microbial communities from a basaltic lava cave in the Kipuka Kanohina Cave System on the Island of Hawaii, USA - MA170107-3 metaG ... | reverse complement strand
GATGAGAAAGAAGATCCCCCACAACCCGTAGACTACGCTGGGGATGGCGGCGAGCAGTTCGACCAGGTACGCGATCGGCTGCCGAATCAGCTTGGGGGCGAACTCGGTCAGGTAGATCGCCACCCCGAGCGAGAGCGGCACCGCGATCAGCAGGGCGAGTGCCGACGAAACGAGGGTCCCGAAAATGAGCGGGACCGCGCCGAACTGCCCCGCGACCGGGTCCCAGGTGGAAGTCGTGAGAAACCGGATTCCCTGACTGGCGATGGCTCCGCGAGCTCCCACCGCCAATTCGGCCGCCAGAAACACCAGCAGGACGGGAATGGCCAGGGCCGTGAACGTGAGCCCTACCCGGAAAACGAAGTCGCCCGCCGCGAAACCGTGGAGGCGGGTGGCGGGCGGGCGCTTCTCGGGATCTTGGGCCGCGGCTGGAACCGAGGTCATCAGCCCTTGAGGGTCCTGATCCGTGCGGCGACCAGGTCCGCGACCGGCTTGGGTAACGGTGCGTAGTGGAGCTGGGCCGCCATCTGCTGCGCCTCGTCGGTCAGCATCCACTCCAGAAACTGCTTGAGGACCCTGGCCTTGCCGGCATCGGCCATGTCGGGCCGGATCAGCAGCCAGGTAAACGAGGAAACCGGATAAGCGTCGGCGCCAGGTGCATTGGTGATCGACACCCGGAAGTCGGTGTCAGGCGCGAAGGTCGCACTCCCAGCCGCCGCCGTAACCGATGTCAGGGACGGTTCCACGAAGTTTCCGGCGGCATTCTTCACGTGGGCATAGGGAAGACTGTTCGAGATCGCATAGATCAACTCGACGTACCCCAGCGCCCCCTCGGTCTGCTTGACCTGCTGGGTCACGCCTTCGTTGCCCTTGCCGCCTAACCCGGTAGGCCAGTTCACCGCAGTGGCCGTCCCTACCTTGGTCTTCCACTCCGGCGAGACCTTGGCGAGATAGTCGGTCCAGACGTAGCTCGTTCCCGAACCGTCGGAGCGATGCACCACGATGATGTCGCTGTTCGGCAGATTGGCGCCAGGGTTGGCCGCGAGAATCCGCCGGTCGTTCCACCTGGTAACCTTGCCCAGGAAGATGTCCGCCAGCACCGCCCCGTCGAACTTGAGTGGGGCGGTTCCTGCCGCCGGAAGATTGTAGGTCAGCACGACGGCGCCCAGCACGGTCGGAAGGTGGAGTACCTTGCCCTGTACGGCGGCGAGCTGCGTCTCATTCATCGGCCCGTCCGTGGCCCCGAAGTCCACGGTCCCTTCGGTGTACTGCTTGATCCCTCCGCCCGATCCGATGGATTGGTAGTTGATCTCAACCCCGGTCTTCTTGTTGTACTCGCTGAACCACTTGCTGTAGATCGGGTTAGGGAACGTTGCCCCGGCACCGGTGAGCCCCGCGGCAGCGACATGGGTGCTCTCTCCGCCTGCCCCTGGACGAGCCTCCCCCGTGCACCCGATCGCGGCCAGCAACAGGAGAGGAATCGGAAATCTGGACATGCGAGCTCCTTAGAAGGTGACCTGAATCTGAAACAGGGCCTGGGAACGCACCGCTTCCAGGGCAGGCGTTGTGACACCCCCCTGATAGATGAGGTGATCGAGATCCGCCAGCACCCGGAGATTCGGTGACATCGCGTACGAGACCCCGGCGATGATCCGATTCTGCCGGTCGTTAGTGACCCGGGTATTGGGGTCCACCGAATCGAACCGGCCGATCACCGCTGCTTTGGTGTTGGGGATTCTGAGCACTCCGAAAGCCGAGAGCACTCGTCCCCGGCGAAGCGGCGTCACCGGGTCGGTGAGCGCACTGTCTCTCGTGGCGGCGAATTCTCCGGCCAGGATGAACCGGCTCGAGCGGTAGGACACGATTCCGAGATAGCGCTCCCGCGCCCCACCACCGGTCGGCCTGCCGGAGTGCGCGTACCCGGTCACCCTGAGCCCGCCGAATCTGCCCTTGTCATCGGTGGTCATCAGCCGCACCGAGACTCTCGCGGCAAAATCCTTCCGCTTATCGCCGGGCGCCTTATTGTAGTTCTCTCCGTTGAGCACCCCTGCGGAGAACGTGACCCGCTCAGCACCGAAACTCCCGTCGACCAGGAATCCGATGTCCGAGGACGACAGGTACCCGCTCCGATCGAGGGGCACCGGGCCCTGCATTCGGTAGTCCCATAGCCCCTCTTCCCATTCGATGTAGGGCGTGTTCACCATGCCGAGCTTGAGGGTGATCGGGCTTTTCCCGTCAGACGGCGTCCAAGTCGCGAATGCGTACTTGAGCCGGTATCCCAGCGCCCCGTCCGTGGTTCGATAGATGTCGGGGGTGATGCGACCCCCGATTCCATGCGAGAATCGCCCGACGAGGTTGAGGTACGCCCGGGCGATATCAAAATTGTTTCCGTGGCCGGCCGTGTCCTTGAGGTAATACACAAAATGCCCATAGATGAGCCCTCCGACCGAGACCTGCGCAGGCGCCGGGGAAGGAGAGGTGGTCGCGATTTGCTGGGCGGAAACCGTGACAGAACTCAGGACGGTCAGACAGACGCAGCCAGGAATGGGGTTTCGCACGCAAAGCCTCCGGGAAATGAAGTTGCCGGCCGCCACCAAATCGAAACGGAAACGTCACGCAGAGGCTTCGGCGATGTAACAGTTGCGTAACAACGGCAGGTTATGCTGCGGATTCTCGGGTCGGGAACCAGCAGAAGATCGTCGTGCCTCCCCCCAACGTGCTTGCGGCCCAGGTGCGGCCCCCGTGCGCCTCGACCAGGTGCTTCACGATCGCGAGCCCCAATCCGGTTCCTCCTCCAGCGCGGGAGCGGGAGGGGTCGGCGCGGTAGAACCGTTCGAAGATCCGGGGCAGGTGTTGGCCGGCGATGCCGGTTCCCGTGTCCTGCACGGTCACCACGATGGCGTCGCCGTCCCGCACACTCCGGGCAGTAACCCACCCATCCGGCGGGGTGTGTCGTCGGGCATTGTCGTAGAGATTGGCGAGGATCTGGCGAAGGGCTTCCCGGTCCACCACCAAAGTTTCTGCATCCGGTGCGACCTCCACCCGGAACGAGAGGCCCCGCGGCTCGGATCCGGTCCCCCAGGCTTCCTCAAACGCCGAGCGCAGGAGAACGGGTTGTGGGGAAGGCCGCCATTGGCCGGACTCGATCCGCGAGAGGTCGAGCTGGTCATCCACCAGGTCCTGCATACGGCGGGTGTTCTGGAGGATGGTTTCCAGGAAGCCCCGGGCCGTGGCCGCGTCCGGTCGCTGTCCCAACAACGTTTCCGCATAACCCGCGATCGACGTGAGCGGCGTCTTGAGCTCGTGAGAAACGTTGGCGACGAAGTCCCGCCGGATGGTCTCCAACTTCCGGACCTCGGTGAGGTCGTGCAGGACGACCACCGCGCCACCGTCCGGGAGCGGTCGGGCGCTGATCAGGCAGGTTCTCCCGTCGAGGTCCACCTCCCGGTCCGGAAGGGTGGCGCCGCGGAGGGCGGAAGCGACGGCTTCCCGGGCTTCCTTCTGGCGGAACAAGAGCGGCAACTCCGGGATCTGATGTTCGGTGTTGTATCCGAGCAGGCGCCGCGCCGCGGGGTTCGCCGTGACGACTCGGCCGGATCCATCACAGGAAACCACGCCCTCCACCATCGCATTCACCATGGCCTCGGTTTCGACATGCTTCCGCCGGAGCGCGAGAAACCGGCTGTCCAGTTCCTCATGCATGTTGCGAAGGGCCGTCACCATGGCGTTGACGTCCGGGATGGTCGAGTGAGGGAACCTCGGCGCGCCACCGCTGGCGATGATCCGGGCGGCATCGGCGGTTTCCATCAGGGGGCGCGCGATGGCGCGGGCCGCCAGCCAGGCGAGGAGACAGCCGGGAATCAGTGCGAGCAAGGCCGCAATCAGGACCGTGCGTTGGGCTCGACGAACCGTCGTGCCAACCTGGTCGAGCGACATGGCCAGACGGACGACTCCAGGACCGCCGGGAAGCGCCACGTAGAGAAAGTCACGCCCCACCGAAGCGCTGTGACGCTTGGCCGAACCCTGGCCTCGCTCCAGTGCCGATCGCACCTCTGGGCGATCCAGGTGGTTCTCGGTGAGCGCAAGGTCCTGCGGTGGAATGTCGGTGTCGGCCCGGACCCTGCCGTTGCTATCGATGACGGTGATCCGAATCCCCGCAGAGGTGGCCAGGGTCAGGGCGACGGTCGCCCATTGAGCCGAATCGTTCGGGAGGGCTTCCCGCACCATCGCCGCTTGTCGAGTGAGTGTCCCTGCCAGGTCGCCCTCGAGCTCACGCCGGAGCGAGCGATCAGCGAGGATCACCAAGGCCAGTACGGTGACCAGCAGGACCGCCACGGTCCCGGCGATCAGCCGGCCGAGGTACCTCACCGGGCCGGATCTCGAAACCGGTAGCCGAAGGCCCGCACCGTTTCGATCAAGTCTGCCGCGTCTCCCAGTTTGGTGCGAAGCCGCTGGACGTGCATATCCACCGTTCGGGTTTGAATGTCGGGCTGCGCCGACCACACCGATTCGAGGAGCTGAGCCCGCGTCTGCACCCGGCCCCGCCGTTCTACCAGCACTTCGAGCAGGCGATACTCCGTGGCGGTGAGAGGCACCTCGTTCCCATGGACCGTTACCCGGTGTCCGGCCCGGTCGATCGCGAGCGGACCTTCGACCAGCACCGACCCGCTCGTCACCGCCGGGGCGGCAAGCCGGCGCAGCACCGCGTTGACCCGGAGCGTCAGCTCCTGAGGTGAGAACGGCTTGGTGAGGTAGTCGTCCGCGCCCAGGGCGAGCCCCCTGATCCGGTCGGCCTCCTCCCGGCGCGCCGTGAGCAGGATGATCCCAACATCCCGGGTGTCCGGCCGTTTGCGAAGGTCCTGGAGGACTTCGTATCCGGAGACCCCCGGCAGCATCAAGTCGAGGACGACCAGGTCGGGCCGTTCCTCTCGGGCTGCTTTGAGCGCATCCTGCCCATTCGTCGCGGTCGAAACCCGGTAGCCCATGCGCGCGAGGTGGTACGCCACGAGGCCGGTGATATCCGGCTCGTCGTCCACGACGAGAATGCGCTGGGTCATGGCTTGTCTCCGCTGGCGGTATCGCCAGCCCCGACCATTCGCGACGCCGCGGTGGGCATCCGTCCCCGCCCGTGGGCCCGGCTCCGGTCGAGCGCGCGATGCCGCTCCAGGCGCAAGGCCTCATCGTGCGCCAGCGCATCCAGGACCGCCTGCACCAGCCGCCAGGTCGGTCCCCCCTCGTACCGCAACCGGTACAAAACGAACTGGGCGATCGGGGTGTCCCGAACCAGACGCGCCCGCTTGAGGACGGTGAGATGTCGTGAAACAGTCGGCTGCGGGAGGTCGAGCACGGCTTGCAGGTCCGAGACGAACAGCCCGGCGGCGGCGAGACAATTGAGGATGCGGAGCCGGGTCGGCTCGGCAAGGGTCAACAGGAGCTCCGTAGGGGTCAGGGGCGAGGCGGAGGAGGGCTTCATATGCGGCAAGACATATATACGGCCATCCGAATTCGCGCAACCCCATACCGGAGCCTTGCACCGGCTTCACCGGACGGGGATTTTACAGGATGCAGCCCCCCGCAAGCGCCGCCGATCCCATCACGATCTTCATCAACGAAACGCTGCTCCGGGTTAGGCCAGGGCTGGCTGCGGAGGAGGCCGCCGCCTTGTATGACCCGGCGCTGGCCGACGCGCTCCGGCACGGTTCGGCGTATCTCACCGATGGCCGCGGCATCCGGCTCTCCGGCGAGGACCCGGTGTCGGCGGGCGCGATTATCCGGGTGATCCGAAGCGCTCGAACCCGGCAGGAGGAGTCGGATGCTCACCCGTGAGCTGATCGCCCGGCTCCCCAAAGCGGAGCTTCACGTCCATCTCGACGGCTGCCTCCGCCCCGAGACCATGCTCGACCTTGCCCGCCAGGCGAAGGTGACGCTCCCGGCCACCGACGCCGAGTCGCTCAGCCGCTACATGCTGGTGACCGACGCCCGGAACCTCGAGGACTACCTCACGCGGTTCGACATCACGGTTGCCTTGCTGCAAACCCCCGAGGCCATCGAGCGGGTGGCCTACGAGATGGTGGAGGATGCCGCGCGGGATAACGTCCGGTATCTCGAAGTCCGCTACTGTCCTCACCTGTCCACCCATCGCGGGCTCACGATGGAGGAGGTCCTCCTCGCCGAGTCGCGCGGGCTGCGGCGCGGGGAACAGGACTTCGGGGTCAAGACCGGCATCATCAACTGCTCCCTGCGCCACTACCCTCCCGATCGATCCATCGAGATCGCCGAGCTGTCGGTGCGCAGCAAGCACCTCGGCGTCGTGGCCTTCGATCTGGCCGGCGGCGAAGCGGGATTCCCTCCGGGGGTGCACGGAGCTGCCTTCGATATCGCGCTCGCCGGGAATCTCGGGATCACCATTCACGCCGGGGAGGCCTACGGCCCTGCCTCGGTGTCCGAGGCCATCCGCCGGTGTCATGCGATGCGGATCGGTCATGGCACCCGGCTCAAGGAAAACCCCGCGCTGCAGGCGTTCGTGCGCGACCGCCGCATCACGATCGAGATCAACATCACGAGCAATGTGCAGACCCGGGTCGTGGACAAACCCGCGGCGCACCCGGTTCGTGGGTACTTCGATGCCCAGCTCGCCGTCACCCTGTGCACCGATAGCTGGCTGATGAGTGGCGTCAGCCTGACGGACGAGTACTGGACGGCCCACCGGAGTCTTGGATTCACCCGAGAGGAGATCGACCGGATGATTCTCAATGGCTTTGCCGGAGCGTTCCTCGCGTGGCCCGAGCGACAGGCCTTGATTGCCCGGGTGCGGGAAGAACTGGAGGCCCAGTGAACCGATCCGTGATCGTCCGGTATTGGCTGGTCGCCGTGGCGACCATCACGGTTGCGATCGCCGCCTCCTGGACCATCCCGGGCGTGGCCGGGAAGGGGATCGGCCGATTGGTAGCGCAACAACAGAGTGGAGGTGGAGCGGGGGCCCAGCCGACCCCACCGCAGGACACCGCCGCGGTTGCTCCCGTGCAGGCGCCGGCTCCCGCCGCGCGGCCGCCGACGCCGATCACGACCCGGCTGTCCGGTCTCCTCGGCATCGTGCTCATTCTCGCGATCGGCTACGCGATCTCCAGCAATCGCAAAGCGATTCGCTGGCAGACAATCGCCTGGGGGCTCGGATTACAAGTCGTGTTTGCGATCTTCGTGCTCCGGGTCCCGCTCGGGCGGGAGCTGTTTCGCCGCCTGGGGGATTTCGTGACCGACGTGCTGCACTACTCCTATGTCGGCTCGAGCTTCGTGTTTGGGGAATTGGGCAAATCCGATTCGACCCTCGGCGTGATCTTCGCATTCCAGATACTCCCTGCGATCATCTTCGTCTCGGCGCTGTTCGCGATCATGTACTACCTGGGCATCATGCAGCTGGTGGTGCGGGCGTTCGCCGTGGTGATGGCGAAGATCATGCGCGCGAGCGGAGCCGAGAGCCTGAACGTGGCCGCGTCGATCTTCATGGGCCAAACCGAGGCGCCGCTCACCATCCGCCCGTTCCTGCCCAAGATGACGATGTCCGAGCTCATGACCGTGATGACCGCGGGCATGGCTCACATCTCGGGTTCCATCATGGCGGCCTACATCGCGTTCGGGATCGAGGCCAGACACTTGCTCACCGCGGTGATCATGACGGCGCCGGGCACCATCATGATGGCGAAGCTGTTCCAGCCCGAGACGGATAGCCCGGAAACCTTCGGCAACGTGAAGCTCGATATTCCCAAGACCGACGTGAACGTGATCGATGCGGCAGCCCGGGGGACCGGCGAAGGCCTGCACCTCATGTTGAACGTGATCGCGATGCTGGTCTCCTTCATCGCGCTGGTCGCGCTGGTCAACGGTGCCATGGGAGCGATTCACGGATGGGTGGGCTGGTTCCCCGAGAACCTGCAGACCGTTCTTGCCTGGGTGGGCCGCCCGATTGCCTGGGCCATGGGGGTGCCCTGGCAGGATAGCGGCGCCATCGGGAGCCTCCTGGGCACCCGTGCCGTCCTCAACGAGTTCGTTGCCTTCTCCCAGCTCGGACCCATGAAGGACCTGCTCGATCCCCGCTCGTTCACCATCGCCTCGTTTGCCCTGGCCGGTTTCGCCAACTTCAGCTCGGTGGGCATCCAGATCGGCGGCATCGGCGCGCTAGCCCCGACGCGGAAGAGCGATCTCGCCAAGTTGGGCCTGCGCGCCATGCTTGCCGGCACGCTCGCCAATTACATGTCCGCCACAATCGCCGGCATTCTTCTGTGAGCGCCGATGTGCAGGCCGCGCGGGACCTGATCGCCACCCGGCTGGATCAGCATAAGCCATCCGTCGCCATCGTGCTCGGGTCCGGGTTAGGTGGGCTGGCCGATCGGATCGGCGGGCCGGCGCGGATTCCTTACGCGGAGATCCCCGGTTTCCACGTGCCCCAGGTCGAGGGCCACAAGGGTGAGCTGGTGATCGGTACGCTGGCCGGCAAGACCGTGCTGGCCCAGAGCGGCCGCTTCCATATGTATGAGGGGTACAGCCCCGATACCGCCGCGCTCCCGGTTCGGGTCTTCGCCGCGCTCGGGATTCGCACCCTGATTGTGACCAACGCCGCCGGGGGCATCCGGCGGAGCTATGGTCCCGGGACGATCATGCTGATCGCGGATCATCTCAATCTCACGGGACGGAACCCCCTGATGGGGCACGTCCGGCCGGGTGAGCAGCGATTCCCCGACATGACAGCCGCGTACGACCCCGGGTTACGAAACGTTGCACGTGACGCGGCGCGGGGGCTCGGCATCGCTCTCGAGGAAGGGGTGTACGCCGGCTTGTTGGGGCCGTCCTACGAAACGCCTTCCGAGGTCCGGATGCTGGAGCGATTGGGAGCCGATGCCGTAGGCATGAGCACCGTGCTCGAGGTCGTCGCAGCCCGTGCCCTCGGCGTCGCATGCCTGGGCTTCTCGCTGATCACCAATCCGGGCGCGGGGATCAGTCCGACTCCGCTCTCCCACGCCGAGGTCATGGAGACGGCAGGAAGGGCAGGGAAGGACCTGGCCCGGTTAGTGGAAGGGGTCGTGGAATCGCTTAGCCAATAGCCAATAGCCGATAGCCCGTAGCCGAGCTTCTTATGCTCCATGCCACACCGGTCCGTGGCCGCTCCCGATCGCCGGAGCCTGGGCGATGGCCCGGCGGACGTAGTCGATCGCGGCGGACACTGCTTCCTCGAGATTACGGCCCAGGGCCAGGCCCGCGGTGATCGCTGCGCTCAGCGTGCAGCCGGTTCCATGGATGGAACGGCTGGGAATCCTGGGATGCGAGAAATGACGGACCTGATCCACCGTGACCAGGACGTCCACCAGCACGTCGCCGTCGAGGTGGCCCCCTTTGACGAGCGCCGCCCGGGCGCCTGCCTGCAACAGCCGCTGGCCCGCCCGCTCCATCTCCGCGGGTGTCGTGACCGATGCATCGGTGAGGATCGCGGCCTCGGCCAGGTTCGGTGTCACGAGCTGGGCCAGCGGGACCAGGGAGTTGCGAAGGTCGCTCTCGGCCTCAGGATCGAGCAATCGGTCGCCGGACGTAGCGACCATGACCGGATCGAGGACATAGGAGCGGACCTCGTGGCGCCGGACCGCCTCGGCGACCTCACGCACGAGCGCGCGGGTCCCGAGCATTCCGCTCTTGGTTGCGGTTGGCCGCAGGTCCTCCATGATTGCATCGAGCTGGGCGGAAACGATGTCGGGAGGCACCTGATGGATTGCCCGTACCCCGAGCGTGTTCTGCGCGGTCACGGCCGTGATGACCGAGGTTCCAAAGACGCCGAAACGGTGAAATGTTTTGAGGTCTGCCTGGATCCCGGCGCCGCCGCCGGAATCCGATCCCGCAATCGTGAGGGCGATCTGCATTGGTGAGCCGTTCCGTGACTGCGTTAGTGCGCGATCTCCGGCTGCGCCGGGGGCGGGAGCGGCGCGGCCTCGCCTTGGCGGAAGGTATCCGGTTGGTGGAGGAGGCCCTGGCCGCCCGGGGGCGGGGGGGGGTCGCCATTCGACACGTGCTCGCCACTCCGGCGCTGGAAGCTAGCCCGCGCGGTCGGCGGCTCCAAGCCGGCTTGAAGAAGGCGCTCGTTTCGGTGGAGTCGGTGGGTGAACCGACCTTCTCTACGCTCACGGCGACCGAGAATCCTCAGGGTGTTCTGGCCGTCGTCCAGCTTCCTGTCTGGGCAGCAGCTGATCTCACGCCGGGCCTCCGAGCACCGGTACTCGTTCTCGATGCGGTCCAGGATCCGGGGAACGTGGGAACCATGATCCGGACCGCGTTCGCACTCGGCGCGGCCGGTGTGATTACGCTGCCCGGCACGGCCGAGCTGGCCAATCCCAAGACGCTGCGGGCCACCATGGGAGCTGCGTTTCATCTTCCGGTCGTTTCCCTGGAGGAGGAGGAGCTTCGCCGCTGGGTCGCTCAGGCCAGGGTGCGACTCTTGCTTGCCGAAGCGGGCCAGAAATTCCCTGAGCGTCTCACCGAGCCCCTCGCAATCGTCGTCGGGAATGAGGGCGCCGGCATTCGTCCGTCCCTCGCATCCTGGGCCGGCGGGTCCATCGGTATTCCGCTGCGGCCGGGCGCCGAATCCCTTAATGTCGCGATCGCCGCCGGGATTCTGCTCTATGAGGTGACCGCAGACCGTGACTGATCCGATCCCAGTTGTGATTCTGGCCGGCTTGGTCGGGCTCCTGATCGGGAGCTTTCTCAACGTCTGCATCGTACGACTGCCCGCAGATCAGTCGGTGGTCACCCCGCGATCCCGCTGCCCGCAGTGCGGCAAGCTGATCGCATGGTACGACAACATTCCGGTGCTCTCCTACCTGCTGCTCGGAGGGAAGTGCCGGAGCTGCAAAGCG
>Ga0187892_10011433_pt1 | contig 10889 bp, 10 predicted proteins | sample MA1701073metaG_FD_139345 | JGI IMG/M metagenome (GOLD analysis project Ga0187892, IMG submission 139345) | Bio-ooze microbial communities from a basaltic lava cave in the Kipuka Kanohina Cave System on the Island of Hawaii, USA - MA170107-3 metaG ... | reverse complement strand
GCTTTTGGCGGTTTAAAAGGCGATGATGCCAAATACAGCAATCCAGAATACAGGCAACACCGCAGTTTTAATTTTCGTACACCGGTAGCAGAAGTATCAGCTTTAGGTGAGTGGAATATACTGGGGAGAAATTATACAAGCCGCGGTTTATCGCCTTATGTGTTTGCAGGTATTGGTTATAGTTTTTTAAGAATAAGAAGAGACTGGAGCAATCTCGACACGGAATATTTTTCAGCAGAATCAGAATTGATGACAGGACTTTCAGAAGATGCGCAACGTTCTGTACCGAAGGGCTTGTTGGTGTTACCTGTTGGTATTGGAGCAAGGTATTATTTAACAGATAAGATTGGCATCAGTGCAGAAACTTCTTATCGAATTACATCTACTGATTATCTCGATGGATTCAGCCAGGCAGCTAATCCATCAAAGAAAGATTATTACCACAGCCACAGCATTGGTATTGTTTACAGGCTGGGAAAGAAGAACATGTTGGATTGCCCTGTTATCCGTTATTGATTGCACACAAGAAAAAATGATTCGCCGTTACATTAGGTCTATATGCCGACACTATATACGAAAGCAGGAATTTGATTCGTCCTCTATATGGCTAACAGAAACAAACCAGCTAACGATTGGGAATGGTAGTTACTGGTTGTTGACAGGCCCTTCGGTTCGAGGGCCTGTTTTTAAAAGAATAGAGGATTGAAACTTGTCGGTACAAAATACCGGTTAGTCTATAATAGTTGACCAACAGGCCGGTTATTTTAAAATTTGATCATCAAAAAAAACGACAACTATGGAACAGACAAGAAAAAAATTCCTGAAGCAATTTTTTATCGGAGCTACATCAGTTCCATTGATATTGCAAGCTTGTAAAAAAGAAGATCTTACTACTGACACTGAAACGGAAACAGGAACCGGTTCCGGATCGGGTAGTGGCAGCGGAAGCAGTAGTTGCACTGTATCGCCTTCTGAAACAGCAGGCCCTTTTCCAACTATCACTCCGTCATCATTGGTAAGATCTGATATTAAAGATGACAGAACCGGTGTTGCATTCACGATCAAAATAACGATCAGGAATACAAACAGCAGTTGCGCAGCTCTTGCCAATGCTATTGTTGATATCTGGCATTGTGATAAAGATGGTTACTATTCAGAGTATGGCGGCACAAGCATGCAGTCAGTTAATTATACGGGAGTACATTTTTTAAGAGGCAGGCAAACTACTGATGCAAATGGACTGGTAACATTTACATCTATATTCCCGGGTTGGTACCAGGGCAGGGCAACTCATATACACGTACATATTTATAATGCATCGGGCACATCATTATTAGTAACACAAATAGCGTTTCCCGAGGGAAGCAGTAGCGCAGTAGCGACGGTGAATGGCAGCGGCGGCGTGGCTTACGGATATTCGAAAGGAATGACAGGATATACTTACAATGCATCGGACAATGTATTTAGCGATGATACAGCGGGCGCCGAACTGGCAACGGTAACTGGAAGCCTTACCGCCGGTTATACGCTTACACATACTATTAATGCAGCGGCCTGATAAAATCCAGTATCGTTTATTCATACGCAATAAGACGTTAAGAGTTAAGATCCGTACCCTAACGTCTTATTTTCTTTTTTGCAAGTAATGAAGAAAATATTGGAGCCGGCGACAACTTTTCATGGCATCATAGTTGCGACGCTCCGTTTATTTTCATAACAAATGGCGTCATAAAAAATCATTCAATGTCGGTTACTTAAGCTCTTTTTATTGAACATTGAAAATTGAACATTGAGCATTTATTCCTTCTAAAGACATGTTCAATGCTGGTTTCTTTAAGTAAATGGCATAAAAATATTATTTAGGTATTACCAATGAGCAAAAAGATCATACGGCTGTGCTACAGAAAAGTAATTGACGCTGCTTCGCAAAAGCCGTGGGATAAGCTGGTATTTGACAGTACGTATAAAGAATTTTTAATGCAGTCACAGTTTTATAACCAGCAAAAGCAGCATACAAGTTTTGCTGAATTGCTGCAACATGCACCCGGCGCTGAAAAATTGCATTTTTTGGTAAGCACTGCTATTGTTGGTTATCTGCAACAGTTAAAGGGCATCGTACCCGAGATACTAAACAATGTTGGCAGGCATTTTCTCCGCTTTGAAAACTACAGGTTTGAACTAATCAATTCTGATATAAAAAATAAATCGGCACACCAGGTAGCAGTTAATTTTTTTAGTGAGCCATTGATTTGGCATGATACGATTGGCAATTATTTATTGATATCGCAGGGCAACGAAGAAAAAACTGCCGATGGCCTATTAACTGAAATGGTGCCATTGCAACCTTTTCTTAGTGTTTATTCATTAAAAACAGAAGAAGTATGATACAGCAGGCAAAAGCAAAAATTTTTTTAGCTGATGAAAGAGGGTTGAATGAAACAGCATGGTTCAGCAGCCAGAATACTTTCAATTTTGGAAAATATTTTAATGAACATAAATATCCTTTTGGAAATATCTATGTTGTTAATGATGATACGCTGGATGCAGGATGTTCATTAAAAATGCTGATAGAGGAAGATTCTCATATCATTTTGCTGCCGGTGATGGGCGCCATTGCCTTTCAGGATTCGTATGGCAATAAAAATACCGTGGCCGCAGGTCAAATGCAATTGCTTACGCTTGATCAAAGAGAAACACTTGAAATACGCAATCCTTTCAGCAATGGGCTGGTAAACTTTTTACAAATATGGATCAGGGCTGAAAAAGTAAAAGGAGTAAAGGATAATCATTTGTGCACTTACGATGTAAATGAACATATAGACAATCTTTTCAAAATTTCTCCTGATGCATCCGAAGATGCGGCTTTACCTTTCAGCATTTCCATTGGCAAGTTTAACGGCCGGGGTGAAACAGCTTATCATTTAACCAATAAAAACTCCGGAGTTTTTGTATTTGTAATTGAAGGCGCCTTTGAAGTGCATGGCAGGTTATTGCATGCCCGTGATGGTCTTGCTCTTTGGGAAACCAGCGAAATAGAAATGGAAGCTTTGAGTAATGATGCTATCATCCTCGTTATCCAAACGCAGTTATATTCTTCGTAGAACCTAAACCCAGAAATGTCGGGACACGGATAACACGGACTTGCTTGCCGGCAGGCAGGTTATTCAGATTTACACAGTTTTTTTTAAACAGATAGAATAACAAGTGCTCACAATTGCTTATAACTTTTAATTGAGCATATCCCATCAATCGGATTTCACGGATTCATTCGCCACAGGCGGATAGCAAATCCGTGTTTATCCATTCAATCCGTGTCATCAGTGTTCTCCTATATTGTTTTTTGCTATCTTCAATCCATGACGCCTAAAAATAAGCTTGGTCTTTTTGATCTTACGATGATCGTTGTGGGCTTGGTGATCGGGATGGGAATATTTCGTACTTCTTCTGATGCAGCCAATGCTGCTGTTACTCCATCCGTTTTTTTTATTGCGTGGTTTGCCGGTGGTATCGTTGCCTTGTGCGGTGCACTTACTTATGCAGAGATTGGTTCCAGGTTTCCGGCTACCGGTGGTTATTACAAAGTATTTGCAGAGTGTTATCATCCTTCCATTGCGTTTGCTATCAACTGCATTATTCTTATCTCTAATGCAGCTTCTATGTCCGCCGTTGCATTGGTCGGCAGTGAATACATTTCACAGGTGATCTTTAAGACTGTACCGGGTAATACAACGAAGGCTTTCATTGCCATGGTGCCGATCATTATTTTTTATTTTGTCAATCTACTTGGTTTAAGACTAAGCTCTACGGCTCAAAATATTTTAATGATCATTAAAATTGGCATGCTGGTGTTGCTCATCAGTTCTGTGTTTTTTATAACCGGCGATGCCAATACCTCAACAGCTGCGGTAACAGAATTTACAACGATGGATTATGTCCGTTCATTCGGTGTAGCATTGATAGCGGTATCGTTTACCTATGGCGGATACCAGCAAACGATCAATTTTGGTGAAGAGATACATCAGCCGCGGAAAACAATTCCAAGAGGAATATTTATCGGCATACTAATTATCATCACACTTTATCTCGCTGTAAGTTATGCGTATTACAATGCTATTGGTTTTGAAAGCCTCAAAACGTCAAGAGGTATTGCATCCATAGTAGTAGAAAAAATGTTTGGAGAAACCGGGAAAACAGTGGCTTCGGTTCTTTTGTTTATTGCTGTTTTGGCCTATGTCAATGTGTTATTATTAAGCAATCCCCGTGTGATGTATGCTATGAGCCTTGACAGAATATTGCCAAAACCTTTTCAGAAAAAAGATGAAAAAAAAGATGTATTGACAGTGAGCTTAACAGCATTTGCTGCCATGGGTATTATCGTTTTGTTTTTTGCCAATGAATTTAACCAGATACTAAGCTTTACTATTTTTTTGGATTCAATAGGAATGGCTACTTCTGCGGCAACGATCTTTATTCTTCGAAAGCGAACAAAACATCTTGATGGAACAGGTATTTATAAAATGAAATTGTATCCGCTGCTTCCCCTGATCTTTATTGCAGCTTATATCTTCGTCGGCATTTCCATCGCATTTAATACTCCTGATCTAGCCTTGATCGGTACAGCAGTATTTGCAGCATTTTTGCTTATTTATTTTTTAGTTACAAAATTGAAAAGCGGTGACAATGCAATCTCCCAATGATATTTCATATATAATAAACGAACTGGCCGAAGATCGTGAACAATATTTTAATGCCGTAGCGCCACCGATCATTCAGACCAGCAATTTCACTTTTAAAAAAGTTGATGACCTAACCCGTGCTTTTGAAGATGAGATGAGCGGCTATCTATATAGTCGTGGCTTAAATCCAACAGTTGAGATTTTAAGAAAAAAGCTGGCTGCATTGGATGGAGCAGAGGATTGCCTTGTATTCAACAGCGGTGCTGCAGCCATCTTTGCCGGAGTGCTGGCCAATGTAAAAGCCGGTGATCACATTGTATCGGTGCATTCGCCTTACACATGGGCGCAAAGAATGTTTGATGTGATATTGCCCCGGTTCAATGTCAGCACTACGTATATTGACGGAACTAAAATTGAAAACTGGGAGCAGGCCACTAAAGAGAATACAACTTTGTATTATTTAGAATCGCCGAATAGCTGGTTTTTTTCATTGCAGGATATAAGAGCTGTGGCAGCGCTGGCAAAAACGAAAAACATTACTACGTTAATTGATAACAGTTATAGTACCCCGCTTCAGCAAAATGTGATAGAGATGGGTATGGATATGGCGATGCAGACAGCAACCAAATATATCAGCGGGCATAGTGATACATTGGGCGGCATACTTAGCGGTTCACAAACGATGATCAAAAAAATATTTGACAGCGAATACCTGAATATCGGGAGCGGAATACAACCTTTCAATGCATGGTTACTAATAAGAGGTCTGCGAACCCTACCCGTGCGATTGCAAAGAATTAATCAATCTACTGCTGTGCTTATTGATTATTTGAAACAGCATCCGAAAATTGAAAGCATTCTTTTCCCTTTTGATCCTTCGTTTCCGCAATATGAATTAGCAAAGCGCCAAATGAAAAGTGCCGGCGGGTTAGTGACTTTTTATATGAAGGTTAACAGCAGAAGTGAGATCGTCAGGTTTTGTGAATCACTGCAACATTTTTTAATGGCCGTAAGCTGGGGTGGGCACGAATCATTGATGATGCCAAAATGCGCCGGCATCAGGGATGCGGATTTTGATCCCAATAATCCTGATCACCGGACGGTTCGCATGTATGTAGGATTGGAAGAACCCGCATACCTGATAGCCGATATAGATCAGGCGTTGGCCAGGATCGGGTAAGAATTTTTAACTCCCGTTTATCAAAAATCAGGTTTGTGGCAATCGTTTTCTTTTATTTTTGTCGGATGATGAGCCGTTGTATAACAATTGTCTTTTGTCTGTTCACATGCAGCGTTTCTTTTGCGCAGGAAAAATGGAATTTGCTAAGATGCGTAGACTATGCTTTGAAAAATAATATATCAGTAAAGCAAACTGATCTGCAGTCGCAATACTCGGCTCTTTCATTAAAACAAAGCAAAGCATCGCAGTTACCATCGTTTAATTTTTCTGCAAGTGCAGGTAACAGTTTTGGACTTTCTGAAAATCCTACAACAGGTATTTTGGAAAATGCCAGCTTCTTCAATTCCGGAGCTCAATTGCAGGCACAGGTTACTTTGTTCAACTGGTTTGCGAAAAGAAATACAAATGAAGCTAATCGCCTTACTTTTGAAGCTGATCAGCAACAAACGCAAAAGATAAAAAACGATATTGCTTTAAATGTAGCTGTTGCTTATTTGCAAATTTTACTTGCCAGGGAACAGATCAATCTATCAAGTATATTGGTTCAACAAACAAAAGCTCAACTGGAGAATACGCAAAAACAAGTTGATGCAGGTAAATTACCGGAGTTAAATTCAGCGCAATTAGAAGCACAACTTGCTACCGACAGTTCTTCGCTGATCACTGCTGAAGCATCGGCTCAGCAATTTGTTTTGCAATTGAAGGCGCTGCTTAATTTAGATGCAGGCGTTCCCTTTGATGTGGAAACACCACCGGTTGATAAGATACCGGTTGAAAGCCTCGGAGACTTGCAACCTGAATCCGTTTATAATTCTGCTTTGCTAAATCTGCCACAACAAAAGGTAAATGAGTTAAGGATAAAATCAGCCATTAAAAGTATGGATGCTGCAAAAGCTGCTATGTATCCTTCTGTTTCTGCTTTTGGCGGATTGGATACACGGTATGCGCATTTTCAAAAAACGCCTGTTTATAACCAGGTGGTGACAGGATATACAATAACTCCTTTTCGTGCCAATGCAGGCGCCGGCACTTATTACAATATAGAACAACCGGTTTTTCAAAACGGAACTACTGTGGTAAATTATATTAAATCAGATCCGTTAGGAAAACAATTCAGGGAAAACTTTGGTCAGAATATTGGTGTTGGATTAAGCATTCCCATTTTTAATGGCCGCAGTGCCCGTACTGGTTGGGAAAGATCGAAACTGGATGTGAGAAGCTATGAGCTTACAAAAGAACAGGGCGATATGCAATTGAAACAGGATATTTACAAAGCTTATATTGATGCAACGGCTGCTATTCAAAAATTCAATGCAAATCAAAAGGCAGTAACAACAGCACAAAAGGCTTACGATTTTGCTAACAAAAGATATGAGCTGGGATTATTATCAACTTATGAATTGCTGATCAGCCAGAGCTCATTGCAGACAGCCAAAACACAATTGTTGTATGCGCAATATGATTATGTGTTCAAAATAAAATTGCTGGAGTTTTATAAAGGACAGGGATTGAAATTATAAAGCCCCTCCAACCTCTCGGAGGAGAGACTTAGGACTCTGAACTTTGAAAGACTATTTTATGTTTTGTAATAAATTTTTTGAAAATAAAAATGACTTTCCGAAAAGCGGGGGCTGTGCACTGATGGCCTTTTCCTTTGGAGAAGGTCGGGGTGAGGCTTTATGAATAAAACTTTAAAGAGAATTTTGATCATTGCCGGTATTGTGATCTTAGCATTATTGGCTGTTAAATTTTTGGCAGGTGGTAATGATAAAGGTGAGAAAGTAGCTGTTGAGAAAGTAACAAAAAGAACGATCATTGAAACCGTTTCAGCCAGCGGCAATATTTATCCTGAAGTGGAAGTAAAGATCAGTCCTGATATTTCAGGTGAAATTACAGAGCTGAATGTAGAAGAAGGCGATAGTGTAAGGAAGGGACAAGTGCTGGCCCGCATTTTTGCCGACATCTATGCACTGCAAAGAGATGAAGCTGCATCGCAGGTAGGACAAACAGAGGCTACCGTTGCCAATAGTCAGGCAGCACTGGAAGCTACAAGAGCTTCTTTGGAGCAGGCTAAACAAGCATATGACAGAAACAAAAAGTTGTATGATCAGAAAGTGATTTCGCAGGCAGAGTTTGAACAATTTGAAACAACTTATCGTTCTGCGCAGGCTAATTATAATGCAGCATTGCAAGGTATAAAAGGATTGCAAGCTAATGTAAGAGCCGCCCAAACCGGCTTGACGAAGGCGAATAAAGATCTTGGACGAACGACGTTGGTAGCGCCGATGAGCGGAGTGATCTCATCACTAAAAGTAAAAAGAGGAGAGAGGGTAGCCGGTAATAGTTTTAATGTAGGTACGGAAATGATGACTGTTGCCGATCTGAGTATAATGGAAGTGAGGGTAGATGTTGGAGAAAATGATATTGTAAAAGTGAATATCGCCGACTCGGCAGATATAGAACTTGATGCATATAATAACAGAAAGTTTAAAGGAATTGTAACACAGATCGCAGCCAGCACAAAAAGCAATTCACTTACATCGGTATCCACCAACGAGGTAACTAACTACGAAGTGAGAATAAGATTGGAAAAAGATTCATATAAAGATTTGATTGATCCGTCGAGACCAAAAAATTTTCCTTTTCGTCCGGGTATGAATGCGAGGGCCGAAATCAAAACGAAAAGACATGATAATGTGATTGCGGCTCCTATTACGGCTGTGAATGCAAGAGTGAAAGGCAGCGATCAAAGCATAGCCGATAAAAGAAAAGAAAGTACGGCGGGTACAGAGAACGAAAATAATGAGGATGCTGATCTGGCAGCAACGTCAATCAGTGATGAATTAGAAGAAGTGATATTTGTTTTGCAAAAAGATGGTACAGTAAAAAAAGTTGTGGTAAAGTCGGGCATACAGGATATTAATTATATTGAAATTCTTAATGGGCTCAAAGGCGGTGAAGAAGTGGTGATAGGGCCATATAATGCTATCAGCAAAACATTAAAAGATGGTATGAAGGTAAAAGTGGTGACAAAGGATAAATTGTTTGAGAAGAAGTAGGCTTGCGGTTTATTTTTTATGAATCAAATTATTTTTACTACTGAAAAACAGTAAAACAATTTAAAGCGGCTGTCCATTTGGATAGCCGTTTTAATAAGTTAAATTTGTAGAAATTGAAATAATTATGACGACGTCTGCAGTAAGAGAAAAGTTATATGATTATATCAGGATTGCTGACGACAAAAAAATAAAGGCTATTTATATGATGCTTGAAGATGAAATAGCTGAAGAAATAGAATGGTGGAAAGATAAAGCTTTTATAAAAGAGTTGGACAGAAGGTACAATGCCTGGGCTGGTGGCAAAGAGAAGGGATATAGCCTGTCCGATATAGATGCAACTATTGCACAACGGAAGAAAAGGCGTGCAGCAAGATGACTTATACAATTGAGTTTTTGTTAAAAGCAAGGCTTGAGCTGATCGAGGCATGGGAGTGGTATGAAGACAGGCAACCCGGATTAGGTGACAGGTTTAAAAATGAGGTATATAATTGTATAAGGATAATCGAGCAACATCCGGAACGATATCCTGAAAGACGAAAGAACTACAACGAAGCATTGGTAAAAGTTTTTCCCTGCCTTGTTATCTATCGCATTCATAAAAGAAAAAAATCTGTTGCAATTGTATCAGTTTTTCATACAAGCCGCAATCCCAAAAAGAAATACAGAAAAATGTAACCGGTTGTTTCTCCTGCAAGCATAAAAAAAATGCACCTAAACGTTAGTCTCTTTCTTACTTTTAATGCATCATTCATTTTCATCCCGAAATCTTAGTTTTATGTTTGGAGTTATCGGTAGCGGAAGTTGGGCTACAGCATTGGTAAAAATTCTGACTGATAACGGCCAGCCTGTTCATTGGTGGATACGGAATGACAAAACCATTGAACATATTCTGTTGCGGCATCATAATCCTCATTATTTGCATTCTGTGAATTTTGATGTATCGCTGCTTTCCATGTCATCGGATGTAAAAACGGTGGTTAAAAATTCGGATACGCTGATCATTGCTGTTCCTTCTGCCTATATTGTAGAAAGCATTGGTCACCTGCATCCGGCGGATTGGAATGATAAAAAAATTGTTTCTGCGGTAAAAGGCATTTTGCCTGAACAAAACATTTTGCTGAATTATTATTTGCAGCAAAAGTTTAATGTGCCTTTAGACAGTTATTTTGCAGTATTGGGTCCTTGCCACGCAGAAGAAGTAGCTGCTGAAAAACTATCCTATCTTACTTTTTCAGGAATTGATGTTGCAGCTGCTTCAAAGATCGCATCTCATTTTTCAACAAGCTATATCAACACTGTTGTTAATCACGATATTCTCGGTGTGCAGTATGCAGCAGTATTAAAAAATATTTATGCATTGGGCGCCGGTATTGCCCACGGTTTGGATTATGGCGATAATTTCCAAAGTGTGTATATAGCTAATAGTGCTGATGAGATGGCAAGTTTCTTAAAAGAATTTGGCGCAGAACATATCGTAGTAGGAGAGCATGAGGGAGAAGATCCTATTACGCATCGTCGAACTCCTAATTATGCAGCATCTGTATATCTCGGCGATCTGCTTGTTACCTGCTATTCATTGTACAGCCGTAACCGAACTTTTGGCAATATGATAGGTAAAGGCTATTCAGTAAAAGCTGCGCAACTTGAATTGAACATGGTGGCGGAAGGATACAATGCATCAAAATGTATTTATAATATCAATAGTTCCGTGAACGCTTCTATGCCCATTGCAGAAACGATCTATAAAATATTATGGGAAAATGTAAAACCGGAAGATGGGTTTAAACATATTGAAGAAGTGTTGATATAGGTAGTGGGATAAAAAACAATGACCTATGTTCGAAAAAGATCAGCAGCTATGCCATCTGCTAAAAGTTTTCCTTCATCAGTGAGTTTTAAAAATTGATTTTCCAGCTTCATTTTTCCACCTTCAATATATTTTTTGCTTTCTGCCAGCAGATCATTATTTACCTC
>Ga0187892_10011431_pt1 | contig 10892 bp, 8 predicted proteins | sample MA1701073metaG_FD_139345 | JGI IMG/M metagenome (GOLD analysis project Ga0187892, IMG submission 139345) | Bio-ooze microbial communities from a basaltic lava cave in the Kipuka Kanohina Cave System on the Island of Hawaii, USA - MA170107-3 metaG ... | reverse complement strand
CTTGCCCGCCCTCGGTCCAAATCGCAGTCCGGGTCGGATCGCATTGTAAGTCGTTGTCGCACGGCAGACCGTCCCGCGACCCGCCGCTGCAGATACCGGCGACGTTGCTACCGTCCGCAGCGGGTTCGCAGCGCGCTCCCACTGTCTGCGCGCACAGCGCCGTCAGGTCGCCATCAGCAATGACCACATTGGCAGTCTCCAGACGCGTGTAGCCGCCCCCCGGCGGTGCAACAGCCGGTGTCGGTGTGGCGTTGGTTTTCGTATTGCTGCAGAGCGCGATCTGGTTCAGCAGCTCGTTCATGAACACGAGCCAGTCCGCCGACGGCACCAACAGCGGCGCACACGCATCACCTAGCGGCGAGACGTCAAATTCGGTGGCGCTGAGCGGCATGCCGAGCAACTGCACGATCGGCTGCGTGTTGGGTTGCGGGAAGATCTGCACCGACAGCGCCGTTCCGAGTTGCGGGATCTCGATGAAGTCTCCGGGACCCTGGACACCACCACACACTTCGCCGCTGCCGCAGTTGGCAGCACTCTGGCAGGCCTGTCCGGTCGCTGCACCGGTCGCCAGGACGACACATTCACCGGCGATGCACGGCCCGCCGGCGCACTCGGCGTCGCCGACGCATGGCGTGCACGTCCCGGAGACGTTCGCACAACATCCGAGTGCTGGCATGGGTACCGTGGTCGACGCTCCCGGCGGACTGCCCTCTTGCCCGAGGCCGGCAATACACGCGCTGTCTTGCGCGTCGACGAAGCCGTCACCGTCGTTGTCGAAGCCGTCACCGCAGTCGGCGTTGCCCTCGCGCAGATCGAGGTAGAGCGGCGCATCGCACAGCGCGTTGTCGACGCCGTTGCGCCCATCGTCGTCGATGCCGTTCTGGCACTGTGCAAAAAGACGGAATGCCGGCGCAGGCAGGGCTTGCCCGGCGACCGCACCGGTTCCGAAGTAGCGTTGCAGCTTGAGCAGATCGAGCGGGCATTCGCGATTGTCGAACTGCACGACACACTCGTTGGCGTCGCAGCTGCCGAGCCGCGCGTTCTGCAGCGCGACCCCCACAGCGGGCTCGCTCAGCGGAACCGTGAACAGGCACTCTTGCGGGTCGGCGTTACCAACGGCGGGCGTCGGCAGGGTCGACCCGGCAGGCGGCAGCGGCAGGCTCAAGTTGAAGCGCAGGCTGGCGATCGACACCAGCGGTTGCTTGCCGCGCACGGTCACCGATGCGGAGTCGACGATGAGGCCGACTTGCTGCAATTGGGCCGGCGGCAGTGTCGGCAGCGGCGTGCAGGCTGCGGTTTGTAGCGTCGATCCCGGACACACGTCTCCCGGTGGCGTCGGGGTCGGCACCGATCCCGTCTGCGTGGGATTCGGCACCGTAGCGGTCGGCGGCACGGCGGTGGCCGTCGGTGGCGGTGTCGGCGACAGCGTTGGCACCCCGTTGCCGGCCCCACCGCCTGAGCTGTTTCCACCGCCTCCACCGCCGCAGCCAGCAACTAGCAGCGCGAGTCCGATCACCGGCACTACGCACAGGATCCGTACCGCCTTCATCTGCTCCTCCACCGTACCGTGCGGACCCATCAGAACACCGCCGGGGTCGAGAACGTGTACTGCAACTGCGTCGTGTAGATCACGTCCGCCCGCAGGCCGTCCCGGTTGAGTGGCATCTGGAAGTTCACCGCCCAGATCAAATCGCGCCACGGATTGACCTTCACGCCCAGCGAATACTGGTAGATGTTTTGATCAGGGCCGAGATCCGAGGCGCGCACCGTGTCGTTGAAGCCGATAAAATCGACGATGCCGGTCAACCACGGAAAGAGCGTGAGGTCGGCGCCGGCTCCCCAAACGAACTGACTAATGTCCTGCGAGCTACGGATGGCATAGCCGAGGTTCACGTGCGGCGAGAGGAACGGCAAATTCTTCGACAGCACCAACAGGGGAGTGCCCGTCGGATCCTCGAAGCCGCGGAAGTCGTCGGCGCCTCCAGTCGGCAGCGTGACCGTGAGCACGCCCGCGGCATCGACGTACTCCGACTCGTAGAACCGGTACTTGGCACGCAGGTAGAGATCGCTCGGGCCGAAGCTCGTACTGTCGAACCCGTCGGTCGCAACCTGGTCATTGGTCGCGCTCACCGTGGTGCCGATGAGTTGGAGGCGATTCAGTGCGAAGGGCGGACCGGAGTCGCCGCGCGGGTCGCTCACGCGGGCGACAGCCGCGGTCGACATGTGGACCCAGACGAGCGGCAAGGCGATCCCCACGTCGAGCCGGTCGGTGACGCCGTACGTCGCAAAGAACGAGAGGACATTGAGCGAAAGACCAAGATCGAGGCTTGTATCAATGATGTCGTCGGCAATTCCCGGCAGGCTGTTGCCGGGTTGGGTCACGAGCTCTTGCCCAATGGATACGTCGGCCACCGGGAAGTTGCTGATGTCCTGGCCATTGAAGGTGTTGAAGCCGGCGTAGGAGTACGAGGCGCTGATGGCGAGGCGATCCTTGCCGAGGGTCACGGCGCGTTCGGTGAACAGGGGGCCGAGGCTTTGCTCGACACGCGTGAACAGATCGAGGTCGGCGTCGTACTCGTACGAAAAGCCGCCGGATCCCGACGCAATGGGGAGAGAGCTGCGCGCCGATATGAGCGCGCCCGTAATCGCACTGCTGACCTCCGCACCCAGCGGCAATGGAAAGGGTTGGCCGCCGACCACGTTGACGGCCAGGCCGGAGCCGCTCTGGTTCCCCCCGAAGAGCCCCGAAAGCTGTTGCTTGAGACTCTCGCCGCGCGCGGGGGTTACGAGAAGCGCTGTCACCAGCGCGACGCCCGCCAATTGCCTCCAACACCCTACCGCCATACAGCCTCCACTCACGTTTTACGTTTGCACTGCCCCGCACTGCAATCGAGCCGGAGGCGCATGGCCTTCGGGGGCGAGTCGCGTACCTCGTTGGTCAACGACGTATCGGGCGCCGTGACGATCACCTCGAACGACACCGGCACATCGCCCGCATCTCCGGTGCCCACTTGCTGGTTGGCGCAACGCACACCGACGCCGACACGTCCGCTGTACTGCGCTTTGATCTTGCGATCCTGTTCCGTACAGAAGGTATCGATCCAGCCCCGTGCCCGACCCGCGAGGTCGGTAACGACAGGAGCCGCGGCGGGTGGCGGGGGCCGTGCTGCAACCGGGGGCGCTGCCGTGGGCTCCGGGCGCAGCAGCGCGGATGCATCACCGAAGCGCTTGCGGGCGCTGGCATAGAGGTCGACCCGGTTTTTCATAGCCTCGGGCGTATCGCCGCGGACGTCGCCTGCTGCAGTCAATTGCCGCGCGCCTTGCGCCACCAGGTCGCGCGCCCGCTCGTCACCGGCCGCGCCGGCGTCTTCGGCAGCCGTCTTCGCACGCAGCGCCTGCGTCCGCTGCGCATCGGCGTCTGCCTTCAAGCGCGCGTAATCTTTCTCGGCCTGGCTGGCCGCTTCCTTGAAGCGATCCTCCGCTTGCACGGCCAAGGTTCCTGCCCGCTGCGGGTCACGCTCGAGCACCCCGCTGGCATCGGCCAGGAGCTTCTCGCCTTTATCTTGTGCCGCTCGTGCTTTCGCCAGTGCCGGCGACGACGCGTACTTCGCCAGCGCGGCATCGCGCGCCGCACGCGCTTCGGCCAGCGCAGTCGCCGGGTCAACCGGTGCAGCGGGCTCTGCCGCCTTGGGCTGCGCTGGCGCCGCCGCTGCCGGCGGCAGCGACGCGATCATCTGATCGAGTTGCGTCAGCCCGTCCTCGGCCTGGCGTCGCTGCTCGGCCGCGAAGTCGGAGCGCGCCAGGGTCGCGTCGATGCGTCCCGCCAGCTGGTCGATGCCCGAGCGACTGGCGGCGGGGAGGTCGGCTGGAATGCGCGTACGCGCCTTCTGCAGCCGCGCCCGGAGATCGTCTTTCGCCGTCGTCGCCGCCGCATCGACCGCCTTGGCATAATCGGCGGTCGCTTGTTCGAGCAGCGTCGAGGCGCGCTTAGCGTCGGTGGGCAACGCGGCGGCCGCTGCAGTCGCGGCCTCGCCCGCCGCACGGAAGGGCTCGCTCGCGGCACCGCCCAGGCCTTCCACTCGTATCTTGAGCGCGGTCGCAGCTTCCTGACGTGCGGTCCATGCGGCTTTCGCAGCCTGGTCGTACAACTGCTCGGCGCCGTTGAGGTCGCCGGCCGCGCGCGCACGTTCGGCATCGGCCCACGGTTGCGCCGCGTACCGCGACGCCTGCAGCGCTTCGGCGGTGCCGCGCGTCAGTGACTCCTGGGGAGCACGCGGCCAGAGCCAGAAAGCCGCCGCCGCCACGACCAACAGCGCGACCACCGCACCGACGAGCTGTGGACGCATCCCGGTCGGCACCGGAACAGTGCGTGCGCCGGCAGCGACAGGTGCCGTCCGTGCGGCGCGCAGTGCATCGGCAAAGGCTCGGCAATCGGGGAAGCGCTCCGCCGCTGACGGGGCCAGCGCGCGCTTGATCGCCTCAATGCCGGCCTCGGGAACATTCTCGAAGCGTTCGAAGCTCAGCGGCTTGGTATACGAGACATCGACGATGCGGCGTGCCGACTCGGGGTCTTCGTCGGGATCGAAGTTGAGGCTGGCGGTGCGGTAGGGCAGCTTGCCGGTGAGGGCTTCGTACAACACCACGGCGAGGGCAAACTCGTCCGTCTTGGAATCGACGGCGCGCGGCGGCAGGATCTGCTCCGGTGGCATGTAACCCTCGGTTCCGATCGCGCCGATGGACCACGCGGTGGCGTGGGTCAGACCCGGTCGTTGGGTGCGCGCAATACCGAAGTCGCCAATCTGGAAGCGGCCGGGTTCGGGGCAGAAGATGTTGCCCGGCTTGACGTCGCGGTGCGCATGCAATCCTCTGCTATGGGCATAGTCGAGTGCCTCGGCAACCTGAATGCCGATCTCGACTGCCTCCGCCCACGACAGCTTCCCGTGCTTGCGCAAGTGATCGAGCAGCGAGCCGTTGTCGACGAGCTCCATGACGATGAACGGCTCTCGCGGATCCGGGTTGTAATCGTAGACGCGCACAATGCCCGGATGGTTGAGGTTGACCTGCGCGTTCGCTTCGCTCTCGAAGCTCTTGAGAAAGACCTCGTCGATTTCCGCGTCCTCGTCCGTCTTCAGGGTCTTCAAGGCACGGTAGACGGGGGTATTGAAGTTGCGGTCGCGGACCTTATAGACGGCGCCGAATCCGCCGCGCCCGAGGACGCTGATCACTTCGTAACGCTCGCGGAAGATGCGCGGTCCCGTGCGCGGCGGCAGGCGCTGCGTCGGCGCCTCGCCGCCAGCAGGCGAGCGCGCCCCCACGGTCGGCGCATCACCGCCGGTTCGCGGTCCGGTGCTGGTCGAAGCATCTCCCGTGGACGTCGGTGCGATCTTCGTCGCGTCGCCCGGACCGCCCCGAGTCGCATCGTCGCGTTGATCGTCAGCCATTGCGGCCTTCACCTGCGGAGACACCCGCCGCTGCACGGACACCGTTCATTTCCGGTCTGCCACGAACCACGCCAATGCGCAGGCCAGCAGGAACATCAGTCCCCCGAGCAGCATCCGCCCCCAGCCGCCTTGCTGCCCTGACGGGGTCGAGGGAGCAGACGGCGCGGACGGCGTCGGCTCGTCCGGATGCATCGGTGCACCCGTACCAGCGTCGAGGCGCAGCACAATGAAGGCCGGCCCACTATCGGGCGGGGCAAAATCGAGCACCTCGTCGACGGATGTCGCGCACGCCCCAGTCCACTCTCTCAGCGCCGCGTCGAAGTGGCGCCACCCTTTGATGACATCGGCATGGCTCACGTCAACGAGAACCGCGAGCATGACGAATCGCTCGACAAACGGGTCCCACGCACGCCACAAGTGGGCACGCCCGCTGGTACCACGGTCCTCGACCGCTTCGTACCGCCCAAAGCGTGCCAGCACATCGCCCGGGTAGCTGATCACGTTCGGGACACCTCCGGCCGATCCGATGTCACCTCGGCCAAGACCACGGTCACGTTGTCCTGCCCGCCACGCGCGTTGGCGAGCGCCACCAATCGCCGGCAGGCCTCGTCGAGATCCGCGTCCGCTGCAACCGCTGCCAGCTCCGGATCGGTGACGACTCCCCACAGACCGTCCGAGCACAGCAGAAAGCGGTCGCCGACTTCGATCGCCACTTCGCAAGGTGGTTGCAGCTCGAGCTCTATTTCCGTGCCAACCGCCTGTACCAATTGATTGCGCCCATAGGCGTTGGCGGGTGATTCGCCCGCACGAACCTGTGCCGCCCACACCGATTCGTCACGCGTGAGGCGGGCCAAGGCACTGCCACGCAGGTGGTAGGCACGTGAATCGCCGACGTGTAGCACGCAGGCGCTGCCGTCAATCACGGCAAGCGCCACGCACGTCGTCCCCATTCCGCGCGCGTCAGCCCGCTCCACGCTGGCGGCCGCAATGCGGCGATTCGCCTCGGTCAATGCCTGGTGCAACACTGCGGCTGGGGCATCGGTCGCACCGAAGTAGACATCTGCAACCGTGTCGACCGCCATACGGCTCGCGACCTCGCCCGCCGCCTGCCCGCCCATGCCGTCCGCCACGACGAGCAGCACCCCGCGGGCTCCCGTCGGGTCGGCCCGGCACAAGACGGCGTCCTGGTTACGCGACCGGACGAGCCCCACATCGCTCATTTCTGCCCAGCGGACCCCCATGGCGGGCCCAGAAAAGCACAATCTGAGAACGGAGCAAGCGAAAGGCCCCCCGATTCCGACGGGGTGGGGCCAGGAGCGCAGACCTCACGGCGAATGTGGTTATTGGGAGGGCGAGGCTCCTGCCGAGCCTCTCTGTAGAGGACGCAACAGCGGCTCGCCCTCCCACATTCACCCACCGGTCTATCGTCGCATCAAGATCAGAAGGTTCGCCGGCCGATCGTCCTCAAACGTGCCCCGGAAGCTAGTCGTTGGCGCACACGAACCACGAGTCGCCTGGCTCGGGGTCGAGCTGCTTGGCGCTGACCCCGCACGTGGTGTCCGTGAGGCGGGGGCGGTGGTTCGAAACCAGATCGAGGGGGTTCCCCGTCACCGTCGAGGACCGCAACACGATTCTGCCGAGATTGTCGCTCCCCGCCGTGCTCGTGTCGATGCCGACGACGCCGTTGTTCATGACGGTGACGTTCGTCCCGTTCATCGACCGCCCAGCGTCAATGCCCCATTGGAGGTTCCCGTTCGCCGTGATGTTGTTGCCGCGCACCTTGTGCTCCACAGCGATGCCATGCTGGTTGTTGTTGGTCGTGAGGCTTTCGGCACGGACCGTCGCGACGACGCCAACCCCCCAAAGGATGTTGTTCGATGCGTCAACGTTGGTCGCGTACACGTGTGTACGCTCGTGCCCGACGATCCCACCCCCGTTACCGTAGAGCGACAGGTTGGTAGCCCTGATTTTTCCGGAGGCGTAGATGGCGGCACCATTGGCGGCTGTTTCAATCTCTCCCGGTGCGGCCGAGCTGAACACGGCGCACCCGGCACTACAGAACACGCCATAGATCGGACCCGTGTCCCCGCTCACGCTGATCTTGAAGCCGTTCAGATCGAGGCGCGCGTTGTTCTCAAGAACGACGCCGATATCAACCGTGAATTGATCGACGGCCGTGCAGGTCAGGTTGCCCGACAGGATGCCCGTCCGACTTCGCGGGATCGTCTGGCCGCAGGTGGTGACGGGAATCGATTGGGCGTACACCGAGTGAACGATCGCGAGGCTGCCAGCTATCACCAACAAGCGATTCATAGTCCCCCCTGTGGCGCATCCGGGCGTCGTGCTGGCTGATCTTAGATTGTGCTCGATTAGTACGCCCGTACAATGGCGGGAAGTCAAACGATTTCTGTCGGTCCTATGGGAACGATCGTGGCGGCCCGGCGTTGATAAGTGTAACGGTGAGGACCCGCACACATCCTCGCGTCGCGGTGCAAATCGTCGTCTGCCACTTTTTTCCTTGGGAAGCTGAAAGACCCTAGCAGCCTCGAGCATCCGTGTGGTATGTCTTGCCAATCGTTCGCGACCGGGAATGGGGGAGCCTATGCGCATCGTCTGTGGGGCGTTCATGCTGCTGCTTGCAAATGTCGCGGCAGCGTTCGACATCACCACTTGCGGCCAGGTAATTCAGGCGGCCCAGATCGGCACTCTTCAGAACGACCTCGTGTGTCCGAACGAGAGCCCCTGAGGCGGCCGCAATCGTCGCCACAGAGACGCACCAGCGTTCGTAGCATCGGCGATTTGGGGGGTGGTCTCGTGCCTCGATGGTGCACCTCTCGTAGAGAGTGCCGATGCACACAGGCCTACCCGTCGACGGTTCCGGATGAGCGGCAACCGCTCAGGCTCAGCCCGTCGAAGCCGGTCTGCACATCTATCGACACGCTGCGGAGGGTCGGTAATAGTCGCTCAACGTCGCCGGTTCTTTTCGCAGTGAACCAGAACATGATCGCGACCGACGGCCATGAAGGGCGTTGAACAGTTCGTTGCGTCGTTGCTCGAGCAAGTGCCCCGCCGGGTTCACAGTGAGCTCTTCGACGGGGTGCTCCTCAGCCCGTGGTTCTATGGAAGCCTCATTGTGGTCCTGGCGCTCGAATGGTTCCTTCCGGCGAAGCCAATGCAGCGATCGAGCGCCGCCGGTGTTCGGCACGACCTCCTCTGGGTCTTGTTGGGAATCCCGATCGGCGTCGTGGCGATCGCGAGCTCTCTCATTATCCTCCGCGCGCTCTACAGAACGCATCTCAGTTTCCTGACCATCCATCAGGTGAAGGATTGGCCGTGGCTGGCTCGCGTGCTGCTGGCGTTGGCATTTTCCGACCTGGTGAAGTGGTGCACCCATGTGGCGCGGCACAAGGTCCCGCTGTTCTGGCACTTCCACGCCGTGCACCACTCGCAGAAGGAACTGAACTTCTTCAGCGATTTCCGGATCCATCCCGGCGATCATGCTGCCGACATCCTGGTCCGCTCCATCCCGACCTTCATGGTCGATCACTCATTCGCGACGGTCGCGGTGGTGGAGTGGCTCCGCCAATGGCACGCACGCGTCTATCACGCCAACATTCGCAGCAACTTCGGTCTGCTGCGGTACATATTGGTGACCCCGCAATCGCATCGCATCCATCACTCCGTCGATCCGCGTCACGCCGACCGGAACTTCGCCGCCATGTTCAGCGTCTGGGACTACCTCTTCGGAACGCAGTACCACAGTTACGACGAATACCCGGATACCGGCATCCGCGACCCCACCTTCTCCTTCGAGCAGGACTATACCTGGCGCGGGTCCTTACGCTGTTTCTGGGATCAACTGCTCTACCCGTCGCGCGCCGCGTGGCGGAGTCTCGTCCACGTTTCTGGCGATCCGGATCGCGCCCCAGTATCGAGGTAAGCCGACCTCAGGTGCGCCGAGGCCTTTTGTCAAATCGGCGATCACATCCATGGATTCCCCGAGTGCCCCGGCCGTGTATTTTGATGTAAGGGGTCCGCGTATCGGGCTATCCAGGTCATTTGGGGTGTCGATTTCGAGGAGACTCGAGCGTCGTACGAGAGAGCGACGCTGCACAGCAGGTTGATACTGTTGGGAAGCGCAGCTCGGACAAACCAATCTCAAGGAGGCAGTGATGCGATTCATGGTGATGGTGAAGGCCGACAAGAATTCGGAGGCGGGTGTGCTCCCTGACGAGCGGCTGCTGACCGAAATGGGCAAGTACAACGAGGAGCTGGCGAAGGCGGGCGTGTTACTGGCGGGCGAGGGGTTGCATCCAAGCTCCAAGGGCGCCCGTGTCAAATTTTCGGGCGACAAGCGCACCGTCATCGACGGGCCGTTCCCCGAGTCGAAAGACCTAATTGCCGGCTTCTGGCTGTTTCAGGTGAAGTCGAAGGCGGAAGCGATCGAGTGGGTCAAGCGCTGTCCCAACCCCACGGGTACCGAGGGCGAAATTGAGATTCGCCAAGTGTTCGAGGCAGACGATTTCGGCGCCGCCCTCACTCCCGAGCTCAAAGAGGCTGAGGAGCGTTTACGCGCCCAAGTCTCCACCAAGCGGTAGCCCGGGTCATAACGCCAGCGGACGATCCGAAATTGTGCGATTCTCGTGCAAAGCCGCGTCGAGGCCGGGCGGCCGCGCCGACGACTACTCTGCCATGTACTGGAACTCGCGCGCCATGCCGGCTTCGAGGTGGTACAGGTTGTGGCAGTGGAAGAACCAATTTCCCGGATTGTCGGCAGTGAACTCGATGCGCACCGTCTCCTTCGGCGCGACGTTGACGGTGTGCTTCAGCGGGCAGTAGTCGCCGGCCCCCTGCATGACGCGAAAGAAGTGGCCGTGCAGATGCATCGGGTGCCACATCATGGTGTCGTTGGCCATCTCGATTTGCACGCGTTCGCCGCGACGAATGCGGAGCCGATCGGCCTTCGGCCATGCTTGGCCGTCAATCATCCACACGTAGCGCGCCATGTCGCCCTGCAGCGGGAGGCGAAACGAACGCACCGGCCCCTCCGGCAACGTCGTCGCAGCGGTCGCACGTAGATCCGCATACGACAGGGCACGACCGTCGAAGCGCGGCATGGCGCGATTCGGTTGCGCCGGCGCGTCGGCCGTGTGGATGACGCCTAGTGCTTGCCCCGAGCTGTCCTGCGCAACGGCATGCAGTGTATGGCTGCCGCGTTGCGCGATCTGCACCACGGCATCGTAGGTTTCGCCCATGCCGATGAGCAGATGGTCGACGGTCACCGGTTTGACCGCCAGTCCATCTGCATGCGTGACCTGCAGCGCGTGGCCATCCAGACGGATACGGAAGAACGTCGAGGCGCCGCCATTGATCAGACGCAGACGCACGCGTTCACCGGGCTTTACCGTCAAGGACCAGGGTGCATCGGGGCCGCGACCATTGAGCAGAAAT
>Ga0187892_10011430_pt1 | contig 10893 bp, 13 predicted proteins | sample MA1701073metaG_FD_139345 | JGI IMG/M metagenome (GOLD analysis project Ga0187892, IMG submission 139345) | Bio-ooze microbial communities from a basaltic lava cave in the Kipuka Kanohina Cave System on the Island of Hawaii, USA - MA170107-3 metaG ... | reverse complement strand
CAGATGCCGCAGACGCGCGAGGAGTTTCGGGCTGCGGTCGCAAAAGGGGCCTTTAGCGCCAAGGCTGAGAGCTTCGCGGTCAACAAGAATTTCAAGCAGGCCGTGACCCGCCTGAGCACGAAAACCGACGCGTGTCTCAATAAAGTGGTCGAGCGTTTCATGATGAAGGGGATGTATCAGGAACGCAGCCAGTCCACCTATCGTGCCAGCGTCCAGACACCAGCGGCGAACCGCGCCGAGTTCACGATGCAGGTCATGCATAACCCGCGGGGAGTTGGGGCCGATCCTCCCCCCGGAGGGTTCTATCTGATGGTCGCCGATATTGAAGCGGCGTCGCCGAACAGCTTCCGGGTCAATCTCTATCGCCCAACGTTGGGCCATGGAGACACCGTTGATGCGGTCCGCAATTGGCTTAACGGAAAGGACGATGCCTGTCCGAAACTCCCGTAGTCACGGTCAGGACGGAGCGAGGCGGGGCGCGCGGCGTGGGGGGGGGACCAGAACTGAGACTTACTGCACCGTCGTGAGTAAGAGATGAAGGCGCTGCTGCTCTTCAGGGCGCAGCTGAAGGAATTCCAGCCCAAACTCCCCAAGCAGAGTCCATCGCACGGCGGCCTGGTCCACCTTGATCGTGGTGTCCTCATCAGGCACCTGGATAAACAGGGCGATGTCGGTCCCGACGTTCACCGTGGTGAAACTTGTCACGGCACATCCTCCCGCAGAGAGGTTGAACATGCTTCCCTTCTTAACACCGATCCCTGCACTGTCCGGTGTGGCGAAGAACACGGGAAGATCAACGGGGATGCGTGGGTGCGCGCGTAGCTCCATGTGTGTCTCCTTGGTGAATCGGCTTCTCTCTTGGGCACCTTGACTGTACTGCAGGGTCACCATGGAGGCAATAAAAGTTTCATTTTCCTCATGAGTCAATCACCACCAGGCGTTGGGATCTTACGGAGCGTGGCGTGGTGCTCTTTCGACGAATCACTCTGTTCGAGGACAAGTGATCGCAAGGTCAGTCCCGCGAGGGCCTGTTCGACGGCCTCATCGCGCCGACGCAGCACGTCATGGACAGGATCACTGGAATCAATCGGGACCCGCACGCCGGCTGGGCTTCCTTCCCTGGCTGCATCCAGCACCTCTTTGACGGAGAGCAATTCAGGCGGCTTGACCAAATTCACGCCTTCCGGTTCGGCGATGCGGCCTAGAAGGCCCTGTGCCACAAGCTGCTCAACCTGCTCTTCAACGAGGGAGACGGGAAGGTTGAGCTCAATAGCCAACTCGGACGGGTGAAGAGGGCATTCCCCCTTCATATAACGACGCGTCAGGACCACCAACACGCTTAATGCCAATCGTTCTCGAAACGCATGTGTCCCTTGTTGCCAGAGCAGACGCGAGAGATACGCGGTGGGATGTTGATGAAAAAACGAGACTTGGGCGCCGATGAGTACAATCAGCCACCCGACGTAAAGCCATAACAGAGACAAGATCAACACCGCAAAGCTGGAATAGATCGCACTGTACTTGGCCGACTCTGCGACAAATCTTGCAAACGCTTCTCCCGCGATGCCCCACAAGATGGCGGCGGAGATTCCGCCGACCAGCGCTGAGCTGACTTGCACGCGGGTGTAGGGAATAAACTTGTAGACAAAAGTAAACACTCCGCACAGGAGGAGAAATGGAGCCAACTCGGCAGCCCAGACCAGCAGGTATCCGAACGGTTGGATCTCCAGCACTCGCTGCACCAACGCATGGCTTTGGACAGAGGCCAGCAACCCGAACGCCGTGACGATCAGCACTGGTCCGACTAAGACCACACTCAAATAATCGGCAAACTTCCGTGTCCACGATCGCCCTTGCCGCACCAGCCAAATCGCGTTCAACGCCTCCTCGATCTTATTGATGAGCGAGTACGTGGTGTAAAACAGGCCTGCTACGCCAACGACACCCAGGACCCCGACTTTGAGATTGTCCACAAAGCCGATCACGTTGGCCGTGATCTCCTGCCCCTTAGGGCCCAACGGATTCAGTGCTTGAGCGAGCACCGGCTCGATCTGGTGGTGCACCCCGAAGGCCTTCAACACCGAAAACATGACGGCGAGAAAGGGAACCAGCGACAGGAGCGTGGTGAAGACCAAGCCGGCGGCTCGAGCGTCTAGCAGGCGATGGCGAACTTCCAACGCGACCGCGATTGCCAGCCGAAGCGCCTGAATGCCAACACGCTGAACGATATGGACGGTATCGAGATCAGTCGTCCACAGGTCCTGCATCACAAACTGTTTGATCTGTGCGGCTTTGCTCATGTTCAATCAGCACTCTCACATGAGAAGACACTTTACATCGAACCGCTGTTTTATGAAAGTCTTAGGCACCAAACGACCCGTTGCGTCCTTTTCGGTGGTTCTCCGTCTATAGGAGTGAAGGGGGCACGGGGCCTCCCGGACTCCCAGAAAGGAGCAACCACATGAGACCCCATATCTCTCTCAACGTGCATGATGTGCGCACCTCCGTCGAGTTTTATCAGAAGGTCTTTGGCGTGACTCCCCAGAAGCAGACGGCGGACTATGCCAAGTTCGACCTGACCACGCCGCCGCTGAACTTTTCCCTGGTGTCTTCGACCGGCGCAATCAGCGCCGTGAATCACTTTGGCATTGAGGTCGAGTCTCCCGGTGAGGTCGCCGAATGGGAACGGCATCTGCGCGAGCAAGGGATTCTGGAAAGGGTCGAGGACAACATCGACTGCTGCTACGCGAGGCAGGACAAGGTGTGGTTCACCGACCCGGACGGCAATCACTGGGAGGTCTTTACCGTGCTGGAACAGTTGCCCGTGACGAAGCCGCTGAAGGAGACCTCCTGTTGTGCGCCGACGTGCTGCGCTGACTAGCAGGATGTTGAAAAATGGGGAGACGGCATGGCAGGGATCGTCTCCGTGCTCGCGCAGCGCGCACGATCAGAATGTGCCGGGAACCCGTTGCTCTTTGGAATGCAACGGGTGATGACGCGCGCAGTAGAGCCGACCCCTGCCATGCCTGCAGGAAGGATCATCTACGGCCGCCTGGTTTGGCCTTTTTGAACATCCTGAACCTTGCAGTTGTGTGTGAGGAGCAGTACCTTACGCGTAGGCTTGACGGAAGGTCGGTCATGACGCTGGATGCAAGCGACATTTGGTTCCAGGTGCAGCGCGGGCTTCGGGCCTTTATCGCACGGCGGGTGGCGAACGACGCCGAAGTCGAGGACATCTTGCAGGAGGTCTTCTTGCGGATGCATCGGCGGCTGGATAGTCTCAAGGATCCCCGGCGGCTGGTATCCTGGGTGTTCCAGATCACGCGCCATGCGATTGCGGATTACTACCGCGCGTTGGAACGGCAGCGTGAAGTGCCGGCCGGCCTGGCCGTCGACATGGAGGCAGTACACCCAGCCACGGCCCAGCCTCTCACGGGCCTGTCGGCGGATTCCGGTCAGCTACGCCAGGAACTGGCCGCCTGCCTGAGTCCGATGATCGCACGACTCTCCACCCAGTATCGCGAGGCGGTGACGCTTGTCGAATTGGAGGGCCTGACACAGAACGCGGCCGCCAAGCGACTGGGTCTCTCAGTGTCCGGCATGAAATCGCGCGTGCAACGGGGCCGCCAGCAACTGAAACGCCTGCTCGACGAGTGCTGCGTCATTCAACTCGACCGTCGTCACAGCGTCGCCGAGTATGCTGTGCGCGATCCGCAATGTAATCCCTGCAGTGCCTCACCCGATCAGAAGCCGTCGCGGGCTCGGTAACGAAGGTCTACGCTGGCGCGCTTGTTCGTCTCATGATTCCTCGATCATCTCGAGTTCAGGTACTTTGACCATCTGAACCGATTCACGAATCACTTTCAGTGCGACCGGTCGGGCGAAGCCTTTCCGCCAGGCCAGGCCGATGGTCCGTTCCGGCACCGGTTCGGCCAATTTCACGGCGACGAGCCGTTTGTTCTGGTGTTTCGGGGTCAGGGCGCTGCACGGCAGCACGGTGATCCCGAGTCCCGACGCGACCATCTGGCGGATCGTCTCCAAGGAATTGCCCTGGATTCCTTCGGTGTCGGATCGGCTCACTTCCGGACAGGCTTCAAGGACTTGGCGCCGAAAGCAATGGCCGGCATGCGGCAAGAGCACTTTTTCGGTTCCCAGTTGACCGGCATCGATGCGCGATTTCTTTGCCCACGGATGCGTCACCGGTACGACCACTTTGAACGGTTCGGCGTAGAGCGGCTGCGTCACGATGCCCGGCTCGTCAAACGGCAACGCCAGAACGATGACATCCAGCTTGCCGCTCTTCAGCATCACACTGAGGTTCGCGGTCAGGTTTTCTTCAATTTCTAGGGGCATCGCGGGCGCCCGCTTGTGGAGGATCGGAATCAATTCTGGAAGCAGATACGGCCCCACCGTTGCAATGACTCCCAACCGCAACGGCCCCGCCAACTGATCTTTGCCTTGCACGGCAATGGCCTTGAGCTGGTCAGCCTCCTCCAAGACCCGTTGGGCCTGGTGCACGATTTTTTCACCGATCGGGGTCAGCGTGATCTCGTTCTTTCGCCGCTCAAACAACACCGCCCCTAACTCTTCCTCCAGTTTTTGAATTGCAAGGCTCAGCGCCGGCTGGGTGATGAAACAGCGAGCGGCTGCTCGGCCGAAGTGGCGCTCTTGAGCCACAGCCACGATGTATCGCAGTTCGGTCAATGTCATCTCGGGTCCTCAGTTCCCCCCTTCGATAAGCAATATAAATCATAGAGTCATACACAATCAATTGGACTAATGGCTTTTTGAGCTTTATGGTTAAAAGCAACAGATGCACATGGTCCATCACCAAGACATGAAGGAAGGAGGGTATAGTTATGAGACAGCGAAGACTCTTCACAAGCAGCCTGGTGTTGACTGCCATACTTTTCACGGGATGTGCCGCTGATTCTCTGGAACCATCTCGCTCCCAGAATGACCCACTGCCATGGGCGGTAACACAGCGGGAGGCGAGCGACTTGATGTTCAAGTATCGCCGGCAGGCCGCAGAGCTCCGGGCGATCGCGAGTCGTTATGAGCTCGAAGCCCAGCAATTCGCCCGCGTGAGAGGGGAAGGCGACGAGCAGACGCGGCGTAGCCTAGAGAATGCCAAGACCCTGTGGGCGGCTGCCGACGAGGCGGATCAGTTGGCGAGGGAGTATCAGCGCCAAGTCCCTCATGGACAGGTTAACTAAATGCAGGTACCAGCGACTTCCTGACTGGATTGCTGCAGAAGCATGAAAAAATGGGATGGATGCTCAGGGCGTTTTTGGAGGGTAAGTGAGTTTAACCGATGATTGTGTGCTTCGCGAGTTCAAGGCGCGCGGCGTCCTCGACACATTTTTGCCTGCTTGAGACGGGGCTCGCCTATGTCATCGCTGTCAACCGGATGAACGTTCTACTCCTACTATAGAAAGGAGAACAGACATGAAAAGCCTCCCAAACTGGAGATGGGCGCTGCTGGCGACACTCGCAACAGTATTCATCGTCTTGGGCGTCCCTTACGCCCAGGAATCGAAACGGATGGGGTCGAGCTACGCTCCCGTCGATATCAAGGAGGACTTCGCCACAATCATGGCCCGCATGAAAGGGGTGAAGCCTGAGGTCACGAAGCGACAAATGGATGTGCTCAGTGAGCGGTATGATTTAGCGAACCGCTCGGCCAAGGATGTCACGATGTCCCGCGGAAAGCCTGTCCAGGGAGGCGTACGAGCCAGACTTCCCCAGGGCATGACCTGGGAGAAGCTACAGGCCATGAGCCCCGAAGAGATCCGTGAAAAGGGCGTGTTCCCGGCGGGATTCTTCCCTCTTCCCCACCCGAACCACGCAGAAGGCGGAATGGTGTTCCCCAAGTTCCACATCGAGGAGATTCTGAAGCAGGAGGGGCGTGATCTCACCCGCTTCGACCTGGAGTTCGATCTACCCGACCATTTCCTGCCCGAGTTTCCGGCGCCCATATATCTGACGACACGGCCCGATCTCGGCGACGTGTCTCAGGGTAAATTGGTGACCATTGAGAACTATTACGAACTGTTCAACGGGATCCTGAATCCCAAGCAGCTCGAGGGCTTGCGTCTCTTGCTCACCCCGTTCCCTCAACAGCAGTTCAACCAGACTGAGGACCGGCGCACGGTGCGCCCAAGTCGTGGCGTCGTGTGCTTCGAATGTCACGCGAACGGACATACGAACGCCAGCACCCATTTGGTCGGCGACATCCGTCCCCAGGAATTCCGTCATCGCATTGACACTCCCTCTCTGCGCGGCGTGAACATCCAGCGCCTGTTCGGCTCCCAGCGAGCCCTGAGAAGTGTCGAAGACTTCACGGAGTTTGAGCAACGCGCGGCCTACTTCGATGGGGATCCGGTGATCGCCACGAAAAAAGGAGCCAACATCCTGGAACGGGGTAGCCAGGTGCACTTCATGGCCGAATTCCAAGAGCTCCTGGACTTCCCACCAGCCCCCAAGCTTGGCATCGATGGCAAGCTGAATCCTCAAAAGGCCACCGCCTCTGAGAGGCGTGGGCAGGACCTGTTTTTTGGAAAAGCCAACTGCGCGGGTTGCCATCAAGCGCCCTACTATACAGACAATCTCATGCACAACCTGAAGGTGGAACGTTTCTATAAGCCCCGCATGATCAACGGACGTATGGCCAACGCCGATGGTCCCATCAAGACGTTCCCCTTGCGTGGCATCAAGGACTCGCCCCCCTACCTCCACGACGGAAGGCTGCTGACGTTGGAAGATACGATAGAGTTCTTCAACCTCGTGCTGGAGACGCGTTTGACGGAGGCAGAAAAGGCAGACTTGGTTGCGTTCCTGCGAGCGCTTTAAGAAGAGAGAGGGTTGGCAGCAGATAATACCGGCAATCGAGTTTCGCAACTAGAGCGTTTACTAACGTTGCGAGCTTTACTTTTGAATCGGCTCACTTCTTCACGTCCGGGCGGGGGTCCGGGACGAAACCGTCCCGGTTGGGCATACGGACAGCGGGAAGCGTGCGGGCATCCATCACGGCGTCTTCGGGGATGATGCCGTTCTGGTAGAGGAGCCAGGCGACGACGGAATAGACTTCGTCCGGCGTCAAGGATTGCGGTGCCGTGAAGGGCATCGCCCGTCGAATATAGTCATAGAGCGTCGTGGCATAGGGCCAGTAGCTTCCCACCGTCTTGATCGGATAGTCCTTCTTCAGCGTGCCTTGCCCGCCGACAAGCCGGTCCATTGGTCCCTCCACACCGGTCTGGCCATGACACTCGGCACACTTCTGCGCGAAGATTTGCCTGCCCTCTTGAACCGTCCCGCGTCCTGGTGGCAGGCCTTCGCCGCTTGGCGAGATATCAATGTCCCAGGCTTTGATCTCAGCTTCTGTGGCGGGACTGCCCAGGTGATACCCTGTTGAACTCTCTCGTGATGCCCAACTTGCCCAGGTACAGACCATTCCGAGGCTGATCCCTCCGACAATTGCCAACCAGAAGGGCCTAGACGTGAACATTGTGCACCGCCCCGTCGCGCGATATTTTCCAACTTTGGATTGCATTGTAATGATAGATGGAATTCATACCGCGAACCTCGACTAAAGCCTGTCGGCTCGGCTGCACGTAGCCGGTCTCATCGGCGCATCGGCTTTGGAGGATTGTTTCTCGGCCGTCCCAGCGCCAAGGGAACCGGAAGCGCGTGTGACACTTGGACAGGACCGGCTTCTGGAGCTGAGCCTTCTGCCAGGTCTTCCCGCCGTCGGTGCTGACTTCGACTTGTGTCACCCGTCCTTGCCCGCTCCAGGCCAGTCCGCGGATCTCCACAAAGCCAGGCCGAATCTGCTGTCCGCCTGATGGACTGGTGATCACGGACTTGGCTTCCATCGCAAAGGTGAATTGTCTTGCGGTGCCGTTCGGCATGAGATCAGTGTAGTGCGACGTTTCTTCTCTCGACATAAAGGGCGCCTTGCCCAGCTTCAACCGCCGCAACCATTTAATGCAGACGTTGCCCTCCCAACCTGGGATCAGGAGTCGCAGTGGATAGCCCTGTTCCGGCCGCAAGGCCTCGCCGTTTTGGGCGTAGCACAGCAGCGCCTCTTCCAGCGCGGGCGCAAGAGGGATACTGCGGGTCATGGCGGCTGCATCGGCTCCCTCCGCCAGCATCCAGGTCGCGTCGGGCTTCATTCCGAGCTCGCGTAGGACTATCGCCAGCAGGACGCCGGTCCATTCGCTGGTGCTGATCAACCCATGTGTCTCTTGAGCGGTCTGTCCTCTGGGCTCCTGCCATTCGCCCGCCGAATTTCCCGAACACTCGATAAAGGCTACGCGGGAGACGGCAGGAAATCGTTTGAGTTCGTCCATCGTGAAGAACATGGGTCGCTCGACCAGTCCGTGGATCAGCAGGCGATGCCGGGCTGGATCAATCAGGGGCACCCCATTGTGGTGCCGTTCGAAGTGCAAGGACGCTGGGGTCACGATTCCGTGGAGATCCTGCAGCGGGGTAAACGAGCTGGACGATCCGGCCAGCCGCTGGGCCTGTTCAAACGCCGACCGTTGTCCGTAGAAACTGGGCGGCGCACCGGGCACCTTGGTAGGATCTTCCGGGACTGACGGTGATTCGGCGTGAAGCTTCGGCAGCAGTGCCTGAGTGGCGGTGACCCCCAGCAGCGCTGCGGTGCCCGTCAGGAAGGCCCGGCGGTTCACGCCCGATCTGATCCCATCCTGCCTAGGACTCCGTTCATCTGACGACGGTTGTGAACCGCCTTGCGCATCTCTGCGCTCGTGTGTGTTCTCCATTGGCGCCTCCGCAGCGGGACTCACTGCGGAGCCAGGGTACCATGTTCGGCCATTTGAGACCAGACACCCACCGCGCCCTATTATTTCAGCGCTTCGTCCGTCAATGGCCCTATCGCGGCGATGTTTTTCAGCAGTTCTTGTGGGAGGTTATGCCTCTGTTGCAGGTACTCCGGGCTGTTGTAGCTCAACCACACCTTCCCCTCTCCATCTTTCCAGGCAAGCGCCTTAAGCGGCAGATCGATAGCGATGCTGGGTGAGGTATTCATCAAAGAGGTGCCCGCCTTAGGATTCCCAAATATGAGTAATTGAGTCGGTCTCATCGCGAGGCCGACTTTTTCCGCCTCCCCGCTATGATCAATGTGGGCGAAAATGACGAGGCCTTTTGACTTCAGCACAGTTTCGAGTCTGTTGATGGTCTCGGGCACCGAATATTTGCTCGGCTTGGTGACGAGACCCTTCCCACCCGCCAGTGCATGAACCGGCAGCATAATTAGGAGGATGGCAAAGAGAAGGGTATTCATGTTCGACCTCCATGTCCCATGGTCACACACCACCTGTGCCAATTTGGTCCTGTCCTGTGATGGATAATGCGACAGGAAACGAGGGCTCTCTGCAGTCATGATCAGATGCCGCCTCCCTCAGTTTCCACATATGCACCGATGCCATACAGTTCGAAGAAGGCGGTGAGATGCGCCAGAGAGTCTTTATACATCATGACACCCAAGAGAATGAGGACAATTCCACTGACGACGGACACCACCCCTAAATACGCTCGGACTTGCCTGAAGCAGGCGAGAAAGCGGTCCAATCCGACGGCGGATAAGAACAGCGGCGCGCCGAGTCCCAGGGAGTAGAAAGTCAGCAAACTGACACCGTCCGTCAGGGTGTCGCTCATGCTGGCATACAGCAGCACAGTGCCCAGCACTGGTCCCACGCAGGGAGTCCATCCGGCAGCAAAAGCCGCCCCAATCAGAAACGAACCGAGGTAGCCGGCAGGGCGACTTCGCAGGCGGAGGCGTTTCTCGATCATCAGGAACTTCAGCTTGATGAGCCCCGTCAGGTATAACCCAAACAACACAATCAGTCCTGCGCCGACTTTGCGGATGAGGTCTTGATAGTGTGTGAGGATCTGACCGATCAAGCTGGCCGAGGCGCCGAACGCGATGAACACGACTGAAAACCCCGCGATGAAAAGGAGTGAGTTGACGATAATCGTCTTTTGCAGCCGCTGGCGCTCCGCGGAGTCTGACAATTGATCCAGCGAGAGACCCGTGATGTACATGAGATAAGAGGGAACCAGCGGGAGCACGCAAGGCGAGACGAATGAGAGCAGTCCTGCGAAGAAAGCGGCCGATAGAGAGGCGTGTGGAAGAGACTCGATCATGGAGTCAGTGAAACAGGATTCGGGGGTGTGGACATGTGTGTCTCACACCCCCATAGACTTGTCATCCTTTTAGCGTGGACAAAAACTGCCGAAACTGCATATTTTGGAGAAGACCTCCTCCGCGGTGGACCAGCACGATCTGTCCTCTGGTATCCACCAGCACGTACGTCGGAGTGGCGGTGATCTTGAAGGCCTGAGCCACCCAGCGGTCTTCGTCATAGGCGGTGGGGAAGACGAAGTCGCTGGGCCTGGCTTTCACGAAAGCTTCGACGTTCGTTCTCGTGTCCGCAAACCCTATTGAAACCACCTGAAGCTGAGCTGGCTTGTTCTGCCGATAAAACTGTCCCAGGGGCGGCAGCTCGCGCTGGCAGACCTTGCACCAAGGAGCCCAAAACACCAGTAAAGCCGGCCGGCCTTTGAGCGAGTGGTTGTCGTAGGCCTCACCCGTGAACGTGACCAGCTCGAAGTCGGGAACAGTCGTGCCGGCCACCGCAGCCATGGCCTCGCTGGCCGCGCTGGTGACGGATTCAATCGAGAGCAACGAGGCGAGCACAAGAACAAGTACGCTCGCGCTGATTCCACGCATGACAACTCCTTCCCTTATGGCTTGATGTAGAGATAGCCTTCCCGCTGCAGGTCCGCGATCCGCTTGACCGCGACCGGGTGCAGGGTGGCGACAAACCCTTTCACGAGATTGTCCAGTGTCTTGTTGTACAGCTTCAT
>Ga0187892_10011428_pt1 | contig 10895 bp, 6 predicted proteins | sample MA1701073metaG_FD_139345 | JGI IMG/M metagenome (GOLD analysis project Ga0187892, IMG submission 139345) | Bio-ooze microbial communities from a basaltic lava cave in the Kipuka Kanohina Cave System on the Island of Hawaii, USA - MA170107-3 metaG ... | reverse complement strand
CGAGCGCCGCCTGCAACCTGGCGCGCCTCACGCATGCGCCCAATCTCGTGCTGATCTACGAGTCCGGCACGATCGGCACGCGGCCGAAGGTGCTGCCGCTCTCCATTGGCGACGGAGAGCTCGCCGAGACCGCCACCTGCGTGATTCCGTTGCCGGACATCTTCAGCGACTATCTCCAGGCAGGACGCATCGACGTCGGATTTCTCGGCGCGGCCCAGATCGATCGTTTCGGCAATCTCAACAGCACGGTGATCGGCTCTTATGACAAGCCGCGCACGCGGCTGCCGGGCGCCGGCGGCGCGACTGAGATCGCGGCGCACGCGAAGCAGGTCTTCATCGTGATGAAGGCGACGCCGAGGAGCTTCGTGCAGAAACTCGACTTTCAGACGAGCGGCGGACATTTCGCGGGCCGCGACCGAAGCGGCGCGCGCGGTGGCGGGCCAACCGTCATCGTGACCGATGTCGGAATCTTGCAACCTCTGCCGGAAAGTGGAGAATTCGCGCTTTCCGTCGTGTATCCCGGCATTCCTGCAGAGGAAGCCCGCGCGGCCGTCGGCTGGCCGCTCGCCTTTGCGCCGGACATTGAGACCTGTGCTGCGCCCACGGCGTCGGAACTCGCGGTGCTTCGCACGCTCGAAGCCCGCACCGCCGCCGCGCATCGAGAACCTGTGAGGCTGCCCATATGAATGTATCGCCGCGCGCCGCGGGCGCCATCAAGAATCCCCATATACGGACCGAGCTCCCGGGCCCGAAGTCGCGCACGATGATTGAGCGCGACGCGAAGGTCGCCTCGCCTTCTTACCCGCGCGACTATCCATTCGTGATTTCCCACGGCCGCGGCACGGAGGTCTGGGACGTCGACGGCAACCGCTTTCTCGATTTCGCGGCCGGCATCGCGGTCTGCGCGACCGGCCATGCGCATCCGCGCGTCGTGAAGGCCGTGCAGGAAGCCGCCGCGAAGTTCCTGCACATCTCGAGCGACTACTGGCACGAGGAAATGACCGCGCTCGCGGAACGGCTATCCGCCATCGTGCCGCTCGGCGAGCCCGGCATGTGCTTCCTCTGCCAGTCGGGCACGGAATCGGTCGAGGGCGCGCTGAAACTCGCGCGCTACGTCACCGGCCGGCAGCGGATCATCGCGTTCCTCGGCGGTTTCCACGGCCGCACGATGGGGTCGCTCGCCCTCACGTCGAGCAAGGTCACACAACAGGCGGGATTCGCGCCGACGATGCCGGGCGTCACGCACGTCCCATATCCGAACAGCTACCGTCCGCTGTTCGTTGGCACGGACCAGGGCCGCGCGGTACTCGACTACATCCGCATGCTGTTCGAGCGGAATCTGCCGCCATCCGAAGTCGCCGCGATCGTCGTCGAGCCGGTGCAAGGTGAGGGCGGCTACGTGGTTCCACCGGACGGTTTCCTCGAGGGGCTCCGGCAGATCTGCGACGAGCACCGAATCCTGCTGGTGTTCGACGAGGTGCAGTGCGGCATGGGCCGCACCGGGCGGCTCTTCGCCTGCCAGCATTCCGGCGTGACGCCCGACATCATGACTCTCGCGAAAGGCCTCGGCTCGGGACTCCCGATCGGCGCCGTGGTCGCGAAGCAGAGCATCATGAAGAAATGGAAGCGCGGCGCGCACGGCAACACCTTCGGCGGCAATCCGATCTGCTGCGCGGCCGCGAACGCGACGATCGACCTGCTGCGCGAGCAGTACGCCGCGAACGCGGCGAAAGTCGGTGCACATTTCATGAAGCGTCTCGCGGAGCTTCGTCCCGATTACCCGTGCATAGGCGACTTGCGTGGGCGCGGCCTGATGATCGGGCTGGAACTGATAAAGGCGGACGGCACGCCCGACCGCGCACTCGTCGAGCGCCTCCTGCATCGCGCCTATCAGAACGGGCTTCTGCTGCTGTCCTGCGGCGTCAGCACGCTGCGCGTCATGCCGCCGCTCTGCGTGACGACGGCCGAAGTCGACGAGGCGATGATTTATCTGCGGCAAAGTCTCGACGAGGCGCTGGCGGACGGCGCGTGATCGGCGCCGCTCGCGGATTTTTCGCGATACTGCCGCTATTCTGTGCGGCGCCGGCACACGCGGCGCGCGAGCCGGTGCTCGGCCAGGTCGAGCTGCCGCACAATTATTACTGGCGCGAGCTTTACCTTCCGCAACTCACGACCGGCCCTTCCGCCGCGGCGTTCATGCCGGCAGGCAATGAGCTCGTGTACAGCATGGCGGGTTCGCTCTGGCGCCAGCGGATCGGATCCGACGAGGCCGTTGAAATCACGCATGCGGACGGCGCCTACGACTATCAGGCCGACGTCGCGCGAGACGGCGGCAGCGTCGTGTTCAGCCGCTACGATGGGCGCACGATTGAACTATGGCGGCTCGACCTGAGGAGCGGCCGGGAACAAGCCCTTACCTCCAATGCCGGCGTCAACGTGGAGCCGCGACTCTCGCCGGACGGCGCGCGCATCGCCTGGGTTTCGACGGAGGGCACCGGGCATTTCGATCTCCGGATCGCGGACATCGGCGAGGGCGGGCTCGCGAACGAGCGCTTTCTCGTTGCGCCGCGCGAAAGCCGGATCGACCGCTACTATTATTCTTCGCACGATCACGCGATCAATCCGTCCTGGTCGCCCGACGGCACGCGCGTGCATTACGTCGGCAATGCCGAGATTCCCTGGGGCACGGGCACGATCTGCTGGGTCGCGGTCTCCGAGCAAAAGTCCGAATGTACGACCCGGCACCAGGTGGAGACCTCGTGGGCGGCGAGGCCGGAGGTGGCGCCGGACGGAAAGCGGGTCCTGTTCTCAAATTACCACGGCGGGCAGTGGCATCAACTCTGGCTGACGACGACCGATGTCGCGGCGCCTTTGCCTCTCACCTATGGTGAATTCGACCGGCGGAACGCCCGCTGGTCGCCAGACGGCGCGCGCATCGTCTACACGAGCAATGAGAGCGGCAACACCGCGCTATTCGTGCAGGAATTCGTGGGCGGAGCGCGCACGGAAGTCGTCGCGAAGAAACGGCGCTGGCTCCGGCCGTCCACCACCGTGTCCATCACCGTTCAGGACGGTGCCGGCCGGCCGATCCCCGCGCGCGTCTCGGTGCTCGGTAGCGACAGCCGCTGGCATGCGCCGCGGGATGCGTGGATGCATGGCGACGAGGCCTTCGACCGGACGTTGTTTCCGAGCGAGCCGCATTACTTTCACTGCCAGTCGCCCTGCGAGGTCGAGCTCCCCGCGGGCAAGGCCACGGTCCGCGCGCAAAGCGGCTTCCGCCGCCTGCCATCCGAGAGCGAGCAGGAGTTTTCAGCGGGCGCCCGTGTCGAACTGAAGCCTCGCCTCGAGGACAACGACCTGCCGCCGGACTTCGGGCGCTTTGTCAGCGCCGATCTCCACGTGCACATGAATTACGGCGGGCAGTACCGCAATACGCCGGAGCGCCTGCTGGCCCAGGCTGCGGCGGAGGACCTCGACGTCATTCAGAACTTGATCGTCAACAAGGAAGAAAGGATTCCGGATGTCGCACATTTCAGCGCCATGCCTGATCCGGCGAGCGGCGAACGGATGCTGCTCCACGCCCAGGAGTTCCACACGAGCTTCTGGGGTCACCTCGGTCTCCTGCATCTTTCCGATCACCTGCTGCTGCCGGATTACACGAGCTATCGCCACACGGCGCTCGAAAGTCCCTGGCCCCACAACGGCATCATCGCGGATCTCGCGCGCGCGCAGGGTGCGCTCGTCGGCTACGTGCATCCCTTCGATTTCCCGATCGACCCGCCGAAAGAGAAATCGCTGTCGTATCAACTGCCCGCCGACGTCGCGCACGGCAAGGTTGACTATCTCGAGGTCATGGGATTCTCGGATCACCGCATCACCGCGGAGATCTGGTACCGCCTGCTGAATCTCGGCTTCCGCATTCCGGCCGGCGCCGGTACCGATGCGATGGCGAATTACGCCTCGCTTCGCGGTCCTGTCGGCCTGACGCGAGTGTTCCTCGACGCCGCCCGCGGACATTCGCCAGCCGCGCTCCGCGATGCGCTGAAATCCGGCCGGGGCTTTGTGAGCAATTCGGCGCTGCTCGGACTGCAGATCGGCGATGCGCGCCCGGGCACTTCGATTTCTCGCCTGGCCGGCCGACTGCCCATTCGCGTTTCGATGCGCTCGCCGGTCGCAATGGATCACCTCGAGCTCGTGCAAAACGGCCGCGTGATCCGGGACTTCCGCCTGCGGGGCGACCGGCGACGTTTCGATTCAACCGAATCGATCCGGCTCCAAGAAGGCGGGTGGGTCGTGCTGCGCGCCTGGAACGAAGCCGCACATCCACTCGTGTTCGATCTTTTTCCCTACGCGACGACGAGCCCGATTTACATCGACTCGCCGGCGGCTCCGCCGGCGCCGGGCGATGCCGCCTATTTCGTCGGCTGGATGGATCGCGTCATCGACGCGGCCGAGGCGCGCGGCGGCTGGAACACCGAGACCGAGCGCCGCGACTCGCTCGACTATCTGCAGGCCGCGCGCGATAAATTCCGCGCGCTCGCGGCGACCACCGGGACGAACTGATCATGCTTCCATTGCCACGGCTGGCCTGCCTGCTGCTCGGCTCTGCGCTTTCGCTCGCAGCGCCCGCGGAAGATTCCCGCTTTAGCGTCGACGACCTGGTGCGCATCGCCAATCTGACGGACCTGGACCTGTCGCCGGACGGCGACTACGTCGTCTACAGCGTCGGCGAGCCCGACCATGTGGCCGATGAGCCGCGCTATGACGTCTGGCGCGTGCGCTGGGACGGAAGCGATCGCCGGCCGCTCACGAAAACGGCCGATGCGGACGAATGGATGCCGGTCTACAGCCCGGATGGACGGCAAATTGCGTTCCTCTCCGACCGCGGCGACGAGGACGCCGAAACGCAGGTCTGGGTGATGGCGTCGGATGCGGGCGAAGCCGAGCGGCTCACGAATTTTCCGGGCGGCGTCGTCGATTTCGACTGGTCGCCCGACGGCCGGCACCTCGCGGTGATCGCGAACGATCCCGAGCGCCTGGAAGACGAGAAGGAACCCGCCAAGCCGCCGCCGATCGTCATCGACCGCTACCAGTTCAAGGAGGATTTCATCGGGCTCCTGACCGACAAGCGCCAGCACCTTTATCTCTTCGAGCTCGAGGGGCGCAAAGCCACCCTGCTGACGCCCGGCCAGCACGACGAATACCTGCCGAGCTGGTCGCCGGACGGAAAGCGCATCGCCTACGTCACGAAGCGCGGTCCCGATCCGGACCGCCACATCAACTGGGACATCTATGTCATCGAGCCGCGGAAAGGCGCCATGGAACGGCAGGTCACGCGTTTCGAAGGCGCCGATCTCGATCCCTACTGGGAATCGCGCCCAGCCTGGAGCCCGGACGGCAAGCGCATCGCTTTTCTGCAGAGCGGCGAGGACAAGTACATTTATTACAAGCCCTGGGAGCTCGCCGTCGTCGACGTCGAAAGCGGCGAGTCGACGCGCCCCGCCGGACTCGATCGGAATTCCGGCGGGCCGGTATTCTCGGCCGACGGCCAGTCGATCATCACGCTCGTCGAGGAGAGCCGCGTGACCCACGTCTCGCGCGTCAACCTGGCGACCGGCAAGGTGACGCCGCTCACGACCGGCCGGCGCTTCGATTACGACTTCGATGTTGCGGCGAACGGCCGGGTCGCTGTGCTCGGCGGCGACGATCAGCATCCTTACCGAGTGCAGGCGATCGAGCCGCGGGGCCTGCGCACGCTCGCCGATCACAATGAGTGGCTCAGCGAGCGGCAGCTCGCGCCGGTCGAGCCGATCGAATTCCAGAGCGCCGACGGAACTTCGATCGGGGGATTTCTCGTGAAGCCCATCGGCTACGTGGCCGGCAAGCGCTATCCGACAATCCTGCGCATCCATGGCGGGCCGGTCTACCAGTTCAGCCATGAATTCATGGAGGACTGGCAGGTGTACGCCGCCAAGGGTTATGCAATCGTCGCAGCGAATCCGCGCGGGAGCAGCGGCCGCGGCTTCGATTTCTCGAATGCGATTTACGCGGACTGGGGAAACAAGGACACGGCCGACGTGCTGGCAGCCGTCGATCACGTGGTCAAGCTGGGCATCGCCGATCCGGATCGCCTCGGCATCGGCGGCCATAGTTACGGCGGGATCCTCACGGACGCGGTCATCGCGCGGGACGCCCGGTTCAAGGCGGCGATCTCGAGCGCCGGCGCGGCGAACATGTACGGTATGTATGGCTATGACATGTACACGCGCGAATACGAGTTCGAGCTTGGCCTGCCCTGGCGCGATCGCGAGGCCTACGACCGCGTGAGCTACCCGTTCTTCAACGCGGACAAGATCACGGCTGCGACGCTATTCCTCTGCGAGGAATTCGACGTCAACGTTCCTTGTCATGGCGGCATGCAGATGTACCAGGCGCTCCGCTCGCTCGGCGTGCCGACGCAGCTCGTGATCTATCCGGAAGAGTGGCACCCGGTCACGGTGCCGAGCTATCTCCGCGACCGCATGCAGCGATCGCTCGACTGGTACGGGCGCTACCTCGGCGTGCTGGAGCGCCCATAGGTCTGGAGCAGCTCGATGAGCGCGGCGCGCGGCAGCGCCTTCGCGCTCCGCCCGCCGTCTCCGTCCATATCGCGCGCGGCGATCATGGAGTTGACGATTGCTTCTTCGGTGGCCTGCACCGTCGCCTCGAAGAGCGCGTCGAGCCGGCCATTCTCGAGGAATTTCGCGGATGCAACCGCCGCATCGCCCACCGCTTTTGCATTTGCGGTCGAGAATGCGACGAAGATGTCGCCCGATCCGTCGCCGGCGTAGGAACCCATACGCGCGAGACCCATGCCGGCGCGGCGCGCGATCCGGTTGAGCTGATGCGGCAGGAGCGGCGCATCGGTCGCGACAACGATGATGATCGAGCCGCTTTCGCCATCGCTCAGCGAGTCGGACTTGAGGCGGTTCTCCTGAAGATGGCGGCCAACCGGAACGCCGGCGATGCGGAGGCTCGGCCGCGTCCCGTAGTTCGCTTGCACCAGCACGCCGACCATCTGCGCGCGGCCTTCGATCTCGACACGGCGCGAGGCCGTGCCGATGCCGCACTTGAATTCATGACAGGTCATGCCGGTGCCGCCGCCGACATTGCCTTCGGCGACCGGCCCGGCCGCGGCGCCATCGAGCGCCGCGTCGACGTGCGCGGCCTTGACGTGAAAACCGTTCACGTCGTTCAGGTAACCGTCCCAGGTTTCAGCGACGACCGGCGTCGACCACCAATAGCCCATGGCATCTGCTCTACCGTGACGAACGCGCCAGGCGATCGTCGCCTGGTGTACCGTGCCGACGCTGTGCGTGTTCGTAAGCATGACCGGACCGTCGAGGATTCCCGATTCCTTGATCCAGGACCGGCCCGTCATTTCGCCCGCGCCGTTCAGCACGGCGCTGCCCGCAAATACCGGCGTCGTGATCGTATCGCGGCCGCGCGGCAGGATCGCTGTGACGCCGGTTCGCACCTTGCGACCGTTCGCGAGATCGTCGATCAATGTCACATGGCCGACCGTCACGCCGGCGACGTCGGTGATCGCATTCAAGGGTCCGGGTTCTCCGTCAAACGGCACGCCGAGATCGCGCGCCCTGGGCTCCGCCAGCGAGGCGGCTGTCGCAAATGCCAGCAACAATGTCAGGGTGGTTCGAACGACGGGGAATCCGATAATCAAATGAATCGACCTCGCCGGCTTCGCCGCCGGCATTGATATGGCGGCCGACATGCTAGCGCAGGATGCCATAGGCGTGCTCGCCAACGACTCGGCACGGAAGCCACTATGATGTGTCCTGGCAGCACGGGGGCGATTGCATGAAGTTCCATCGCGCGGCCGGTTTCGCTTTTTTCGCGATCGTGCTAGCCGCGTTCGCAAGCATGGCGGGCACCGAAACGGTCGTCGTCAGGGCCGGCCGGATGCTCGACGTCGAACAAGGCCGTTACCTGATGGACCGCGCGATCCGGATCGAGGACGGACGCATCGCGTCGATCACACCCTGGACCGCCGGCCCCCGCGGCGGCGGCCGGCTCGTAGACTGGTCGGCTTACACCGTGCTCCCTGGACTGATCGACCTGCACACGCACCTGATCGGCGACATCAGTTCGGCCGATGTCGCGGCACCGCTCTCGAGCTCCGCTGCGCGCGACGCGTTGATCGGCGCCGCGCATGCGCGCGCGACGCTCGCCGCGGGATTCACGACGGTGCGCGACGTCGGAACCTATCGCGCGCTCGTGGATGTCGCACTGCGCAATGCCATCTATGCCGGGCAGGTGGAAGGTCCGCGCATGTACGTCGCCGGCGCCTATGTCACGGTCACAAACGGCGGCGGCGAGGTGACCGGCCTCGCACCGGGCGTCGTCGTGCCGGACGAGATGCGGCGTGGCGTCGCGAACAACGCCGCCGAGGTGCGCGTGCGGGTGCGCGAAATCCTAGCCGGCGGCGCCGATTTCATTAAGGTCATCGCAACCGGCGCGGTATTCGCCCCCGGCACGACGCCATCCGCGCCGGAGTACACGGAGGAGGAGATTCGCGCCGCGGTCGAGGAAGCGGCCAAGGCGGGAACCTTCGTCGCCGCCCATGCCCATGGGACCGAAGGCATCAAGAACGCCGTGCGCGCGGGCGTGCGCACGGTGGAACACGCCTCCTATCTCGACGACGAGGGCATCGCATTGATGGTGCGTCACGGTACCTGGCTCGTCGCCGACGTTTACAATGGCGACTACACCGAGGAGGTCGGCAGCCGCGACGGCTGGCCCGAGGAGATCCTGCGCAAGAACCGCGAGACGACGGAGATCCAGCGCGCCGGGTTCGAAAAAGCGGTGCGCGCCGGCGTTCGCATCGGCTTCGGCACCGATTCCGGCATCTTTCCGCACGGCGACAACGCCCGCCAGTTCGCCTACATGGTGAAGCACGGCATGACGCCTCTCGGCGCGATCCGCTCGGCGACCATCAATGCGGCGGCGTCCCTCGGCCGCTCGCAGGAACTCGGCTCGATCGCCCCCGGCAAGTTCGCGGACCTGATCGCCGTGCAGGGCAATCCGCTCGAAGATGTCGATCGCCTGCGTCACGTGTCCGGCGTCATCAAGCAGGGCCTGTTGATTCACCAGGGGAGTAGCCGATGAACACGCGCGAGCTCGGGCTGACGATGTGCACTGCGCTCGTGATCGGCAACACGATCGGCATGGGAATATTCATTCTGCCGGCCGCGCTCGCGCCCTTCGGCCTTAACGCATTGACGGGTTGGGCGGTGGTCATCGTCGGCTGCGCCTGCATCGCGATCGTGTACGCAGCGCTGGCTCGACGTCTGCCCCAGGCGGACGGTCCGTTCGGCTACATCCGCGCGACGCTCGGCGAGCCGGTCGCGTTTCCGGCGCTGTGGTGCTACTGGATCTCGGTCTGGGTGACGAATGCCGCGCTCGCGGTCGCGATCGTCGGCTATTTCCTCACCGTCTTCCCCGCCGCAAAGGTCATTCCATCCGCGGCGCTGACCGTCGGGTTCATGTGGCTGTTCGTCGGCGTCAACCTGCTCGGCGTGAAAAGCGGTGGGCGCGTTCAGGTCGTCACCTCGCTCCTGAAGCTCGTGCCGCTCGTGCTCGTCATGGTGCTGGGCGGCGCGGCCATCCTCGCTGAGCCGTCGGCTTACACGCCGATCCTTCCCACTACGCCGATTGAACTGCGGCCATCGATGGCGGCCGCGACCATCGCGCTCTTCGCGATGCTCGGCTTCGAATCCGCGGCCGTCGCCGCGGGCCGCGTCAAGGATCCCGAGCGGACGATTCCGCGCGCGACGCTGATCGGCACGCTGATCGTCGCTATCGTTTACGTCGCGATTGTCGTCATCGGCATGCTGCTGGTTCCGCAGGCCACGCTCGCCGCCTCCGATGCGCCATTCGTCACGATTCTCGACAGCCTCCTCGGCGCGGGCAGCGGCCGCTGGCTCGCCGTGTTCGTCGTCATCAGCGGCCTCGGGGCGCTGAATGGCTGGACTCTCCTTGGCAGCGAGCTGACGCGCACGCTCGCGATGCACCGCCTGCTGCCCGAGATCTTCGGCCGCAGCAACCGCTACGGCGCGCCTTGGGCAGCACTGCTCCTGGTCGGCGCGCTCGCCACTTTCGTCGGATTGATGAACTACAGCGAGTCGCTGGTTGCCGGCTTCACTTTCCTGTCGGTGCTCGTCACCGCGGCGAACCTGCCGCTGTACCTCTGCTCCGCGCTCGCGATCCTCTATCTGCTGCGTCGCGAACCGCGTGCGCTGCCGTCCTCGATCTCGCTTGCGGGGCTGGGCGGCATCGCATTCACCGTGTTCGCATTTTTCGGCGTCGGCCGGGAGCCTTTCCTGTGGGCGATGGCGCTCGCGCTCGCAGGCGTCCCGGTCTATTTCTGGATGCGCTGGCGGCATCCCGCGCCCACGGTCGCCGCCCAGAGTTCGTGACCAATCCAAGAGTTGTTTTCAAGAGCTTTTTATGAAGACGCCAAAACTCACTTCGCTTGAGGTTGCCCAGTTAGCCCACGTCTCGCAGGCGACCGTGTCGCGCGCGCTGCGCGACAGCCCGCTCGTCAGGCCGGAAACCCGAGCCCGCGTGCAGGAAATCGCGAAGGAGCTGCATTACCGGACCGATCGCAGCGCCGCGGGCCTCAGGACCCGGCGCAGCAGGACGCTGGCATTGCTGCTGTTCGAGGAATCGCCGGAAGAAGCGCAGATCAATCCGTTCTTCCTTTCCATGCTCGGTCACATCGCGCGTGCTGCTGCGCGCCGGAAATTCGACTTGCTGGTGTCGTTCCAGCAGTTGAGCGACGACTGGCACACGGATTACGAGCTCTCCAACCGGGCGGACGGGATGATCCTGCTCGG
>Ga0187892_10011426_pt1 | contig 10900 bp, 16 predicted proteins | sample MA1701073metaG_FD_139345 | JGI IMG/M metagenome (GOLD analysis project Ga0187892, IMG submission 139345) | Bio-ooze microbial communities from a basaltic lava cave in the Kipuka Kanohina Cave System on the Island of Hawaii, USA - MA170107-3 metaG ... | reverse complement strand
GACCGAGCTGAAGGCCTTCGTGAAGGACAAGATCGCGCCCTACAAGTACCCGCGCTGGATCGAGTTCGTCTCGGAGCTGCCCAAGACCGCGACCGGCAAGATCCAGCGCTTCAAGCTGCGGCAGTGAGGGGGCAGTCGAGGCATTTTGCCTTGGCGCCACCCTGGGCGGGTTGCCTGACGTCGAGCGGTCACGACATCGGATCGAGCAGTCGCCGCTGTCGTTACCCTCCGAGTTCATGAGACTCTTCCGCATGAGCTCCACATGGCCTTCGGGTTGCACGCGGCCTCCGGGGCCAACGGACTGACTGGCGTCAAGCGAAGTACACCCGGCCTCAGCGTAGTGTCACGTGGGGGGATCATGGCCCAGAAGGCGATCGAGCTCATCCTGATGCGCCAACTCGCCAGCTCCCTGGCCATGCCGATCTTCCTGGTGGACCCGTCTGGAAACCTGCTCTTCTACAACGAACCCGCAGAACAGCTACTGGGCAGTCGGTACGACGAGACGGGGGAGATGTCGACGACGGAGTGGTCTAACCTGTTCGCCCCGATCGGTGAGGACGGCTCCCCGCTGCCGGGTGAAGCCCTCCCGCTCAGCATCGCGCTCCACAAGCATCACGCCGCCCATCTGGCGTTCTGGATCCGAGGGCTCGATGGCGTGTCGAGGAAGATCGAGGCCACGGCATTTCCGCTCGAAGGGCAGGGCGGCCGGCAGCTTGGAGCCGTGGGGATCTTCTGGGAGCAGCCCTGAGGTGAGGGTCACGCTCTGGGGGACTCGCGGGTCGCTTGCCGCCCCAGGGCCCGAGACAATCCGGTACGGGGGCAACACGTCGTGCGTCGAGGTCCGGGGCAAGGGGAACACGCTCCTGGTCCTGGACGCCGGGACAGGGATCCAGCGGCTGGGGGCCACCGTGCGCAGCGGGGGAGGGCGCATCGACCTGCTGCTGACCCATCTCCACATGGACCACATCCAGGGGCTTGGCTTCTTCGAACCCCTCTACGAGTCTGGCCGCGAGATTCATATCTGGGGCCCCCCGTCGCCCACGCTCGACCTGCGCACGCGGCTGGCCCGGTACCTGTCCCCTCCGCTCTTTCCAATTCGGCTGCGGGACCTGCCGTGCCGCCTGACTTTGCACAACGTCCCTCCGGAGCGCTTCGAGGTCGGGGGGCTCGAGGTCGAGGCCGAGCTCGTCTGTCATCCGGGCTCGACAGTCGGCTACCGGATCTCCGAAGGGACCCGCTCGGTCGCCTATCTGCCCGATCACGAGCCCGCCCTGGGGGTTCGTGAGTCCCCCGGGGAGCCGGAGTGGACGTCGGGTTTCGACCTGGCCGCCGGTGTGGACCTGCTCATCCACGACGCGCAGTACACGACCGACGAGTACCAGGAGCGGGTTGGGTGGGGGCACAGCTCGATACGGGACGCCGTCGCGTTCGCCACGCTGGCCGGGGCACGACGACTCGTTCCGTTCCACCACGATCCGACTCACGACGACGCCATGCTCGACCGCATCGACTCGGCGGTACGGGCGTCGGGCGATCTGGCCTTCCGGCTCAGCGCCGGTATGGAAGGCGCGACCTTCGAGCTATGAGCATGTGTTAGCATTGACGCGTTTCTGGCCCTTGCTCCAGGCGGTCGGTCGGAGCGTGGTGGCACGCAGGGAGATCCAGAGATGCGCGCGAATTGCAGGGAGGCAGTGTGCGAAGGCTCGTGATCGTGTCTGTGGTCGGGGGTCTTCTCCTCCTGGGCATACCGGCTTCCGTCGTTGCGCAGAAGGTCGCGCCGAGCGCGGAGCTCAAGCGTGTCGTCGGCCGTGTGGAGGTCCTCGCCAAGGGGCAGACTCAGTGGATCCCGGCGGTGGTCGGAGCCCGACTGGCCGAGGGCGACGACATCCGGGCGTACGCGGGGGCCTCGGCCGAGCTGGGCCTGCCCGACACGAGCACGGTCGTGGTGGCCGAGAACAGCCGGCTCCTCCTGACGAAGATCGAGTATGACCCGCAGAGCCAGAGCCGGCTGATCCTCCTGCATCTGGTCGTGGGGAAGGTGCGCGCGACGGTCGCGCAGGCCGCCATCACCCTGGCCCGAGTCCGCCAATCGAACTTTGCCATCTCCACGCCGACGGCCGTGGCGGCGGCGAGGGGAACGATCATCTGGGTCTTCACGGACGGCCAGAAGAGCATGATGGCTGTCGAGCCCGAGTTCGGCTTCACCGAGGGCAGCTCCCAGGGCGTCTGGAGGCAGTAGCCGGTGCGGCTTCCGCTCGCGGTCGTGCTCCTGGCACTGCTCGGCGGCTGCGCCACGGCTCCGGGGCAGACCGGCCGGCCGGCAACCCTGTCCGACCTGCTCCTGGCCCTGGACGCGTCCGAGAAGATGGGCGGCGATCCGCACTGTCGGAGCCGCAGCGTGAGCACCACGGAGGTGCTCGTCCCCGTCGAGCTCGCCGCTCAGGGCGTATCCGGCCGCTGGACCGAGCGCTGGACGGTGGATCGCTGCGGGGTGTCGGTGCCCTACGTGGTGAAGTTCGATCGGGCCCCGGACGGGGACCTCGACGTGAGCATGCAGCGCGAGGTGCCCGAGGGCGAGGCCGCCACGGTCCCCGGTGATACCCTCGCCGACCGCATCCTCCAGCGCGACACCCTCGCGTTCCTTACCCAGCGGGACCTGTCCGAGGCGGGCCCGGAGGCGCGCTGTCGGATTCGCAAGGTCGTCGCGACGGAGGTGGTGGTGCCCCTCGACGGCGGCCAGGTCGAGGGCGACCGGCCCATCGCCGGACAGTGGGTGGAGCGGTGGACGCTCGATCGGTGCGGGGCGTCTGTGGGCTACGTGATTCGCTTCAACACCACCCGGAAGGGCACCACGTTCGTCGCCGAGCCGCACCGATGATGCCCAGCGGCAACACCGGCAACGGGCCCGCTGAAAAGCAAACAGACGTGTCCCAGGACGCAGCGCTGGAGCCGCGCTGGTTCGCCGTGCGCACTCGCTCGCGACACGAGAAGCAGGTGCGCACCCAGCTCGCCGACCGGCCGGGGATCGACGTGTTCCTGCCGCTGTGGGAGCGCCGCAGCCGGTGGAAGGACCGGATCCAGCGGGTCCAGGTGCCTCTGTTCCCCGGCTACTGCTTCGCCCGCTTCCGCCGGCCCGATCGGCTCCGGGTCCTCAAGGCCGCCGGCGTGGTGGGCCTGGTCGGCCCGAGCGGGGAGCCCGAGCCGATCCCCGACAGCGAGATCGAAGCGATCCGCACTCTGGCCGGCACCCGCCTCAGCTACGAGCTCTTCCCGTTCCTCGCCGAGGGAATGGCGGTCGAGGTGATCCGCGGGCCGCTGATGGGAGTCCGCGGACGACTGCTCCGGAAAGGTCGTGAGCTGCGGGTCATCCTGTCCGTGACCCTGATCCAACAGTCGGTCTCGGTGGAGATCGACGCGGCCGACGTCACGCCGGTCTGACGGGAGGCTACTCCTTCGGCCTCCTGACCGGGACCTCGTTCCGGTCGAACATCAGCGTGCCGATCTCGCGCCCGAAGTGATCGTACTGCCAGCGGATGATGGCCACGCCCAGGCGCCGGTCCGTCTTCAGGCGTTGATCGGTCCCGAGATAGCGCTCTTCGACCGTGTTCTTGTTGGTGTCGTACTGCCAGCGAACGATGGCGACCCCGCGGTTCTTGTCCTCGCTCAGCCGGCCGTCGGATCCCAGGTAGCTTTCCTCGACGGTCTTGCCGTTCGACCCGTACTGCCAGCGCACCGCGGCGACCCCCCGGAGCCGATCCACCGTCGGCCGCCCGTCGGCCCCGAAGTAGCTCTCCTCCACGGTGTTGCCGTCCGGGTCATACTGCCAGCGGATGATGGCCACGCCCAGGCGCCGGTCCGCTTTCAGCTGCTCGTTGGCCCCGAAGTGTCTCTCCTCCAACGGCTGGCCTTGCGGATCGTATCGCCAGCGGAAGATAGCCAGGCCGGAAACCTTTGCTTCCTTTGGCCGATCGTCGGCGCCGAGATTCCTCCACTCGACCGGATTGCCCTTGTCGTCATACCGGAGCGCGACCGCGTGCGCTCCTTCCTGGTTGGTGGTCGGCAGACCGCTGGCGTCGAGGAAGACTCGCTTCTCGAACCCAGCGGGATGCTCGATGCGGATCGTGGCGACTCCGGAGGTGGGGTCGGGACTCAGCGCGCCGCTCCGCCGGAAGTCCACGCGCACGATGCGGCCGTCCCGATAGACGAAGTGATAGCAGCTACTATCCCGGAGGGTGGCCGCCGACTCCCGGGAGGTGCCCTGGATCGCGTAACGGGAGTCGAGGAAGATGTGCGGATAGCAATCGGACTGGGTGGTGGCGGTCGTCGCACATCCGGCCAGCACGACCGTTCCCAGCCCCAGCGCCATGAGCAGACCGGGGGAGGCATTCACGTTTGACACTCGCTCTCTCCGCCGGTCCATCATACACAGCGGGAGCCGCATTCCATAACTGCGAACGGGGGACGCAGGGAGCGGCGGTCAGTCGGCGCCGGCGGAGGACGGCGCGCCAGGCGCCAGCTCGACGATCAGTGCCGGCAGGCTCGGATCGCCTCCGATGCCGCGGACGTGGCTGCTACCGCCTAGCTGACCCCGCCGCTCGCCGCGCCGGCGCTCAGGCTCATGGGACCCCCGGTGCTCCCGCCGCTCGGACAGCCGCCGATCGACGAGCACCTCGACCTCCGGATTTCCCAGGAACTGTCGCTGCAGATCCGCGTAGACGTCGGGCTGACCCCGGGCCACGATGAACAGATAGCGCGGCATCTCCCGTTCTCCGAACCGCTCGGTCGTGATCCAGGGTGAGAAGCTTGAAGGCTTGAGGAACTGTAAGAAGGGGAGGTGTCCTTGTCAAGGACGATCCCGGCGGAGCCGCGCGCTAGCGGTGGAAGGCCCCCTCGACCTTGTGACGCTCTTCGTGGGCCAGGCAGGCGCCGTCTTCGTCCGAGCACACGATGATGTGCCGCACGGTATGGCATCCGGCCACCCGACCCAGCTGCATCGTGCGACCCTCGGCGGCGGCCCAGCGGCCCTCAGCGCGCGCGACGTCGCCGCCGAGGGACGCGCAGAAGTTCCGGCTTACGTCCCCGCTCCGCGCAAGGACGTACAACGTGTCGCCGCTCGTCCGGAGCCGGACGTCCTGCCCGGAGAAGCCAGCCGAGCTGCATCCGGCGATCGTCGTCAGCATGGTGAGGAGAAGAACGGAAAGGACTCGGGGCGGGCCACTCGGTGCAGCTGTCATGGCGGGGTCTCCTTTTGCGGGAGACCCCCTCAACTGCGAGAGTTCACGATACCCTTCCTTCGATAACCCGGCCGTCAGGCTGCTGCGACCTGACCCGTGGCTTTGCGTCCCCACCTCGCGATGGGTTTGCCATTGTCGGGAAGAGGTCTCTTCCGCTTCTATTGCCTCTGAGGGGCAACCTTGATGCCAGATCGGTCTGGACCGTTCGTCGGCCTGGAACTCACGGGAAACCGGCTACTTAGCCAGCCTCGTCCTGGCGGCTCGAGCGCGGGTCGGCTTGTGGCGCTTCCGGGGCATCCACCCCGTGACACCCGACTGGCCCAAAAGTGGCGGAGGCCGCCCCCGTGACGGGTTGGATCGTGGGGGCCCTACTGCTCCTGCTTGTCGCCTCGTGCAGTATGCCCGCCTGCCGTCCTCTGACCATCGTGGTGACAGAGAAGGAGGAGCGGGCGCGGCTCGAGAGGGTGCCATCCGGTATCCGCACGACCGAGACCGGACGCCTCGAGGAGGGCCGCCGCACGGAGATCATCCGCGAGCACTGGGTACGGGCCCAGGACCGGACGTGGTATCCGGTGACGATGGACCGGTACCGCGCGGTGGAGATCGGCCAGCCCCTGGAGCTCTGCCGATAGCGTGATCCAGGGCTTTCTCCCGTGAACGTCTGACGGCTGGAGCGCTAGAGTGTCAGCCCGTCGGGAGACCAAACGGAGAACCACGATGGCGGCATCGACCACGCGCCGGCCCGCGCGCGCCTGCTTTTCCTGGACGCGGTCCGCGGCTGGGCGCTGATCCTCATGGTGCTCAACCACACGGGCCGCTGGTGGCTGGACGGCTCGATGCGTTGGCCCCGCTCCTATCTGATCTACGTCACCCTCACGCTGGCCGCGCCGATGTTCGTTTTTTTGGTTGGCTTCTGCCTGCCCCTCTCCGCCTCCCACGCGGGCGGCGATGAACGGGCAGCGCTCGGCCGGTGGGCCGTGCGCGGAGTGCGGATCATCCTGGCCGGTCTCCTGCTCAACGTCCTCGTCTTTCCGGAGGACCCGGTCTGGAGCAACGGCGTGCTCCAGACTCTAGCTTTCAAATCGAAAATGTGGGCTACGTAGCCTGGAGCCGCGGCTCGAGACCTCAGGTCCAAGCAGACCCGCTCGTGGCGTCAGCGCACCCCGAAACCGGGGTGTATAACGATGTCGCACGCATGACCCCACGGGAGTCGCCACCGGGAGCAAAAGGGAGGAGCCCCTCATGACCGTCGGCGCGATCCTCAAGGTCAAGGGATCAGGCATCTGACGTGAACGGAAGATTCCTCGTCGTCGCTGCCTTCCTCATCGAGCGTGATCACCATGTGCTGCTTCTCAGGAGGAGCATGTCCAAGGATCATGCCCCTGGTGAGTGGGAGCCCGGGAGCGGCCGCGTGAGACAAGGCGAAGCGCCCCTCGCGGCGGTGCGGCGGGAGGTAAAGGAGGAGACCGCTCGAGCCGACGTGTCGCCCGACCGGCACGTGCTCCTCCACCCGGGCGAGTTCTTTGGCGAGATGAGCCTTCTGGACGGGGGGCCGCGGTCGGCGAGCGTGGTGGCAGACACGTCGGTCCGACTGCTCGTGATCAGCCGCCGGCACTTCTCCGCGCTCCTCCGGGACGTGCCGGGGCTCACCCAGACCATCCTGGTGACGCTCTCCAGGCGCGTCCGGGAGGCGGAGGAGCGTGCCGAACGCCTCGGGTCAACCTCGAGCGGGCTCTGAGCGAGAGCCAGGACAGAATGCCTGTGGGCCTTCCGGCGCCGGGTCGGACATGACGCCCGCGCCACGTGGTCCGGGTTGACGCCAACTCCCTGAGACATCAGTTCTCGAGCCTGTTGCCCGCCCTGGCATTGAATAAGCACACACGCCACGCCGGGGCCGATGCGTTTGCACGAACTTCGCGACACCATCAGCGGATTGCTCCGAGAGTCCGATGAGACCTTATGCGCGGAGTGCGTCGCCACGGCGCTCGGGCAGCCGGTAGGTGTCGTCATGATGACCATACTTGGGCTTCATGACCGGTTCACCTCATTCCAAGGCATGTGCTCTATCTGTCATCGGTACGCTCGCGTCGTCGGGCGTGAGGCCCCGGGGCGCACTTGACGATGTCGTGGACCTCCAGCGCCCGCCCGAGTTCCGCTCGGCGAGCTCTTGCAGTTATCACGCTCACGATCTTGGCGGGGGGATGCGACTCGGCGGCGCCTGTGTACGTCTACAGCAAGCCCGGGGCGGCGCTCGAGCAGATGATCCGCGACGAAGCCGAATGTGCGGGGGGCGCCGGCGGGGGCCGGCCCAGTCCCGCGCGACTCCGCCAGTGCATGACCGAACGGGGCTACGTGGCCCAGGAGCTGCGACAGGGCGGCTATCTCGAGCTGCGCGGGGTGCAGACTCCCTGAGCCGGCCGCTGGCGTGCACGCCGAGTTCGCCGCCGACGGCGTGTGTGTCGGCCGCAAGCGCCGTGGTCCACGATGACGAAGAAGCCGACGTCCTGCAAGGCGCGCCCGAGCGCGGCCGCCGTGGCGGCGGCTGCGTGGGAGCGCGCCGCGAGATACGGCGCGAGATCGATGACCGAGATCATGCCGATGACAGAGCAGCGTCCGACGGCTTTGACAGGGCAAGCGTTCGCTCGGGATGGGGGCCGTCCGTGCCCATCAGGTAGAAGCGGTGTTGACAAGGCTGCGCTGCAAGCTCAGCATGCTGCCACTGCCTTGACCGTGAACCCACCACGGGACGAAAGGGGGCGAGCGATGGCCCGCCGACAGCCCCGATCTCGGACCCACTGAACAAGCCCACCGAGCGGAGATTTCAATGACTCCACAGGACAACATCAAGATCGTTCGCAACATCTTCGACGCCTGGAACAAGCACGACCCCGACCGGTACGTGAAGCTTCTCGACGAGAAGCACGTGGTCGAGAGCGACACGATCCCGGCAGCGCTCACCGGCCGCGAGGCCGGACGCCAGTTCATGCAAATGTACGTGAGCGCCTTCCCCGACCTGCATTTCGAGATCAATCAGATCTTCGGCGATGGTGACTTCGTCACGACACGCTGGACGGCGACGGGTACGCATCGGGGCGAGCTGATGGGCATCAAGCCGACGAATCGGCGCACCATGACGCGCGGCTGCTCGATCGGTGAGATCAAGAACGGCAAGGCCGTACACGATTGGATCTACTGGGACACCGGGCATCTCCTGCGGCAACTCGGGGTCTTGCCGGCGCCCTGAAGAAGCGACGGAATTCTGGCGCGGCCGGCGCTGAAGCGGGTGCCCCCGGCGGGTCCGAGGCGAGAGCCCGACCTATACTCGGTCCGTGGCGTTGGCACCCCCGTCGTCGTCCCGGGCGCGCTGGGCGCCCGGGCTCGCGCTGATCGGCTACGTCGGCCTCCTGGCGACCGCGGTTCTCGCGCCGGGCGGGCGCGCGGGCGTCGCCGGGGCCGGCTTCTTCGACCTCAGCACCGGTTCCCGCGTCCGCGCGGTGGCCTTCGCCCTGGCCGTGTACGTGGCGCTGGAGACGGTGCGCTTCCTGCCGGTGGGCGTGCTCGCCGTGCTTTCCCTGCCCCGGACGCGCCGCGATCGGTTCAGGATGCTCCCAGTGGCCGCAACGGCCGGCGCGGGAAGCCTCCTCATCGCTGTCGGCGTCCTCGTGCTCGCGATCGGCCCGCCGTGGCAGTGGCCGGGGCCGTCGGATCTATTGCTCCAGGCCGTAGGCTGTGTCCTCGGCGTCAGCGCGACCCTCATGCTGCTGGCCGGCCGCGGGGCGCGCCGCCGCCTGCTGCTCGTCCTGGGCGCGACCCTGCTGGCCGCGCCGATCTTGCTTGGCCTCGTTCTGCTCGGTGCGGCCGAGCGCGAGCCGCTCGTCCGAGACAGCCCGGCCGTGACGTCCGAAGAGAAGCGTCGGCTGTACAAGACGCTCGCGGCCGGAGACACGCGCTCCATCACTCTCGACAGCCACGACATTGACCTGCTCCTGGCCTGGGGGCTTCCCGTCGTGCTCGGCGAAGGGCGGGGGACGGCCCGCGTCGACCTCCTGGCATCACGGCAGGCGAGGGTGTCGCTGACCCTGCGCTTCGCCACGCCCACGGGCGGTGCGCGCCACCTGAATATCGTGGCCGGGGCGCGCGTGCAGATCGACCGAGGCGGGGTGAGCGTGGCCGACCCGACCCTGCGTCTCGGGCGGCTGGTCCTGCCTGACCAACCCTTGCGGTGGCTCGCGCCGGTCATCAGCGTCTGAGCCCGCCCGTGCTCGAAGCACCTCGGTGACTCCCAACCCTTTGCCGACGCATCGAGTTAGGCCCAACGACCTTCCCTTTAGTCGCCCTTCCCCTGCACGGGCTTTTCCGATAGAATCGGCCACTTCTTACCGTGCACAGCCTCCTACGCGCGCCTGGGATCTCGAGTCTCAACAGTGGGCGAGACTTGCGTGAGGCAGCGGCCAATGGCCCCGGTTGGCAAGAGGCGGATCCTGTCCGGCTCACGATCAGGACATCGCTTGCTCCTTCCGGGTCTTCGCGGATGAGACGGTTGCGCGTGTTCCTCGGCTGGTCTGCGGGCGACCGGCGCCTATGGCTTAGTGCACTGGTGGTAGCAGGATGTGCCCGGCTCGGCTTGCGGCTGCTCCCGGTTCGCACGGTCCGTGGCATGGTTCGCCGCTTGGCCCAGGCGCTCGGTGGCCGGCTCTCTCCCCGGCCGACCCCGCGTCAGGTGGCCGGCGCGGTGATGTCAGCGAGCCGCTACGTGCCGCGCGCAACCTGCCTGGTGCGCGCCCTGACGGTGCAAGCGCTGCTGGAGGCGCAGGGCTGGCCGGCACGGCTTCGGATCGGCGTGGCCGGGGCACCAGGGTGGGCGGCCCACGCCTGGGTCGAAGATGCGCATGGGCCCGTGACAGAAGCCGATCCCGGCGTCGGCCGGCTCATACCGGTCGTGACCTTCGCAGAGGATCAGGTCGGTGACTGAGGCACAGGGAGATCCGGTGGGGGGGCGGTTCCGCGTGAATCGGGACGCGGTGGCGCAGCGGGTGGGCGAGGAGGTTGTCCTGGTCCACCTGACGACGGACCGGATGTACGCGCTGAATGAGACCGCGGCCCGGGCGTGGGAGCTGCTCTGTGCGGGACACGATGCACCGGCCGTCCGCGACCGCATGCTGCAGGAGTTCGAGGTGTCGCCGCATCAGATCGGCGACGAGCTGGATCGTCTCGTACGGTGGCTCCAGACCGAAGAGCTGATCACCCGCGATGCCGACCAGTAGCGATCCACGGCTCGCCCTCGCCCCGCCGCCTCGCCCGACTACGGCCGAGTGGGTCGCTGTCCTTGGCGAGCCAAAGACCGGGGAAGCGGGGTCCGCGCGGCAGGCCCGAGGAGACGCTCTCTTGCGAGTCCTTCGCGTCCACGGGGACGCGCCGTCATCCTTCCGCGCGGACGCGAGGCACGAGCGCTTCACGGTTCTCTTCGACGGCATCCTCCACGATAGCGAGTCCCTCGCCGCAGACTCGGCCGCCCCCGAATCGGCCCTGACGGACGCCGCACGGGTGGCGCGCGCATACCGGCGCTGGGGCGAGGCGGCGCTCGACCACCTATCCGGACGCTTCGCGGTGATCATCTGGGATGCCGCCCACGATCTCCTCCTGGCGGCGCGCGATCCGGTCGGCTT
>Ga0187892_10011425_pt1 | contig 10900 bp, 6 predicted proteins | sample MA1701073metaG_FD_139345 | JGI IMG/M metagenome (GOLD analysis project Ga0187892, IMG submission 139345) | Bio-ooze microbial communities from a basaltic lava cave in the Kipuka Kanohina Cave System on the Island of Hawaii, USA - MA170107-3 metaG ... | reverse complement strand
TCAACTGTGATTTTTGCTGAATCTCCCCCCGTAGCGCCCGGAAGTCCTGGGAGACCAGCTTGTCCGTCCCCTCCCTTTCCACCCATGCCAAGATCCCTTTCAAAAAAAACAAAACCTTCGTGCCATCTGTCCCCTGTGTACGGGCGGTGGATTTTGGGCACGTGGATTTCGTGTGGAGGCGGATAAATGCCTCGCAAATCTTGAATCGGTTGTCCCTTAAGATACGATTTCGAGAACACGAGTTTGTCGTTGAGGATCACCATCTGACGGAAAAAGAAATCGCACTTAACATCATCGCCCCGTTGTCCTTGAGCTCCCGCAAGGCCATTTTGACCCGGAAGCCCTGTTCCTCCGTTTTGTCCTCGACCAAAAATGTTAAGCGTGCCAGTCCCTTTTTTTGCCTTGATTAGAATTGAGCCTCCGGGTCTACCATTCATACCTATGGGAGCCATTTGCCCTTCCAAAAATGATTCAACAATTCCCTCGTCAGAGATGATCTCAGTGACATCGATCTGCATTTCGCGACCGTCAGTAATTATTTCTGCACCTTTTTTTAGAAAGAGTCTGTTGATGCCCCGAATATCTAAAAGCTCCATTGATCTATCGATTTCTATATCTTTGGGGATCGTGACCATGGCTGAGCCTTTTAAAACTTCTGATGTCGCTTCTACGCCCTTTAGGTAGTACTTGTATGTTGTCCCAACGGAAACTTTGTCGTCGAAATATTCGCTGACGTTGCCTTCGAGTATTTCAAGAAGCTTAAGGTCAGTATTTTCACTTTGCCGGTAAATGGCCCAGGTATGTATTTCCTTAACGGGCTGCCAACTGAGCCTGACTGCATAACTATTTGCTTCCGAAAATGGCTCGACAGAGGCTGCGAAATTGAATCCTGGCTCGGTGCGTGTCTTTGGCACTGGTTCATTCCTGTCCTTGTTCTTACAGGATGCAAATCCTAGAAGAACTAAAATAAGTAGTAAGATGGCCGAGATACCAAAACTCGCGCGCTGTATTTTTGTTTCCATCCGATTCTCCTTAGTACATGAAAAATGTGGCACCTTTTTCTGCTTGGATTTCCGTTTGTCGAGGGATTTCTACTTCAACTTTTCCTGAAGTTTTGTAATGGCCATCTGGTTGGTTGCTCCCCAGGAAATAGACGTATCTCTCACCCGCTTTAACGCGATCGTCTTCGAAAGTATTTTTGTCGCCATCCACGAGCGCAATTTGACTTGTTTCAAACAGATTTCCCTTTTGTTTCCTGTGAATGAGCCAATAAAGAGGTCTCTCAGATGTGTTCCAACTAAGCCTGACGAGAAAACCTGAATTCGCCTCTTCGACAGAGGCGTTTAACATCCCTTCAGCAAACGCCTGTGGTTGTGCTTTTTGACAAGAGTCGAGAAGAACTAACAGAGGAAAGAAACAAATCCAAAAAGCCGCCACTATGCAGACTTGAGTCGTTTCATTATGTGTCGAGCGTGCTTGCCAGAAATTCATAGAAAACTCCCTTGTGCTATGCGAGGGGTGAAATGGGGACCGATACCGCTGTTATGTGCTCTTGAGGATGAAACTCACCGCGTTTGTGTTTTACCGCCCCATTCCTCTTGTTTCTTTCTGTAGCCTCAAACTCGGGGCTGTAGTTGCAATCAATGCAGTAGGCGTGCGTTTTCAGTTTCTCGTAGCTTTTAAACCCACACCGCGGACACGTTATGATCATGTCTTCATCCTCTTTCTGGGTTCCCCATTTCTGGTCCCCTCACTTACTTACATTGCAAGGAAGTGGCGGTTTTGTGCCAATCGACGGACGAGAACGCGTAAGAAATTGATTTTCTGATAGCTTTTGGGACGAAGTGCTTTTTAAAAGCGAGGTGAAGAAGAAACTATTTTTGCACGGCCTACCGTTCACTTTTTAGGAAGTCTAATTTTTTTCGAAATTTATAAGTGCACGGTCTACCGTTCACCGTTCACAAAACCGTTCACTGCTTCGAGGCGGTTAGTGCACGGTGCACGACCGTGCATGCGTAACGGCATCCCGGAAGCAGAGATCCGCATCGAATGTGTCAGAATGATGATTCAAGAGGCGAAGTACCCACCCGACAAGGCGGAACGGAAAACCGATGAGGGCATTGCCATATGCAAATACCGCGCTAAAAGGAAGGATACCAGAGAAGAAGCCTAGAAGTCAGAGGCTGCGGACAGCTCCCTTATCGCAATAGCCAGTTAAATATTGATGCTTTTCGGGTTGACCGTAGAAAAAGAGTAATTCTCTGAAGCGTGTCTCTTGAAAAATGTAACCTTCGCCGTTCCGACACTGGATTCAATTTGCGATCCGTCCCTGACTTATGCTGAGCTTTTTTGCCAGTGCCGCCTGGGATAATCCTTTCTCCTGGCGAGCTTCGGTGATGAGCTCGATCAGCTTCTGCTTCTCGCGAACTTCCACGGGATTGACTCCCAGAGATTTTGCCAGTTTCTCAAAATTTGTTTCCTTCCAAGCCATGTCAGATCTCCTTCAGTCTCCTAAGAATCAATTCAATCTCGTCTCTTGGGATCATTTGGGTCTTTTTCTTCAGTGCATGAACCATATAGATCGCATCGTCCTTCTTGATGAAGTAGAAAAACCGTACTTGCCCTCCGCGATCTTTGAACCGAAGTTCGTGAAGACCCGGGCGGATGTTAGGCAACTTTGGGTGCCCATCCGAGCAGGACGAGCACCCAAGTAAGTGTTAAAGAAGACCCTTCTTTGCCAAGTACAATTGAATCTTGTCGTAACATTGCCGATACGCCGATTCTCTGTTGCCAATGAGCTCCGGTCTCATGTTGTTATCGCGATGTTCGGTTACACAAACACCTACGAGATCATCAATGACATTGGGCAAAATTGTTTTCAGTGGTTCTTTCCATTCCAGTTTCTTAGTCGATGTATCCCACTTAGCGTTCGCCCTAAAGGCAGCGAGCATGGGATAGACCCACCCATTTGGGATTCTATAGTCGATAGAATCATTGATAAAAGGTAAAGTGCTTCCTTTGTGTCTCTTAGCTCCCGCTCTTGCACCTTCGCTAGTTTTCAAACGTCCAAACTGGAAACTGTTATTTCTGGCTGCCTCGGGCGTCATTTTCTTAATTGAATCGACTAGCCAGAGAACGTCCGGGAGCTTGTCGATAAGCCCTTTTTTGGGTGATGGATTGGCTTCGATGTCAGCTGCAAAATACTTTAAAGCGAGGGATTGTTTTCGATACAGCTGGTGTGGATGCTTCTTGTCGTTGTACCTATCGCAATTGAAAAAGGCCAAGTAAACTAGGATCTCAGATATGTAGATCTCGCCATTATCTCCTTGATGATATGCGATGGCAGTCTCACCTGGTTTTCCTTTCATCACTTTCTGAATCGTCTCAAAATGTCCTTGAAGGTTTGCCAGCGATGGGTCGTCCACCTGCTTAGATCGGTTGAGACCCTCTGCGATTTGCGCGACTAGATCCTCCCCAATACCTTGAAATACATGTAACCGCACGAAAGCCCGCGCAAGCGTGTTGAGCTCGCCGTCTTGCACATTTTCTATAGCTTCTCTGATGGCGGCATAGGTGTGGCTACCATTTACGATCCCGTGCTTTGCAGAATTGGAAAGCGTAATAGCAAGCATTCCTTTTCCGCCGGCTGCCTTCTGAAAATTCGCTTCTTCAACCAAGAGATAAATGCCCTGATTCTTCAAAGCCATTTCTTCGGGATTATCTCGCAGAGTAGTTAAAATGCCTTTGGCTACCGGACCTGAGAGTAGACCGCTCTTCGTACGGTTAGGAACTCTGGGATTAACTTCCATGAAACTGTCGAAGGTATTTGGCATATCGGTAACCCGCACGAAGCATTCTCCGAGCTTCGCAGTTCCTTCAAATCCAGGAATCGGCTGGCTTCGATATTCCGACACAGGAATCGAAATCGTTGTCAATTTCGGTATTTCTACACTTGAAACAGATTTAGAAGAAGAAGACGAGGGATTGAACATGAGTTACTCCTTTTTTGGCGGTGGGATTAAACCCGCTGCCATTCAATTTGGCGCAAGTCACAATGACCGGTGCCAGTTTTTGATTATACGGATTTGGAATTTCCAAATCAAGGGGGGTTTTGAGTTTCTTGAGGACGTGCAGCGAAAAATCGGCCCGCTTGGACGCCATGCGAACCAAACCGGCAGATGCCATATCTGCCAGTCTTTATTAATCATTTTCTATCAAAACCGATCCAGAACAGGCAAATTTTTAACTACACTTTTCGTAGAGCGCCAGTGGTCTGCACGACAAATCGCGCAGTTTACCGGCAAGGTCTCGTCTTCAGCCTCTGTTTGTTCTGCCTCGTCATCGACAGGGAAGCCCTTTCTTTTCAGTGATTTGAGTATCCGGTTTGAGAGAGTCTACTGCGACGCATCAAAGGGTAACCAATCGGCAATACGTATTTAGCAACTTTATGTCTTCGTGAGTCCTTGGCCGATAGTCAGTCAATTTAGGACTTCCCACAACTACGGCCAGGCATTGGGCGCGCGAGACGGCGACATTTAGGCGATTCAGGTTGAGAAGGAACTTCAAGCCCCGGGGGGCATCGTCTATCGTACTTGAGGTCATGGAAACGATGACAACTGGGGCTTCCTGGCCCTGGAACCTGTCTACCGTTCCCACTCGTACGCCTTCACTCAAGCAGTTCTTAAGTGCATTTACCTGAACGTTAAAAGGAGCGACCACCAGAATATCCTCAGATTGCAGGCGTCTCTTGCTTTTTCCATCTCTAATCGACGCCTTCAACAGATCCTCAAAAAGAGATTTGATAACCTCAACTTCTTCCGATGAGAGCTGTGAGTTTCCTTTGTGTTCAACTGCTACAAAGTTGATCCCAGAGTTGTGTCGCATTAGCGGAATTTCTCCCTTGATCACCAATTCACGATTTGACGTACTAGGATGAGATTTCAGCCGCTCTTCGTAAACCGTCTCCGAGATAAATGAGCAAATTTCAGGACGCATCCTGCGGGTCAGGTGCAGGAAGATACCCCTTTCCGGAGGAATCGTTGCGTGATCCTCAAGATAATATGAGAGACAGGACAGAGACGATTTGCCAGGGTGGCTTCCCTGCGTAACCTGATCCAGTTGCATCTGATCCCCTAAGAGAACGATATTCCTTGCCGAGGAAGACATGGCAGCCAAGTTGGCCAGGGAGCATTGTCCGGCTTCATCTACGATCAGGTGATCGAGTTGACCTACTGCCTCTTCATTGGAAAAAGTCCACGCAGTTCCACCTATCAGCTTGTATCCGGCAGCCCAAGCGGCCCGGCCCGATTTTTCGTGTGAGAATCCAGTATGCGCAAAGTAATCTTCGCGTGGCTCACTCTCCACTTTGCAGATGCTATATTTGTCATTCGAATTCGGCGCCAGTTCTTTTACTTTTAGAAGAAGGTTCCAAATTGCATCGTGGGAATTTGCAGTAACTCCGATTCGCTTTCCAGATTCAAGAAGGGCAAGGATAAGCTTTGCCCCCGCATATGTTTTTCCCGTTCCGGGTGGCCCCTGGATGCAGAGCGTGGATTCTTCCATTCTCAGTCCAATTCGAACGACTGCATCAACATCATCCTCGTCCTCTTTAACGAGGGGGTGACCTTCTGTCATCCCCGCAACTCGCGGAACCTTTCGAAGCAAGAGCCGTCTGAAAGCGGGCGATACTGGCTCCATATTTCTTCTCTGCTGGCACTCACCGGCGATCCGACGAATAGACGCTTCGAGAATTGCATTGCTGACGGGATTTGTGGGCACAATGGCGGTTTCATTCGGGGGCTCACCTCCCATTTCTGAAAGCGCCGGCCGACTAATTTTTATCTGTACAACACCGCGATCAGGATCAATTGAGTGGACCGTTATAGCAGTATTCAAAAATTGAATTAAACCAACCCCGCCACTGGTGCTGGAAGGGCGTATCTTGGTTTCCTGACCAGGATCGAAACGGTACTCGAATAGCATTGAGCGCTTCTCAGGAACTGGCTCCGATTCAGTTCGAACAAGTCCGCCAAGGCACTCTCTATCTTCAGACAGCTCCTCAGTTGTCATGCCTTGTCGGGCAAAGAATGCCCACCAAAACGGCTTCGCTTCCCTGCGATGGTACTCAATTAGGTATCCGAGCGTTTCGACCGCTTCTCTGCCAGCAGGGGCGTCTTCAGGAGGGAAAATCTCTCCATTGAGGAATAGGCGAGCCAGAACTGCACCTTCGTTTGTGACGGCAGGCTCTTCCTCCTCCGCTTTGTCTGTTTGCTTCTTTGAAAGCTGGGGATTCCTGTAGTGTAGCTCGGGACTTGTTTGAAGTTTACGAAGCCAATGGGTTAGCCCTATCGTGGATTCACAGTCTTCTAGGTTGTATTGTCGTATCGCCATCAGCACCTTGGATTCCTTCCAGGACTTGCCATCGGGATCGTCTAACCACCTCCCAAACATTACGACAGAGTCTCCCGCAACTTTTACTGCGCTCTGGCGCTTAAGAGCGTAGAATTTTTCCAAGTACTTTATGGAATAGCTTGGTTCGCCGACTCGGATCGCGTGCCTAACGATCGCATAAAGGTCCACAAGAACATTGTGCCGCAATAGCTCATCTATTTCTTCTTCACGCGAAGCAAATTTCCCCATCAGCCTTCGCAGTGCTGTCACCTCATAGGCCGCATAATGGTATATGTGCATGTCTGGGAATTTCTTCCAGCGCGCATAAGCCCAGTCGACAAATCCCTCAAAGGCTTTCTGCTCCTCACCTTCAGAATGGGCCCACCAGTCATGAAACTGTGATTTTCCTTTCTCAAACGTACAGGCTCCGAAAAGGTATTCCAGTCCACCATCGACAATAGGATATCCCTCCATGTCGAAAAACACGTCACCTTCAGAAGCGGGAGGTAGACGGCAGAGCCCTCGCCATATTTCCGAATTGTGTGGGAGCACTTCACAAACGGGTTTCTTCTCGCGTGTAGTTCTCACTTGAAGGCTCGCTTGGTGTTTGAGGCGAGCAAATATCTCTGAATCAAGACGTGGGATCCTGGATAACTTTGATTTCGAGAGTTCTGTCATCGTCTTGATATCGGCAGTCGCCAGTTTCAGAATCTGTGAATCCGTTATCCCTGCCACTTGAAGTAAAGAATCTTTTTCCTTCAAGACACGCTCTGTATATGTTGTCCACGGATCCGTTTCCTCATATTTCTTTGGCAGAGGAAACTCAGAAGGATCAAAGGATTTTAGGAACTCAGTAAACCTTCTTTTAAGAGCTTTGTAGAAATCAAAGTAGTCGTTTGTTCGGAAAGACTTTCTGCTCTGATCTCCCAGGACCACAACGAAGTGCTCAGGGAGATACCCTTGTAGTGCGCCTAACATTTCGGAATAGGCGCAAAGCTGGATAACGTAATCTGGCTTGGGTTTTCTGGCGAGCTTTGTATCCCAGGCTTCATAGGACCACGATCCTAATTTGGATGGTTTTTCAATGCGGAACAGAAAGTCCGCGTATCCTCGCATCGGACTGTCTTCGAGCCCCGCCTGATAAATAACCTGCTCACCCTTCTTCATGCCTCGAACAGTTTCCGCGAATCGATCCTCGAATTTTCCTTCCTTAGGTATGGTAAACACTGACAAGCCGTCGGTTACCAACTGGCGAAGAAATCGTTCTTCGTGTCGAGTTCCCTCCGCCTTAAGCAGCGCGAGCTGTCCGTCCTCGGGGTCACATTCGATTTTTCCCGGAAAGATCCTACTGTAGTGTGTCATCCAACATACGTAGGGACTTGTGAGGTACAGCACCAAGTCGGTTGGGCTGAAAGAACGAAAGTATGTTTTTTGAGGCTGAGCCATGGTTCTCCGTTATTGAAATCGACGTTGCGTCTGTGAGAAACGCAAGTTGAAACTTGAAGCACCCTCCATTTCCGAGTGTAGTAGAGGATTTTGTCCCGGCTCCATTCGAGTTTCTGCGCAGGTCTGATTTTTTTTTAATGCGATTACACTCTGCGCTCAACGATTCCTAGCCGTGTAGGATTCGCCCGCATTTCCCCTCCAATTTGTCGGCATTTGGCCGAGTAACTTGGAGTGACTTCGATTTCTTGATTCGCACATAACGCGCGTCAGAATTTCGCTGTTAATGAGAATTCAATTTTTCACCGATCTCATATGCGGGGGAGTGTTTGATGCAAAAGGAATGGCGAAAATCCCAAGGATTCTATCCCACACCGCGGCTACTAGCGAAAAGGTTAATCCACGATCGTCTGTTAAACAACTCCTGGCTACCAAATGGTATCCTGGAGCCTGCAGCCGGCTTTGGAGATTTTATCCTAGAGACTTGGAGTACTTTATTTGAGGTAAGGGGACTATCCCCCAAACAAAAAAACAACTTAATCGCGAACACAATTCTATTTGAAAATAACAAACTAATTTTCAAAGCACTTCAATTGAATATCGAAACATGGTGCCAAGAGCGCAGACTCAAGAGTCGACCTATACTATTTAATGTAAATTTTTTACTTAACGGACGTTCCTGTTTGACTTCGCCTCCAGATAATTTCTTAGTTGTGGGAAATCCTCCATGGGACGAGTTCACAACACGTAAACATGACGGTTTAGATACTATTCAAAGCTTGAGAAGGGAAAGAGCTCAAGAAAAGCATCATTTCTCTAAAATGGGATTCAAGAACGTGTATCAATGTTTTCTAAGTGAGGTACTAAAAATATCATCTCATCCGCTTAGCCTGATTTTCGTATTGCCACGACAGTTACTCGGAGACCGCTCTTCTCAAGATTTAAGAAAACAAATGATCAACACTGGCAAACTTAACCTGACTGTTTATTGCAACAAGGATGAACCGAGCCACATGTTCGAGTCCGTAGCTCGCACAGCAGAAATCCTATGCGTGGATTACCGTAGCCAATCCTCAATTGAGGTTAACATTAGAAGAGGTTTTGACACGAAGTTTACCGCGATAAAGCCATTCGGTAAAGACTGGACTATTCCTTGTCCCTACTCGTCACACGCACAAACACAAACACTTCTCGCTCACATCTTAAAAAATGCCAGTCTCTTTGCATGGGAGCGAGATTTTGAAATAACAGTCAGTCGCGGTCAGGTGGATTATACAAACCGTGATTACTCCAAAGCATTCAATGGTCGTACTCTCATCGCTTATAAGTTCGAAGACGCCGAATCAACGGATGTTATCATCAATAAAATATTGCCTGATTCACGTAGAAAGCTAAAAGCCGCCATAATCCGTTCTCATAATAATCTCTCGGACTCAATGCTGCGTATCAGATGCAAAAATGAAAAGGCACACCCATATTTAATGCTGCTTTTGAACTCTCGACCAATCGAACTAGCGCTGAGATCCGTAATAAGCAACATAAATCTAAATAACTTTCGGCTTTTGTCTCTTCCGATTCCTCCTCCGAATACAAAGGTATTATCCATGGCGGAAGATCTATGCAGACAGTGCCTTAGGAAGAAGTTGGCATGGGAGGACGCTAGTGATCAACTCGCACAAGTTGTCTATCGCTTACGAGACGAGCAATTATTGCCGTTGCGAACCCTCTTTCCTGACAGGGAAAAAGAGAAAATAGCAGCCTAGTGGTGCACATGTGAGTCCAAAGACCACAGAAAGAAACTCCGAATCAAGTTTATACGCCCACACACTATATTTTCTCTTTCTTTATGGGCCAGTTAAAAAAGATGACTTTGAAGAAAAACTCTTTCAATATTTAGCAGACAATAATCTACTATTCCCAATTGATAAAGGAATCATATATAGCCGAGAGAGCAGAACAAGAAATGAAAGAGTATATCAGCAGCTGAGAAACCTTGCGAAGAGCAACAAAAGCCTTGCCCCAAGTTTCTTCGTCAAAGAAACGGCTACCCACTTTGAATTAAATCAAGATATTTTCCAAGCCATAAATCTTTCACTTCGTCACGTCCCTCCTGCGGCACAGGCGCCCGCTTCCATGGATAACATGGACAACACCATATTTTATGGCCCACCCGGAAGCGGAAAGACCTTCTTGGCGTACCAGGAAAATCCAGGATGTCAGAAAACTGTCATACAATTTCACCCTTCGTACAGTTATGAAAACTTTGTCCAAGGTGAGCGGCTAGTTAGCATCGGAGATACGAGGTTTGTTCAGGTAGTTGATGGTCCCCTAATGATGGCCTATCGTAAAGCGACGGACTCATTTGTAACTACCAAGGCCAAGGTTTGTGAAACTACTGCAAAAGACGTGTGGCTCCAATTACCAGTTGGCATACTTCCCCGTTACGACATCGGAAGTGACACCCTACTAATCTCCCTCGCATCTCCACCACAGGAAAAATCCTTTCTTCCAGTCAAACAAATGCAACCCGCTCGCTTATTAATTGATGCTTCCTTAGACGTATTAAGACAGGGCGACATAATTGAAATTTATTTCAAGTCTGGAACCTGGAGAAACCAGGAACCGCAAATACTTATAATCGATGAAATCAACCGTGCCGACGTCGCCAAGGTCTTTGGAGAGCTACTAAATGCTATTGCTACAAGCACCGGCGGGAATACGGGCAACAAAGTGATTTTGCAGTATAGTGGTGAACGCTTTGAATGGCCTGGCAACATGAGAATAATTGGAACCATGAATAGTTCCGATCGATCAATTGGGGAAATGGACCAGGCTCTTAAGAGGCGCTTTAGGTTTAAAGCGGTCAAAGCAGAACCGTCGCTCCTCTCTTCTAAGAATGTTGTTACAACTTTCTCTGGAGTTAAAGAGAATGCGAAAAAAATGGCTGGATCCGATATTTCGCCCTCTCTGCTAGAGGCAATCGATTGCTGCGAAGACAGTTGCGATAATATCGTGAGATTGTACAATCAGCTTGGTCTCAAACATAATCCAGTAGATTTCTTTTTTC
>Ga0187892_10011424_pt1 | contig 10900 bp, 11 predicted proteins | sample MA1701073metaG_FD_139345 | JGI IMG/M metagenome (GOLD analysis project Ga0187892, IMG submission 139345) | Bio-ooze microbial communities from a basaltic lava cave in the Kipuka Kanohina Cave System on the Island of Hawaii, USA - MA170107-3 metaG ... | reverse complement strand
GACGGGGACGTTGATTGCCCCGGTGCCTTCGTCGTTGGGCTGGCCTTCGTGGATGGCGCGCGTCGAAAATTCCATGGTCGGTTCCCCGAAAGAGTGATTGGGTGGAGCGTCTCGGATCCCGGGCGCGGGGAGGGGGCGGATAGGACGGCGATTACGCGGTCGCCGTCCGGCCCAGGTCCGCGGCCCCCGTGCCCGGGCGTCGCATCGCCATCCCGATCCCGACGTGTCCGGAGCTCATGGAAGAGGGGAAATATAACAATATGGATATACGTTGTCAAGAACCTTAATTCGAATCACGAATCACGGGACGTCCCCCTTGGCGCGATAACCCAGCGGGAAGCCTCACGCGTACCGACGGATGAATGGACACACTGTCCCCCCGGGGGTCGACATGGGCGACCGGGGGAATCGCCCCGTGATTCGTCATTCGTGATTCGTGATTCGGCGACAGCGATTCTGACCCCCGAAGGGAACCTCGTGGACTTGCCAAGTCCATGGATAACCCAGCGGCACGCCTCACGCGTGCCGACGGATGAATGGACACACTGTGCCCCCCCGGGGGGTCGACATGGGCGACCGGGGGAATCGCCCCGTGATTCGTCAATTCGTGATTCGTGGACGCTGGGGGTCGTAGCAGATACCCCGGGTCAGGTGCCCTTCCTCGGAAGTGCCGACCCAAAGGGAATGATCGTAGGCCGTCCATCGTCTTGCGCGCGGAAAGATCCTCGAGTCCTCCAGGAAGATGACCCAATCCGGCGGGCCGTAGGTGCGGAAACTCCTGATCCACAGGTGGCGATCGAATTCCAGGGCGAGCTCCGGCAAGGGTCCCTGCAGGCAGATGGACGTTATTTTCATTCCGCGCAGCCCCCGGGTCCCCTTCTGCAGTTTTCCCGGCGGGGAGCCCGAGCCGAAGGCGAACCGACGGGTCCCCTCGGCTTTCCAATCCGAATGGACCATGATCGTCGCCTGCCCTTTGCCTACGCGACGCGGACCGCGCTTCGGGACGACAAGAGTTTCCCAAACCAGGGCGCCGAGCTCCAGAAAGAGGACGTCGCCATACCCCAGCCAGGGCCGCGATACTCGAAGCCCCAGCACGGGGCGCACCGTCCGACGAAATTGAGCGGCGGTGATTCTCCGATCGACCTGGGCCACGACCTGCTTCCCTTCGCGCTGGGTTCCGCCGTGATTCGTGATTCAGGAGAAAAGCCGCACCAGGCGGGCTACGAGGTTGTCCCGCGCCATGACGTCCAGTCCGCCTTGGGCGAAGAAGAAGCCCAGCCGGAGGAACCAGAAGCCCATGACGATGAAGCAGGCGACGGCGCCGATCTTGTATTCGGGGAGGCGGGGCGGGCGGCCGCGCGCGGATTCGACGATCTTGTAGATCCAGAGGAAGGCGGCATAGAGGAGGAGGAAGGGCGCCAGCGGGTGGAACGCGACGGCTTCTTGGAAGTGGCCGTGGGTGACGAGGGAGGTCGCCCGCGTGATGCCGCAGCCGGGGCAGGGGAGGCCCAGAGTCAGCGCCATCGGGCACAGGACCGGGCCGTCGAAGGCGCGCGGGTAATAAAAAAAGCACGCCGCCAGCAGGGCCGGCAGCGTGCTTGCCCAAAAAATCGTCAGGGCGGGTCTACTTCTTGACCAGGTCATTCCATTGCTGCTGGATCATCCACTGGCCCACCGGGGCGATGAGGATGAGGAGGAGCGTGTGAAGGATGATCTCGTCCTTCACGTCGCCGCCCTTCTTTTTCTTCAGCTCGTGGACGCCCTGGGCGAAAAGCCAGGAGGCGTACCACATGAGCGGGAAGCAGAGACAGCCCGGAAAAACGAACATCGGGTTCACCTGCTGTTTCCCCAGGGCCGCGTTCATTTCCTTCACGCGGACCCAGAACCACCAGATGATGATGATGCCGCACGTCACGAACCCGAGAATCAAGACCATCGTCGGGTTGTCGAGGATGCCTTTCCCTTTGTCGGCGGCGTCGCCGCCGCCACCGCCTCCCGCCGCGGGTGCGTCTGCCATAGCGTCCCTCCCTATTCAGTTCCCAGTTCTCAGGCTTTCGCGGCGCCCGCCTCGGCCCCGCAGTGCGGGCACTTGGTGAGCGATTCCATCTTGCTGTTCTGACAGTTGGCGCAGGGAACGAGCGTCCCCTTCGGACGCACGAGCAGATAGATCACGAACCCGATGAAGTGCGCGAAGAAAATCAGGATCAGCCAGATCGCCGCGTTCTGGTCGCCGCGGGACTTCGCGTCCTTGTACGCCCAGATCATGATGATGATGATGACGACGTAGCTGCCGACGCTGACGATGATGCAGCCGACCCAGACCGCCGCGCACCCCGCCGCGGCGGCTGCGGCCTCGGGGAGGTGCTTCTTGGCCTCGTCGATCGCTTCCTGGGTCTCGCGCTTCGCCCGTTCTTCGTCGGTCTCCTGCCTCGGCTTCGGTTCCTGCAGGAATCCCCCGCGCGTCACGGCCGGGTCGTACCCGCAGCCGCCCCACGGCGAGCAGCGCCACAGCCGCCCCGCCGCCTTGGCCACGCCCCGCACCGTGCCGTAGTGCTCGATCGCGTCGTGGGCGTAATGGGAGCACGTCGGCCGATATTTGCATTGGATGCCGCCGGCCTGCGCCACCGGCGAGCCCACCGATTGGTACGCTTCGATCAGCCAAAGGCAGGCGCGCGCGGTCGGCTGCGCGCGAGCCGGGAGGAGCGCCTCCGCGCCGAGCAGCGCCGCCGCGCCCGCGAGCGTCCAGAGCGCGGCGCGGCCCAGCCGCTTGGAACGCGGCGACCGGGAACTCCGTTCGGGGTTCATCATCGGGGGGTGAGACACCCCCAATTGTGACGGCGCAACCCGGAATTGTCAAGCAGCGCGCCGGGCCTCAACTGTTAAGAAAACGGCGACGCGGTTTTCTTAACACTTTGACGAAAATAGCAGCCGCGACGGCCGGGTAGAGCGCGTCGAGCGCCGCGTTCTGCCAGTTCGGCCGGCCCAGGTCGACGACCGTAAAGAAGGCAGATCCGGCGGCGGCCAGGGCGACCGCCACCCACGCCCCCGGCCTGGGCTTCCACAGCGCCCACCCCGCGCCCGCCAGCAGTCCGGCGTGGGCGGCCATGAACGCGCCGTAGGTCCGCGAGGCGTACAGGCCCTGGCCCACCGACGGCAGCGTCAGAAACATCAGCGCGAGGAGGCCGCTCCAGACCGCGTAGAACTGGCTGATCACGGAGAGCGTGCGGCGGAGGATGAGACGGTTCCGCTCGTCGAGCGCCGGGTCCACTTTTACTATAGTACCGTGTCGGTGATCGCCTACGCGTCCGACCTGCACGGGAACGCCGCGGCCTATGAGGCACTCTTCGCCGCGGAGGCGGACGCGATCGTCCTGGGCGGGGACCTCCTCCCGATGCCGCGCGGCACGGGGGGGCAGCTCCTGGAAATCCAGCGGCGTTTCGCGGCCGACTACCTGGTCCGGAAGCTCCGCTCGCGGCCCTGCTACTGGATTCCCGGCAACGACGACTGGGCGGCGGTCCTCCCTCTCCTCGAGGGGGCCGGGCCTTCGCCACGCCGTAGCGGCCGTGGCTACGGCCGCGCAGGCGGGACGCCAATCCACGGGCGCGCCGTGCCCTTCCTGGACGGGCTTACCATCGCCGGCTACTCGTGCGTCCCGGTCACCCCCTTCGGCATGAAGGACTTCGACCGGTTCGACAGCGACGGCTGGACTCCCGCCCTCGTGCCGAAGCGCTGCCTCGTATCCTCGACCGCGGGGCCGGAGGAAGTCACGCTGGACGCGGTCCGCTCGCGCGGCACAATCGCCGGGGATCTGGAGCGCCTGGCGGCCCTCTCAGACCCTGCGAAGACGGTCTACGTCCTGCACTCTCCGCCCTACGGCTCGACGCTCGATCTTCTCTACGACGGCACGCCGATCGGCAGCCCGGCGATCCGGGCCTTCGTCGAGCGGCACGCGCCGCCGTTGACGCTCCACGGTCACATCCACGAATCGCCCGGCGTCGTCCGGCTGGGCCGGACGGTGTGCGTCAACCCGGGCGACAGCGTATCGCGGCTCCGCGCGGTCGCCATCGACCTCGCGGACTTCTCGGTCACGCCTCTTCTTCGGTGAACAGGATCTCGGTGCCACCCACGCGGACGACGGAGCCGGGCCGCAGCGCGCACCGGTCGAGGATCCGCACCCCGTCGACGTACGTGCCGTTCGCGCTGGCGAGGTCCTCGACGTGGCATCCTTCGGAGCCCAGCGTGATCCAGCAGTGGTAGCGCGACACCGCCACGTCCGACAGCGAGACTTCGTTGTAGGGATGGCGGCCGACGCGCAGGGCGTTGCGGACGTCGTACACTTTGCCAGCGAGAGGACCCGTCCGGAGCCTCAAGATGGGAGTGGTGGCCAGCAGCGTTCCCATTTCTTCCCCCTCTCATGGAGACGACGGCCAGATTATAACTTATAATTCGTAAAATGCAATGACAAAACGGCGCCGCCCCTGGGTCCGGGCCGGGGCGGCGCCGTTTTGTCATAAAGAAGGCAGACTGGGAGGTAGAATTCAACTTCGTGTAACGACCCCCGTGGGCCCCGATATGATAGGGTCGAACGGACTGAGAGGAACGCGTATGGACGAGCAATCCCTCATCCAGCAGGTCCAGGAGGGCAAAAACCTCGAGGCCTTCGGGCACCTGATGGACCTCCACGTGCGGCGGCTGCGCGCCGTCATCGCCCTCAGCGCCCCCGTCCCGCACCTCATCGACGAGATCGCCCACGAGAGCTTCGTCTTCGCGTTCAACCGCATCCACGAGTTCGAGCGCGGCACCTCCTTCTTCGCCTGGCTCAAGTCGATCGCCTGGAACCTCCTGCGCGCCGAAGTCCAGCGGTTCAGCCGCGAACAGGTCAACCAGGCCAAGTACGCCGAGCGGCGCGTCTTCGAAGTCACCCCCCAGAAGCCCCTCGAACACTCCGCCCGCGAGCTCGACGGGCTGGAGAAGTGCCTCGAGCGCGTTCCGCAGCGGCTCCGGCAGCTCCTCCAGATGCGCTATAACCTCTCGTTCTCCACCCAGGAAATCGCCGAGCGCGCCGGCCAGTCCGCCGCCTGGGTCCGCACGACCCTCTGCCGCCTGCGCCGCCAGCTCCGCGACTGCCTGCAGGACCGGATCGCGACGGAGAACCCATGACCGACAAAGAATTGATCGACCGGTTCCTGACCGGAGAGCTCGACGAGGCCGGGATGGCCCAGCTCGAGGCCGAGCTGACCGCCCACCCCGATCTCGTCCGCGAGGTCGCCGACCAGCAGCAGATCGAGAACGCGCTCCGCATCCTCCTCGGAGACGATACCTCCGACCAGCAGGTGGCCGTCTCGGTCCTGGCGGTCCTGCGCGCGCCTTCGCTCGACTCGTTCAAGACCGACCTCATGAAGAAGGTCCAGTCCGAGGACCTTCGCCAGAAGCGCGAGGAGGAGGCGGTCCGCGTGCGCACCGGCCCCGTGCCGATCGTCCAGCTCACCGAGGAAAAGCCCGTGACGGCGACGCGGTCCGTCGCCGCCGTCCGCGCCCCACGCCGCCGCCGGCCGCTGCTGTGGGGCCTGTCGGCGGCCGCCGCCGTGGCGATCGCCGCCGTCGCGCTGCTCCGGCGCGGTCCCGAGACCGAGCCCAAGGACCCGGGCGCCTTCGTCCTGGCCGCCGGCCCCGGCGTCCGCGTCGAGCGGAACGGCTCGTCCGTCCCCGCCCGAATGGACATGATGCTCAACGCGGGCGACCGCCTGAGCGTGCCCGAGGGCGGCTCCGCCAAGGTCGGCTTCGCCGACGACACGACCCGGATCGACCTCAAGGGCCCCTCCGAGATGGTCTTCCTCCACGGCGGGAAGAGCAAGCGCGTGGACCTCGTGCGGGGCGAGGCCGAGTTCGCCGTCGCGTCGCAGACCGGCGGGCAGCCCCTCCGCGTGACGACGGCGCACTCCGAGCTGGAAGCCTCCGAAGAGGTCGCGCTCCGCCTGCAGGCCGCGGCCGACTTCACGCGCCTCGAGGTCCGCAAAGGCGCCGCCACGCTCATCCGGCGGGCCGACCGCAAGGCGCTCCGCGTCGGCGCCGACGAGTACGCGGTGGCGGGCAAAGACGTCGAGTTCGCCAACAAACCGCTGGGGCCCTCGAAGGCCGCGCCGGGCGGGCCTGCGGTGGTCGCGCTCCTCCAGCGCGTCCAGGGCAACGTCTACCTCTTCACGAAATCGCACGCCGACCGGGTGCCGGCCAAGGCCGGGCAGCCGATCCGGGACGACCAGGGGCTCCTGACCGAGGGCGCCCGCAGCACGGCGGTCGTGGACTACTCGTCGGACACCTCCCGCGTGGAGGTGGGCGGCGACACGACCGTCCTGCGCTTCGTGGCCGACAAGGACCGGACGCGCAAGCACGTCCTCCTCGAGGCGGGCACCCTCGAGGCCGACGTGGTTAAGCAGGCGCCCGGCCGTTCGATGCTTCTGACCACCGCGCAGGCGGAAGTCAACGTGATCGGCACGCGCTTCGCGCTCTCGAGCGAAGGCGACGCCACGCGCGTCCAGGTCGAAGAAGGCGCGGTCCAGTTCACCCAGCGGCAGGACCGCTGGACGATCGTGGTCCGCTCGGGGTTCTATGCCGTGGCCGGGCCCGGCCGGCCCTTCGAGGCGCTCCCCGTCCCGGGCGGCATCCGCTACCTCGACATCGACCTGGGCTCGGGCGCCGGCGACGCCGAAGGCGACTGGAAGGTGGACGGCCGGTCCGTCCGTCAGGCCCGCGCGTCGCGGGAGGCCGCCGCGTCGTCTTTCCTGGTCAAGGCCGACTCGGCGGACAACGTGCTCCTCGAAGCCGTGGCCGAAGTGGACCACGTGGCGCCGGTAGGGGCGGCGGGCTGGGGGTTCGGCCTCGTGGCGGCCTTCGGCCGGGAGAACCTCGTCCTCCGCACGATCCAGGGCACCGACGGGGGGTCGGTCTTCGAGTTCAAGGACGCCGCCGCGATTCCCTTCGAGCACGGCCGGGAGGGGAGGTACCGGCTCAAGCTTCGGATCGAGCGCCGCGGCGACGGCCAGGCCGCCATCCTCCGCGGCAAGATCTGGCAGGGCGACCGCGAGCCCGACGGCTGGATGATCGAAAACGAGCGGCCGCTCGACGGCCCCATGATCCAGGTCGGCTTCCAAACGGTCCGCTGCGCGTGCACCTTCACGTCCTTCAAAGTCAAAGTTCTCGGCAACGAGCCGCGTTAGACTAGCCGGGAGGCATGCATGGCCGACACACCGCGATTTCAGACCATTTCCGAAGCGGCCGCGAAGGGCGGGGCGCCGCCCGAGGACGTCAAGCGCGCCGAGCAGCTCGTCCAGACGTACAAAAAAATCGCCGCCGAGGTCGCCAAGATCATCGTCGGCCAGGACGAGGTGATCGAGCAGCTCCTGATCGCGGTCCTGGCGCGCGGCCATTGCCTCCTCGAAGGCGTGCCGGGGCTCGCGAAGACCCTCATGGTCCGCGCGCTCTCGCAGGTCATGAGCCTGACCTTCCGGCGCATCCAGTTCACGCCGGACCTCATGCCGGCGGACATCACGGGCACGGACATCATCCAGGAGGACCCGTCGACGGGACGCCGGAGCCTGGTCTTCCAGAAGGGGCCGGTCTTCGCGCAGATGATCCTGGCCGACGAGATCAACCGCACGCCCCCCAAGACCCAGGCGGCGCTCCTCGAGGCGATGCAGGAACACTCGGTGACCGTGGGCGGCAAGACCTACCCGCTCGAGGAGCCGTTCTTCGTCCTGGCGACGCAGAACCCGATCGAGCAGGAAGGCACCTACCCGCTGCCCGAGGCGCAGAAGGACCGCTTCCAGTTCCACGTCCGCGTGGATTACCCCCTCCGGGACGAGGAGCGGGAGATCGTCAACCGCACGACCGGCGCGCGCGAGGCGAAGCTGGAGCCCGTCATCGCCGGGCCCGAGATCATCGCCTGCCAGGACACGGTGCGCAAGGTGCTCGTGCCGGACCACGTCATGGACTTCATCCTGGACGTGGTGCGCCGCACCCGGCCGAAGGAGAAGGACGCCTTCCCGTTCGTCAAGGAGCTGGTGGAGTGGGGCGCGGGCCCGCGGGCCTGCCAGCAGTGGGTCCTGGGCGGCAAGGTCCGCGCGATCCTGAAGGGCCGCTTCCACGTGACGATCGACGACATGGATGCGCTGGCCTACCCGGTGCTCCGCCACCGGATCGTGCCGACCTTCAACGCGGAGGCCGAAGGGATCACGGTGGACGACATCATCAAGAAGGTCCTGGACGCGGTCCCCCGCGGCGACCCCAAGAAAATCCTGTGACCAGAATGCACCACAAAGACACAAAGAGCACGAAGCGTCTTTCCTCTTTGTGATCTTCGTGTCTTTGTGGTGAATAGGGGCGAGGCATGGCGAGCCTGACACAGATCCTGACGCCGAGCGACCTGGAAAAGATCGCCAACCTCCAGGTCCTCGCCCGCCTGGTCGTGGAGGGCTTCTGCACCGGCCTCCACCGCTCGCCGCACAAAGGGTTCTCCGTCGAGTTCAAGCAGCACCGCCCCTACGTCCACGGCGACGAGATCCGCCACCTCGACTGGCGCGTTTTCGGCCGGTCGGACCGCTTCTATATCCGCGAGTACGAGGAGGAGACCAACCTCCGCGCGACGCTCCTCCTGGACGCCTCGGGCTCCATGGGCTACGGGGCCCCCTCGCGGTCCAAGGTCGTCTACGCGACGCGCCTGGCCGCCTGCCTCGCCTACCTCATGCTCCAGCAGCAGGACTCCGTGGGCCTGGTCACCTTCGACACCCAGGTGCGGCGCTACATCCCGCCCCGGGCCCAGACGAGCCACCTCCGGGTGCTCATCGACGAGCTGGAAACCACGAAACCCGGCGGCGAGACGGAGCTCGCGAAGGTCTTCCACGACCTCGTGCCGCGCCTGAACCGCCGCGGCCTTCTCATCATCCTGTCGGACTGCTTCGGGGACGTGCAGAACATCCTGTCCGCTCTCGCCCATCTCCGGCACGCCCGGCACGAGATCCTCATCTTCCAGATCTGGGACCGCGACGAGCTGGAGTTCGCGTTCCGGCAGTGGACCCGGTTCGACTGCCTGGAGATCGACGGGAAGCGCCACCTCGTGGACCCCAACCACCTGCGGGCCGCCTATCTCGAGAACCTCGTGCGCTGGCGCGACGAGCTCAAGCAGGGCTGCCACCGCCACCGCATCGACCTCGTCCCGATGGTGACCGACCAACCTTATGCGGAAGCCCTCGCGCACTACCTGACCCTGCGGATGAGAAGGGCATGACCTTTCTCAACGCCGTCCTGCTGGGAGGGATGGCGGCCGTCGCCATTCCGGTCATCATCCATCTTTTTCACCGGAGCCGGTTTCGCATCGTGCCGTGGGGGGCGATGCACCTCCTGGAGTCGGTGCTCCGGAAGAACACGCGGCGGCTCAAGCTGGAGCAGCTCATCCTCCTCCTCATCCGGTGCGCGATCCCGGTCCTCCTGGCCGTCTGCATGGCGCGGCCCGTCCTCACGGGCCTCGAACCGCTCCTCGGGAACGCGAAAAGCTCCACCCTCATCCTCCTCGACAACAGCTATTCGATGGAAGCGGGAGGGCCCAGCCGCTCGAACTTCCAGCAGGCGCGCGAGGCGGCGCGGCTCGTCCTCGAGCACCAGGTGCAGGGGTCCGACGCCGCCGTCCTCCAGATGGCCGGAGGGGTCTCCGGCGTCCTCGACGAAGCCACCACCGACCTCGACCGCCTTCGCGGCGAGGTGGGCCGCGTCCGCGCCGGATTCGGCTCGGCCGCCGTCCCCGAGGCTCTCGGCGTCGCCCGCACCGTCCTCGCCCGCATGAAGAACCCCCACCGCGAAGTCGTCGTGGTGAGCGACTTCCAGAAAGTGAGCTGGTCCGACGACGAGCTGGCCGCCCGGCGGCGCCTCACCGACGAGCTCCGGCAGTCCAAGGTCGTGCCCGACCTCACCCTCTTCCACGCGGGACAGGAGATCGAGGACAACGTCTCGGTCGGGCGCCTGAAGCCTTCGCGCGAAATCCTCGGCGTCGGCCAGAAGCTCCAGATCCGCGCGCCGCTCAAGAACCACGGCGGGGCCTCTTACCCCGACCTCAGGGTCGTCTTCAAGGTCGACGGCAAGGAGCGCGACGTCGCGCGCACCTCGCTGGGACCGCGCGAGGAGGGGCAGGTCCTCTTCACCCACGTCTTCGACGCGGCCGGCTCGCACGTGATCGAAGTCGTCGCCGACGCCGACCCCCTCCAGGCCGACAACGCGATCATGATGAGCCTGCCGGTCTGGGACCGGGTGCCGGTGCTTCTCGTGACCGGCGACCCGAACCCGGAGCCCCTCCGGGGGGAGACCGACTTCGCGGAGATCGCCCTGAGGCCCTACGGCGCGGCGAAGGCGGAGCTGGCGGACCTGATCACGACGCGCGTGGTCGAGGCCCGGGACCTGGACGCCAAGCTCCTGGCCGAGGTGCGGGTCGTCCTTCTGGCCAACGTCCCGCAGCTCAACGAGGGGCAGCTCAAGGCTCTGGAGGGGTTCGTCCGCGAGGGCGGCGGCCTCCTTATCTTCCCCGGCAACCGGATCAACAGCGCCTGGTACAATACGACGCTCGCCGCCGCCGGGAAGGGCCTCCTCCCGCTCCCGGTCATCTCGCTCGCGGGGAGCCTCAACCAGTCGGGCACCCACGCGGCCGTGCTCACGCAGCACTTCGAGCACCCGGCGCTTGAGCTTTTCAACGACCCCCGGAACGGCAACCTGTCCGACGCCCAGATCTGGCTCTGGTACCGGATGCGCGGCGACGCCGACTCGGCCCTCACGGTCGTCGCGAGGCTCGACACCGGCGACCCCTTCCTGGTCGAAAAGAAAGTCGGGGAAGGACGCGTGATCCAGAGCAGCGTCCCCTGCG
>Ga0187892_10011423_pt1 | contig 10901 bp, 8 predicted proteins | sample MA1701073metaG_FD_139345 | JGI IMG/M metagenome (GOLD analysis project Ga0187892, IMG submission 139345) | Bio-ooze microbial communities from a basaltic lava cave in the Kipuka Kanohina Cave System on the Island of Hawaii, USA - MA170107-3 metaG ... | reverse complement strand
GGACGCGATCGCGAGCCTCGAGAGGGCGGCCCCCGAGCCCGGCGCGTGCGAGAGCTTCGACGTGATGCACCTCGCCGGCTTTCTCCTCGAGCGCGCCGCCCGCGCCCACCTCGAGCACGGTAGGCCCGCCGACGCGGAACGGGTGCTCCGGCGCTTCGAGGAGGAGCCGGGGTTCGTCCTCTACGGGAGGCTCCTCCCGAGCGAGATCCGCGCGGCGTACCTCCGGGGACGCTGCGCCGAGGACCGCGGAGACGCGGCGGCCGCGAAGGCCGGCTACGCGGCTTTCCTCTCCCACTGGTCGACGCCGCACCCCTTGGCGGCGGACGTCGAGGACGCGCTCGCGCGGTACGCGGCGCTCGCGGGAGAGCCCTGGGGCCCGAGGTGAGGCCCCGCTGGCGAACCCCCGGACTCTCGGATAGCCTGTTCGCCGCTGTGAGCGCGCACCGATCGGGCAAGAGGGGATCGACAAGGAGATCAGGGATGAGGACGACATTCGCTCTCTTCGCGGCGGCCTGGTGGATCGCCTCCTCGGCCTTCGCCGGAGTCTCGACGACGACGAAGTTCGTGGGCGGGCCCGGGACCTTCTCGTCGTGCGGGGTCGCGGATCCGCCGACGCTGTGCGACGGGGTGACCCTCGCGAGCGGGACGTTCGAGTTCACCCTCGACGACACGGTGACGCCGAACACGCTCACCGTGAAGGTGACGAACACCTCCCCGGTCGTCCCCGGCGTCCCGAACCCGATCCTGTCGGCGTTCTGGTTCAACAGTCCCGCGCTCGCGACGGCGCAGCTCACGCTCGTCTCGGTGACGGTTCTCGGGGAGGGAGGCGGGGGGGCGGCCTCCTTCGGCCACGAGTTCGACCCCGACCTCAACGACGGCTCGAACTCGATCACGTCGCCCGGGTTCTGCGCCTTCAACTCGAAGACGGAGTGGTCGCCGGAGGTCGCCGGCGGCATCGCGAACGGCCTCGCGGACACCTTCGCGATCCCGCCCTCCTTCTTCGTCGTCGGGCCGGTCGTGTTCGTCTACGAGGTCGGCGGCCCCGCCGCCGGCGGGATCCAGGCGACGTCGTACGCGAGGGCATTCTCCCAGATCCCCCCCGGCGCCTTCCGGGTCAACGTCACCGCGAAGTTCAAGCACGGAGGAGTGGCCGAGGCGAGCGGAACGCTCTCGAACAAGCCGACCTGCGAGGCGAACAACTGGTTCGTCGGCGAGCCCCGCATCGGGTGCACGGTGAAGTTCGTCATGAGCGGGGCGCCGGGCTGCTTCGGCTGCCTCGCGATGTCTCCCGACCCGGGCCCGATCGTCATCCCGAATCCCCCGTTCGGAAACCTCACGATTCCCCTCGGCGTCCCCACGATCGCGCTCCTCGTCGCCACGGTCCCGCCGGCCACCGTCAAGACGAAGGACGTCCCGATCCCCGCGAGCCCGAACTTGGTCGGCGGGGTCCTCTACTTCGCCGCCGTGCTCCTCGACGGCAACACGGGCCAGCTCTCCGTCGGGAGCGGCTTCTCGATGACGATCCTCCCCGCCGGCCCTTGCCCGTAGACTTTCGAACTTTCCAAACATACCCGGCCTAGTTGGTCGAAACTCCCTCCGCCGAGGCCGCGCTCCGCCCGGCCCAGCTCATCGCCGCCGCGCTGATCGCGGGGTGCGTCTCCTTCGCCGCCGTCGTCGGGGTCGTCGTCCCGATGATGTCCGGCTCCGAGGGAGAGCCGCCGTCGCCTCCTCCGGCGTTCGGCTGGATCGCCTGGGCCGGCGCCCTCGCGGGATTCACGGCTTCCTTCGCCGTTTGCCGTGTCCTGCGACGGGTGCCGGCCGAGGCGGACGCGGGGACGCGCGCCCAGGCCGGCCTCCGCGCGACGATCGCCGCGCTCGCCCTCAACGAGGGGGGAGCCCTTCTCGCGATCGCCCTCGCCCTCGCGGCCCGCCAGCTCGTCCCGTTCTTCTACGCCGCCGCCGTCGGCTTCGCGGGGATGATCCTCCACTTCCCGACCCGCGCGCGGTTCACGGGCGGGGAGCCGGTTTGACGGCCGGCGACCGGCGCTTCCGCCGCTTCAGGACGTAGGGGAGAAAGAAGAGATAGAGGCCGGTGACCCAGAGGCCGGCGAGGACGATCCCCATCGGGAGGAAGACGAAGGTCTTCACGCGCGGGTGGAAGAAGCTCCCGTCGTGAATCTCCTCGATGAGATCGGAACGGCGGTAGGCGAGCTGCACGACGCTCCCGTCGTGGATGTCGATCTGCGCCTCCCACCGGCTGCGCTTCGGGCGCACCTTCAGGATCCCGTCGCCGGGGCGGACGTCGAGCCGATCGACGTCGTCCCAGGTCGCGATCTCGCACTCGGGGATCGCCCGGACCGCTTCGAGGATCTGAGCGAACGAGATCGAGGGAAGGGATGCGATTCCCTGGCGCGTCGGAGGCTGGATCCAGGCGACGTCCTTCTTCAGCTGGAGGAAGATCCCCGAGGAGAAGACGACGAGCAGCGGGAGCGCGACGAGGACGGATCCCCACCGGTGCAGTTTCCGGAGCAGGAGCGGAGCCGACATTTCGAGCGGGTCGTCCTCGCGAGAGAGGGCTTGGAATGCTGGCACGCCCCCGGAGACCTCACAAGCGCGATCCGCTCCCCCGACTACTTGGGGGAATCGAGCGGGCGGAGGGGGAACTCGGGCGAAGGGCGCCGCTCGCGCTCCATGATCTCGCGGATGCGGCGCACGATCCCGGGTCGCTCCCGGGCGAGGTCCCGCGACTCCGAAGGATCCGAAGCGAGGTCGTAGAGCTCGAGGTCGAGGTTCCCGTCGTTCATCCCGCGGCGGATCCCCTTCCAGTCGCCGAGGCGCACGGCCTGCTGGCCGCCGTAGCCCGGGAACTCCCAGTAGAGGAACGCGTGGGCGCGCTGCGCGCCCGAGGCGAAGAGGGTCGGCGCGTAGCTGATCCCGTCGATCGCCGCGGGCGGCTCGATCCCCGCGACCTCGAGGAGCGTCGGCATCGCGTCCCAGAACGCGCTCGGGTGATCCGTCGTCCGGCCGGCGGCGATGCGCCCGGGCCATCGCGCGACGAGCGGAACGCGGATCCCGCCCTCGTGGAGGCTTCCCTTGAGACCGCGGAGCGGCCCCGCGCTCTCGAAGAACTCGGAATCGGATCCGCCGACGCCGCCGTGGGTCGGGCCGTTGTCGCTCGAGAGGAGGACGAGGGTGTCCCGCTCGAGGCCCAGGTCGCGGAGGAGATCGAGCAGGCGGCCGACGTCGCGATCGAGCCGGGAGACCATCGCCGCGTAGGCGGCCCTCGGGGTCGGATGAGGCCGATAGCCCTTCCCTCCCTCGTACGGCGGGTCCTCCCACCTCCCGCGGTACGGCGCGAGGGAGTCCTCGGGGACCTGGATGGCGAGGTGCGGCACCGCGTAGGCGAGATAGAGGAAGAAGGGGCGCTCCCGGTTGCGGCGCACGAACTCGAGCGCCTCCTCCGTGAAGAGGTCGTGGGAATAGGGCGCGCCCGTCTCGACCCTCTCGGCGTTCCGCCAGAGATAGGAGGGGTAGTGGTCGTGCGCGAGGCGCTGGCAGAGGTAACCGAAGAAGTGATCGAACCCCTGCCGGTTCGGCTCCCCTTCGCTCCCGGGCCCTCCCAGCCCCCACTTGCCGATCGCCGCGGTCGCGTATCCAGCCTCCTTCAGGACCTCCGCGACCGTGAGCGTCGCATCCGGGATCGGCTCCTGTCCCTCGGGCCGGATCTCGCGGTTGTCCCGTACGAACGCGTGCCCGGTGTGGAGCCCCGTGAGCAAGACGCAGCGCGAAGGCGCGCAGACCGCGCTCCCGGCATAGTGCTGCGTGAACCGGACCCCCTCCGCGGCCATGCGGTCGATCCTCGGCGTCTCGATCCGCCGCTGCCCGTAGCAGCCGAGCTCTCCCCAGCCGAGGTCGTCGGCGAGGACGAGGACGAGGTTCGGCTTCCGGTCGTCCGTCGCGCCGAACGCCGGAACTGCGAGCGCGAGGATTGCCAGGGTCGCGAGGGCCACCTTCCCGAAACGCCACATTCCCCATACACTACACGGAGCCCGGGCCCTCGGGAGGGCTACGCGAGAGTCAATGGAGGTGGTCATGCGCTCGACATCGTCGTTCGTGTTCTTGGGAATCCTGCTCGTTTCGGCGCCCGCGCCCGCCCAGACCGTCCAGCCCCCGTTCGACATGAGCTACACCATCGTCGACCTCGGGTCGGTTCCGGGCCTCCCGCCGCTCTACGGCGGTCTCACCTTCAAGTTCGACGACCCGAACGTGATCTTGATCGGCGGGAACGCGAACGGGGCGCTCGGATCCCTCTACTCCATCGGCGTCACCCGCGACGCGATGAACCACATCACCGGCTTCACGGGAATGGCGACCTTCTTCGCGGACGCCGCGTACAACGACGGCGGGGTCGTCTACGGCCCCTCGAACGTGCTGTTCCTCGCGCGCTGGCCCGTGAACGAGCTCGGCCAGACGAAGGTCGGGAGCTCGATCACCGACAAGATCATCGACCTCGATCCGTTCGGCGTCACCGGCTCCTCCCTCTCCGCGCTCGCCTTCGTCCCGGCCGGCTTCCCCGGCGCGGGCCTGCTCAAGATGGTGAGCTGGTCCGCGGGGAACTGGTACACGGCGGGATTCGCGCCCGATGGGATGGGAACCTTCGACATCACGAGCGTCACCTTCGAGACCCAGATCGTCGGGGGTCCCGAGGGGATCCTCTACGTGCCCGCCGGATCGCCGCAGTTCGTCGACTACACGAGCGTCCTCATCTGCGAGTACTCTGCCGGGAACGTCGCCGCGTACCAGATCGACTCGACGGGGGATCCGATCCCCGCGACGCGGACGGTCTTCATCTCGGGTCTCACCGGGGCCGAAGGGGCCACCCTCGATCCCCTCTCCGGCGACTTCCTCTTCTCCACCTTCGGTGGAGGAAACAAGGTCTTCGAGATCCGCGGCTTCGGCATGCCCACCTGCCCCCCCGGCGCCACGGTCGCTCGCTACGGCACCGGTCTCGCCGGGAGCGGCGCCCTGATCCCCGAGATCGACGTCGTCGGCTGCCCCTCTCCCGGTATCACGATCACGATCGACATCACGAACGGCCTCGGCGGCGCCTGCGGCTGTCTCCTTCTCGGGACGAGCCAGGCCGCCATCCCGGCCTTCGGCGGCACCCTCCTCGTCTCGCCCCCCGACGTCGTGATCTCCCACGACCTCGGCGGAACGATGGGAACGCCGGGCGACGGAACCTTCGCCCTGCCGATCGCCGTCCCGAACGTCCCGGCGCTCATCGGAGGATCCGCCTTCGGCCAGGCGGGCTACCTCGACCCGGGCGCGGCGCTGGGCGTCTCGTTCACCGAGGGGATCCAGGTCACGATCGGGTAGCCGGCTCGCGTGGGAAAAGGAAAAAGGGGTCAGGCTACTTTTTCGGAAAAAGGTAGCCTGACCCCTTTTTTCGCTCCGTGCCTCCTCCTCGCCCTCGCTTGCTCCGCTCCGCCGCAGGAGGCCCGATTCATCCCCGCTCACGCCGCGACGATCCCCGTCCCGCGGGAGGGGCGCTGGATCGAGCGCCACGAGCAGATCAACGCGCAGGTCCGCGAGCACCCTCCCGACCTCGTCTTCATCGGGGACTCGATCACGCAGGGGTGGGAGAGCGCCGGCAAGGAGGAGTGGGACCGGCGCTACGCCCCCCGCAACGCCGCGAACCTCGGCATCAGCGGCGACCGCACCCAGCACGTCCTCTGGCGTCTCGACCACGGCAACCTCGAGGGGATCACGCCGAAGGTCGCCGTCGTGATGATCGGTACGAACAACTCGGGCGACGACCGCCCCGAGCGGATCGCGGACGGGATCGAGGCGATCGTCAAGAACCTCCGCGCCTTCCTCCCGCGCGCGAGGATCCTCCTCCTCGCGATCTTCCCCCGCGGCGAGGACGCGAGCGACGCGCGGCGGCGCACGAACGAGGAGACGAACCGCCGGATCGCGGGCCTCGCCGACGGCAAGTGGATCCACTTCCTCGACATCGGGAGCCGGTTCACCCGGCCCGACGGGACGATCTCCCGCGACGTGATGCCGGATCTCCTCCACCTCAGCCCCGCGGGGTACGCGATCTGGGGCGAGGCGATGGAGCCGACCCTCGCGCGCCTCCTTCGAGAATGAGCGCGCCGCCCGAACCCGGTACGATGCGCCGCCGTGATCGGACTCCTCCTCGCGGCCCTCGCCCAGGCGCCGGCGGCGCTCCGGTTCTCCTACGAGGTGAAGGAGAAGATCGACGGCGGCCGCGCCACGATCCTCCTCGGCCTCCAGAACGAAGGGGACGAGCCGGTCCGGGCGCTCGTCGTCCTCGGCGGGGCGGATCGAGCGACGCCTCCGCTGCGCATGGAAATCGCGCCGCGCCGGACGCAGCAGAGCCCCGTCGAGGTCGCGGTCCCCCCGGGGACATCGCACCTCGATCTTCCCGTGGAGGTCTGGGCGGGCGAGAACACCTCGGAGGGCGCGCCCTCGCTGCGCGCGAAGGTCCGCCTCGCCGTCGGTCCCCGCTGGCTCGTGGTCGGCCCGTTCCCGAACGAGGGAGGCGCGGGGTTCGACGCGGTCTACCCGCCGGAGGGCGGCTACCGCCCGACGGCGGAGTACGAGGGGGCGGGCGGAGCGCGGATCTCCTGGCGGGACCTCGAGCCCCGCGCGATCGCGGCGGACGGCTTCGTCGACCTCGCGCAGGTGTTCGACCGCAAGGAAGACGTCGTCGCCTACGCCCGCCTCGCGCTGCGGGCGACCCGCGAGAGGACCGTCCGGTTCCGCCTCGGGAGCGACGACACGCTCACCTTCTTCCTGAACGGGGAGAAGCTCCTCGCGCGGAACGTCTACCGCCCCGCGACGCGCGGCGAGGACGAGATCTGCACGAATCTGCGCCCCGGCGAGAACGAGGTCCTCCTCAAGATCGGGCAGGCGGGAGGGGGCTGGGGGTTCTACTTCGAGATGGACGACGGCGAGGGGCACCCCGATCCGGAGGTGACGATCGAGCGGCGGGCGGGGCGCGCCCCACTGCGCGATCCCCGCCCTCGCTTCACCGAAGTGAGCCGGACGGGTGCCGTCGTGCGATGGGAGAGCGAGAACGCGCGCCGCGGCCGCGCTTCGGTCTTCCGGGCGCTGCCCGGCCGCGGGGACCCCGCGCGGGGCCTCGGCGATCCCGCCGCGATCGTCGCCGCCGAGCCGGGGACGGAGCCGAGGACGGCCGCGGAGGAGGGGATCCCGGACGTCGAGCACACCGTCCGGATCGAGGGCCTCGAGCCCGGGACCCGCTACCTCGTCGAGGCCTTTCCGGGCGCCCCGAACACGCCCACGTCGCGCCGCGCCTTCTACACCCTCCCGCCGGAGGGGAAGACCGCCGTCCTCCATCTCCGCCTCGCGGCCCTCCTCTTCACGAACGTGACCGAGAAGGGGTCCGAGACCGCCCCCGGCGCGCAGCGGCCCGCGCCGCGGGAGGAGGTCCAACGCATCCGGGAGGAGATGGGGCGCGCAGTCCTCTTCTACTTCCTGAACAGCGGCGCCCGCCTCGCCCTCGACCTGGAGTTCCTCGAGGACGACCTCCCGCACGTCGTCGAGCCGGGCAGCGCCTACGGGTTCGCCTACTCGGGAGAGGAGTACGCCGTCCTCGACCGCCTCCTCGAGACTCGCGGGGAGAAGGGCGCCGATTACGACGGCGTCCTGTTCGTCTCGCTCGACCGCCGCCGCGAGGAAGGCCAGTGGCGCTACCCCGTCTCCGGGGGAGGGACGCTCGGCCCCCTCCCTCCCTACGGCGTCGGGAAGAGCGGCTGGAAGGGCGGCTCGGACAACGCGTGGCTCTTCTGCCACGAGTTCCACCACCAGCTCGACGCCCTCTACGAGACTTCGGGCTCCCCGGACTTCCTCTTCAACCACTTCCAGCCCTGGGACGGGACGGCCCACCGCCACGGCGAGCACTGGGACGGCAACGCGTGGACGCTCCGCGAATGGGCGGGCCACGTCTCCGTCGAGCGACCGCGGAGCTGGGCTCCGGGCGCTCGCGGATACCGCTACTTCTTCAATCGCTTCGGGACGGTCCGCTTCTACGACGACGCCGACGGCGACGGGCTGCCCGACGCCGCCCCCGACCTCCCGCTCGACGAGGAGCGGTTCCGAAGCGATCCCGCGAAGAGGGACACGGACGGCGACGGGCTCTCCGACCTCGCCGAGGCGATGGCGGGGCAGGGGCTCGTCTACGGCCTCGGCGAGGTCCTCGCCGGGCCCCCGCCCCCCCACCGCGCCGATCCGAGGAATCCCGACAGCGATGGCGACGGCGTCCGCGACGGCGACGATCCGCACCCCCTCGCTCCCTGGCCCGAGGACGTGCCGAAGTCCGCGGTCGCGCTCGACGGCCGGATCACCGAGGCGGAGTACGCCTGGCGCGCCGAGATGCGCGATCCCGCGTTCGCCGGCGACCTCCACCTCGCGTGGGACGAGGAGTTCCTCCACCTCGCGCTGTCCGCCGAGCGGCCGCCGAGATCTTCCAAGATCCTCCTCGACCTCGACGACGACGGCTGGTTCGTCGGGCGCGACAACCTTCACCTCGAGATCCGGCCCGGGGGGGACGCGCGCGGCCAGGGGGCGTTCCACGCCAACGAGGACGGCACGGTCGAGGTCGCCGTCCACAACGCGGGCGTCGAGGGGAAGTGGCCCTTCCATGACCGCGACGCGCTCCGCGCCGGCGCGATCCGCTCCGCGACCTCGAAGGAGGGTCGCTGGTCGTGCGAGATCGCGATCCCGCGGGACGAGTCGCTCGGACTGCGGCTGAACGCGGGAGACACGATCGGGATCCTCTGGGGCGTCGACCCCGGCGCCCCCGACGCGCGCCGCCGCCACGGCGAGCTCCTCACCCTCTACCGCCCCCACGGGTTCTTCTCGTTCCGGCTCGCCGAGCGCCCGTGATCGACGCCCCCGATGGCCGCCGTCCTCCAAGCGAAGGGGGTCGTCCGGGTCTACCACCAGGGAGGGCGCGAGCTGCGCGCGGTCGACGGCGTCGATCTCGCCGTCGAGGCCGGCGAGTTCCTCGCGATCGTCGGGCCGTCGGGCTCCGGCAAGTCGACGATCCTCCACCTCCTCGGCGCCCTCGACCGCCCGAGCGCGGGGGAGATCCTCTTCGAGGGGAAGTCGATCTCGGCGATGTCGGACGACGAGCGCTCGGCCCTGCGGCGCCGCCGCATCGGCTTCGTGTTCCAGTTCTTCCAGCTCTTTCCGACCCTCTCCGCGCTCGAGAACGTCGAGGTGCCGCTCCTCCTCGACGGTCGCTCCCCCGCGCGGGCGCGCGAGAGGAGCGGAGCGCTGCTGCGCACCCTGGGACTCGCGGATCGCTCCGACCACCGGCCCGACTCCCTCTCCGGCGGGGAGCGCCAGCGGGTCGCGATCGCCCGCGCGCTCGCTCCGGACCCCCTCGTCCTCCTCGCCGACGAGCCCACGGGGAACCTCGACCGCGAGACCGGAGGGCGCATCCTCGACCTCCTCGAGCGCCTCCACCGGGAAGAGGGGAAAACGGTGGTCCTCGTGACGCACGACGAGGGCGCCTCCTCCCGCGCAGGGCGGATCGTGCGGCTCCTCGACGGCCGGATCGTCGGCGAGGACCGGCGGTGAGAGGGGCCTTCGCCCTCTTCTCGCTCCGCCCCCTTCTCCGGAAGAAGGTCCGCGTCGCCCTCTCCGCCGTCTCGATCGCGCTCGGCGTCGCGACGTTCGTCGCCGTCGGCGCGACGAACCGCGCGCTCGTCACGAGCCTCCGCGAGACCACGCGAGCCCTCTCGGGGCGCGCCGACCTCGTCGTGCGCGGCCCGGCCGGGCCGATCTCGCGCGACCTCGTCGAGACGATCCGGGGAACCCCGGGCGTCGAAGCCGCGGTTCCGATCTCCTCCTTCCACGTCCGGTTGACCGATCCGCCCCGCGAGTCACGGGTGCTGTTCGTCGGGGTGGACCTCCAGGACGACGCCTCCGTGCGGACCTACCGCGGGGCGGCGGAGGTCCGAGGCCTCCACCCGCTCCTCCTCCTCGGCGGCGAGGGGGCGTTGATCTCACGGCCGCTCGCCGAGGACGAGGGGTTGAGCACGGGAGACTCCTTCGAAGCGGCCGCCGAGACGGGGCGCCGCCGCCTGCGCGTCGCCGGGATCCTCGAGCCGCAGGGGATCGCGGCGGCCTTCGGCGCGCGCGTCGTCGTCGTCCCGATCGCCCTCGCTGACGCGCTCCGCGGCGCGGAGGGCGCCTGCGACCGGATCGACGTCGTGATCGGCGAAGGCATTGACCGAGAGAGCGCGAGGTCACGCATCTCCCGAGCCCTCGACCCCGCGCTCTTCGTCGAGCCGCCCGGGGAGGAGTTCGCGGAGGTCGAGTCGATGCTCGCCTCCGTTCGCGTCGCGATCTCCGTGACGAGCGTCATCGCCCTCGGCTTCGCCGTCTTCGTCGTCTACAACTCCGCGGCGCTCGCCGCGGCGGAGCGGGCGCGCGAGTTCGGGATGCTGCGCGCGCTCGGGGCGACGCGCCGGCGCGTCGTGGCGCTCTTCGTCGGGGAGTCGGCCGTCGTCGGGGCGCTGGGCGCTCTTCCGGGGATGGTGCTCGGCGCCGCGCTCGCAGGGGCGGCGACGCGGACCTTCGTGCGCGACATCGTCTCGACGGTCTTCACGGTCCCCGAGGTCGCGGCCCGGATCGGGGTCGGGGAGATCGTCGGTGGAATCGCCGCGGGCGTCCTCTCCGCGGCGCTCGCCGCGCTCCACCCCGCTCTCGCGATCGGGAGAATCGCCCCGGTCGAGGCGCTCCGGGAGGAGATCCGCATCGATCCGGCGAGGGTCCCGCACCGCGTGCGCGTCGCGCTCGCCGTCCTCTTCCTCCTCGCCGCCGCCGCCGCCCAGTGGATCGGC
>Ga0187892_10011421_pt1 | contig 10906 bp, 12 predicted proteins | sample MA1701073metaG_FD_139345 | JGI IMG/M metagenome (GOLD analysis project Ga0187892, IMG submission 139345) | Bio-ooze microbial communities from a basaltic lava cave in the Kipuka Kanohina Cave System on the Island of Hawaii, USA - MA170107-3 metaG ... | reverse complement strand
GTTCTCTCGAAAGCCAAGCTAGAGTTGTTTACCAGGATAAGCCGCGAATCGAGTAAAAAACCAAGCGTGCCGATTCAGTTTTCCACAATTATTTGAGGCTCATTCCTTGATTGGAAAAGACTGGACAATGTGTGCACAAGAACTTTCCCCTCGCATAGGCCCTATCACAAGTATCCGAAATCCCGGAAGACATTTTCATAGAGCCCGATGATTCGCCTCGTTTCGCGCAGAGTAATGGAGTGGCGGGATCCCTCATGAGCGATCTGGTTCCGGATCCGGTGCGCCTCCCATGCGCTCTCAATGCTCGGAATGTCGCTCCGATCGACGCCTTTCAGCATCTCGCCGAGCGTATCGCCGTGATATCCGCTCGCCCGCATGAGTCCTGCAAGGATGCTGTCTGCTTCCATGATTGCAATCTTCCACTCCGCTTCATTCCCGCTCTCAAGATGCGAGACGACGACATTCCATCTCGGAGGATGAGCCGCCGCTTTCCTTCTTCCGGATCCTTGGAGCGATCGTTTCAGCCGCCATGTGGCATCAACAAGCTTCGGATAGAAGATAATGATGATGACGAGCGATACCATCGAGACGAAAGCGAGGAATTTCTTGAAAGACAGGAAAACATCGCTCTCTATGAAGGCGCGGAAGAAATAGTCCGGATTGTTCCATGCTTCGCGAAATGCCTGCAAGATGCCTTCCGTCTCAAACGGCGGCTCTGCGGAAGGAAACGGCGATGTGTATGACACCGTGGAAACGAAGAGTTTCTCGCGGAAATTTCTCAAATACGCTACCCACCGCATGCAGACATTGTATCACGGAACATCGCGACCCGCGCGGAAGAGAAGATCTTCGCGGAAGCGCGGAGCGATGAGCTGGAATCCGAGAGGGAGCTTCTTGCCGCTTTCCTCGACAAAGCCGGACGGAACGGATATCCCGCATACATCGCCCACATTCACCGGCACGGTGAAAATATCCGCAAGGTACATCGAGAGCGGGTCGCTCATCTTCTCGCCTATCTTGAACGCGGGCGTCGGCGTCGTCGGAATTGCGATAAGGTCAACTCCGTCCTGAAACACGCGCCCGAAATCATCTTGTATCATCTTCCGAACCGCTATCGCTTTCCCGTAGTAGGCATCGTAATACCCCGCCGAGAGCACGAATGTCCCGAGCATGATGCGCCGTCTTGCTTCCGCGCCGAATCCCTGCCCTCTCGTCTTCTTGTATGCGCCAATGACATCTTTTCCATCAAGCGAAAGCCCGTATCGGATCCCGTCGAAGCGAGCGAGGTTGGAAGAGACTTCGGCGGGCTGGAGAATGTAGTAGACGGCGAGAGAGTACTTGATGTACGGGAGCGACACTGTCTTCATTTCATATCCTCTCGATTCAAGCTTTTTGATCGTCTCGCGGAAATTCGCAAGCACATGAGGGTCAAGCCCCTCCATGGAGAGATATTCCTCCGGTATCCCGATGACTTGCGGCTCACGGCTCACGGCTGACGGCTGGTAATCTTCCACCGAGGTGCTGTCATGAGGGTCATGCCCGGCAATAGCATTGAAAAGAATTTCCGCGTCTTCGACTGTCTTCGTTATCGGCCCAATCTGGTCAAACGATGATGCCATCGCCATAAGCCCATAGCGCGAGACTGCGCCGTATGTGGGCTTCAACCCCACCGCACCGCAGAATGCCGCCGGCTGGCGTATGGAGCCGCCCGTATCGGATCCGATTGCGGCAAGCGCCATGCCGCCCCCAACCGCCGCCGCGGATCCTCCAGAGGAGCCGCCGGGCACGCGCGATGTATCATGCGGATTTCTTGTGATTCCGTATCCGCTTGTCTCTGCGGAACTCCCCATGGCGAATTCGTCCATATTCGTACGGCCCAAGAAGACCGCGCCTTGATCGCGGAGCTTCGCCACCACCGTGGCATCGTATACGCCTCTGTGCCCCGCAAGAATTTTCGATGCCGAGGTGGAAATTTTGCCCTTCACGAGAAGATTGTCTTTCAGCGCAACCGGGATGCCGAGCAAATTTCCCTTCTCCCCTGCTTTCAATCTCTCATCTGCGCGCTTCGCTTGGTCAAGCACATCGTCGTACACTTCGAGATATGCGAAAATCTCCGGATTTTTCTCTTCGATATTTTCAAGGTACGCCTGCGCAAGATCAGCCGCCGAGAATTCGCGGGCATCCAAATGTTCGCGAGCTCCTAAGATTGTCAAATCTTTCGTATCAATTTTCATCACAGAATTTTCTTCACCTTAATATAGTTCCCTTCCCGCGCCGGCGCATTCGCGAGAATGTCTTCCGTATACTGTCCCGGTTCGCATGTCGGGACATCCTCGCGAAACACATTCTTCAAATGCCCGACTTGCACGCCGATTCCGCCCCCGAGAGACGGCAAGCCGTCCTCGCGAGCGGCTTTCGACACCTCCCCGACATACGCAAGTATTTCGTCCATATCCTTCGCGAGCTTCGCGATCTCCCCCTCCGGCACCTCAATCCGCGCCAGATGAGCCAATCTTCCCACATCGTCTGCGGTGATCATAAGCGTATAATACTTTGAATCATGATATAGTAGCGCATCGCCCGTTATTTTCCAAGCATCTTGAGAAACTCCTTCTCCCCGATTATCTTCACCCCCAACTTTTGCGCCTCATCGTATTTTGAGCCTGGGCTTTCCCCCGAGACGACGCAGGTTGTATTTTTCGAGACGGACGAATTCACTTCGCCGCCGAGAGCTTTCACCCGCCTTTTCGCTTCATCGCGCGGGAATGCAAGCGAACCGGTGAAAACGAAGGTTGCTCCAGCCAGAGGCTGATCAGCCTTCGGCTGAGATAGCTGGTCTTTAATTTTTATATATTTTAAAAGTCTTTTGATGAGTGCTCTATTCTCCGACTCTCTGAACCATTCGTACACGCTCTTCCCTACCACCTCGCCCACGCCGTAAATGTTTGCGAGTTCTTCTTGCTTCGCTTTTTCAATCTTCGCGAGCGTGCCGAAATGCTCTGCGATATCTTCCGCCGTTTCAACGCCCACATTCGGGATCGAAAGTGAGACAAGGAATCGCGGGAGTGAAATTTCACGCTTCTCCCGAATCCCCACGATGAGATTCTCGGCGCTTCTCTCCGCGAACCTCGGCAGTCCGAGAAGATTGCCCTTCTTCAGCGTGAAGATATCGTCAAAGGTCGAGATAAGATTGTGCCCCATGAGAAGATCAATGTTTTTCGGCCCCAGATGCTCGATGTCGAATGCATGTTTCCCGGCGAAATGGTAGAACTTGCGCTTCACCTGCGCGAGAGAATTCTTGGAGACGCACCGCCATACGGCTTCGCCCGGCGCGCGTTTGATCTTGCCATCCCCGCCGCAGAGCGCCACCTTCTTCGGCCACCGGAACGGCTTCTCTTTCCCCGTGCGTAGGTCCACCACAACGGAGACGATGTCTGGAATCACATCCCCCGCTTTCTCGAGAATCACCGTGTCGCCTATGCGGATATCAAGCCGTTTGATCTCGTCTTCATTGTGAAGCGTGGCGCGGGAAACGGTAGAGCCGGCAATTGAGACTGGCCGGAGGTGCGCGACGGGGGTGAGCGCTCCCATGCGCCCGATCTGGAGCGCGATATCCGTGACGACCGTCATTACCTGGTCCGGCGCGAACTTCATCGCGATCGCCCATCGCGGCGCCTTCCCCGTATAGCCGAGGCGTTCTTGATACTCGCGTTCATTCACCTTCACCACCACGCCGTCCACCCAGTATTTCTGGCTTTTTCTCTTCCCCTCCCACGAGCGCCAGAAGAGGATCGCCTCTTCTATATCTCTGCATTCTTTGAAATTCCTATTCACCTTGAAACCGAGCTTCTGCAGTCTCTCCAATTCTTCCCTTTGCGTCTTCTGCAATGCCTTCGCATCGCGCATAATATCGTACATGAATGAATCAAGCCGCCTCGATGCCGCAATCTTCGGATCAAGCTGGCGGATGCTCCCCGCCGCGGCATTGCGAGGATTGGCGAATTGCGGTTCGCCTTGCTTCTCGCGCTCCCTGTTGATCCTCTTCAATTCGGCCTCCGGGAGCCATACCTCTCCTTCTACTATGCTATCAATAGGTTCGTAAATCTTGAGAGGCACGGATTCTATCGTCTTCACATTCTCCGTCACATCTTCTCCTGTCGTTCCATCGCCGCGCGTCGCCGCGGTTCTAAGCAGTCCTTTCTCATATGTAAGCACGATTTTCAATCCGTCAATCTTCAGCTCGCAGATATATGTCGGCGAAATATCCCTAGCGTACGCTTCGCGCAAGAGCTTCTTCACGCGCATATCGAACTCTCGCGCCTCCTTTTCATTGAATGCATCATTCAATGACCATTGCGGAATTTCATGGCGGACTTTCTTGAATTGCGGCAGAGGAACTCCGCCCACCCTCTGCGTCGGGGAGTCGGGAGTGCGAAGCTCCGGATATTTCTCCTCAAGCAAGAGGAGCTCATGCTTGAGCGCATCCCATGCCGTATCCGTTATCTCCGGCGCATCAAGGACATGGTACACATACCGATGCTTCTCGATTGCGGCGCATAGCTTCCTTGCTCGGACAACTGCCTCTTTCGGGATTCCCATGAGCCCATTATATCACTGAAACGAGAACCTCTCTCAAGGCGGGAGATCAAGAGGGAAGTTGGCAGGTGCCGAGTCTTTGGAGTTCTGTATCCAAATCATCGAAATCTCCAAGAGGGCCGGCGCCATCCGGGTCAGTTACCGCATAGTAGTATTGGGTATCCGGACTGCTTACGATTAAATTTCTCAACCATGATGCGCCGTCCAGATCCGTGATACCCACGCCTAAAGCAAAAATTTTTATATTATTTATCGACCCTTTTGCGACAGTTGCGGCAGAGCTTGCTTCGGCAAGTTCAAGCCTCTCGTCAGGCGGATAAGTATAGGTGCCAAGATCATCATTTTCCCCGTTAGCCTGACTATGAACATGCGGAGGCGGAGTGAAGAATGGCGAAGGGGTGTACGGTGTAGGAGTTCCCGCCGACAGAGGAAGCACAGTGGGAGAGAAAGGGGGGAATGGCCCTGGAAAAAAAGGGCTGTCATGCGTATTATCCTTAAGATTCGGAGCCCCGTCCGTAAGCATGACGATGAAATCCGGATTCGTCCCGTCCGGACGGTCGTTCTCGTACAGTTCCTGGACGGCAAGCATGACGGCATCACCCATGTCAGTAAGCCCGATTTCCCCATCCCCGATGTCCGATATGATGGTCTTGACCGCTACGCCGTCGCCGGTAAGAGGACTTCGCATGCAAACCTTCTTTGTATCAATCCCGGGACTGGGATCGGGGAAGGGCGCGCAGAATCCGCCGCCGCCTTCGGCCGATCCCGGCGGCGAACCAAATGTAACTAGCCCGATATTCACGCCTCCTGGCGACGGAGAAAGGGTGTCGATAAAGGACTGTGCGCTCGTTCGAACGATGGCGAGCTCAGCTGGCACCATACTGCCTGAAATATCAAGCAAGAACATTATATCCGCATTCTGGAAGCACGCGCCCGTCAATCCGCCGAAGGTGCGCTGGACTTTGCGCGCATAGCTCGGAGCGGCGGTATTCTCGGCATATGCCTGAATTGCCACATTCGGAGTGGTAAGCGGCGGCTCTACGATCACCCGGACCGGCTGGCCATTGTAGTCTACGAGGTTAATGACTGGGATGCTCGGGACAGTGGGCGGGCTCCCCCAATGCGCTTGAGTCACGGTTCTGTCAAATCCGGTGCTCAAGGGATTGAGCGGATATCCTGTAAAATCTTTTCCGTCGCAAGAGATAATTCTCGGCGGAGTAGGAGTAGTGGTGCTGAATACCTCGTAATTCACCTGCCACCAGTTCGCGCAGTCGAAGCCGGTCTCGGCGGCATAGTAGGTCTTCTGCGACTCGCGCCCGAGCGCCGCAAGTTCGAATTCCTTTATCGTGAGGTCGGCAACCGAGAATGCGATCGTAAAGAGCACCGCGACGATTAGAAGCGAGAGGAGGAGCGTGATGCCTTGCTTGTTATTCCCCGATCTCATATGTTGTTGTACATATTCTGGTAAAACACCGTTGATTTCGTCACATTCCCCTGCGGAAAAGAGACGGTAACGACGACTTGCACTTCGCGGTTATCGACAATCTCATTCATTGTTACCGTTCTTCCGAACTTCGTCTGAATCCAGCCGGCGCCATTGTTGTGTCCATATGCGCCGGAATTCGTGTTATACCAAAGAGCGCACCCATTCGTCGGAAGTTGTGTGCATCTTTTAATGAAACGATATTGCGGACCCGGCAGACTCTCAACCGTCGTATCCACCCCGCATGATTCTCCTCCGTCGCATGGTGCACCGCCCTGTCTCGTGCCGTCGAGCCATGAAACGCCCGGCGCCTGCAAGATATTCTCATTCTTCTTCGCCCTTATGTATTCCATCGCGTCTTGCGCGAGGAATGAGGCGATCATCTCATCCTTCGCATACGATCCGATGGAAATGCCGCGCGTCATGACGGAGAGGAATCCTACGACGGCAAGCGAGAGGATGAAGATCGCCACGATGGTCTCAAGGAGCGTGAAGCCGGATTGATTTTTTACAGCGTATCTCATGATGGTATGTTACTGCGGTATTGCGAACCGCTTCGTTACGGTCGTCTGGAATGCGAAAGGAGTCTCGGCTTTCGTATCCGAATTGACGGCTCTTCCCCGGACGGAAATAAGCACCCTCGGGAAGCGCGGCGGCGAAGCGGAAATGCTGCTGATCACATAGAACCTGATGAAATCAATACTTACATTCGGATCAGTAAGATTGAGCCAACCCGAGACGCCGTCTGATCGCTGAATTACCCCATATCCGCTAGACGGATGTACTCCACGCTGATACATGACTGTAGTCCCGCCGGCGCCAATAAGGCTTATCGTCTCCGAGCCAACCCACAGGCATTCGTTTTCTGTCGGAATTGGATTCGACGAGCAATCATAATTATTCCCGAATCGGATGTTCTGCGTCATATCGTCGAGTGCGAAGCCGAGACTGTCGAGAGCGACGCGTTCGGTCTTCGACTTTCTGTTCGCGGTCGTGGAGGTGAGGAGCGTGCCGAGCGCGACCACGGCGACCACGGCGAAGAGCGCCACGGCGAAGATGACCTCGATCAGCGTAAATCCTTTCTCTTTCTGTTGTGTCGTATTATTGCACATATGCATGGCCGGAAATACCGACATAGATTTGCTTCGTAAGAGAAGTCCCTGTCTTCGAGACGGTGATTACTGCGGTATCGCAGAGTTGACTGGCGGCATTCTTAATCATTGCACCGGTATTGCGTTTCGGGAAAAGGACGGTGAGCTGCGCTGATGAAACCGAAGCGCACGCCCCTCCGGAAACTGTGATGTCCGTCACGACATACCCCTGCTTAAGCGATATCGTCTGTACTGTCTCCGACGGAGAAGCGGACGGGGTATAGTTGCCGTCTCCCGTTCCGTTTGGAGGACATGGCAAGGGCGGATCGGCGAAAAGGGTATATGAGGTTGGCGTTCCGGTGTCAAAATGCACTCCATATCCGGGATAGCACCCCGGCTCCGCTGTCCCGAATTTTCTCCCCGCTACCGAATTAACCTGCGCTTCGCGGATCGTAAGCGCGACCTTATTCGCGATTCCGTCAAGCGCTACGCGGCGGTTGAATTCCGGATAGTTCCCGAATACCGCCGCCATAACGAGAACCATGAGCGCGATAGCAACGAGCAATTCGAGAATGGTGAACCCCCTCTCCATAGCTCTATTATACTCTTACACTGTCAGGAAGCCGAGCGGACTTATCCCCAAGAACGCCAGGAAGAGTCCGAGGATAAGGAATGGCGCGAAAGGAATCTCGCTTTTGAGAGTCCAGCCGTATTTCTTCCCGACTTTTGAAATAATGATGAGAACGATTCCGAGAACGGCGCCGATCCAGAATGCAAGGATCATGGCGTCAATACCCGAGAGAAGCCCGAGGAACCAGCCGATGCCGAGCATGAGTTTCGCATCCCCGAGTCCGATCCATCTCCCTCTCGATACAAGCCAGAGTGCGGCAAGAGGCGCGGCAAGAATAGGTCCGGCAAGGTAATCGTGCCAATTCGGCGGAATAATGCCGGGGAAGAGCGCATATTCGACTCCAAGGCGGGCGAATGCAAGCGCCGCGAACCCGTACGCATAATCATCCGGAATAATCTTATGCTTGAGATCGTATGCGAGAATCACGATGAGGAGAGAGGCAGTAAGCCAGACATAGAGAAGTTCCAGAACGCTTGCAACTGCAAAGGTGAAGCCGAGAACTTTCCAAAAAGCGAGCGCGAAAACGATGCCCGTGAGCGTCTCTACTGCCGGATATTGCCAAGAAATTTTGCTCTTACAGACTCTGCACTTCCCGCGCAAAACCGCGAAACTCGCAAGAGGAATAAGTTCGTGCCAAGAGAGTTTGTATCCGCATGAGAAGCAGAATGACCGGCCGCGGAGAGTAAGCGAAGTATTCATCCGAGCAATCACGACATTGAGGAAACTCCCGACGCATGCGCCGAGAAGGAAGACGAAAAAATAAATAACGGCTTCAAAAAGGGGCATGGGTGTATTATAATATGATTTGCAGAGTATTTAAAATTTTCAAGTCTTCGGGTCGCTTTGCTTAACCAGACATTGAAAATTTTAAATACTCTGCAAATCATAAAGCATGATAGAGATAAAAAATCTCACGAAAACATACGGCGGCGAGAGGGCCGTGGATTCGCTTTCGTTCTCCATCGAAGACGGAATAGTATTCGGCTTCCTTGGCGCGAACGGCGCTGGGAAGACAACGACGCTCAAGATGCTCGTGGGTCTTGCATTCCCGGACGAGGGGACTATTGCCATCGGTGGCGGATCTCCGTCCGAGACATCTACGCGAGAGAAGATCGGTTTCGCTCCAGAAACGCCCTCATTCTACGACTATCTCACCGGATACGAATTCCTTGAATTCTCGGCTTCGCTCTCTTCGCGCGGATTCTCGCGCAGGGCGGCGGAAGCATTGCTGAAAGAAGTGGGAATATTCGAAGCGCGCGGCATCTCTATAAGGAATTACTCCAAGGGAATGAAGCAGCGGCTTGCCTTCGCCGCGGCGATCGCCCATGATCCGCAATTCGTCTTCCTTGACGAGCCGCTTGACGGGCTCGATCCGCTGGGGCGCAAACACATGAAGGGGATTATCAGGAATCTCAAGAAGCGAGGGAAGACGGTCTTCTTCAGTTCCCATATTCTCTTCGATGCGGAAGAGCTTTGCAACGAAATAGGCGTGATACACAAGGGGAAGCTTCTCTACGCGGGCGAGACCAAGAGATTCTGCGATGGCAAACGGCTAGAAGAGAAGTTTGTAGAAGTTGTTGAAAAACAATGAAAAACATTTTTCTCATCGCCAAAAATACTTTCCGAGAAACGATCCGCGATCGCATCCTCTACGGCGTGCTTGCCTTTGCGATTATTTTCATCGTCATCCTCTTCTTCTTAAGCGACGCATCCCTCGGCGAGGAACGCCGCGTCTTCACGAGCGTCGGACTCGGCGGAATATATCTCTTCGGGACATGTATTACGATCTTCCTCTCCGCCGCGATGATCGCGAAAGAGCTCGACAAGAAGACGCTCTATTTCGTGGTTCCCAGAGCCGTTTCGCGCGAACAGGTGATCGTCGGGAAATTCATGGGTCTCCTTGCAAGCGTTGCCCTCTCGATATTCATTCTCTCTCTCGCCTACTTCGCCGCCCTCTCCGCTCGGGCCTGGTTCGCCTGGGAGAATATCCTCGCTCTTGCCTTGCAAATCTTGGAGAGCGCGCTCCTCGTCGGGATTATCATCTTCCTTTCCACATTTCTCCGCCCAATGCTTGCCGTTCTCGCATCCATCGTCGTCCTCTATGCCGGACATTCCATGACGACACTCGCCGCTATGGCGGAGAGAATGAGCCCTTCGCTTGGCGACCTCGCTCTCCTTTTCTCCTATGTTTTCCCGAATCTTGAGAAATTCAATATGCGAAACGATGTCATCTACGGCTTCCCCGTCCCTTCCGCCGAGATAGTCTTCGCCTTTCTGTACGCGGCATTCGGAACGGCCCTCGCGCTACTTCTCGCATCGCTTGTATTCAAGAAGAAAGAACTATGAGATACTGTGCTTCCGCCCTTTTCCTCGCCGTCCTTATCTCGCATTATTTCTACGGCAATGCGCACGCCGAGCGGCCAATCGTTCCCCTCGCTTCCCTTCCCGCGCCGGTGATAAAGACGATTGATCTCGGTCTCCACGGCGCCGCGGCATCGCTTCTGTGGGTGAAAATTACGCAGGATGTGTACACATGGCTCGGTGAGAATACGAATCAGACGCTTCGCTCTGATATCTCGCTCGTGAACGCGCTTGACCCCAAGTGGAGCTATCCGTACGCATTCGCGGCTATCATGCTCCCCGGATTCAACCAGACGAAGGAAGCGATAGCTCTCGGCGAAGCGGGGATGAGAGACGCCCTCCCCGACTGGCGCATTCCCTACTACCTCGCAATCGCTTACCATACGGATAAAGACCGCGCGAATGCCGCAAAATATTTCAATCTCGCGGCTGAAACGGAGGGTTCCCCGGAGAATACGAAGAAGGTCGCCGCGACTTACGGCACGGGAATGAATGCGCGCGAAGAGATGAGGCAGATCTGGACTACTATTGCCGAGAGCTCGGAAGACGAGTCCGTACGCGAACGGGCGAAGCTCGCGATCGAGTACATAGACTACCTCGACCAACTCGACAGGGCGAAGGCGGGGATCCTCACAGAGTTGCCGAAGAATCCACTCGAGGATTAGACACGCTCTCACTCGCGAGCAACCAGCGCCATAGCGGCACAAAGTGAATCGTCTTCCCTTTCATAGTTTCTTCCCCTTC
>Ga0187892_10011419_pt1 | contig 10907 bp, 9 predicted proteins | sample MA1701073metaG_FD_139345 | JGI IMG/M metagenome (GOLD analysis project Ga0187892, IMG submission 139345) | Bio-ooze microbial communities from a basaltic lava cave in the Kipuka Kanohina Cave System on the Island of Hawaii, USA - MA170107-3 metaG ... | reverse complement strand
CCCTTTGCGCTCGCTTCGCTCGCTGACCCCCTGGGAGGGCCCTTGCCGGCCCCCCCACACCCCCCCGGCACGTACCGCGCCCCAGGCGGGTAATTCGATAACGAACTTGTGACGCGCGGTACTAAGGCGATCGAACGGCTTCATTCGATCCGTTTCCCGCAATGGGGGCAGACCGGCGGCTTCTTCGAGGCGGCCATCTCCTGGACGAAGGCCGATCCGAGGATCCCCGCCGGCAGTGCCACGAGGCCGATCCCCAGGATGGCGGCCACGCTGCCGGCCAGCTTCCCGAGGGGAGTCACCGGTGTAAGGTCCCCGTAACCGACGGTCGTGAAGGTGACGATCCCCCACCAGAGCGTGGCGGGGATGCTCGAGAACTTGTCCGGCTGGGCTTCGTTCTCGGCGTGGTACATCACGGTGGATGTGATGAGGAGGAGGACCAGCGCGGCGAAGAGAGTCACTCCCAGCTCGCTCCGCTTGTGGAGGAGCGCCTGGCTCACGCTTCGAACGGCCAGCGAGTAACGGCCGAACTTGAGGATCCGCGCGACGCGCAGCAGTCGGAGCGCCCGTCCCGCTAGGAGGCTCGCCCCGCCGAAATAAAACGGGGCGACCGAAAGGAGGTCGATGAGGGCCATCGGCGTCAGCGCGTAGCGCAAACGCCCCCACACAGGGTGGGCGAACCGTTCGCCGGCAGTGATGGACCAGACGCGCAGGGCGTACTCGGCGGTGAAGACGGCCACCGAGGCGACTTCCAGGGAGCGAAACGCTCGGTCGTACCGGTCTTCGATCGACACCCAACGGCCCTCGACCTCGATGGAGACGGTCCCGATCGCCCCGGCGGCGACGTTGACAGCGATGAGCCCCATCACCCCGAACTGCACCAGTGTCGCCCCCAACGTCGCCGGCATCTTCTCCAGTAGATCGTGTACGACTTGCCGGAGACGGGCCATGGCTCGCAGTCCTCTCGATTCGTTCTGACCGTTCAGCGGCGATAAGCCGCCGCCTGGAAACACCGTTCGCCGCACGGGCAGTAGTCGCGGTCGGCTTCATCGCCGCGTGCTTGGCAAGTGGATAAGCCGCCTGTAATCCGCCGGAGAAGGAGAGGGGGCTCCGCTCGGGCGAGCGTCATCCGCGACGGGACCAACCAGGGACGGTGAACTGTCAACCCTTTTTCTTTTGCTTCTTGGCTGCCACAACCGCCTCCTTCTCCCGGAGGTCGCGCCGTTTGCGGTACGCCTTCTTACGCTTTCGCTTGATCCTCGCCATCCACTGACGTGCCATGGGCCTCTCCAAAATGTATTCGAAGACCGGCTGCCGGCTTCCACCCGCGCCTTTGCCGGTCGGCTCGCCGGGCGCGGGAGACCAGATTGTTGGCACCCGGCGTGATTTTTCAAGGAGGAAGAGCCAGCCGCGCTTCTCCGACGGCCTGCCTCCTCCCACGGTCCGGCGGCTTGAGTTACCATGTGGGCTGCTTGGGAACCCGACTCTCGATGGAAAGGAACCATGAAGCTCGCATTCACCTCGCCTGGCGCCCGTATGGCCGTCCCGGCTCTCCTGTTCGGACTCTTCGCGGTCTCATGGGGCCCGTGGGCCCAGGAAGAAAAAGGGAGAGAGGAAAAAGAAAAGCCGGCCGCGGACCTGAACCCTCTCGAAAAGAAGTTCCAGGAGACGCTCACGGGAGCGACCCTCGCGGGCCGCTGGCGCCTCATCGAGAACGGCAAGCTCGGCAAGGAAGCCGAGGACAAGTACACGATCAGCCGCGCCGTGAAGATGTCGAACGATTTCTGGCTGATCGCGGCCCGCATCGAGTACGGAGGGAAGGATGTGACCGTCCCGGTTCCTGTGAAGGTTTTCTGGGCGGGCGACACGCCCGTGATCTCGATCACGAACGCGGGGCTGCCCGGGCTGGGCACGTACAGCGCCCGCGTCCTCGTCTACGAAGATCTCTACACGGGAACCTGGTCGGGTCCCGGCCACGGGGGCTTCCTCTCGGGCACCGTCACGCGGACGGAGGCACCATCCCGTGCGACGGAGCCGAGAAAGTCGAGCGATCCGGAAAAGAAGTAGCCGTTGATGCTGCCGAGCGACGGCCGCGGGGGTTTCGGTGATCATCCATCCGTACGTGGTGACGACTTTCTGGGTCCTCGTGAGCGCCCTGGATATCTTCACGATCGTGCGGGCGGTCTCCCGCGGCGTGGGCGTCGAGGGCACGCTCGCGTGGATCTTCTTCATCGTGGCCTTCCCCGGCGTGGGAGGGGTCACGTATCTGCTCCTGGCGAGCCCGAGCATCAAGCGGACGGCGAAGAGAAAGCGCAGGAGCCGCGCCTCCGTGCGCGAGTCGCTCTCGGCGCGCGCGAGGGCGGACCGAACGCCGGATGTCGCGCTCTCCCGGCAGGAGGAGTCGATCCTCGAGCTGGCGACCGCCCTCGCGGGCCTCCCGCCGTCGGCCCGAAACTCGGTCGAGCTGCTCGCGGACAGCGAGCGCGCCTTCGAGGAGTTCGAGGAGGCGGTCCGCGGCGCCAAGAAGAGCATCTGGGCCGAGTACTACATCATCCGCAACGACGAGACCGGGCGCCGCTTCCTCGACATCCTGGCGGAGAAGACGCGCGAGGGGGTCGAGGTGCGGCTTCTCTACGATGCGTTCGGCTCGCTCCGGATCGACGCCGGCCGCCTCGCCGCCATCCGCGCCGGCGGGGGCAAAGCGGAAGTTTTCCTCTCATTGAACCCTCTGCGCCGGCGCTGGTCGGTCCACCTCCGCAACCACCGGAAGATGATCATCATCGACGGGCAGCTCGGCTTCACCGGCGGCATGAACGTCGGCGATGAGTATTCCGGCCGGCTGCGCCGCCGCGGCGGCCAGCGCTTCCACGACAGCCACCTCGCGATCCGCGGGCCCGCCGTCGGCGACCTCATGCAGGCGTTCGCCGAAGACTGGCTCTTCGCCACCGAGGAGACGATCGATGTCCCCGCGCCTCCGGCCGGCATCGAAGGGGCGAAGTCCATCGTCGCGATCGTCCAGAGCGGCCCCGACCAGGAGCACAACGCGAGCGGCCTCGTCCACTTCACGGGCGTCGCGTGCGCCCTCGAACGCGCATACCTAACGAGCCCCTATTTCATCCCGGACCAGGCGATGGTCCGCTCGCTCGTGAGCGCCGCCATGAGAGGGGTCGATGTCCGGCTCCTCGTGCCGCGCCACTGCGACGTCGCGATCGTCGGCCCCGCGGGGCGGTCGTACTACCGCGAGCTTCTGCGCGGCGGCGTGAGGATCTTCGAGTACCTCCCGTCGATGCTCCACGCCAAGACGATGGTCGTGGACGGCGCCTGGGGGATCGTGGGCTCGGCCAACGTCGACATGCGGAGCTTCCGCCTCAACTTCGAGCTGGGGGCGCTCGTCATCGACCCGAATTTCGCCGGCCTCCTGGAAGGGAGATTCCTCGACGACCTCAAGCAGAGCGAAGAGGTCACCGCGGAGGAGTGGTCGGGGCGAGGGTTCTGGCCGCGGCTCCGGGACGGGGTGGCGCGGCTCTTGTCGCCGCTCTTGTGAGCCCGAGGACGCGGTCCGGCGCGTCGGCATCTGCATCCGGTTCCGCATCCGCGGCCGCGGCCGGATCCGCATCCGCCGCCGGTTCCACGTCCGGGTCCGCATCCGCGGCCGCACTGGGAAGCGCTTGACAGCCGCCGGGGCGACTCATGTAGAAGATGGGACGGGCCATGGCAAGACCGAGGCGAAAAAGGGGCCCAACATTCGAGTCGAATGGAACGTTCGGCGGCGAAAGCCCTCGAAGGAGGTGCGTTATGCGGCACTGTTGTTTCACACGGCTGTTGTCCGTCGTGGCGTTGCTCGCGCCGTTGGCCGGGCGAGCTTCGGCCCATCCCAGCTCTGGAATCGTCGTAGACGAGAAGGGCAACGTCTTCGTCGCCGACATCAACACGGGCCTGTGGAAGATCGACACGGAAGGCAAGCTCACCCGCGTCGACCAGGAGGCCGGCCACTGGCTCGCCCTGGACGTGGAGGGGAGCTTCGCCCGCGTGGATTTCACGAAGTCCGACCACTGGCCCCGGTGGTTCAAGAGGCGGACGCCCGACGGCTCGAAGCCGGCCCTGTTGACCGACGGCGGCTCTCCGTTGGTCGTTCACCCGGACGGCAAACTCTACTACGTCAGCTCTGGGGAGAACTTGAACCCAGGTGGACATGAAGTGATTCGGCTCACGCCCGACGGGAAACTCAGCAGTGTCGCCGCCGACTTCGCCAAGACCGCCGAGAAGCTCGGCGGGATCAAGGGCCTGGCCACCGGCCCGGATGGCTCCTTCTACGTCACCTTCCCCAAGGCGGTCCACAAGATCACGACGGACGGGAAGGTCGCCGCCGTGGCCGAGTCGGTCGAGGTCGCGGATGGCGACAAGGACATCGTCGAGGGATTCCCGAAGGAAGAACTGCCCTACCTGCGGGGGCTGGCCGTCGATGCACGGGGGACCGTGTACGCGGCCGCCACCGGCTGTCGCCGTGTCGTGAAGATCACGGCCGGCGGCAAGGTCGAGACGGTCTTGAAGGCCGAACGGCCGTGGTCGCCGACCGGCATCGCGGTGCAGGGGGACGCGATCTACGTGCTGGAGTATCCCAACCAGTCGGACGACTACCGCCCGGACTGGGTGCCGCGGGTTCGGAAAATCGACCGCGACGGCAAGGCCACGACCCTGATCACCTTCCCGAAGAAGGATCGATAGCGTCAGCCATGAGCGGTTTGCGGGTTCGCGAACAGGTCTACGACTGCGGTTCGAATCCGACGTCGAGTTGGCTGATGGTCCCGTGACGGGGGAGCTACCGGGGTTCGTCGTTCTCGAAGATCAAGAGAACATGCGCACGAGGGTCATCGCGTGACCCGCAAGGCGCTCCAGCCGAAGAATGTCTCGATCGGCGAGGAACGTGAAGCACGCCCGCGCGGCCGGCCGATGAAGCTCCTCGAGGATCTCCACGAGATCCTCTCGGGGACCGCCTCCAAGGTCGCCGTCGGGTCCGCGTCGAGCGCCGGAGCGAGCGCGCAGTCGACAAGACCCTCGCCGGTTTCGCGCCCCCGCCCGAGCGGGTAACCTGTCGGCTCACCCGTCGATCGATGGCTCTTCCATCCCAAGGAGACCGAAGGAGACCGCGATGCCGAAGCCGCCCGATTTCTTCATGCAGATGAAAGCGAAGCACCCCCGCCTCGTGGAGGCCTACGAGGAGCTGGGCGAAGAGGCGAAGAAGGCCGGACCCCTCGATGCGAAGACCGCATCGCTCGTCAAGCTGGCGATGGGGATCGGCGCCGGGCTCGAAGGCTCGACCCACTCGAGCGCCCGCAAGGCCCTCGCGGCCGGCTGCACGCCCGACGAGGTCCGCCACGCGGCGATCCTGGCCGTCACGACGCTCGGCTTCCCGGCGATGATGCGGGCGCGGGCGTGGGTCGAGGACGTGCTGGCGAAGGCGTGAGCGAGGGGGCTCAGCCCTTACACGGCAGCGGATCGTCCGCCGTCGGGTCCGCGCCAGCCTCGGGGAACGGCGCCGGCGGCCTCGGCCCCCCCAGGAACTGGAAGTTGAGACTGTAGATGACGTCGGTGACCGAGACCTCGCCGTCGTCGTCCGAGTCGGAGGCGTCCGGGCAGGATGGCGTCTCTCCCCCGAGGAAGAGAAACGAGAGCGTGTAGACCGGATCGGTCAGGTCCAGGAGCGTGTCGAGGTTCGAGTCGCCTCGGATGAACGGGATCTCCTGTTCGGGGCCCCCGAAGACGATGCAGAGTTGTCCGCTCGATCCGCCGGCGAAGATGTCGTCGAAGCCGTCGCGGTCCCAGTCGAAGCGCGAGTCGACGAACCTCCCGAACTTCGGGATGCCCCGCCCGAGGAGCTTGATTCCGCGCTCCCCCAGCTCCGACATCGAAAGGAGCGGCCCGGCATCCTTCAGTGTTCCTCCGCGGATCACGTAGCAGGCGCCGCTCGCCGGACCGATGCCATCGATCCCCGGAGCGCCGAGGAGGAGGTCCGCGTAGCCGTCGCCGTCGAAGTCGCCCGCCGGAATGGCCGTGAGGCCCACGCCCTCGCCGAGCACCTCGCCCCGCAGCCGCAGGATGCCCGGCTGAGAACCAGGGGGACCGGGAGCGAAGTCGGGCAAGCCGACCTTCCTTCCGCCGTAGATCGACCCAAGCGCGCGGCGCGCCGCCTCGGGGAGCCCGGTGAGGAGCTTGTAATAGTCGAGGAAGACGCCTTCGCCGGCTCTCGGCACGAGACTGCACTCCTGGAGGCCGCCGAGACGGAAGAAGAAGTCCTCCACGCCGTCGTTGTTCATGTCGCCCGGAAACGCTACGGCAAGCTCGCTCCCGGTGAACGCGGCGGGACCCGTCAGGAAGAGCCCCGCGCTGTCTCCGAAGAGCCCCGAGTTGACGAGGATCGTCCGGCCCGCGAAGAGGAGCGGATTGGCGTAGAAGATCATCATCGCGCCCTCGATCGCCGCGCCGTCCCCCGCGAAGAAGACATCCGGACGGCCGTCGAGGTTCATGTCGCCGGCGGAGCCGGCCGTCCCGGCGAGACCGATGTCGACGATTAGGTGCGCGCCCAGCCCCGCGCTCGCGGCTCCCTCGAGTCGCACGCCCTCGGCGGGCCACTCGCTCTGGCCCTTTAGGATGAAGAGCGACGTCCGCCCGATGTCGTTCATCCAGTAGGAAAGGAGCAGATCGTCGCGGTCGTCCCCGGTCATGTCGGGGACGATGGCCGCGGCGCCGCCGTAGAACGGATTCGAGCCATCGAAGAACCGGACGATCCCGGGCAGGTCCTCCAGGTCCGCCTCCGCCGGAAACTCCCGGCGCCCCAGGAGGAGCCACCACTCGTCGCCCAATCCCGCTGCCCGCGGCGGCGAGATCTCGAGCAAGAGGTCGTCGATCCCATCGCCGTTCAGGTCGCCATCGGCCGCTATGCCTCCGACCACGGGCGATTGCGGCGGCACCGTTCGCAGCGCCGCCTGCTTCGTCGAAGGAGGTCCGATCTCGATCTCGGCCCCGCGCCGGCCATCGCCGGCGATGATCCTGAGGTAGTACCCCGGAACGCCTTGCTCCGTGTCCACGAGAGCGAGATCCGGCAGCTCGTCGCCGTTGTAGTCTCCGACCGCCGCCCCGCGAAAGCCCCACTCCTCGCCGGCTCCATGGAACAATGCGAGCGTCCGGCGCTGGCCCCGGCCGATATCGAGAGTCCGCTGCGTCGTGTAGCGGTACGTCACCGCCTCCCTGCTCACACCGAGATCCGTCTCCACCTTCACCGGCACGCCGGCCGCCGCCGAGCCCGCGGGCGCCTCCACGACGACCAGACCGTCCCCGAGAACGCTCTTCACCCTTGCGGTGCGGCCGGCGAAGGCGACCTCGGGAGCAGAGCCAAAGCCCGTCCCGATGAGGAGTGCGTCGTTCCGGCCGTCGATCGAGCCCTGCGCCGGAATCACCGCGCCGAGGCGCGGCGGGCCCGCAACGTCGAGAACCCTTCCCGAGACCAGCCACAGCTTCAGCTCCTTGTCGAAGGGAGCCTCGCAGCGGTCGAACGCCAGCGTCATGAGGAGGCTCCCCACGCCGCCCCCCTCGAAGTTCTCGAGGAGTTGGACCCCTTCGCCCCCGACCTTCTGCTCCGGCTCGATGCCGTCAAGGCGGAGCCCGTAGTCTTCCGGGATCTCTTGAGTTTCGATGTACGGCGGGAGGCGGCCGGCCGGGACGCTCTTGCTCCGGATGAGGAAGCCCGCTCCGCCGTTCAGGATCGCCGCGGCCCCATAGAGGAGATTCAGGTTGAAGATCGAGAAGAAGATCTCGGGCCTCCCGTCGCCATCGATGTCCTTCCCCTCCGCGGGCGCGACGGTGGGGTTGTAGGTGCCCCAGCCCGAAAGGGAATCCGATGACTCCTCGATCATGGAGGCGATGTCGCCCGCCATCAGGTCGTCCAGGTCCAGCATCGGAGGGATCTCGCTCCTTGGCCTGCCGTAGAGGACGTACGCGCCGATACGAAAGCTCGAGTCCCCGAGGTCCTCGCCGAGGAGGAGTTCGTCCTTGCCGTCGCCGTTCAAGTCGCCGGCCGCGGCTGCGGAATCCAAGCCGATGAGGAGCAACCCGCGCTCGCCGGGGATCTCCTCGAGCGGGATGGAGACGGGCAGCTCGCTGTCGCCGAAAAGGATGGAGACGAACCGCGGCCCGGACGGGGGGGAAACTGCGATTCCGATCTCATGCAGGCCGTCGCCATCGAGATCGCCCGGCGAGAAGACGCTCCTGAAGATGTTCCGGGTCGGCCCTCCGACGGTCAACCCGGGGAGGTCCTTCGTGCCGATGGCGCCGAGATCCACGGTCCGATCGAACTCCTTCGATCCGAAGATCACGAACAGGGTCCCCTCTCCGGGGCGGTCCGGCGAGGTGCTGAAGCCAGGATCGACGATGAAGATCTCCCCGATCCCATCGCCGTTCACATCCGGGAGCAGCCCCGCCGCCTTCCCGAGCGCGATCCTGCTCCTCAAAGAGGGGTCGATGACGAAGGTCCCCGGGAACCTCTCCCCCACCGCGCCGCCCTCGATCGATTCGCCCCCGGACAGCGGCCCGTAGAGGATCATGAGGCTCGGTCCGCCCACGGAGGGCTCGAAGTAGCTGGCGACGAGGACGTCCGGCCTGCCGTCGCCGCTCACGTCTTCACCGCCGGCGATGGCCGTGCTGCCCCGCCGATCCAGCTTCACTTCCACGGGGCTCGGGCTCGCCGCGATCACCGTCTTTCGGAGCCCGGGGTCGGCCAGGTCGAGATCGCCCCCTCCCGGTTCCAATCCGTAGATGAGGAGGATCTCGTCGTTCAGCAATGAACTACGCTCGGCCCGCCGGATCAGCAGATCTTCCCTTCCGTCGCCGTCGATGTCTCCCGCGGCGCAGGTCGCGATGATCGCGCGATCCGAGCCGCCGGCGATCTGCGTCGCGAGGTCCCCGAGCCCGCCGAGGCTGTATTGCCGGGGTGGGCCCGCAGGGGCCGCCGCGGCCTCCTCTGGAATGGAGAGCCCAAGGACCGCTTGGGCCAAGGTGAAGGCGAAGGGCTTCAAGTTCCGCATGGCGGCAGTCCATCGTCCGTCGCGTCGGTGCCCGGGAAAGGATACGGCGGCTCGGGCGGCGCGTGGCCCAGGAAGAGGAACCCGAGGATCGCCACCGCGTCCGAGATGTCCATCGCCCCGTCGTCGTTCATGTCCGCCGAGTCCGGGCACCGGATCGTGAACGTCGAGCCGAGGAACAGGTTCGAGAGGAGCGTGACCACGTCCGTCAAGCTCAGCTCGCCGTCGAGGTTCACGTCGCCGCGGATGAAGGCCGTCGGCGGAAGGCCAGGAAGGACCGTCACCCGGGCTTGGTATAGGGGCCGAGTCTTTATGTGGGTTCGCGTTGTAGTCCCCTCCGGTGCCTCTAACCAGTCAAACCAGATGTAATTGTCTGCGCCGCTCTCTCCGAGGATAAAGGGAACTCCTGCGATATCGGAATCTTCGTTCAGCCCGATCACAGCATGGCCTTCTGTTGCCGATTGCAAGACCTGTACGACTAAATCGAATTGATGCAACTCATCGAGTGCAGGATGCTGAAATTCTTCAGGAGGCCGCGGATTTCCGACCCCTGGTATCCACTCGTAATTCCGAACACTTACTCGAGCCATGAACCTGTTATCCTTCGGAAGGTTGCACGGATCACAATAACTAACGTGATAAAAAGGCCCATCAATGACGCGCGACTTTTGCACCCTCGATGAATCAGCACCATCGTAGTTCGAGAATAAGCCACGTAGGGTAGTCCTGGGCCGAACCTTCTCAATACCGATGACTCGGAGTGATTCAATGTCCCACCCTACAGTCAATTGGAGATCCTTGTACAACCTGTTGGCCATCGTGTAGACCGGGATTCTGAATGCCTCCCCTGAGCGTGCCTCTGCATCACCGAGCCAAGCGTAAGGCCGAACGCCGAATCGGCTCGGCAGCGGCTCGGCGCAATGGGAGCTGGAGTCCGGCACGGTCAGAGTTACTCCGGCGGCCCCCGCAATCGCCCGACGCCCTTTTTCTGCCACGAGTTCCGCCTGCTCCACTTCGGCGAACTCGTACTGACCCGGAGGGGTATTCCCGGGACAAATGATGAGATCGAAGAGCGATCTGGTTGCTCCCATGGGAAGACTCACAATGTCGCCATGAACATCAAGCAGCCAAAGGATGGATAGCTTTCGGTCCGCCCTGACCTTGCCCGTCAAGATGTAATCTTCTTGCAGAAACAATGACAGCTCAGCCAATGGAGTCGCCTGAAGGACTTTCGATTCGGAGCTCCACCCTTCGGGTAAGGTAACGGTTAGTAATCCGCCGACAACTGGCACTGTGTTCTCTAGCGCAATCCGGACTCGAACGTTGCTACCACTCATCTCAGCACTGACTGAGTAGATACCTCCTTGCTCAGGCACTATCGCTGAACGTTCTCCGCAGGTCAGCGAATCCTCGGTTGGGTCGAGCCCTTGCCTCGTGCGAGGTTCAGCAGGAGCGGGCTTCCCCGTCAGCAGGTATTCGATCAAGTAACCGAAATCCCCAAGATTAACGACGCCGTTGTCGTTGAAGTCGGCGGCGTCCGGGCAGGTCAGGGCGGAACGGGTACTGAGGTTTTGCAGTAAGGTTACTGGGTCAGACAGTGAGACTAATCCGTCTCCATCAACATCGCCACGGAGAAATGGTACGTCACCAGACAGGCGTCCCTGAAGACCAAACAAAACAAGGACGCTTGAGATGACAATTCCCTCGAGTTTCGGTAATTGTTTAGCGCCCTCAGGACAGACTGTGAGTGCAGAAGGTTGAAGCCGCGGCGATGATTTTTGCTTTGGAGACGATGCGCTCAGCCGAGCGCGTTTATCGGGAAGAGTTGCGGCAGGT
>Ga0187892_10011416_pt1 | contig 10910 bp, 10 predicted proteins | sample MA1701073metaG_FD_139345 | JGI IMG/M metagenome (GOLD analysis project Ga0187892, IMG submission 139345) | Bio-ooze microbial communities from a basaltic lava cave in the Kipuka Kanohina Cave System on the Island of Hawaii, USA - MA170107-3 metaG ... | reverse complement strand
CAACTCGAACGTTATTTGGTGGATATTCCCGCAGTGATTTTTGATCAAAAGAGCGCGGCCCATGCCGCCAAAGTCCTTAACATTTCCTTGAGAGGCGCGATGCTTGAGTGCCCAACAATATCCCTCAGTCGGGGAGATGCTGTCCAGGTCAAATTGTCTTTTGAAAAAGTTCGTACCGCCGTTTCCGAGCACAGTATTTCGTTGAAGGACAGTTTTCTCGAAGAAGTCGCTGAAAACTCCATCGTGCGCTGGACGGGCAGCCCAAACAATTACCAGTTAGGTATCGAATTTACCAATCCCAAGTTAGATACTCTCGAGTTTCTCGCCCGCCTCATCCGTGCAATCAGCTGAACGCCGTTAGCTCTGAATCCAGATCGAGAAAATCCAAAACAGGAGAAATATGCATTTCGTTAGCGTTTTTTCTTTCTTTTTCCTTGAAGGAGCTCTTCAATGAAAAACTGGGTCTTAGCAGGAATTTGAGATTTCGGGTAATACGCTTCAATGAGTTCAAAAACTTGCTCTTTCTTGGTCAATTCAAGTAGACCGATCAGAAATTTCACATCATCTTGGTCATGCGTGTCCCACCTCGCGCTCATACATTTCATCGCCAAGAGGTAACGACTATCCGGAGTCCATATTTTAAGATGGGAGAGATTGAGAATGAAAATTCGATTGAAATCCTTCACGAGAAAACCTTTGACAGCGTCGTTGAGCCAATCCTCGTCAACTCCTTGCTCCTCGGCTACTTGAGCGGCAAGCTTTCGGATCGTGCTGGCCGGCTCGAAAATGGCATCAACGTCTTTGGTGCTGCTGCGCACATTATAGACTAGACACATGGCAGCCCCTCCCACGATCCCTATCTCACCCATTTCCCCTTTTTCCTGAAGTTTGTGATTGAGTGCCTTGAAAAGAGCGTTAATTTTTTCTTTCGTTAACACTACACCCTCGATAAGAAATTGCCCTGCACGAAAATATTATTCAACCTAAATTCAAGGGGGGATTCGAGTAGTGCCGTGGCTTTCAGGGACTCTACTCCCGAAGGGAACCACGGCGTATTTAGAAAATGGCGTCTTTCGGCCCATTCTGGAGGTGCGAGATTCAATTCCCCACACAATCTTAGTACCATAGAAGCGAGGAGGGCCTTGAGTTTAGGGGGCAGTGAGCCGACAGGGGGCAATAAAACGAGTCTTGGATCTTGAGTTTTTCGAAACTCATCCGCCATTTCCATAAAATGGATTTTCCACGAATCGGGCCCATCTATCGTGACTTTCATCGAGACCGCAACCGAGGAGTGGTCAGACACGCAGTCTTTCGGCGGCAAAAGAAGAATCTCCAACTTTCGTCCCATGAACTTCGCGAGTGTGTCCATCGATTGTATGGTAGGGTTGCCCACCCCAGATTCCAGGCTTCTCAAGGTGCCGCGTGATATTCCCGAAACGTGCAGCTCTCTTTCCGTAAGCCCCAGTTGAAGTCTCAAATATTTGAAATTAGGCTGGTTCACTTTAATAGACTCTTTTGGTCTACTACATTATACCAAAAAATCCTACTCAAGGGAATGGTTTTACGCGACTTGCTGGGCGGGCTTATCTTGGGTTTTCTTGGAGTAAATTCGATCAATGAGGTACAAGGGCCTGTGCTTTACCTCTTCGAGGGTGTGCGCGATATATCCCCCCAACAAACCTAGGCAGAGAAGCTGCAGGCCAAAACCAAAGCAGGTAAGAGTCACTACCGTGGTCCAGGGGGCCGTCTCCGTGTTCGCAAAAATTCTCACACCCAGAAAGACGAAGCCGAGGGTCAACGCCACCAACGAACACGCGATAGAGAACCGCGATACTCGTTGAGCTGGAAATTGAGACGGAAGGGCCCACAGACCTCGCAGCTTTTCTTTCAGCGCCCGTTGAACCGGAGGCCGATCAATCTTTACGCGGCTGATTTCGGCGGAGCTAAAGATCACCAGTTCCCGAAAGTTTCGGCTTCTTTCTCTCACGCGTTTCAGTCTCAAGACGACATTTCGATCAAGAAGACAGAAGATTCCCAGATCCAGCGGGTGGAGGGTATCTGTCACTTTTTTCAGGAAACGAGAAGCCATGCCCTTTGCTTCCGGTTTTTCAGCTTCGGCAATGACTGTTTTTGCCCCTTGTTGCCACGCCACAAACATTTCCGGGATGACCGCTGGAGAGTCCTTGAGGTTGCCCATGACCATGGCGGCATCGCCCTCAAAATATTCGAGACCGCAGGTGACGGCGGCATCTCTTCCAAAGGGGTGAACGAGCTCAATGATCCGCGCGTCCGTTCTCTCCTTGAAGAGGCGCCGCAACAACTGTCGCGAACCATCATGCGAGGCGTCCTCAATAAACAAAAGACTAAACGTCGCCTGCTCCCGCATTTTCAAAGTGATGGCATCCAGCTCATTTAAGAGCGGAAGAACATTTTTTACGTCGTTCGCAACGGGAAGAATGATTTCGATATGGGGAGTGCGTGAGGGTTTCACTCTTTTTATTATATCCTATTCTTGACTCACAACCTCCGATTCTATGACACCATCTGTAACACGTGTGATTATGCGGATGCCCACGCCGATTTCTCTGATGCTTCTTATGATCTTACCCTCCGTTGTTTGGGTCAGAGAGTATCCGCGTCCGATTACCTGAAGTGGGGAAAGTGAGTTCAGCATTTGAGCATTTGTCTCCAGACGCTTTCTTGCGAGCAAACATTTCGTTTTGATTTGCGTGGTCAGTTTTTCGAGGACGATTCGAAAACTCTCTTTGGTCATCTTGATTCTCTCTCGAGGATCGACTAGGCGCTGCGTTAGGTGTCCGAGGTGCAACCGTAGTTGCTGCATACATTTTTGAACTGCCCGGTGCAATCGAATGGTCGTGTTGTTGACCTGGTAGAGCAACTCCTCTTTCTTTGGGACGACGATTTCTGCCGCAGCGGAGGGAGTGGGGGCGCGAACATCCGCAACAAAATCTGCTATCGTAAAATCGATTTCGTGGCCAACCGCCGAAATAATGGGAATGGGACACGCAAAAATCGATCTTGCGACAATCTCCTCATTAAAGGGCCACAGATCCTCCAATGAGCCGCCGCCTCGTCCCACGATAAGAACGTCAATCTGTTTTTGTGGCTTTTCCATGTTCCACGCTTCGGCCGCTCGAATGGCGGCGACAATTTCAGGCGCCGCCTTTTCTCCCTGCACGCTTGCCGGGATGATAAGAATTTCTAGATTGGGAAATCGTCGTGAAAGTACCTTTAGGATGTCTTTGACTGCGGCACCCGTGCTGGAAGTGACGACACCAATCCGCTTGGGAAGGTAGGGCAAAGGTTTTTTGTGTCGAGGATCAAAGAGCCCTTCCTTTTGAAGCTTTTGTTTGAGCTGCTCGAAAGCAAGTTGCAAAGCTCCGACCCCCACTGGCTCCATGGTGTCGCAAACCATTTGGTATTCACCGCGGGCTTCATAAACAGTGACCGCTCCATGGAGCAAGACTTCCATTCCGTCTTGGATCTGAAATTTTATTTTTGAAAGGTGGTTTCGAAACATGACGGCTCTCAATTGAGCCGTCGCGTCTTTCAGACAAAAGTAGCCGTGTCCCGAGACCGGTTTTCTGAAGTTGCTAATTTCTCCTCTCACCCAAACATCAAAAAAGGAATTTTCAAGATGACCGCGAATCCGTCGCGTCAGTTGGGAGACGGTGGGGATATCGGTCTTCTTTTGTAGGGGCAAAATTAACTGGGTTGGGGAACCGGCGACGCTCTCTGTTTCTAACATAAAGGCTGATTATTGGAGGGAACCCGGGGAACGGCAAGCGCTAAAACGGCCGAACAATCACCAGAAGCACGATAAGAATCATTAACACCGTAGGGACCTCGTTCAAAACCCGAAAGAATTTTTCCGTTTGAGGCAGAGTCCCCTCTTCGAGCTTTTTTCGGATACGGCCCGCGTAGTGAGTGACACCCATGAGCAACACGACAAGAAACAGTTTTGCGTGCATCCAGGGTTGTCGCAGCAGGGCGGGACTCATCATTAACATGATAATTCCCAGCAAAAGAGACACTCCCATCGCAGGCATGGTAATGATCCGATACAATCGTCGCTCCATGATAACAAATCGGGATTTGACGATGGCCTCGCTTTCATTCGCGTGATAGACGAACAATCGTATCAGGTACAGGATCCCTGCCATCCAGGAGATGACCGCTACAAGGTGAAAAGAAAGGATGTATTTATAAAGGGCATTCATCGGACTTTCTCGGAACCCTTGCCTGAAGTTTCTGTTTCAGGAACTCCACTTCGTAACGCCTCGTAGGGTGATTCGCCATTTCTTCGGTCACCTTCTGAAAAGCATGGATGACCGTAGCATGGTCCCGACCGAAAGTCTTTCCGATTTCTTCCAGGGGAAGCAAAGTATAATGCCTTGCCAGATACATGGCCACCTGTCTTGCCCAGGTGGTTTGGCTCTTTCTGGACTTCGACATCAATTCCACTCGCGATACCCCAAACGTATGCTCCACGAGACCCACGATTTCCTCGAGGGTGATCGCTTCTTTCTGCGGCGCTTTAACCCAGCCCTCAGTGGCCAAAAACTCATTATCCAGAGATCGGTTCTCAAGTCTCGCCTGGAGATGAAGCCTCAGCAGCGAGCCAATCAACTCCCGCACATCCCGCTGCCCCTTATCGGCGAGTGAGCGCAACACCGGCTCTTCGACCGAAATCGTGTTTTGAGCGCAGATTTTTTTAAGGAGCTCAACTTTTTCTTCAAAAGCCGGGGGCTTTATCTCCGCGATTACCCCGGAAAGCAGGCGAGATTTGAGCGGCTCGATGAAGTCCTGCATGCGGTGCGGGGGAATGGAAGTGGTAAAGGCGACACGCCCTCCTCGGCCGATGATCTCGTTAAATACATGGAGCAACTCCTCTTGGGTACGCATGCGGCGGCTGAGCAATTGCACATCATCAAAAAGAAGGACATCGGTGTCCTCGCGGTATTTTTTCTTAAAGCGCGGGCTTGAGTCCGTTTTTATACTCTGAACCAATTCCGCAGTGAAGGATTCCGCATTGGTATAACGGATATTGAGCGTGGGCGTTGCGGAATGTATTTGCCTTCCAATGTCACTCAGCAGATGCGTTTTTCCCATGCCCACTGAGGCCAGGATAATGAGGGGGTTGATTTGGCTGTCTTTTCCCTCGCCAAAAATTCTCGCGCATTGAAAGGCAATATGGTTGTAGTCGGATTGCAAAAAGGCATTCGTGAAGGCGGGAAGGTTGGGAGGTGGCGCGAGCGGGGCGGCTTCTTCTTCCTCCGCGTCCTCTATTTTCTCAACGATCCGTAAATTGGGGCGAGAGGGTGCGTTAATGGCCTTGATCGATTTCGAGGCTTCAACGTTTTCCTCGCGCACCAACACTTCGAATTCCAATTGAAGCTCGGTTCCACACTGCTCTCGAATAGCTTGAACAAGGTGTGGGCCATAATTATTTCTTAGCCATTCTTCATGAAATCTGCTTGGGACACCCAATACGACGGATCGTTCATCGCATCGGATAAAGGTCAGCGGTTCAAACCAGTTTTGAAACTGCGTTTGGGGCAAGGCCTCCCTAATTGAGCTTATTGTGGCGTTCCAATCTAGTTGGGGCATACTTTCTACAAAACTGCCTTTATATCTTTTGTTTCGCGATTGGGGCAAAGCAGGTTTAAGCAACCTAAAGGGTTTGTTTTATTCAGTTCATCCACAAGTTTAACTACTTGAACCTATTTCAATTTACATGCAGCTTCATTAGCAGGCTTGCTCCAGATAAGAGAAAAATCATTTCGATCAGTAAATCTAAATAAGATCGACATGATAACAACGTTATCCACATAATGTTGATAATTTCGATGTTCGTGTTTTTAAGTTGTTTCTCGGTTTTTTAACGGTTTTTAAAATCCAGAGGCTTTTTTTGTGCGGCTCTATCCCTGGGTTTCGGAGGAGAGACTTGTCTAAGAAGAGAAAATATTCCACGAGTCAGTTCAACCCGGCGCCTCCAGCCGGAGTCGGTGGATTTTCGGATTTCTTGGGAAGGTCAGGTTCGAGACGCGTAGTGGGAGCGGGTGCCGAGGTGCGAGACTTTGACTGTTCCAGTTTTTCAATGGTCGTTTTTTCCAAAGAATCGTAAATGGGATCGATGATTCTTTTTCCGGCACCCACCTTGCTCAAATTTGGCCAAAGCTCGTTAAAAATGGACCCGTAAAAGGCGCGAATTAATTTCGGTCGGCCAATATCGCGGATCGCGGTTACTTTCGGATCAGTGGCGCCCATTCGTGAGGGATACAGGTAGTTCATCACATCAGTGAGATTGCCGCCATCTCCCACAGCGTTTTTGCCGGCAACGGCCAAGGCCGATTCGATCGCTAACTGAATGTGGGCGTCTGAATCAATGTAATCGACCAACTTCTCGATGGTAAGTCCTCGCTGTTCAAGGTCCAAAAGTTCTTCGTTCTCGAGGCGGGACTTTAAGCTCTTCAGAATCTCCACCTTGTGTGTTTTTAGCACCTCTTTGACGACCCGATTAAAGGCGCTAAGATCTTTTTGCCCTGTTTCTGATTGAATTTGGCCGCGCAGATCAATTTCCCTGCGAAGATCCATCTGATTTTTCTTGGCTACTTCATTTTTGAGCTGCTCGGGTGTTTTGTGATGTTTCAGAAAGAAAGCGTTCCAAGAATAAACCCCCGCACCAATGGCCACGCCCGTTGCCGTGAGATGAATCAGGGGCCACTTGATGAAATTTCTCAATCGCAAATCCTGTCTTAAGACAGTTCTCTTTTCCGCCAGTTGCGAGGCAATTTCCTGGCAACGAGCTCGCATTTCCCCCACATGCTGCCCCAGCGTTTCTATGCGCTCTCGATGATGGTTCAAGTGTTGGCCGTTGGTCTGTGCCCCGTTTTGTGGGACCATGTGCAAATCCGTCTGGGGGATTTGAAGGTACCCCGTTTCAAACAATCGGTTAGTCCTAAATAAAGCCTCGCGATAGGCTTGCTGAACCTCTTCTCGTACGACGCTCATGAGTCTTTCGTATTTTTTCTGCCATTTCCCTCCCCGATCGCTTTCCGGAATCCTTAGATGTGCCTCAAGCTCGGCCAACGCGTTCCGTGCTTTGGACTCCATCGCGGTCCATCGGCTAAAAATGAGGTCGAGTTCCCCAATGAGTCTGCTCCTGGCTTCCGCGCTCAGGTTGAAGTTATCCAGCTCTTTCTTGAGTTTTTCATAGTTTGACCAGCCTTCCCTGATCGAGCCCGTAAAATTGCGAAATTCCCATGCCGCGATGGCCGCGGAAACCATTAGCCATGCAATGGGATTACGATAATCGATGTCTCGAAGAGTTTTTATCAAGTTCAAGAAGTTGAGGCGAGGATCGTTCGGATCGACCGGAAGCTGACTCGTATCGGTGGCACGGGAAGGCGCCATGACCGTGAAATGCACCAGCAAGATTATCGCGACGAACCGCTTAAGGACACCCATCGTACTAACCCACTGCCTGTTACGTGCAAGGCAAGCTCCATCTGAACTCTGATAAAAAAGTAAATAATTTCAATAAGCTAAAGTTTGAGGTGCCGATTATCGTCTAGAAGGCTGTGCATCTTTCCAACAGATCGTATTGACGCAATGTGTCTAAATAGTGTAAAGTAAGCCACTTTTTGTGAGGTCGTGGGTTTGATGGGTAGGCTGAGACTGGTGATGTTTGCGGTCGTGATGAGTGGTTTTGGCGCCTACCTTGCGCGTGCGGAAACCGTGTTGAAAGCTCTTGAGACTGAGCCTTATACCTTCTCGGAAAGTCGCTGTAGCCTCGATTCAAAGAATCTGAAAATTTTGCTCCGGCAAGAAAAATCCCGCCTTGAAATCGTTGTGAACGCCCAGACGTTCATGAGTCTTCTCCCCAATCCGGCAGTGCAGTTGAAATTGTCCGGTGATTTGGTTGGGCAGGTAGCCTTTACCGATAGGCGAGAGAGAACATGGGTGATTAATCCACGCTTTCACAAGCAGAGCCAATGTAACCTGAGCTTTTCACGTATACGTAAAGATGCCCACAGACGAGTAAATTTCGAACTCTCGGTCGTTTGCGAAAATCTCTTTCCCGAAGATCCCGAGGATGTGGGCGTGAATGATTTTGAAATTAAGAGGGATCCTATCGTCTGCCGCGTTTCGAATTCATCAAACTGAGCGCGCGTGCTCTCAGAAAGAAAAAGATCATTTCTGCGGCAATGCGGCTACTCCGTTGGGAATCGTCGAGAGGCGGGGCAACCTCCGCAATTTCTAAGAGTTTAACTTTTTTTTGCTCTCCAGCCTTTTCCGCCATCAAGCATAATTCCCAGGCAGAAAATCCGAGCACGGGAGCCGCACTCGTTCCTTCCGCCTCAAAACAACTGTCCATGTCGAAGGTGGCTCCAATAATGCTGCAGGTCTTTGAAAGGGGCCCCAAGGCTTGCGAAAAAAGTTCGGGCACCGGCTTTGTTGAGTGCCGCAACTTTTCGAATGTGTGGATCCTGACCTTGTTTTCCAGGCAATACGCAAAGTGCTTTCGGGCGTTCCGATTATTTTTTATTCCAAACTCGATAAAATTTTGTCCTTTGATTCTTCCAGAAGTAAGAATCTGCCGGAAAGGCGTTCCGCTATGAGGCTTGCCATTTTCAAGCTCTCTTACATCAAGATGAGGATCGATATTGATAAGACCGGGATTTGCGTGTCCCTCCATAAATCCGAGAAAATTCGGCGCCGCAAAATCATGGCCTCCGCCCAACGCGATCAATGTGCAACCCGATTGGGCAACCTGGTGGGCCAGGCGATACGAGTTTTCATGGGTCTTGAGGATGTCGTCAGAGACGACAACATTTCCGAAATCGTAAAAATCGATGAGATTTTCCCACTCGACATCGAGCGGAGGGGCCATCCGGTAGAGATGTTTGCGGATGCTATCGGGTCCTTCTTTCGCGCCTTGTTTTCCGCGATTCAGCAGCACGCCTTGATCATCAGGGCACCCCAAAAGAATGATCTTTTCTTTCCTGTCCTTGGGAAGAGAAGACACGTCAGAGAGCGGTTTAACCCACTCTCCCAGTCTCGGGTCTCCTGAGCGTCCTTTAAATAAAAGTACCTCTGATACCGGAGTGCGCATTCAATTCAAGCATATAAAAGGTGCGACTCACCTTTCAAGGCGATAAAATGAGTAGGTGCCCATCTACTTTTCAGCTGAAAAGGTCGCACGTAATAATTACCTGCTACCTTTTCAGCTGAAAAGTAGATGGGCACCTTTTATTCTTTACTTTGCCTATCTGCCGCTAGGTTACGTATTGAACCTTTGTACCTTTGACACCGGTGTTAGAGCCTTAGGCGGAAGTCCTGCCATCAGAGTGGCATCTTATTTTGTTATTTACGCGTTTTTCGTCCATTTCATTTTAGTTTGGCCGATGACTGCGTTTGTTTATCCCCAATACCGTGACAAGTGGGTGTTACCGTTAAGAAGTCTGGCAGTATTTTTACTTCTGGCGGCCCCGCTTGCTTCCTTTTCCTACTACCTGGGAACTTTCAGGGAACCCCTCCATTATTTCGAGGCCGCGCTTTCTGTTTTTCCAGCCTGCTTGATCGCTATTTTGTATTACGAAAAAGCACAGCGCGGATGGGTGTTTTCCCTGGTCTTGAGCCTATTTTCATTTATTCCACTGATGGTAACGAACGATCTTTTAGGGCCTTTTCCGGTGTTCTGGAACTATGCAACGACGGATGGCGGTTTCTATTTCCTCCGTGTGTTATCCCCCCTTGTTGCTCTTTGGGTTATGATCTTTCTAACACGCGACTCGAAGCCGACGCGTCTCAATTTTTCCTACGGTCTCATCATTCTTGCTTCTGTGTTGTGTGGCGTCAGATTCTGGGATTTCGAATGGCTCGTTTTTCTATTTTTGGCCTTCTTTCTGACGCAAAAGAGCCAAGCGATGCGCTACCTTTCCTTGGTTATCTGTCTTCTGCAGATCCTAATGACGGCAACGAGATTGGTTGTTTACCTTCGACTTTTGGATACCACACTGTGGGCGTTAGTTAGTTTTGCTGCCCAATTTTCTTCCCTTGCGCTCCTTATTTGGATTTCCCTTTTCCTCCTTAAGAAACCCGGTACTCGATCTTGATAAGGTCTCCCGGCTTCAAGTTGCTATCGTCAATCAGATGCCAATGGATAACGACCTCGTTTGACGTGACATCGTAGCGCCATTTATCGGTAGAGATATCGATACCCGCCAGTGAAAGTTTAATCGTGTCAATCTCCTTGGGTGTCTTAGTCAGCTTTATCCGGTGTTTGGCATGCACATAAGCTCGGAAGATAACTTTCTTTGCGTAGTCTTTAAGGACCCCTTGGAGGTTGAAATCGCAGGTAGTGGCGTAATAGGCTCCGTGTGTCTTATCGACAACGATTCGATAGCTATTTACGGGGCCCACGGAGTACGGATCGCCCGAAGTTTCCAGCAGGGATGGGCACTCAGGAGCGATAGCATTCACGCGGTGCGATTTTTTCTCTTTGGTGTGAAACGCGATGAACTCATTGGCGTAGTCAGCCGGAGTGTAGTTCTTCAATGCCGGTATGTTTTTCGTATACCATTTGTAGTGGTCGCGCTGATTGGTAATGACCATCACATCCATCGGCACTGCACTCATGAAATATCCCTGGTGGTAAATTTCAGTGAGTGAGGGAGCTCGCTGGTAGAACCGATACATTGACCAAATCGGGGAGTTGTAGCAGTTGCCGCAACCTCCGCTGCTGTAACCCATATCCAATCGATTCAAGAAGTCGTTGACGAGATTGGGTTGATTCCAAGAGAAAAGCATCGGTTTATTTTTCTCATGGATTGGATAACCATCCCACTTATGCGCATCCGACGAGAGATAAATCCCCGTGTGTT
>Ga0187892_10011415_pt1 | contig 10910 bp, 12 predicted proteins | sample MA1701073metaG_FD_139345 | JGI IMG/M metagenome (GOLD analysis project Ga0187892, IMG submission 139345) | Bio-ooze microbial communities from a basaltic lava cave in the Kipuka Kanohina Cave System on the Island of Hawaii, USA - MA170107-3 metaG ... | reverse complement strand
ATGGCTCGGTGAGGGCGGCAATGTCCAGTTGACCGACGGTGAGGTGATGTTGCGTCCTGAACCTGAAGTCGTCGAACTGGTGAAGTACGCACGCGCCATCGGCCTAGTTCCCATGCTCATGACGCACGGCGACGCATTCCGCAGGAAGCCGGGCCTCCTGCAGCAGCTCATGTGGGAAGGCGGTCTCACCGAGATCAGCATCCACATCGATCCGACGCAGCGTGGGCGGCGTGGAGCGGCGTACAAGGCTGCAACACGTGAAGAGGAGCTGCTGCCATTGCGCGACGAATTCGCGGCGATGATCCGTGCCGCACGGCGGGAGACCGGGCTGACGCTCGACGCCGCGACCACCTTCACGGTTACCCGGGAGAATCTCGCCGGCGTGCCGGTGGTTGTCCGTTGGCTCTGTCATAACGCGGACGCCTTCAAAATGATCAGCTTTCAACCCGCCGCCCAGGTTGGGCGCACGGAAGACGGGCTAGGCGGATCAGTCACGGCCGAGGAGGTATGGGCGCGCGTTGCTGAGGGGCTCTATGGTGACGCCGTGCAGGGGGAGCGACTGCTCCAGCACAAAGGGTGGCTGGGCCACCCAGACTGTAGCCGGTTCGTACAAGGCGTGACGGTCTGCCAGCCGGACGAGCCCCCCGTATTTCACCCGTTGTTTCGCAGCGATGACCCCCGGGATCAAGCCGTTATCCACGGGCTGATGACGCGCTTCGGCGGTCTGACCTTCCGGCTCGACACCAAGTGGCAAGCCGCTGCCCGCTTGCTTGGCATCCTTAAAGAAGATCCCGGATTTCTCGTCTGCAAGGTCCTACCGTTTCTGCTACGTTGGCCGCAACGCTGTCCTCCCATACACTCTGTGCACTTCCTCTGGCGCTGGTTGCGGGGGCAAGCGACCGTGCATTATCTGAACATTGTCAGCCATCATTTTATGAATCCGATGGAACTGGTAACGCCGACGGGGCAGGACCGCCTCGCCCTGTGTGTCTTTCAGGTACCGATCGGCGATCGGCTGGTGTCAATGTGTGAGGTGAACGCCGGAGGGGTACGCGAGCGCTACTACGCTGCCCTCCGTGCCCGCCACGGAACCACTGAATCACCGTAATGCGCTGTCTTCCTCAGGAACTTTTTGCTCAGGCCGCGGGTTAAAGAACTCTATGCGGTCAAGCTTCGCGATCAGAGCCCCTCCTCTTCTAAATCGAACCACATGACATTGGTACAGTGCCGACCAAAACCGCTCATGCTGAGCGTAGCCCGAAGGGCGAAGTCGAAGCATGCGAAGGAGTTGATTCGCTGCCCCTCGACTCCGCTCCGCTACGCTCAGGCCGAGCGGGGGAATGTCCCACTGGAAGTGAGGAAGTGTACGAATCTCCTGTGGCTCGATTTAGGGAGATATTTTGCTCATGCATGCCATTTTTTGACGGGAGGAAATCCATGAGACAGCGTATAGTATTGACTTTATCCGCTCTGTGTTTAGCAACCAGCGTACACATGGGGGAGATGGCTTTTGCCCAAGGAGGGCCACGATACGAGGTCACGGTAACAAATCTCACCCGAGGCCAGCAATTCACGCCTGTTCTCGTCGCAAGCCATAGAGAAGGGGTGAACCTCTTCACTCTCGGCGAGGCAGCAAGTCCACAACTGGAAACTTTAGCCGAGGAAGGGAGTACTAGCCCGCTAGCGACTTTGCTTTTGAGTATGCCAGAGGTTGGGGACGTCCAAACTTCTCCCCCTCCTCCCCCGGCCAGCAATTTGATTGATCCGGGGGAGTCGGTGGTAGTTACCGTTGAGGCCGGTGCTGGATTTGATCACTTGAGTGTGGCCGCCATGCTGATTCCGACTAACGACGGATTTTTCGCGATCAATGGAGTGGAAGGGCCCAAGGGGAATAAAACACTGACGCTCTTTGCCCCGGCCTACGATGCGGGGAGTGAACGAAATGATGAGCTTTGTGCCTCTATCCCAGGGCCAAACTTTGCGGAGTGCGGAGGGCCCGGGGGCGGTGCGATGGTCGTGGGAGGAGAGGAAGGATACGTCCACATTCATGCCGGAATTCATGGCATCGGAGATTTGGTCCCTGCGAATCGGGATTGGCGGAACCCGGTAGCGAAGGTGACTATTCGCCGGGTTCGCTGATGTGAGCTAGATGATAGGTACCTCACGGATAGGGGCGTGCTGACCTCGCCCCTCCTTCTGTTTTGTCAACACTGTAACGCTATGCGCCCTCCGTGTCTTGCTATTTTTCCCCTCCTTGCTCTCGCGTCTTGCACGGCGATCAAACCTCTCGCTATATCCGAGCGGACGTTGGTGGGGACACCCCACACCTTTTCCCATGAAGATTTCGACCGGGTACTGCATCGCTTCGTGGACGACCAAGGCCGAGTGGATTACACAGCTCTGAAGAACGATCCCCATGACCTGGAGCGGTATTACCTGTTGCTGTCCGCCTACAGTCCGGACAGCCATCCGCTTCTGTTTCCCACCGAATCCAGCAAACTCGTCTATTGGTTGAACGCCTACAACGCGACGGTAATCAAAACCGTGCTGACATACTATCCACTCTCTAGCGTAGGAGACATCGGGCCGCCGCTGTTGCTGTTCTTTCTCCCCCAGCAAAGTGGCTTCTTTCTCTTCCAACGGGTGACCTTTGGAGGGAAGACGACCAACCTGTACTTTCTGGAACATCGTGTGATTCGCAAACGCTTCGCTGATCCGCGAGTGCATTTTGCGCTCAACTGCGCGTCGCGTGGCTGCCCACACTTGCCACGGCAGGCGTTCACCGCCGAGCGACTCGATGAGCAACTCGACCATGAGGCGCGCAAATTCCTCGCCGAGGAACGCAACTTCACCATCAAGCACCAGGAAAAAACGGTTTCCCTGTCCTCGATCTTCGACTGGTATGAGAGCGACTTTCTCAGTTGGTACCAGGACAAATTCCCCGGGCAAGAGGCAACGCTGCTCAATTATGTAGCCCTGTACGCTTCAGCGGAAAAGGCCGGGGAGCTGCAACGCGCGGCGTCTTACGAGGTGCGCTTCATTCCCTATGATTGGCGTCTTAACGACCAGAATGGTCGAGTGTGAGGTGAGCGGACATTAGGCAGCTAACGCGCCGCCACACGAACTTCCGGCTCCAGCCGTACAGCCATAGCAGTGCGAACCCACGCGAATGTCGCGCTGAGCTACCAGGCGCACGAGTTCAGCACTGGACTGCTCGCCCAAGCGCAAGGGAGTGCCACTGCCGAGACATAAATCGAGCATCTGGTTGAAATCACAGTCGTAGAAGAGTCCATCCCAGGAAATGCTGACGAGGTGGCGACACATCAGGCTCTCCAGCGTCGCCGGGTTGAACGCGGTCGCGAGCAGTTCGAGGTACGCATCGAATTGGCCCTCGCGTTGTAACGCATGGGCAAAACGTGCGATCGGCATGTTGGTAAGCGTGTAGAGATGATTGAAGCGGATACCAAATTTTGTCCCCAACTCCCGCTTATAGTCCGCCTCTAGTTGGGCCTGCGGTGGCGGCAAATGGGCGCCGACGGGATTGTAGACAAGGTTCAATTTGCGGTCTGGGTGTTCCTGCCCGTACCCGACGGCATTTAGACGGCGAAGCGCTTCGATAGATTTTTCGTAGACCCCGCGACCACGTTGCCTCTCGACATTCTCAAGCAGATAGCAAGGAAGGCTGGCGATGACTTCGACCTTCATATCGGCCAAAAACTCGGCCAGATCTTCCTGCCCTGACTCGAAGAGCACAGTGAGATTACAGCGATCCAGCACGCGTCGGCCATCGCGCCGAACCTGCTTTACCAGAAAGCGAAACGACGGATTCAACTCGGGTGCACCGCCCGTGAGATCTACTGTGGCGGCATTGGCGGCGCGGACAAATTCCAGCGCGAGCTCTGCTGTGTACCGATCCATGATCTCCGTCCGTTTGGGCCCCGCATCCACGTGACAGTGAAGACAGGCTTGATTACACAGCTTCCCTACATTGATCTGGACGGTATCAATGCTTGAGCGCGTCAGATGAACACCTTCTTGACGGAGTCGGGCAGCAAAGGCTATCGGTTGCATAGACATTCCTCGCTCTTGCTTCTTAACAGCACTTGCCTGGTTCACAACAGGCCGCCGCCTCGGTCGTCGCCCGATACGCTAAACCCTTCGTCTCCCGTGGGTTTCGCACAGCGTCGCGACTGCAATCGAACAGTGTGGCATCTTTTACGGCGATTGGCGTCAGCGGCTGCACGGGAATAATATCTTGTGCGTAGGGCGCTCTCGTGTAGAGGCGGAACGTTTTCTCGCACACCGCCATCGGTACGCCGCGGATGAGTGTGTGACCGTCGTCGTCTTTCACTTCACTCCACGGACCCCTGTAGATCACCGCCTGATTACAATCCCAACATGGACCTTGCTTCCCTTTGTAAGCGGCGACGGTCACAGAGCGGAACTCGATGCCTTCCACCGTGCGCCACGGTTGTTCATCGCGTTTGAGGATTTCAATGCCGTGAAACCCCACCTCGGCAAAAGCTTGGAGGAAGTCGTGCTCTTGGAGCGCCCCAGAGATGCACCCGCTCCAGAGTTGCGGGTCGTCCTTAAGATGTGAGAGAACAGGCTCATCGGCGACGATGTCCGAAATGATCGCACGACCGCCTTTACGTAAGACTCGGAAGATTTCAGCAAAGAGTTGGCGCTTCTCCTCGTCCTGCACCAAGTTAAGGACGCAGTTTGAGACCACCACGTCAATCGACTCATCAACAACCAAGGGGTGCTGCGTTCGCTGTTCAGCGTGAAATGTCTCGAAAGCCCGGAGATCGGCGACCGACGCGATCGGATGGCGGCGCAGGTACTGCTCGATTCCCGTGAGGTTTGTACGGAGGTCTTGAATGCGGCCACGACGAAATTCGACGTTGGAAAATCCGAGGTGCTCGCCAATCTGGGTCTGATATTTTCGGGCGACGGCCAGCATCTCGGGCGTCATATCTACCCCGATCACGCGACCAGTGGGACCGACTACCTGCGCGGCGATATAGCAAATCTTTCCCGTGCCACAGCCCAAGTCGAGTACAATCTCACCGGGGCGCAGGTAACGCGAAGGATCGCCACAACCGTAATCTTTCTCGATGATTTCCTGGGGTAACACGGCGAGATACTGCGGATCATAGTCCACCGGACAACACAGTGCCGCTTCGGTTACCTGTGCACCTGCTGAATAGCGGTCTTGCACTGCCCGTTCCATTCTTGTTTCAGTCACTCTAGAGTCTCCTTTCATCCTGTACGATACAAAACTATACAGACAAGTGAGAAGTTCCCAGACGAACGCCATGGAGCAAGAAGTGCACGAATGCCTATCCCACAAGAGAAAGTCACTCCGGGAACTCGCTGTTACCGGGCTTCCCGAAAAGCAAAACTGAAACGGTGGCCCTCAGCTCCCACTCGCGCAGGCGCATCACCGCCTTGTCCTGGCGCTGCGGATAGAAAGAGCCGCTTCCTTCGATAATGGGAAACGTTTCTTCTCGCTGGACCACCCCTCTAGTGCGACCCTTCGTCCATCTCCTTGTCATGACTCCCCCCGTGGCCTTCGTGAGAACCTTCATGGCCAGCGGTTCCGCTTTGCTGCTGTGTCGCCGTCCCTTTGCCTGCCTCTTCGGATTTAGCATCAGCTTTCGGCTGGGTCGTCTTTTTTGCCGCCTCTGTCGTTTGCTCAGTCTTCGGTTTGGTGTGTGAGTCGGCTGCCACCTCGATCCCCAAGGCGGTCACGACGAAACTCATCGCTACTGCCATCATCACCAGCGCTTTCCAGCTTCTCATTCCTTCTTCTCCTTTCCTACGAAATCCGTTGCCCATCCTGGGCGTTCAACATCCAATTGTACTCTAAATAGTGGGGCTCGCCACTGTGGGATGCGAGGATATTCTTTTTATCCTCAAAGCCGTTTGCGTTTCAGGATGTTCTCAGCGGTGTAACCTTGGAGAATCCCATTCACGATGACAGCATTATATGCATTGATCCAAAATGCTTTTTCCTCAGCTTCAGAAAGCCCGTTAAGCTGTGTCTGCGCCAACGTCATCAGGTATTGTTCAAACCGGGCAGAATCTTTGTCCTGCAGATCACGATATGCAACTCGTCCATTGGTATCGACGTATTGGATCAGGAGTGTATTCCACAGGGTATGATCGCTAGCCGCATGACTCGGTTGGTTCACCAAAAGTATTCCTATTGCAAACAGGAAAAGACAAGCTCGCCACATGAGAGTAAAACGTAAAACGTAAATCATAAAAAAGCCATCTCTCCCTCTTCTCCGATTCTCCCCGCCTGTGGTTTGATGTTTTGAGTTCTGAGATGGTTTCCGCTATGCTCGCGCCAGATTCTCACGTGCCTCTCGGGTTGAATGACGGAAAGACTGAGAGACTCAGAGACGGAGGTATTATGCGTTTCACGGGTAAAACGGCACTGGTCACAGGCTCTAGTTCTGGTATCGGTCGGGCAGCGGCGTTGTTGTTCGCCCGTGAGGGAGCCGATGTGGTTATCAACGGACGCGACGAGAAGAAAATCGCCTCGGTCGTAAAAGAAGTCGAAAAGCTTGGGCACCGCGCCCTGGGGATTCGGGCCAACGTGGGTAGCTTTGCCGAGGTCAACACCATGGTCGAGAAGACGTTACAAGCGTTCGGCCATCTCGACATTCTCGTCAGTAACGCTGGAGTGTTTCATCACCAGATGTTCATGCAAATGACCGAAGAAGAATGGGATGAAGTCATCAACGTTGACTTGAAAGGCACGTTTAATTGCTGTCGTGCGGTGATCGATTCGATGATCGCCCAGAAGTGGGGGCGGATTATCTGTGTGACGGCAATTTCTGGGCTCACCGGCTACCCCAACATGACCCATATCGCGGCAGCGAAGACCGGCACACACGGTTTTGTCAAAGCGCTAGCGAGTGAGGTTGCCTCCTCTGGGATTACGGTCAACGTCATCGCTCCAGGTCTTGTTGATACGCCTATCCTGATCAACATGACCGAAGCAGAAATCGCCAATTACACGAAGATGATCCCTGTGGGCCGCATTGGCAAACCGGAGGAAATCGCCGAGGCGTGTGCGTATTTTGCTTCAGACCAGGCAGGGTATGTAACCGGGCAGATTCTCAATATGAGCGGCGGCGGACTCATTTAAGCAATGAAGAATTAAGAATGAAAAATTAAGAGTGAAGAATGGCTTTGTTGGAGTGGTCTCCACAGACTTCTTTACGTTTTACATCTTTACGTTTTATGTCTTACGTCTTCCGTACCTGGACCCCACGGTCAGCCAAGAATTCTTTACACTCACGAATTGTGTATTCACGGTAATGAAAAATTGACGCGGCCAATGCAGCGTCTGCGCCGCCAGCAGTGAGGCCTTCATAGATGTGCTGGAGCGTACCGACTCCGCCAGAGGCAATGACTGGAATGGTGACTGCGTCAGCAATCGCTCGTGTCAGCTCAATGTCATAGCCCGCTTTCGTGCCGTCACGGTCCATACTGGTTAAGAGAATCTCCCCTGCGCCATACGACTCCATCCGCTGCGCCCATTCAATGGCATCGAGACCCGTCGGTGTCCGCCCGCCGTGGATGCAAACTTCCCAAGATGACGCGGATTGCGGATTGCGGATTGCGGATTGCGGATCAGATGCTGAGATTTCTGAAACTTGAAACTTGAAACTTGAAACTTGAAACTTTCTTTTCGCATCGATAGCCACAACAATGCACTGCGAGCCGAAGCGCTCGGCGGCTTCTTTGACGAATTCTGGGTGGTTGACGGCGGCGGTGTTGATTGACACTTTGTCTGCACCGGCATTCAGCAGATTACGAATATCTTGTACCTCGCGTACTCCACCACCGACCGTGAGGGGCATGAAAACCGTCTCCGCCGTTTTACGTACGACTTCGAGAATAATTTTGCGCCGTTCGTGTGAGGCAGTGATATCCAGAAAGGTCAACTCGTCTGCACCTTCTTCGTCGTAGCGCTGCGCGACTTCGACGGGATCCCCGGCATCACGCAGAGCCACAAAGTTTACACCTTTGACCACGCGGCCGTCTTTGACATCGAGACAAGGAATAATGCGCTTGCTGAGCATGCGACGAGTGTTGAGGGTTTAGCGGAAAGAGTCAAGCACTGCTCAGGGGTTGAGGTGATCGAGTGAGGCTATAGCAGGGTCTTGTCGCCCCTCGTCGCTCTTTTCCCACACGATTTTGTTGTAATCAAACCGCCCCGACTCGATCACGTTAAATTTGACGATCTGAAAGTACGGTGAGAGATCAAAGTCTCGCGGGGTTACAAGGCTGTGGTGTGGGCGACGGAAGATAAAACGTTGATGCGCCCCGTTGTAGGCCGAGAACAGACGTTCTAGCAAGGAGCGTCGCACTGTCGCTTCTACCTGTTGCGTGGTGATTTGCGGGAGAACCGGAAATCCGACTTTGTCGAATGCCGCCGCGATCATACTTGAACAAATCACCTGAGTCGGGAGACCACTCCCGAAATGCAACGCTTTACGGCGGAAGCGGCGGGGGACGATACTGACAGGAAGAAAATACCGTGCCAGGTCAAAAACATTTTGTAAGTCGTACTCATGGCCGAGTTGACTGATGACCTCATCAAGAATGCGTTGTAGATGATCTTTGCGCAGATTGTGCGGACGACAGACACGAATGTTGAGATTGATATATTTCGATAACGGGGATACGACGACCCCACCTTCGACAAGGGCCTCGACGAGCAGAAAACTGGCCTCCTCGCCAAACGCTGCCCGTGCTTGTCCGGCCTGGGGGTGGTTCCGTCGGAGTAATTCATCACCAATATAGAGCGCAGAATGGGACCAGGAGCTTTGCGTTAAGTACTTGATGACCTCGCTCACCCGCTGTTCGCCTTCAACGAGAATCACATCCCCCTTTTTGATATGGCTTTTCAGCTCATCGAGGTTATTGGGACAGTGCGAGGTATAGTTCTTCAGCCGCTTCGTCAAGAGCTTGGTACACTGACCAATCAGAAACCGACGGGTTGCGAGCCAGGGAGAAGCAATACTCATGCAAGTATTGTAAGAGAGGGAAGGGCGGGGAGACAAGTCGCAAACGCGGGGAAAGAGAGAGAAATGGCTAAAACAGACAGAGACAGAGATTTGAGACAGAGTAAGGAGGGGGGCGGACTCTATCTCTGTGTCTATCTGTTTTCGAGACAGCCTCTGTCTTTATCTGTTCTACGCTGATCGCTGAAAACTGATAGCTGAGCACTTTTGCTTAATGCGGCAGATGCTTCCCCACCAGGATCGCTTCCGCGAGGTTGACGGCTCCGGTATACAACGCGCGACCGACGATCACCCCGCTGATCCCTCGTGACTCAAATTGCGCCAGGCGTTGGATGTCGCGCAGGGTGGCCACCCCACCAGAGGCAATGACTGGCAGGGGAATCGCTCGTGCCAACGCGAGGGTCGCTTCCAAATTGACTCCTTGCTCGGTGCCGTCACGGGCAATGTCGGTATAGACAATCTCGCTGACTCCCAGTTGGGCGCACTGTTGCGCTAGATCTATAGCATCGATCGTGGTCGTTTCTGTCCACCCTTGGACGGCGACTTTCCCACCACGGGCGTCGATCCCAACGGTGATCTGCCCAGGAAAGCGTTGACACGCTGCTGCCACGACCTCTGGGTCCCGGTGGGCCACGGTTCCGAGAATGACCCGTTTCACCCCAAGAAACAACAAGCGCTCAATGGCTTCGAGGTTGCGGATGCCCCCACCAACCTGAACGGGAATGGTCAGCGACCGGCAGATGCGTCCGATAATCGAGGTATTCACCCCAGAACCAGAGACCGCACCATCAAGATCGACCACATGCAAGCGTTCAGCTCCCTCACTTTGCCAGCGTAAGGCAGTCGCAACCGGATCGTCGGAATAGACTGTCGCCTGGTTCATATCGCCTTGATAGAGGCGAACGCACTGGCCGTCTTTCAGATCGATGGCAGGAATGACAAGCATAAAAAGTCTGGCGTCTAGGGTCGAGCGTCTAGAGTCTGAAAATGAATACCTTCTCCCATAACGAGTCGTCCAAAGTTGGCGAGAATACGCAGGCCAATCGCCTGGCTTTTTTCTGGGTGAAATTGAGTGGCGAAGATATTACGCCACTGGACGCTCGAGGTGAATTCCGTATGACCGTAGTCGGAGGTCGTAGCAATGATCGCTGGATCATCGGGCACGGGATAATACGAATGGACGAAATAGACGGACGCACTGTCGGCGATGCCGTTGAAGTGGGGAAGGCGGCGTTTGAGGTGGAGTTGGTTCCAGCCCATGTGAGGAATTTTCCCGCCATCAAGCTGGGCAGGGTCAAATCGCACCACTTGCCCCTTGAGAATATCCAGCCCGCGCACGCGGCCAAATTCGACGCTTTCCGAGAACAGAATCTGCATGCCCACGCAAATGCCGAGCAGCGGGGTACCGTTGGCGACCACACGATAGACGGTATCGGTAAGGCCACAATCGGCCAGACCGTTCATACAGGCCGCGAATGCTCCAACGCCAGGCAGGACAACCCCAGGAGCGGCTTCGATCCGCTTGGCGTCACGGGTCACTTCCGCCGCGTAGCCCATCTTCTCAAAGCCCTTCTGTACGCTGCGCAGGTTACCCATGCCGTAATCAATAATGGCAATCATGCGAGCATTATTCCGGGGGAGCGGTGAAGAATCAAGGAGAGCCACAATCTGTTTACTGAATACGATCTTGCCGTGGCACTCCAAGGCAAAAACCACGAAACTAATGGCGAGAGGTATCAGATAAATCTACAATGGAGGTAATCCACTAGTTCGACTAGTGCGACTTGAACAGCTTTGAGCGTTGCAGGAGTACAGTCCTCCCAGGATGGCTTGCTGGCATATCCGAAGGAGGACTGTATGGCT
>Ga0187892_10011414_pt1 | contig 10910 bp, 13 predicted proteins | sample MA1701073metaG_FD_139345 | JGI IMG/M metagenome (GOLD analysis project Ga0187892, IMG submission 139345) | Bio-ooze microbial communities from a basaltic lava cave in the Kipuka Kanohina Cave System on the Island of Hawaii, USA - MA170107-3 metaG ... | reverse complement strand
GGGAGGCTCTGAAAAACTACTGCGCGGCCCGATCTTGCGCCTGCGCTGCTCGCTGTACTACTCGTACAGGTCCGCTGCTCGGCGCAACCTCGGGCCGCTCGCTACGTTTTTCAGAGCCTCCTTAGATTCGAGGCGCGAGGTGCGAGGTGGGAATTGACCCAGCATGTCGCATTGGGTCGTCGTGCATCTTGTCATTCCGACGCGCTGCGGAGGAATCTCAACCGGTTGAGATTCCTCGTGACGACTCGCGGGCAACCCTTGTTACTTCGCCGCTTCACCCGACGCGGTCGGACGACCGTCAGCGGAGATCGGAGGCGCCTGCGATGGCGATTGCGACGGCGGATCCCTTGCATCGGTGCCGCTGCTCGGTTCACCCGGCGAAGTCGATGTCGGGTTACCGTCCGCGGTAGTACCGGCGCTCGTCGATCCGGTGGTGCCTGCGACGACTCCCTTTGCGCCTTCATGGCGATTATCGACGCGACCGTCGAGGACTACCGACGGTCCTTCGCCTGCGTACACGCCGCTTGGGCCTGGGGTGCTGGGGTTCACCGAGCCTGTAATCTGGTTAACGCCACCGGGACTGGCACTGCTCGAAGTGCTGCTGCTCGGTGGGTTGCTGCTACTGGTGCCGGCCGGGTTGCCGCTGCTGTCTGTGGATGATGTGGTCGGCGAAACGGTGCTCGACGTCGTTCCCGATGGGGAGCCCGTGGACGAGGAACTCGAAGGCGTTGAGCTCGTCGACTTCGTGTTGCCGCGGTCGCCGCATGCGGTCACCGAAGCAACCAGTGCGACCAGTAGCGCGGGCAGTATGAGTACTCTGTTTTTCATGGCTATTCCTGCAAGGGGTTAATTGCCATTCCGACGCGTAGCGGAGGAATGACAAGCTGGGCTTACTTCGCCGTTCCAGCCGGCGCGATCGGGCGACCGTCAACGGAGGTCGGAGGCGCCTGTGATGGAGATTGCGACGGCGACGGCGGGTTCTTCGTATCGGTGCTGCTGCTCGGTTCGCCCGGCGAGGTCGATGTACGGTCGGACGATGACGAAGACGATGAACTGTCCGTCGAAGAACCGCTCGTTGATCCGCTCACTGAACCGCTGCTGCCCGGCGACGAACTGGACGGCGAGACGTCGCTGCCGCTGCTCGGAGACGACGCCGTACTTCCGCTCGATCCCGTCGCGCCAGCGGTCGAACTGCGGCTACCACTCGTGGACATCGCCTGCGCCATTTTCAAATGCTCGCGCAAGGTCGGCAGCGTCTTCTCGGCAAAGGCGCGGATCTCGGCATCGTTCGATTCGCGCGCGGTGCGTTCGTACAGCGCGATGCTCTTCTCGTGATGCTGGATCGCCGTCTTGGTGGTGTACGCGCGATCGAAAGCCTGGCCGGTCAGGTTGTTCAGTTCTTTCATCTGCGCCTGGCCATCCTGGTTCATCGATGTCGGCAGCGTCAGGCCCTTGGCCGACGCGATGCGTTGCAGTTCGTCGTTCGCCGCTTTGTGGTCCCTTTCAACCCGCGCAGCAAACTGCTTGACCTCGGACGATGTGGATTTCTGTTGCGCCAGTTGCGCAGCCTGCACTTCCATCATGCCGCCGGACGCAGCCTCGGTGACGAAGCGTCGTTCGCTGGTGCCGGCGCCTTTCGCGCTTGCGCCGGCACTCGGCGAGGACAAAGGCGTCTTGGTGGAACTCGACATCGACGAGCCGCTGCCCGTTCCTGTCGTGTCGACGGCGGTCGAACTCCCGCTTCGACCATCCGCCGTGTTCCCCGCGGTCGTCGATCCGGTGCCGGCGACTCCGCTTGGGGTCGAGCCCGATGTGCTGCTGCCTGGGTCAGCGCTGGCCGATTTGCCGCTGCTGTCTGTCGATGTGGTCGGCGTTGCGGTGCTTGAGGGTGAGCTCGTGGGCGATCCCGCCGGCGGGGCCGTGCTCGGTGAGGATGGCGTGGACGAAGGCGGGGTCGTGGAGCTTGAAGACGGCGCTGAACTCGTCGGCCTCGTGTTGTCACGGTCGCCGCATGCGGTCACGGAAGCGATCAATGCGACCAATAGCGCGGGCAGCATGATTACTCGGTTTTTCATGGCTATTTCCTACAAGGGTTACTGAACCGCAGGTCTTACACGGTCCGCGGGGTGAAAACTTCAATGCCAAGATCAGTTCGGCCGGTCGCGACGGCTGTCGCGCAGCGCCTTGATCTGGTCGTGATTGCGGCGCACGCCCGCGTACTGGCGCTCCACCAGCGAGCGCGCGGTCGGCGGCAGCGGTTCTTCCAGCGCACGGCGATAGCGTGCGACTGCGGCGTCTTCGCCGCGTTCGCATTCCTCCAGCATCGCTTGATCGGACTTGCCCGCCAGCGCCGAGCGCAGCGAGACCCAGCCGCGATGCGCCGCGCCGCCCACTGAGCCGCTGTGCTCCGGCTTGCCGCCGAGATCGTGCACACAGGCGATCAGTTCGTCGGCGGCCTGCGCGCATTCCTGCGCACGCCGCTGCAGGACATTTCTGATTTCGCCGTCGCGCACATGCTCGGCTGCCTGGCTGAATCCGTATTGACCATCCTTGCTGGTTTCAATCAGGTCGTTCAGGGTGTCGACCGCTTGCGAGTTATCCATCGGTGTTCTCCTGCATTCGTTGATGAGTGAGAACACGTACTGGCAGGCAGCGTGCCCGAGGCGGTTGCCGCGAAAGCGGGGCACGGTTATTGCCGGTACTGATCATTAACAGATTTACAGCGGAGAAAGCGAAATGGAGCGCAAGCGAGACATGAACGAACAACACGGGCAGGCGTTGCATCACGACAGCGGCCGGCCGGACATCGACCGCGACGCCATCGACTTTGGCCGCGTGCAGACCGTGCCACGCGAAATTGCTGAGCGCGATGAGCGGATCAAAACGCAACAGGCCGAAGCCGACCGTGACAAGCAGCCGATTGTTGCCGCCATCGTTGATGCGCAGGACCACGCCGAGTGCCTGCGCGCTGCGTTGCGCGAGGCCGGCATTGCCGAGTCCGACATCGATGTCTTCTTCGTCAACCCGGTTGGCCAGCACGGTCAACATCCAGTGGGGGGCGACGAGGGAACGGATTTAGAGGCGCAAAGGATGCCGGGTGGCGCGGTGACAGGCGCTGCGGTTGGTGCCGCAGCCGGCGCCGCTGTGGGAGCGGTGGCCTCGATTGCGGTGCCGCCACTGGCGCCCGCGATCATGCTGGCGGCGACCGGCGTTGGCGCCTACACGGGTGCGATGGCGGGAGGAGTCACCTCCGGCGGTGAAGAAACGCCCGAGCATTTGCAACCGCAGCCGGGCCACCGCCGCTCGGGAATGATGGTCGCAACGCGCGTCACCGACGTTGCCGATATGGCCCGCCTGGGCGACATCCTGCGCGCCAACGGCGCCGATCACGTCGAACAATCGCGCGGCACATGGCGCGACGGCCATTGGATCGATTTCGATCCCGTGAGCTTGCCGCAAATGCAGGACTCAGGACGCAGGATGCAGGATTCAGCAAAAGAAACCGGCGCGGCCACGCGAGATCCTGAATCCTGAATCCTGGTTCAATGCCCGCCCATCTCGCCGACGTCACGCAGTTCTGGAGCCCTAGCGGTGGCGGCGTGCGCCGCTATCTGACAGCGAAGCGGCGCTGGCTCGCGCGTCATACGGCTTGGTGTCACAGTCTCGTTGTGCCGGGCGATGGAAAGGGGGGCACCCTGCCGAGCGTGCCGTTGCCGTTCTCACACGGCTATCGCTGGCCGCATTCGCGCGTGCGTTCCACGCGCAGCATCGTCGATTTGCAACCCGATTTGATCGAATGCGGCGATCCGCTCGCCGCGTTCAGTGCGGCAGCCCAGGCTGCAAATCGGTTACGCGTACCGCTCGTCGCGTTCGCGCATTGCGACTTGCCGGCGATGGCGGCCCGCTTCGGCGGTGCCACCGCCGAACGTCTGGCCGCCGCCTATTTGCGGCGTGTCTACGGTCGCTGCGAACTGGTGCTGGCGCCGAGCCGACATACGCGCGCGCGGCTGCACCACTACGGCGTCGAACGAGTGCGCGTGCAGCCGCTCGGCGTCGACACATCGATATTCCGTCCACAGGCGCCCGCGCTCGACTGGCACGCGCAACTGAATTTGCCGCGCGCGACTCGCGTGCTCGTGTATGCGGGCCGGTTTGCGCCTGAGAAAAATCTGCATGTGCTGACCGAAGCGGTGCGCCGCCTCGGACCGACATACGCGCTGATTGCGATCGGTGCCGGTCCGATGCCACCTGCGGGACCACAGGTCACTGTGATGCCGTTCCGGCGCGACACCGCGCAACTTGCTGCTGCCATCAATGGCGCTGATGTTTTCGTGCATGCAGGGGACGCGGAGACCTTCGGCCTTGGCGCGCTCGAGGCGCTCGCGTGCGGTGTTCCGGTCGTGGCGTGCGCCACTGCTGCAATCACTGAGATGATCGACAATCGCGTCGGCGCGGCGGTTGCGTGGACGGCGGGGAAGGGCGCCGATCAGAAGCGCGCCGATCGGTTTGCGCAGGCGATCTCCGCGGTATGCGAGCGCGGCCGCGAGTCGTACGCCACGCCCGCGCGGGAGCGTGCCTTGTGCTACGACTGGAAACCTGTATTCGGTCAATTGTTCGGACGCTATGTGCGTCTGATGGCGCAAAACGGACGCGGTGCGCCGGAATACGCACCACGCGATGCGCATGACATCGCTGTGCGTCACCCTGCATGATGTGGCGCCGGCCACGTGGCCGGCGTGCGAACGCGTGCTGCGCGCGCTCGATTCGATCGAACGGCTGCCACTCACACTGCTCGTCGTGCCGCGCTATCGCGGATTGCCCAGCGAAAGCGATGTTGCGTTCCTGAACGCGGTTGAGCGTCGCATCGCCCACGGCGATGAAGTTGCGCTACATGGCTGGACCCATGTGGATGACGCGCCGCTTGCCGGTCCGTGGCAGTGGGCCTGGCGCCGCGTCTACACCGACGGGGAGGGCGAGTTCGCCGCGCTGATTGAGTCCGATGCCTGGGTCCGCCTGGAAGCAGGCCGGCGCTGGTTCGCGCGGCGCGGTTGGCCGCTTGCAGGTTTTGTGCCGCCGGCCTGGCTGATGAGCCGTGGCGCGGCGCGCGCTATTCGGGGCAGCGGCTTCGAGTGGTTCAGCGATCGCGCCCACGTCTATCTACCGCGCGGTGCGCAGCGATCGACTTCACTGGTGTGGAGTAGCCGCGGCGACTGGCGCCGGCGCGCCTCGCTGCTGTGGAACGCAGCGCTCGCCGCCAATGCGCGCAACACGCAACTTCTGCGTCTGGCGCTTCATCCAACAGATGCCGACTACGACGAACTACGCATGCATTGGCAGCGCACGCTGAAAAAACTGCTCGTCCATGCGGAGCCGCAGACGAAGCGGCAGTTCGTCAGAACGATGATCGATGAACGGGATGAGGCTTCCCGGCAGAGGCCGGGATCCAGTGTCGTCACGCCTTTTTTGCATCAAGCACCGGCCACGCCCACGCCATCAGATTGCCGCGCAGAGCGGCCATCCAGCTCTCGGCGCGGGGCGCACCCCTAAAGACCTTCAGGTAACCGCATGCTGTCCACAGTCCGAGCAGCGCGGTAATCCACGCGTCGCCGGTGGCCGTCGCGTCAAACCAGAACAGGCCCACAAGGGCCAAACCGTAAAAAATGACGGCCACGCCGATTGCGCGCAGGTAATTCATTCCTCGATCCTCCGTTGCGTGTGAAAGAACTCTCACGCGCAACTTTAGCCGAGGCGTGGATAACAGAAAAGAATTAGTGCGCTGTGATCCAGTGATCCGTCATTCGTTTCCCTCCATGGTCTGATCAGGCTCTCTCAGCCACGAAAATTTCAACCCGGCGATTGCGCGCGCGACCCGTGTCGGTGTCGTTGGTTGCGATCGGTGCGTGCTCGCCGCGGCCGTCGATGGTGATGCGCGATGACTGCACGCCGCGCTCGATGAGGTAATCGCGGGTCGCTTGCGCGCGCGCGACCGACAGCGGGTTGTTCACTGCATCGCCACCAGTCGAGTCCGTGTGTCCGACAACTTGCACGGTCGCGTTCGGGTTGCCGTTGATAGTTTTTGCAAAACTGTCGAGCACCGGTCGCAGCGCCGGCTTGATTTCCGCGCGGCCGGTATCGAATGAGATGTCGGTCGGGATGTTGACCTTCAGCCGATTGTCCGCGGTCCTCGCCACATCGACGCCGGTACCCTGCGCAGCGCTTTGCATTTCGGCCTGTTGCTGTTCCATCCGGCGGTTCCATACGTACCCGCCCAGGGCGCCGACGGCCGCGCCGACGGCCGCGCCGGTCGCCGCGCTCTTGCCGCGATGGCCACCGGCGGTGGCCGCGCCGATCGCGCCCCCGGCCGCTGCTCCAACGCCGGCGCCGGTGCCAACGCGGCGCTGCTGGTCGGTCATGCTTTGACAGCCAACCGACGCCACGGCCGCAATGACCGCGATCGAAATCAGGCTTAGTCGCTTGTTCATCTTTGCTCCCTGTGAAGTTACTTTCGTATCAAGCATGGAGCAAGCGCGAGGCCCGGACGCAGCGGATTCGCCCGCCCGCGTGTGTCATGCCACACGCGGCTTAGCGTCCGTGACACTCTCACCACAACGTGACCGCATCGGGCGCGTCGCGTAAACGCTTGTCGAAAGAGTCAGACGGCCAAAACCGTCGCCGCAATCGCCGCGCCGAGCGCGGCGCCGGCGACAACGTCGCTCGGATAGTGCAGACCAAGTGCGACGCGCGATATGGAAACCAGGACAACAAACGGCGCCAGCGCGAATGCCGCGAGCGGGTAGTAACTGCCGAGCACGAGCGCAAATGCGACCGTGTGCTGCGCGTGCCCCGACGGGAAACTGAATTCATCGAGAGCGCGTGCGCATAGCTGGATGTCGGCGCAGCGCGCAAACGGACGTGCCCGCGAAGTGCTGCGCTTCAACGCCATGTAGAGCAATAAGCCAACCGTGCCCGTGATCAGCATATCGATGGCGCACGCTCTCGCGGTGTCGTTGCCAGAGAAGAACAGCGCGGCAATCACCACATACCACAGCACGCCGTTGCCCAGCCAGTCGGCAACACGTAGCAACGCATAGACACGCGGTCGAGTCGCCGACTGGTTGATCCGCTGCGCCCACCGCAGGTCAGCATCGCCGCATGCGGCGTAGGCGAACTTGCACGACGACCGCCAGTCGGTGACTACGGCGGTACGTGTACGAGACGGCCGGTCGGTGATAACAGACCGGCCGGCTTCGTCTGCGTCAGGCGAGTACGGCGCCCACATCTTCCGTGCGTTCGGCTACGGCAGCTGCCTGGATGAGCGACCTTTCGAAGCGCGCGAGGACGACGTCCCACGGTGCTCGCTCGGCGGTACTGCGCGCCTGCTGGCGCATCGGCATGAGTAGCTCGTGCTGGGCAGCCGCGGCCACGACGGCGGCAACGAAGCCGAACGAGTCGCCCATAGAGGCCAGCAGTCCGCTGACGTTGTTGCGGATCAGCGCACCGGCCGCGGCCGTATCGAAAGCGACCACCGCAAGGCCCGAGGCGAGCGCCTCCAGCGTCACATTGCCGAAGGTGTCGGTCATGCTGGGAAACAGAAAGATGTCGGCCGATGCGTAGGCGTCCGCCAGCGCTTCACCGCGCAACGTGCCGGCGAAGACCGCGTGCGGGTGATCCCGTTCGAGGCGGCGCGCGAGCGGACCGTCTCCCACCATCACAAGCCGCGCTCCGGGGATGCGGCGATGCGCAGCTTCGAACGCGTCACACACGAGCGCAACGTTTTTTTCCGGAGCGAGGCGGCCGACGTACAGCAACACCGGCGCGTTGCCGCGCGCGCCCCAGGCGGCGCGCAATTCGCTCGAGCGGCGCTGCGGGTTGAAGAGTTTGGTATCGACGCCGCGCTCAATGACCTCGAGCCGTTCGAATCCCTGCAATGCGAGTTCGCGCCGGACAAAGCGCGACGGCACAAAAGTGCGGTCGGCACGGTTGTGAAATGCGCGCAAGTAATTGCGCGCGACCGGCTCGAACATGCCCAGCCTGTAAAAACGGCTGTACAGATGAAAGTTGGTACGGAAGTCGGTGGTGACCGGGATGGCGAGCCGACGCGCCGCGCCGACCGCGGAGAATCCGAGCGGACCTTCGGTCGCAACGTGCACGAGTGCAGGCCGCGACTCGCGCCAGCGGCGCGCCAGTTTTGCGCCGAGCGGCAGCCCCATACGCAGGTCGCGATACACCGGAATCGGTAGACCTGGTGTGCGCCATTCAAGAGGCTCGTCGCATCGCGCTTCATGCGGCTGGCGCGGGCGTATCAATTCGACTTCATGCCGCTGGCGCAGAAAGTTGACCGTGCGCGCGACCGTGAGAGACACGCCGTTGATTTCCGGCGGAAAGGTTTCAGTGACGTAGGCGAGCCTCACGATGGGTCCTTGCTTGCATGCTCTAAACCGCATCGAGCAAGGGAAGTGCCCGCGAGGTCGTGACCGGCCGATAGTGCGCGGCGAGAATGACGGTAGTGTTTCTGCTCGGGTGTGTCATTCCGAGCGAACGCGAAGAATCTCAAGCGGACTGAGATTCCTCGTCGTGCAACCTGCCCCGGCGAAGGCCGGGGCTCCTCTGAATGACGTTTAGTTGCGCGATTCCCAGTCGCGCACCTGCCGATCTGCCTCGTCGCGCGTGATTCCGTAGGACTCCTGGATCCGTCCCACCAGCGCTTCGCGCTTGCCTTCGATCTCGTCAACGTGATCGTCAGTTAGCTTGCCCCACTGCTCCATCACTTTGCCCTTCACCTGCTTCCAGTTACCTCCAACGCGATCCCAGTTCATGTGTAGCTCCATTGTTGAGAGAGGAGCAGCCGAAGTCGCAAGGCGCGTGCCCACGCCGTGACGTAGCCGCCCAGTCACTCGGGCCTATGGTTTGCTGTCCTTTGCCTCCATGTCGGCACGCGCATTGGTCACCGGAGGCGCCGGATTTCTGGGCAGTCATCTGTGCGAACGCCTGCTCGCGAGCGGGCGCGAAGTCGTGTGCCTGGACGATTTGTCGACTGGCCGCCTCGATAACGTTGCGCATCTGCTGACGCGGCCGCGTTTCGAATTCGTCGCGCACGACGTTGTGGCGCCGTGGACGGAACCGTCTTGCAGCGGTGAGCGAGATCTACCACCTGGCGTCGCCTGCTGCGCCCATGGCATATCAGCGCGATCGCGTGCGCACGCTCAAGACCAACGTGCTGGGCACGTTGCGCGGGCTGGAAGCCGCGCATGCATGGAACGCGCGGTTCTTGCTCGCATCGACGAGCGAGGTGTACGGCGACCCGGAGGAACATCCGCAAAGCGAGAGCTACCGCGGCGCGGTGGCGAGCATCGGTCCGCGCGCCTGTTACGACAACGCAAAGCGAGCCGCCGAGACGCTGGCGTCCGACTACGCGCAGCAATACGGCGTGCCCGTTCGCATCGCGCGCATCTTCAACACCTATGGACCACGCATGCGCGCCGATGACGGCCGCATGGTCGCGACCTTCATTGCGGCGGCGCTGAACGACGCGCCGATCACCGTGTTCGGTGACGGTGCGCAGACGCGCACCCTTTGCTACGTCGCCGATCTGATCGACGCTCTCGTTCGATTGCTCGCGAGCGACGAGGCCGGTCATTACCCGGTCAATCTCGGCGCGGATACCGAACTCACCGTACTGGCGATTGCGCAGCGAGTGGTGCGGCAGGCGCGCAGCCGCTCGCCGATTGTGTTTCAGCCGCTGCCGCAGCACGACCCGCGCCGCCGCCGACCGTCGCTGGCGCGTGCGCGGGCGGTGATTGGCTGGCAGCCGACCACGCCGCTGGCGGACGGGCTGGACGCAACGATCGAACACTTTCGAAACGAACTAGATGTCACGACAGCTACGACCATTGAGGAGAAGCTATGCGCCTAGCGGTGATCGGAACGGGTTACGTGGGACTGGTCGCGGCCGCGGGATTCGCGCGTCTCGGCCATAGCGTGACGGCCATTGATATCGATGCCCCGCGCATCGCCCAACTGGCGCGCGGCACGATTCCCTTTCACGAGCCGGGTCTGCCTGAACTCGTGGCCGATCAGATCGCGGCCGGCCGCCTTGTATTCACGCACGATTACCGCATCGGGCTGGAGGGCGCGCAGATCGCTTTTATCGCCGTCGGTACGCCGGGCGCCCCCGATGGCAGCGCCGACATCTCGCATGTGGCGGCCGCCGCGCGCGCGGTTGCGCGTGAAGCGCGCGGGCCGCTGCTCGTCGTCATCAAGTCAACGGTGCCGCCGGGGACCGCGCGCCGAATTGCGCAGCAGATCCAAGGCATGACCGCCGCGCCACTTGCGGTTGCGAGCAATCCAGAGTTCTTGCGCGAAGGCAGCGCAATCGAGGACTTTCTGATGCCCGAACGCGTGGTGATCGGCGCTGACGACGATCAGAGCCGCGAGCGACTCGCCGCCGCATACGCTCCGTGCGAATGCCGGCTGCTGATGATGGACACGTGCTCGGCCGAGATCTCGAAGTACGCGGCCAACGCGATGCTTGCATCGCGCATCAGCTTGATGAACGAGTTCGCGCGCATTGCGGACGGCTGCGGTGCCGACATCGAGCGCGTGCGCGGCGTGCTCGCGAGCGATAGCCGCATCGGCGGGCAGTTCCTGCGCGCGGGTATCGGCTACGGCGGCTCGTGCTTCCCGAAAGACGTGCGTGCGCTCGCCGCCATCTGCCGCCGGCTCAGCATGCGTCCGTTCATGCTCGAGGCGATCGACCACGTCAATGTCGCGCAGCCCGAAGCGCTCTTCGCGAAGATCGTTGCCTGGTTCGGCGGTGTTGCTGCCTTGCGCGAGCGGCGCTTCGCGGTGTGGGGTCTGGCGTTCAAGCCGGGCACCGATGACTTGCGCGAAGCGCCGGCGCTGGCGCTCGT
>Ga0187892_10011413_pt1 | contig 10911 bp, 7 predicted proteins | sample MA1701073metaG_FD_139345 | JGI IMG/M metagenome (GOLD analysis project Ga0187892, IMG submission 139345) | Bio-ooze microbial communities from a basaltic lava cave in the Kipuka Kanohina Cave System on the Island of Hawaii, USA - MA170107-3 metaG ... | reverse complement strand
GATCGGCGGCAGGCAGATGCCTTCCTCGAACGCATTCTCGGCCGAGCCGCAGAAGGACGACGGCGTCTTGCCGCCGATGTCGTACTGGTGCAGGCAGTTCGTGACCCAGCAGAAGAGCTCGCCTTTCCAGAACACCGGGCAGATCAGCATCACGTCCTGCTGGTGCGCGGCGCCGACCCACGGGTCGTTGGCGAGGAACATGTCGCCGTCGCGGATGCCGGGGTTGTCGCTCCGGTACTCGAGGATCCACTTCACCTGGGTGTCGGTTACGCCGGACATGTACTGCATGTACGGCCCGAAGTACACGAACTCGCCGTCCTCGGTGAGGATCGACGGGTTGAGGTCGAGCGCGTACATCGCCACCGGCGAGCCGGAGATGCGCTGGATCGTCGCGCCGTGCTCCTCGTTCACGTGCCAGAGCGAATGGCGCACGACCTCGTAGGTGATCGGGTCGATGTCCTTCCGGTACTTCGTGTGGAGCTTGAGCTGCTTCGCGATCGCGAGCTGCTTCGGCGGCACGTAGCCGTAGGTCTTGCCGTCGAACTTGACGCCCTTCATCTCGCTCAGCTTGGGCATGGCTCGCTCACTGGAACAGGATCTCGAAGTTGCCGTACGCGTCCACCCGCAGGGTGCGGCCCGGCGGCACCACGACGTTGGTCTGCGACGTCTCGACGACGCAGGGGCCCTTGATGCGGTTGCCGGGGCGGAGCCGTCCGCCGTCGTAGATCGGTGTCTTCAGCGAGCGCTTCGGCTCCGCCCAGTAGATCGGACGCGTTCCGCGTCTGGCCGCCTGCGGGATCGCGGCCGTGAGTGTGCGCGCTTTCGTGAGCTTCGGCCGCGGCGTCGCCGCCGTCGCCCGCACGCGCATCGTCACGATCTCGAGCCGCGCGCTGCGGTAGGACGAGCCGCGGCCGTAGAGCTGCTCGTAGCGGTCGTAGAAGCGCTGCCGCAGCGGCTCCGGCCCGATGCCGCGACGGACGGTTCCTTCCCTTCTCCCGCGGCCCCCTTCGAGGCGCCCTTCCGGGAGCATCACCTCGACCTCGTTGATCTGGCCGCGGTGGCGCATGTCGAGCGCGAAGGCGAACTTCCGGCGCGCGGCGGCGATGCCGTCCTTCGCCATCTGCGCCCCGGCCCGCGCCTGGAGCTCCGCGAGCACGCGGTTGACCCGCGCCGCGTCGAACGGCGAGCCCTGGATGTCGACCTGCTCGTAGACGTGGAGGATGTCGGCTGCCGCCGCGCCGAACGCGCACCAGGTCGAGGCGATCTCGCGCAGCGGCACGATCACCTTCCGGACGCCGAGCTCCGCGCCGAAGACGGCGGCGTGCACCGGGCCGGCGCCGCCGAACGCGAACAGCACGAAGTCGCGCGGGTCGTGGCCCTTCTCCACGGTCATCTTGCGGATGATGTCGGCCATCTTGAACTCGGCGATCCGGGCGATCCCGCTCGCGGCTTCGGCGAGCGACAGGCCGAGCGGGCCGGCGACCGACTTCACCGCGTCCACCGCCTTCGCCCGGTCGAGCTTCATCCGCCCGCCGAGAAAGTTGTCGGGGTCGATGTAGCCGAGCACGACGTCGGCGTCGGTCACCGTCGGCGTCGCATTGCCCTTGCCGTAGCACGCCGGGCCCGGATCCGCACCGGCGCTGTCCGGACCGACGTGGAGCGTCCGGCTGAAGCCGTTCACGCGCGCGAGGCTCCCACCGCCGGAGCCGATCGCGTGGATGTCGACCTTCGGCAGGAAGTAGTCGTACTGGATGACGTTCGAGACGAACGAGTACTCCGGCCGGCCGCCGGCGATGATGCCGACGTCGAAGGACGTGCCGCCCATGTCGGTCGTGATGATGTCCGGCACGCCGATCAGCTCGCCGAAGAACACCGACCCGGTGACGCCCGAGACCGGGCCGGAGTCGAGCGTGAGGAGCGGGGACTCCATCGCGCGATCGACCGAGACCGAGCCGCCGCCGCATTGCGTGATCTGCAGCGGCTGCCGGTAATGGTGGCGCTTGAGCTCGCGGTCGAGGCTCGCGAGGTAGCGCGACATGACCGGTCCGATGTACGCGTTCAGCACCGTCGCGGTGGTGCGCTCGTACTCGCCCCACTTCGGCGCGATGTCGATCGAGCACGAGACGAAGACGCCGGGCGCGATCACCCGCACCATCTCGCGCATGCGCCGTTCGTGGCCGGGGTAGCGGAACGACCAGAGGAAGCAGATCGCGATCGCCTCGCAGCCCGCCGCGACGAGCGCGCGGATCGCGGCTTCGGCCTCGACTTCGTTGAGCGGAACCACGACGTCGCCGAAGCAGTCGACCCGCTCCGAGACGCCGTGGACGAGGCGCTTCGGGACGATCGGATCGGGCTTCTGGCTCTCGGGAAAATGGACGACCTTGGCGATGTCGCGCGAGGTCACCCCACGCGAGCCGCGCATGATGTGGATCGCATCCTCGTGACCCTTGGTCGTGATCAGGCCGACCCTGGCGCCCTTGCGCTGGATCAGCGCATTGGTGCCGACGGTGGTGCCGTGAGTGAGGACCGAGATCCGCTCGCAGAAAGCGTCGAACGGCAGCGCGAGCCGCTCGGCCGCGACCCGCATCGCATCGAGCATCCCGGCGGCGAAGTTACCCGGGGTGGAGGCAGCCTTGGTGGCGGTGATGTTGCCGGCGCGGTCGAGAACGACGCAGTCGGTGAAGGTGCCGCCGATGTCGACGCCGACGAGAAAGGGACCCACCGCTCCTCCTTGTTGCTGCGGGGGCGGAGTATAGCGGCGGCTCCTTCGGTTGCGCGCCGGTCGAGCGGGCGGCGGCCGAGGGAGGCGACCGGAGCGGATCGCCGGCGCCGTCAGGCGGATCGGCGCAGTAGCTGCTCCACGGCGTTGCCTCCCATTTCGGGGTAGCGCCGGAACGCCGTCGCCACCGGCTCCATCTCTGGTTCGCTCACGCCGCTCTCGGCGAACGCGACCCGCCACTGGCGCACCACGCGCCCCATCTCGTCGACGATCGCCGCGGCCGCATGCGCCGTGAGGCCGAACTGCCCGCTTCCCTCGACCGCGTTGTCGAGCGTAGCCGCACGCCCGCGCGGGCCGACGCCCAGGACCAGGGACCGCTCGTGCGCGACCTGCGGCTTGGGCACCACGTCATAGAGCGGCGAGAGACGCCACCCGGGAGCGCCCGCGTCGAAGAGATACCCGTGGTTCCGCAGGTGATCGTCGTCGTTCGAGACCAGGATGTTGAACACCATCCTGCGGTAGAGCTCGGTGCGATCCGCCGCCACCGTGCCCGGGGCGCCGCGCTGCTCGATCACCCGCGCGAGGTCCGCATAGGTCGCGCGGGACATCTCGGTGCTGTGCATGCCCAGCATGGTGAGCGCGCTGACGAAGTGCGTGCGCTCGAAGCCGGCAACGGTGGCGCGCCGGTCGAATCGCTCGACGAGCAGGACGGTCCGGTCGCCGGGCAGCCGCAGCAGGCGCATCGCCGGCACGTGCAGACCGCAAGCGCGCGCCATCTCCATCGTGGCGAACTCGATGGCCGGCACGTTCCAGCGATCGCCGCGGCTCGCGAACTTCGCGAGCCACTGGCGGCCGTCGTCGAGCACCGCGGCTTTGGGACGCGCGCCGCCCAGCGACGAGCCTGCGTCGAAGATCGCCGCGAGCGCGGCCGGAACCGGCTCGCCCGCCTCGATGCGCGCGGCAGCCTCGATCAGGTCGTCCAGCTCCGCAGCCGGGGCTGCACCTCCCTCGCGAGGCGGGCTATCGGCGCGCGCGCGGAATTCCAGCGCGCCCACGGGGTTCCCGCCCGCGTGCTCGAGATACACCGACTCGGGCAGCGGCCCGGTCTGCCCGAGCTTCCGCTCGATCACGCGCCGCCCCCACAGATCGGGCGTTGCGTCGCGGATCGCGCCGAACTCGGCGAGTTCGTTCGCGGGCTGCCGCTCGGCGGGCCCGGCGAATGGCAGCGAAACGGGATCGACCTCCAGGGCGTTGGCGCGCTGAACGTAGCGCGTGCCGTACCGGAAGCGCGAGGCCTGAACCACCGCGCCCTCTTCGAACAGCGACAGGGTGCCTGCCGGCACTGCGGCAACGGCACCGGGCAGCGTCGCGAAGACTGTGGTGTTGATGCGCTTAGAAGTCATGGGCTACGTCGTCGCCGGGCGCTCTGCGTGGACGCTTCGGCGCACGCGCAGCGCGGAGCGCCTCCCCGACGGCGTCGCTGGCTCGGTTCGCGAGGGGCGCGAGCAGCTTCAGCAATCCCAGCGACTCGATCACCGCCAGCCACGAGCCGAACGACACGGCCACGTCTCCCCGCTCGATCCGGTTGACGGTCATCCGGCCGATGCGGGCGCGCTGCGCCGCGTCGGCCAGCGTTCGCCGGCGCGTGATCCGGGCAGCGCGGAGCGCGGCCCCCAGTTCCTTGGCGAGCGCGGCAGCGGCGGGGGTTGCGAAGCGCTTTGTGGGCCGGCGCAGAATATACCTTACCTAGTACGTTAAAGGTCTTAACCTACCACGTAAGGTACTAACCCTGCAACGACCGGGAATCGGGACCACTCCTCGCCCGAGACCGGGTTTCGACGCGATCAGTGGTCGAGCCGGCGAGGTCGGCTGCGGTCGCGCTGGTCATCGGAGCGAAAGGGCCCGGGGGGAGCGGACCGGTCGCGCGCGCGCTCGGCGGCTACGCCTCGGTGAGCCGGGCGAGCAGCGCGTCGAGGTGCTCGTGGCTCATGTAATGCACCACCAGCCGGCCCGAGCCCTTCTTGCCCGACTTGATCTCGACGGTCGTGCCGAGCTTCTCCGACACCTCTTCCTCGAGGCGCTGTATGTCGCGGCCCGTGTGCGCCCTGATGCGCGCCTGGCGCGCTTTCGGGTGGAGGATGTCGTTCACGAGCTGCTCGGTCTCGCGCACCGAAAGGCCCTTCGCCGCGACCTTCTTCGCCGTGCCGACCTGGAGCGCGCCGTCGAGCGCGAGCAGTGCGCGCGCGTGGCCCATGTCGAGCTGCCCCTCGAACACGAGGTCCTGTACCGCCTTCGGCAGGTTCAGGAGCCGCAGCAGGTTCGTCGTCGCGGCGCGCGAGCGGCCGATGGCGTCTGCGGCCTCCTGGTGCGTGAGCCGGAACTCGGCGACGAGCCGCTGCACGCCCTGTGCCACCTCGAGCGGGTTCAGGTCCTCGCGCTGGATGTTCTCGATCAGCGCCATCGCGAGCGCCGCCTGGTCGGGCACGTCGCGCACGACCACCGGCACTTCCTCGAGGCCGGCCATCTGCGCCGCGCGCCAGCGCCGTTCGCCGGCGATGATCTCGTAGCGGTCGGCACCCGCCGGCCGCACCAGGATCGGCTGCATCAGGCCCTGCGCCTTGATCGACGCCGCGAGGTCGTTCAGCGATTCCGCGTCCATCTTCGTGCGCGGCTGGTAGCGCCCCGGCTGCAGGCGCTCGACGCGCGCCGTGCCGAGCGATTCGGCGGCGGCGGGCGGTGCGTTTTCGGCGTCGAGCAGCGCGTCGAGGCCGCGCCCGAGTCCCTTCTGCTTGATCATCGCCCCACCTCCCCTGCGACCGCCGCGACCGCACCGGGCTCCGCCCGTGCCAGGATCTCGTTCGCGAGCTCGACGTAGGCCTGCGAGCCCTTGCACGAAACGTCGAACTTCACCGCCGGGACGCCGTAGCTCGGCGCCTCGGCGAGCCGCACGTTGCGCGGGATCACCGTGTCGTAGACCTTCTTGCCGAAGTGCTGCTCGAGCTGCGAGGACACCTGCAGCGCGAGCGTGTTGCGCGGGTCGAACATCGTCCGCAGCAGCCCCTCGATCTCGATCCCCGGGTTGAGCTGCACGCGGACCTTCTTGATCGTGTTGATCAGGTCGGAGAGGCCCTCGAGCGCGTAGTACTCGCACTGCATCGGGATCATCACCGCGTCGGCGGCGACCAGCCCGTTCAGGGTGAGCAGGTTGAGCGACGGCGGGCAGTCGATCAGGATGTAGTCGTACTGCGCGGCGACGCGCTCGAGCGCGCTCTTCAGCCGCAGCTCGCGGTGCTCGAGCTCGACCATCTCGACCTCGGCGCCGGCGAGGTCGCGGTTCGCCGGCAGGACGTCGTAGCCGCCGCTCTCGGAGAAGGTGCGCACGCTGTCGGTCGTCGCCAGGCCGAGGAGCACGTGGTAGACGGTCTGCTTCAGCGCCCGCTTGTCGACGCCCGAGCCCATCGTGGCGTTGCCCTGCGGGTCGAGGTCCGCGAGCAGCACGCGCTTGCCCGCGAGCGCGAGCCCGGCGGCGAGGTTGACGGTGGTCGTGGTCTTGCCGACGCCGCCCTTCTGATTCGCGACGGCGATCACGCGCGTCATGCCGGCTCCACCAGGACGAGGTGCCGCTCGGCGTCGAGGAGCGGGACGGCGAGCTGCACGATCTCGCGCACGCGAAAGCCCGCCGGCAACCGCGCGATCTCGTCGCGGGGATGCACGCCCTTCATCGCGGCGATCACGCCGCCGGGCGCGAGCAGGCGCGCACTCGCCGCCACGAACTCGCCGAGGTCGGCGAATGCGCGCGAAACGATCGTGTCGAAACGCGCATCGGTCGGACACGATTCGACGCGCGCGGACGCGACGGCGGCGTTGGCGAGCGCGAGCTCCGCGACCACCTGCTGCAGGAAGGCGGCCTTCTTGTGGTTCGCGTCGAGGAGCGTGACCGCGAGCTCCGGTCGGGCGATCGCGAGCGGGATGCCGGGCAGTCCCGCGCCGCTGCCGACGTCGAGCGCGCGCGTGCCGCGCACGTGCGGCAGGATCGCGAGCGAGTCGAGCACGTGGTGCGTCACCATCCGCTCGGGCTCGCGGATCGCGGTGAGGTTGTAGACGCGGTTCCACTTCTCGAGCAGCGCGAGATAGCGCTCCAGCCGCTCGATCTGCGCATCGGTCAGCGTCGCGCCGAGCGCCAGCAGGCCGCGCTGCAGCGGCTGCGCGGCGTTCATGCAGCGCGCCGCTTCAGGTGCACGAGCAGAAGCGAAATCGCTGCGGGCGTCACGCCGGAGATGCGCGACGCCTGCCCGATCGTCTCCGGACGCTGCTGCGCGAGCTTCTGCTGCACCTCGACCGAGAGCCCGCGCACCGCGCGGTAGTCGAGCTCGGGCGGCAGCCGCGTCGATTCGTGCGCCTCGTGCCGGGCGACCTCGTCGCGCTGGCGCGCGATGTAGCCGGCGTACTTCGCCTGGATCTCCACCTGTTCGGCGACCGCCGGATCGGCGACCGCTTCGCCGGCGCCCGGTAGCGTGAGCAGCGCGCCGTAGGTCACGTCCGGGCGCTTGAGCAGATCGGCGAGCGGCTGGTCGCGCTCGAGCGGCTTGCCGAGCACGCGCACCGCATCGCTCTCCGGCAGCACGCGCGGATTGATCCAGGTCGACTTGAGCCGCTCGGATTCGCGCGCGATCGCGTCGCGCTTGCGCGCGAACGCGTCCCAGCGCACGTCGTCGACGAGGCCGAGCGCGCGGCCGGTCTCGGTGAGGCGCAGGTCGGCGTTGTCCTCGCGCAGCGTCAGCCGGTATTCAGCGCGGCTGGTGAACATGCGGTAGGGCTCGGAAACGCCCCGCGTCACCAGGTCGTCGACCAGGACGCCCAGGTAAGCCTCGTCGCGGCGCGGCGTCCAGGGGGCCATGCTGCGCACAAGCCGCGCAGCATTGAGACCGGCGAGCAGGCCCTGAGCAGCGGCCTCCTCGTAGCCGGTCGTGCCGTTGATCTGCCCGGCGAAGAACAGGTTCCGGATCGCCTTGGTCTCGAGCGACGCCTTGAGCCCGCGCGGATCGAAGTAGTCGTACTCGATGGCATACCCCGGCCGCAGGATGTGCGCGTTTTCCAAACCACTGATCGAATGGACCAATTCGATTTGAACGTCGAACGGGAGGCTGGTCGAGATGCCGTTCGGATAGATCTCGCTCGTCGTCAGCCCCTCGGGCTCGAGAAAGATCTGATGGCTCGCCTTGGCCGCGAAGCGGTGAATCTTGTCCTCGATGGACGGGCAGTACCGCGGCCCGATGCCTTCGATCTTCCCGGTGTACATCGGCGATCGATCCAGCCCCCGCCGGATCACCTCGTGCGTCCGCTCGTTCGTGTGGGAGATCCAGCACGGCAGCTGCTGCGGGTGGATCGCGCGGCTCCCGACGAACGAAAACACCGGCTCGGGCTCGTCGCCGGGCTGCCGCTCCATGACCGAAAAGTCGATGGTTTTACCGTCCAGGCGGGGCGGCGTGCCCGTTTTGAGGCGCCCAACCGGCAGTTTCAGCTCCCGGAGGCGCGCCGCCAGGCTCACCGAGGCCGGATCCCCGGCCCGCCCGGCCGAATAGTTCTGCAAACCGACGTGAATCAGCCCCGAAAGGAAGGTTCCCGCCGTCAAAACCACGGTTTCACCGCTGAATCGGATTCCGAGCTGGGTGACGACGCCCACGACCCGGTCGCCTTCGAGCACGAGATCGTCGACGGCCTGCTGGAACAGGGTCAGGTTGGGCTGGTTCTCGAGCCGGCGGCGGATGGCCTGCTTGTACAGGAGCCGGTCGGCTTGAGCGCGGGTCGCCCGGACGGCGGCGCCCTTGCTCGAATTCAGCGTCCGGAACTGGATCCCGGCCTCGTCGGTGGCGATCGCCATCGCGCCGCCGAGGGCGTCGATCTCTTTCACCAGATGGCCCTTGCCGATCCCCCCGATCGAGGGGTTGCAGGACATCTGGCCGAGGGTCTCGATGCTGTGGGTCAGCAGGAGGGTGCGGCAGCCCGCCCGGGCAGCCGCGAGCGCCGCTTCGGTCCCGGCGTGCCCGCCGCCGACGACGATGACCTCGAACTGGGTGGGAAACTGCATCGCGTACCCGGAAGGACGCGAATGATACGTGAATGTTCCACGTGGAACCAAGCCGAGGATGCCGGCAGCGTTGTTCCACGTGGAACATGGGCGTAAAAAAGCCGCCCAGGAACCAGGCGGCTTCTTTGTTGAATCAGGCGCTTAGGCTGCTGCCATGCCCGTTCGCCGCATCCGTGCGCGCTGCAGGAAGAAGACGAGCGCCACCAACGCCAGAGCCGGGATGTAGACCCAGTTTTCCGAGACGCGGTCGGTGGGGACTTTGAGCGAACTGACCTTCCAGCCCTGCTCGAACCCGGACTTCTTCGCCCGGCTCCCGAACTTGACGTTCGAGATCTGCACGTTGTCGCCGAGGACGGTTAGCGTAAGGCCGGCCTCCGTCAGCCGATCCCGCCCTTCCCCCGGCTTCGTGAGCTGCACGGCGACCGTCTTCTTGATGTCGTCCCCTTCGACGTTCGTGCCCTCGATCACCATGACGAGCCGGTCGTCCTCGCCGAGCGCCTTCGCGACCGCATAGACGTCCTTCGCGGGCGCGTCCTTGTACGGATCCGCGATGTAGTTCATGAAGAAATCCGGGCGGAAGAGCGCAAACATCGCGATCAGCAGGAGCACGACTTCCCACCATTTGCACTTCGTCTGGAACCACCCCATCGTCGCCGCCGCGAACACGCACGATGCGACCGTCGCCGCGAACGACACCAGCGCGATCTCCCACCACCCGTGCACGTCGATCATCAGCAGCGCCGGGTTGAAGATGAAGACGAACGGCAGCACCACCGTGCGCAGCGCGTAGATCGATCCCTGGATCCCGGTCTTGATCGGGTCTTCGCCCGAGATCGCGGCGGCCGCGAACGTCGCGAGGCCGACCGGCGGCGTGATGTCGCCCATGATCCCGAAGTAGAAGACGAAGAGGTGCACCGCGATCAGCGGGATGATCAGCCCCGACTGCGCGCCGAGTTCGACGATCACCGGCGCCATCAGAGTCGCGACCAGGATGTAGTTCGCCGTCGTCGGCACGCCGAGGCCGAGCACGAGGCACACGAACGCGGTGAAGAGCAGCATCGCGATCACGTTCCCCTGCGAGACGACCTCGACGAAGTCGGTCATGCGCAGGCCGAGGCCGGTCAGCGTGATGCCGCCGACGATGATGCCGGCGGTGCCGGTCGCGATCGCGATCCCGATCATGTTGCGCGCGCCGTCGTTCAGGCCGTCGACCACTTCGTTGATCCCGCGCTTCAGCTCGCCCGCTTGCGCCTGCTTGCGGAAGAACGCGGTCAGCACGCGCTGCGTGACCATCAGGCCCATCAGGGTCACCGTCGCCCAGAACGCCGAGAGCGAAGGCGACAGCTCCTCGATCATCAGCGACCAGATCAGCACGCCGATCGGGATGAGGAAGTGCAGGCCCGCCTTCACCGTCGGCCAGGTCTCGGGGAGCACCGGGTTCTCGACGTCGATGTCCGCCGGCAGATCGGGACACCGGGCGGCCACGTACACGGTGTAGACGTAGAGCGCCGCGAGCCCGAGGCCGAGAATCCACGGTGCCGCCCCGCCGAACGCGTACTTGACCGCTTCGGCGATCCAGTAGATCGCCGCGCAGACGGCGATCGTCCCGGAGATCCCGAGGCCCCACGCGATCGCCGTCTGCCCAAGCGTCCGCACGCGCGCCTCCGCCATCGGCTTCATGCCGAGCTTCAGCGCCTCGAGGTGCACGATGTAGAAGAGCGAGATGTACGAAATGAGGGCCGGCAGGAACGCGTGCTTGACGATGTCGGTGTAGGGAATGCCGACGTACTCCACCATCAGGAACGCCGCCGCGCCCATGACGGGCGGCATGATCTGGCCGTTCACCGACGAAGAGGTCTCGATCGCGCCGGCCTTGATCCCGCCGTAACCCGCCTTCTTCATGAGCGGGATCGTGAAGATGCCGCCCGACACGACGTTCGACACCGAGGATCCCGAGATGAGCCCGTTCAGCGCCGAGGAAACGACCGCGACCTTCGCCGGCCCGCCGCGCAGATGGCCGAGCAGCGCGAACGAGACCTGCATCATGTAGTTGCCGGCGCCGGCCTTGTCGAGCAGCGAACCGAACAGGACGAAGATGAAGATG
>Ga0187892_10011412_pt1 | contig 10911 bp, 7 predicted proteins | sample MA1701073metaG_FD_139345 | JGI IMG/M metagenome (GOLD analysis project Ga0187892, IMG submission 139345) | Bio-ooze microbial communities from a basaltic lava cave in the Kipuka Kanohina Cave System on the Island of Hawaii, USA - MA170107-3 metaG ... | reverse complement strand
TCCCCGTTGCTCCGCGGCAGCAGATCCTTCTCCAAAAAACGCTGATATCCTTCCAGCGCTGCCAGTGCTGACTTTCGCGCTGCTTCGGCGTCGTCTCGGAGTCCGGCCGAGACTCCAGCAGTGCGCACAAACTCGGCCACCTCACTCTGAAACAACTCCAATCGACCGCGATTGTCAGCAATCGCCTGCTCAGTATATAGGCGGGCCGGATTCTTCAACTGGCTTTGCACCTGTTGAAGAAACTCCGGCAATCCTTTCATGAGCGAAGCCAGACTGCGGAGACGATTCTCGACCGGGGCGAAGTCGCCGTGTAGGATATCGGAAATGCGTGTGGCAACGATTTCGCGAGGATCATAGTAAGGAAATGTGTCCTGCAGGCGCGGGTCACGTTCCCATTCCCGAATCTCGCGCAAGTAAAGCAGCTCCAGCTCAATGCCATCGGAAAGAATCTCCGTATCGATTTGCTCTTCCAGTGGCAACCGGCTCTTGTCAACAGACGCCAGTCGAAGTTTCTGCTGCTGCAACACGCGCTCACGCAGTTCGATCCCTCGTGGCGAACCGTCGGGCCAACGGTCGTCGAAACGGTGATCGCCCATAAACGTTGCCAGATGCGGCTTGGCCAGAAGCAAGCCGTCGAGATACTCCTGGCGAAGGTTCGCGAAATGGTTCATTGGCTTCGGCTTCGAGCAGGCTACCAGCATCAAACCCAGCAAGCAGTAGAGGGCAACTCGAAAGAGTGCGGATGTGGCTCTGTTCGTTGTCGGTGGCTGCACCTTAGCGGCACGGCCGCCTCTCTGGTGTTGAGTGTTCATACTCCTCCTGGTCTGGCTGTAAAAGATGAGCCGAACGCTCGCGGTCCCGGAACTCACTGGGCTACTCTACAAAGTTGAGAGCCGGAGCATCAAGCCCAAGAAAAAGTAGTATGGCTTCTAGTCCGCGCGACTTGGGATGTTGCGAAGTTCAGGAGTGTTCTGTTGCCTGGAAGCTTATGCCCAGAAAAGTTGCCAATTCTTGTTAGGCAGGATGACAAACAGTGTCAGATTCGCACCAGAACTGTTCTTCCAGGTGCTTAACCCTCTGATTGTGCGGTTCGGGATCGCGTCTTGTCGAGAGCGCCACAGGAGGAATGATGATCCTGCGGTAGCACGACAATCAACCCTAGAACAATCTTGAGACTCACTAAACCGCTCAGATTCATCTCACAAAAAACACCTGCCCTTTGGGACGAATCCTTGACTGGGTTTGGTCCTTGAACCTCTTTCGCCGTGCTTGTCTGGGCCGCTCGGTCAACCCTGGAATAGCGAATATTGCTTCACCAGCTCGATTCTGAGTTTGGAAGGATGACTTCCAAAAATTGGACAGTACAAGGTTGTCATCTCTGTGCTCCTGCCGCGCTCAACTCGATACGTTGCGACTGTTAACCTGAGATCTCTCATCTGGTACCGTGCAAGCCCACCTCAAATTCACGAATGTGATTGCACAAATCCCCGGCCGTGCACCGTGTTGCCACCAGGGATACAGGCACTGCTTCGGAAGTGATTGGAGCCGCAAGTCATGTTGGTTTTGCCGGTGCGAAGGAGCTAAATCTGGCCGGTGAACTGCAAATAGGCCTGAGCTACATGCCTTGATTGTTTGCGACTGACTTCCGCTTGTTCCCGTGTTTAGGACCGAACCGACGGGCCAAACTGGCCCTCCTCAACCTAAGGAGAATCACGCTATGAGTAACCATCGGGTTCCCACGACATTCCGCCAGCCGTTGGGCGTTGTGCGCCTTCTGTGTCTCGTTGTTTTGCTGCAGGGATCTGCCCCACAGGCCGAGGCAGCGTTCTCGACACCGACAAACCTCAGCCTGACGACGCAGGATTCGTCCGATCAACAAGTCGCGAGCAGCGGCTCTTACGTTTATGTAGTCTGGCGGGACAACCCCAGCGCGGTGTTCAATCCGGAAATTCTTTTTGCTCGTTCAACAGACGGAGGTAAGGCGTTTGGAGCATGGGTCAATCTGTCGAACAGCAGCGGAAACTCCTCTGCGCCTTACGTGGCTGCGAGCGGCAGCAGTGTCTATGTCATCTGGTCTGATGTCGACGGCTACAACATGCGCCAGTCAGACGACTCAGGCATGACGTTCGGAGCAACCCGGAATCTGACCAGGCTCTTCGGAATTCCTGCTTTCGGCAGCTGCGCCCTGGCTGCGGCAGGCAGCAACGTGTTTCTGAGTTGCCAGCAGTCAGTGGGTGGCAATAACGATATCTTCGTGTCGCGGTCCAGCGACAATGGCGCCACCTTCTCGGCATTGCAGAACATTTCCATGACTGCGAGTACAGGGTCCAACAAATCCCGAATTGCCGCCAGCGGCAGCAACGTCTATGTAATTTGGGAGGAAGGTTTCTCGTCTACCAGTGAGGTTTATCTGGCTCGTTCAATCGACGGCGGCGTCAGTTTCGCTGCCCCTCAAAACATGTCGAGTGCTGCGGGAAGCTCGACCGGTCCCGCTGTAGACGCCGACGGCACGAACGTCTGGCTCGCCTGGAGCGATCGTGCCGGCGGTGGCTCCGACGAGGTCTTCTATACCCGTTCCACAGATGGCGGAGCGAACTTCGCGCCGCTGGGCAACCTGTCCCTGAACTCCACGGCCTCGTCTACGCCGTTTGTCAAAGGCAAGGGCAGCCAAGTCTTCGTGGCCTGGGCGGACTTGTCGTCGAGTGCTCCGGGCAGTGTGCCGGATGTCTATCTCCGTAGTTCTTCCGATGGTGGAATAACGTTCGATTCCTCAGTGAATCTTTCAAGCAGCCAGACCATCAATTCCAACCAGCCTCGCGTGGGCCTTACCGACCTGGCAGTTTCGGTCTTCTGGGGCGAGCCGGCTTCTTTCAGGGAGATCTATTACTCCTATCAGGAGCTGTCCATTCCCGTTCCGCCTCCCTCAATGCTCAGCTTAAGCCCTGCTTCGGGCATGCAGACCCAGAGCGTTGATGTCGTCCTGGCCGGCGCGGGTTTTCAAAGCGAATCGCAATGGCAGCTCAGTGGAACAGGAGTCACGCTGACTGACGTTGAGTTCGTCTCCGCGACAGCCATGAAGGGAAAAGTGAATGTGGCGTTGAATGCTGCACCCGGCGGACGCAACCTGAAGGTAGTCAACCCGGACGGACAGTCTGCCACATTGACCGGTGCCTTTACAGTCATGTCGGCTTCGGCGTTGATGCTAATTGAAATCACTCGGACAGACGTCAAGATGGGCGCCGGCAACGGAGGATTCTTGACCGGTAGCAACAGCTGCAAGAGCTTGCTGGCCCACCTTGAGAATGCGGAGAAAGCGCTGCTACAGCAACCTGCCGACCTGGCGGCAGCCATCAATCAGATGGACGCGTTCTACATCAAGATCGGCAATCTGGCGAAGGGGAAGAAGCCGGAGATTACACCGGCGCTGTACAGCACTCTCTACAATGACTACGCCATGGTCGTGGGTAGCCTCGGAGGAACTGTCAAGCCAGCACAGTGAGAACTGGCGAATAAATAACAGCCAACGACGAGGGGTCAAGGGTCGAGCCGTGAGCAAGCCGACTCTTGACCTCAGTTCCCACATAGACCTGGACGCCTGAAACGCCGCCTTGTAACAATCGACTCCTAGCCACTCCTGCATTGCCTTGAACTGAGGCGTTGAAATATACTTCTGCCTCATCATGGCAAACAAAACAGAGAATGCAACCTCTCCGAAGTTGAAGCGTTCGCGGCGGGTGATGCTGCAGACGACAGCCCTGGGCCTGCTGGGAGTGGAGACCGCTCTTTCGCAGACGACCGGTTCCTGGACTCCCAAGAAGGATTCTACGAACGGCCCGATCCGTTCGGGCCATCTGCTCTTTCTCAGCGGCATTGGCGGCTGGTATCCCGAGCGCAGGCCCAAGGCTGGGGACGTTCGGGAACAAACCGCCGATGCGCTCAAGATCATGAAGGAATCCCTCGAAAAGGCCGGCTCTTCGCTGGAGAACGTGCTCAAGGTCCAAGTGGCCTTAGTCGACCCGGAAAAGAACTGGGAGCCCATGAACGAGGTTTATAACACGTTCTTTCCGAAGAACCGGCCCGCGCGTTCCTACTTCGGCTCTACCGGATTCCGGCGCCCTGGACAGTTGTTGCAGATCGACTGTATTGCCTACGTCGATTAAACCTTCAGAGTGCTCATCTCGAGTTGACCGGACGAGGCCCATCACCCGAGGTACTCGACCATGATTGATTGCAGAGGACGCATTCGTCTGATTCTTGCCGTCGCAGTGCTGCTGGGTTGGGTTCAAGGCGGCCTGAGTGCCTCACACGAAATCTACCCCTCGCACCATTCGCGAGTTTTCTCCGCCTACAAAGACCCTGTGCTGCGGATCAAGTCCGGGGACACCGTCACCACCAGGACCTGGGATTCCGGCGGACAAGACCACCTCGGAGTTCGGCACATCCAGCATCCTTACGTTTACCCCGAGAGCGGCAATCCTCTCATGGGGCCGTTCTTCATCGAGGAAGCTGACTATGGGGACACACTGGAAGTTCACCTCGACAAGGTCCGCTTGAACCGCAATTGGGGCTATACCGCCTACCGCCTGAGCCTAGGCGCCCTGAATCCCTCTACCATCGACAGCCTCTACAAGAATTTCTACAAGATGGATGCGTTGCGGCCTGGGCGAGCGGACCTGATTCCGTGGGACCTCGATCTGAAGAGAGGCACCGCCAGTCCGCGGTTGTTAGAAGGATCGGGATTCAAATTCGATCTCCCTGTGAGGCCCATGTTGGGTTGCATTGGGGTGGCGCCGCCCGGCGAGCGGGTGGAAACGTCGGGCCCATCAGCTAGTCACGGTGGCAACATGGATTACAACGACGTTGTCGAAGGCGCCACACTTTTCTTTCCCGTTTTTCACAAGGGCGCCTTTTTCTACGTGGGCGACGGGCATGCTCTGCAGGGTGACGGTGAGGGCTTAGGGAATGGCGTTGAGACTTCGCTGGATGTCCAGTTCACGGTCAAGGTACACAAAGGGAAGCGCCTCAGCATCCCGCGGCTTGTAAACGACGAGTTTATCGTTTCTATTGCCAGCCAGCCGGAGTTTCAGAGCAACTCGGACATCGGTGTGCGTACGGCAAACTCAGACATGGTCCAGTGGTTGACCAGCGAATACCAGCTGACGCCACCGGAAGCACACCTGCTGATGGGCACAGTTGTCCAACACAAGATCGTGACGTATTTCGGAACCATCGCGGCGCTGATTCCGAAGAAATATCTTCCCAGCCGATAGCAAACAAGCGATTCAAGGTTTGCTTGAAGCGGCTTTGATTGACAGGAGTGTGAGAACTGAATCCTTAGCGGTCGTGGTTAGATTGTCATTCCCACGGTCGCTGATTCATGCGCGATACGGCGCCAAGTTCGATGAGAATAGTCGCCCTTAAAAAAGGGGGCAGCGCGCAGCGACAGCGGTTGCGCAGCGCCAAGGGGTTATCCGTCCGGCTTTCCTAAACCCACTAGGACACCCCCCCTGAAGGCTCCGCGACCGCTGTCGCTTCGCCTTCTTTTCCCCCTTTATTAAGGGGGAATTTCAGAGGAGAACTCACATGACGCAACCTACATCGAAGAGATTGCTTGCCAAGCTGAGCCGCAGAGAAATCTTCCAAGCTGGAGGAATGGCAACGGCCTGGAGCCTGTTAAGCAGTTCCCCGTCGATGGCCAAGACCGATGGAAGCAATATCTACACCCGCATTGGTGTGCGGCCATTTATCAATCTCACGGCCACCTACACAATCAACGGTGGTGCTCTCAGCCGGCCGGAAGTGAAGCAGGCGATGGAAGAGGCTTCGCATTACCCGGTGAACCTTGACGAGCTCATGGAGAAGGTCGGCGAACGTCTGGCGGAATTGCTGGGATGCGAATGGGGCATTGTAACTTCCGGCTGCGCGGCTGCCCTGGTGCATGCGACGGCCGCTTGTGTGGCTGGTTCTGATCCCGAAAAGATGTTGCAGCTGCCCAACTTACAGGGGCTCAAAGACGAAGTGGTCATGCCTCGGCAGTCTCGCAACGTTTATGACCATGCCATTCGACACGTGGGTATAAAGATCATTGAAGTCTCTTCCCGCGAGGAGTTTGATGCCGCGTTGAATGATCGAACGGCACTGATTGCGGTTCTTGGAACTGGCGAATCAAAAGGGAGCCTGCATTTGGAGGAGATGTCCGAAGCCGGCCGTAAGCGTGGAATCCCCATTCTGGTGGATGCGGCCGCCGAACTGCCGGTAGTGCCCAATCCCTATCTTTCGCGAGGCGCGGACCTGGTCGGATACAGCGGAGGAAAGTTCTTGCGAGGCCCTCAATGTGCCGGTCTCTTGTTGGGCCGAAAAGATCTTGTCCGGGCCGCCTGGCTTAATAGTTCTCCACACCATGGCCTTGGCCGGCCAATGAAGGTCGGTAAGGAAGAAGTCATGGGGATGCTTGCTGCCATTGAAGTCTGGAGGAATAAGGTTGATCTTCAAGCCGAGTATCAAAAATGGGAAGGCTGGTATGCCCACATCAGCAAAGCGATCACTCAAGTGCCAGGAATTCAAACGCAGGTCAAGCCTCCCGCAGGCGCCAGTCCTTTTCCGGTGCTGGAACTGACGTGGGACCCACAACAGATCGGAATGACGGCGGAAGAAGTCGGAAATCAGTTGAGCGACGGCGAACCCAGAATCGTTTCTCACGCTGAAGGCCCGGGGCACTCTTTCATAATTCGTCCAGTGGCGATGAAAGAGGGGGAGTTCCGAATTGTAGCTGACCGCCTGCGTGAAGTCTTTCGCCGCGCGCCCAAAGGGCAGCCACGCAAACCTCTACGTCCAGCCTCCGTCGATGTTGCTGGCCGGTGGGAGTTGAAGATTAACTTCGTCAGCGGCTCCGTGGTCCATCAGTGCCTGCTCGAAACCAAGGACAATGCGATCACGGGAAACCATGTGGGACGTATTACGAAGGGAGATCTAGCTGGAACCATCGACGGCGAAAAGATCTCATTTCGCAGTGTTCTCCCTTATGAAAGTGCACGCCTGGTCTATGATTTCACTGGCACAGTTGGGGGCCTTGAAATGTCTGGAGACGTTTCGCTCGGAGAATACGGGCGCGGGAGCTGGTCGGCCAAGAGACTGCGTGTCGCTGAGGCGTGAACGATTTGTGTGTGAGCGAGACCTTCGGTCTGGCCACGGGCGAGTTTCCAGTCGCGCCAAGGCTGCCTGAAGGCCAGAGGTTTGTCCCCCTTGGCAAGGCGGACTTCAGGGGGTGTGCTACGAACCAATCAAGACCCCCCTGCCGCAAAAAACGCCGCGTCCCCCTTGGAAAAGGGGGACAAATATAGGGTCTGGCCCTACAGCAACACAGAATTCTCGGCCACATATTTGTCAATCGATGACTGGCTCGGTCCAATGTAGTGAAACTTCTCCGCGTACTCCACGCCGTACTGCTTGCCGACGACCTTGTCATTGTAGAGGACGAGCTGTTTGATGTATTCCCGGTTGGCGGTTTCGTCGTTGTTTCCAAGCAGAGGTAGTTTCTTGCCTTCCTTCGCCAGTTTCGCTCTGAGCTGCGAGCCATTTACTCCTGCTGGACCTTGGGCTTTGTTGACCAGGTTGGCTTCCACCTTGCGATCAATCACCGAACTGATATCGACGACGCGATTCACTACCTGCGGGCGGCCGCGTGAAAAGTAATATCTCTCGTTGACCAGGTGTGGCTGCAGGCCTGTGTAGAGATGTTCGGGATAGTTCTTGCCGTTGCCGGCCATGAAAGCTGCCGCTTCCACGGCTCGAGCGGTGACGTAATGGTCCGGGTGATACTCATAGTGGGCCCACGGGTCGTAGCTGATAATCGTGTCCACTTTCAGTGCGCGAAACAGAAACACCAAGCGGGCCCGAAACTCCACAATCGACATCTCATCCATCCGATGGTTGCGGTAACCCAGATCAAAGACAGCTTTGAAGCCCATCACTTTCGCGAGTTCTTTATTGTCTTGATGGTTGGCCACGATGGTGTCGGCAATGTCTCCAGGGCCGGCCACCTCGTCGTTGCTGGCGCGAATGAGAAAGCCGGTGTAGCCCTCCTTCATCAGCTCGGCCACAGTGCCCGCGGAGAATAGCGGGATGTCATCCGAATGTGGCTGAATGGCGGCTAACTCTTTGCCTGCGTGCGATTTTCCCGGAGCGTCGCGTTCGAACACCAGCTGGCCCATCTTGAAGGTGTTGCCGCTGATCCAGGGATAACCGTTGGTTGTGAGTTCGTCTTCTTTGCTGACCACGATCTTTTCCCAGGATTTGAGGTTCTCAGCTCGGGTAGTGGCCTGGAAACTGCCACTCAGCGCCGTTCCAGCGGCCAGGCTACGGCCAAAGAATTCACGTCGTTTCATCATAGAGCCTCCAACTCTGAACGCAATTGAACCCAGGAATAGCGCACTAGGTAGGCTGGCGTAGGCCCGAAGGGTCGGAATTCGATAGCCCAGGGCAGAGCGGAGAGACGTAGGCTCGAAGCGCCGCCCTGGGATTCGTCCATAGGGTTTTTTCCCTGTTGAGGCCTGTAGGGCCGCAACTCTTTCTGCTCGTCAGTTCCGATCAAGAAGCCCCTCTGGCGGGGTCCCTTGGCAGCATTCTCCTGCACTTTGATTCTCAGTCCCACCGTGGAGAGTGAAGTTACGGCCTTTCAGGCCTTGGACAAAACAAAATCGGGACCGAGACCCAGGGCGTCGCTTCGGGGCGATGCCCCTCTGCTTACCTGGGCTACGAACGACGGGGGCTGACCGAGCGGCGTGGAGACTCTTCTACCCAATAGAGCTTGATTGCGGAATTGATGCCCTCTGGCCTGTCCATGCTGCCCTCCAATCTTGCGACGTGGCACTCGGGCTTCCAAAAGCCGAAAACAGCGCAGCGAGAGATGAACCTGGCTGCATGACACGTGTCACGAGATTGTGTCGGCATAGTCTGCCAATGCTGATGTGGCACAGGCTCGCGGGATTCTATCCGATTCGATAGTTAACGATTCTAGAGGATAGCGTTGACGGCAGCAGCCGGTTGCAACCCGGAAAACGATCAGACCAAATCTGGGGCAGTGTCTAGCTCTGTGCTCTGTGACTTCTTAAATTCAAAGCTGGCGGAAAAACCTCCGGCGAAGAGAACCAACCGATAAGCTTCTGAATGGCTTTTTCGTCATGCCCGGCGAGGGGTTTGAGTATGGGTTGGTCCGAAAGGCGGGAAGAGTCTTATTCTTCATCTCTCTCTGTTTCGTTCAACAGTCGCTACAGTTGTCGTATCCGAAGCGCGATATCTTCCCGATACGGTGGTGAGGCGAGGACATGCGGTTTACCGGAGCTCTTGAGTTTCTCGGTCTTTTCCAACCGCCCAGTTTTTGTGTCGATCCATCTAGCCTCATAGGAGCCCGGAGGCAATACACAGAGCAGCCTTATCTGTTGCTTTTCTGAAGCGACCGAATATAGAGGCCTGGGTTTGGGTGAGGGCGTCGTGCTGTTGTGACTGAATCCTGGTTTCCCGTGGTGAATGTAGATCGCATAGTCTCGTCCTGGTTCAGCAAGAACTCGAGCTGTGGCACCTTCTGGGACTCCTCCGCTGATCACTGACTCTTGAGGAGACATCTTGACGAAATTACACCCGTGGATGAAATCTTTCAGCACTTTCAGTTGCCGGCGCAGTGCTGGACTTCCTCCTCCGGGTGTTTTCCCATCAGGAACATGAGTTCCAGCGGGATGCTCCACAGTAAAAGAGTAGTCGAGATTGTTATAGAGAGCCCCGCCAGCAACGATGAAATCCCATGCTTGAACGCGATAGGTTGAATCGGCTGGACCATCGAAGCCCGTTTCATTCAGCCCGACTGCTTTGTTGAGCCCATAGTTTAGTCGCACGCTGTCTGGCGGCCTGGAATAGTGAAAGTTGAAGATGGACACCGCCGGATGGGGCTTCTCGATTCGAGTCGAACCGTTGGCAATGTTCTGGGCGATCAAATGTTTTTGCCCGAAGGAAGACTCTGCTTTCACAATCGTCTCGGCAATGTGATGTTGCCAGTCCAGCGTGATACCACCGAAATAAGGCTCATTGCAGATCTCGTAGTAGACGTTGTCAAACTCTTTCAGCTCCGAAACGATCCTGCGTACCATCGCCTCTTGAATGGCCAATAAATTTCCATTCTTCATCGTCATTGCTTCGGTTCGTGGCAGGTCGCCTACTCCGTTGATGTTGTTCTGGGCTTTCCAGGGGCTGATGTTCCAAAGGTCTTCATTGTAAAAAGGGCAGAAAAGGCTCAACTCGACAATCACTCCACGCCTTCCCGCCTGAGCAACAAAGTCCTTCAGCCTGTCAAGGTGGGTCTGATTCCAGGAGGTCAGATCAAATTTGTTGCCCCCGCCTGCGTACCCGGGACTGGAACTGCGCTTCCAAATGCAGCTGAACCGATCGCGGAGCGGTGCCAGTGTGTTCCTGAAAATGTCGAAGGTGCCAGGCATTTCGAGATAGGACGCACCCGGCCAGACTCGGGTGAGGTTCAGTCCGTTGGAGTGAAGTTCATCCAGATAGCGGATGTAATCAAAATCCAAGTTCAGCACGGCCCCGTAATGTTCCGCTGAAGTAACTAACACCGTTGGTTTGCCACGAAAAAGAAAATAGTGAGGATTCGCGGGGTGGAGCTTCAGCGGCTCGCCGGCAGAAACATTGGGCAGCTCCAAAGTTGAAGAGAGGCCAAAAATCACTATGAGTATCAGCTTTAATCGGCGGAGCATCTTGTCACCGTGCGAGGCGTTACCCAAGGAACACATAGCCTGCCTGCTTTTTGAGGGGGCTTTCGGCTTGATGTAGATCATGCTTGAAAATAGGCGTAGGTTCACCGGCGATCAAGAAATCAAGCTTTCCCTTCACCAAGGTGAGACCAATTCC
>Ga0187892_10011410_pt1 | contig 10912 bp, 9 predicted proteins | sample MA1701073metaG_FD_139345 | JGI IMG/M metagenome (GOLD analysis project Ga0187892, IMG submission 139345) | Bio-ooze microbial communities from a basaltic lava cave in the Kipuka Kanohina Cave System on the Island of Hawaii, USA - MA170107-3 metaG ... | reverse complement strand
CCGCTCCTGGTGGTGACGGAAACCTCGATTGTTTCTTTTTGGCGCGAATCGGTGATCTGCCGCGCCGAAATTTTGGATATTGTTGGCATGCCCCTCCGTAAGATTACGACTATGTCTGTTTGGCCAGATGCTCTTTGAGTTCAACAATTTGCGGAATCGGTGACGGATCCACTCCGTTCAGTACTGCCAGGTAGAACGACACAAAATCGCCGAGAAGGATCAGGAGAGCCAGTTCAGTCAGTTCTGACTGAGGATCACTCGTTTCGATGACACTGTGCGGGAGCCCTTTCCGTTTAAGGATCGAGGCGACGTACCGGATCCGTAACAGATTCCGCGGGTGGTCAAATGCGGAAGGAAAGAGCAGATAGTGGAGTGTTTTTCGCTGTTCTTTGGGGTACTCAAACCCGACAATCGTGTTGTGGCAGAGTTCGGGAAAGTGGTCGAGGAAGGCAGCGCTCTTTGCATTTTCGCCCATCTGCGTTTTCCATCGCCGGGCAGCTTCGGCGAGGCGGCTGGTGGCCAAGAGGATGACTGTTTTCCCGTGGATTTCTTGCGCGAGTTTTTTGGCGAGATTTTTTTCAAATGACACATCGGGGTGGAATCGAGAAACTTCCTCACGCATTCGCGTCACCGTCCGCGTGATCCCATTCTCCTCAAGGGGATAGAGTCCCAGCTTCGCGAACACGGCGAGAATAGGGAGAAACAGATGACCAAGGGCCCCCCGCGGCAGCGATTCATGCTCTACTCTAAAGAGGGGTGACTTTACCCGGCTGACAATCGTTTCCAGTTCTCCGCCCGTCGAGATGGCAATCAGTTTCGCGCCGCGGCGGGACGCTTCTCTAAAAGCGGTCACGGTCTCTTCCGTCGTTCCGGAGTAGGAGACGGCAATGACAAGAGAATCCCGGCCGACGAATTGTGGGAGCGTATAGTCCCGGATGACGGTGACTGGCACAGGCGCCGTGTTCGCTACCAAGGCGGTGGCGAGCGAGGCGCCGATAGCGCTTCCCCCCATTCCCAATAACACAATATTTGAAAAGCGGATGTACGGTGCCGGAAGCGCAACGGTTTTGGCTCGCTTCCAGGCGTCGGAAAATTGATCGGGGAGGCCGACGATATGCGAGAGCATATCGTCTTTGTCTAAGTCCCGAAGTCGCTTTTGGTCGTCAAGGGAGTGCGTAGACATGCAAAATTCCTGGTTCAACACTACCAGGTTTCTCACTTCATGAAAAGTTGGTGGACCTGAGGGGATTTGAACCCCTGACCTTCGCAATGCGAATGCGACGCTCTACCGCTGAGCTACAGGCCCCCGCTTTTCCGAATCGGGGGTAAACCCGTCGAAGAGTGTGATTGGCTTGCCACCGACAGGAGGTCGGTGGTGCGGGCGGAGGGAGCTTCCTCCTCCAGTCTTACTGTGAAACGGACTACGTCCTGTTATCAGAAGTAGCAACTTACGGCGGACAGGGAACCCACACGTGGTGCCCAGGGAGAGAGTCGAACTCTCATGACCTTGCGGCCAATGGATTTTGAGTCCATCGCGTCTACCATTCCGCCACCTGGGCTTGCGCGCCTGCCCCGTATGACGGGGTCTACCGTGGAGTTTATCCGCCTTGGTGGACCACGCCCGCGAGTTAGCAAAAATTGTATCAGAAAAGCGTTGGATTCTCAAGGAATATCAGGTAGAATTGAGCAACCTATGAACGAATTTAGGCTGTCTGAAGACGATATCAAGAAGCTCTTCAACGGCGAAAAGCAACCACCGCCTCACCCGGAAGAATCCACGTCGCAATTTCCCGTCCAAAAGGAATCGCACGAGTTGCCGGAAACTTCATCGGGGATTAGAGAAGGTTCCGACCAGCGACCGGACGTGCAAGCGCATCCGGCGTCTCCGCTGCACCGTCTCCCGTCGGCTTCGACAAAATCTCTGGCGCCGGCAGCCTCAACGCCCTCCACTAATCAATACCTCCCCGCGAAAGCACGCTACCACTCCAAGCGGCACCGGCTCGTCCGGTCGCTGACGCTTTTTGCGGCCACTTTTTTCTTTTCCTTTGGGACGCTCAACGGAGGAACGTACACGTCACGGATCGGGTACTGGTGGAAAACGGATATTCGCGGGCAAGAGGCGGCCAGCCCTGAAGATTTACATCGAATAACCGGCGGTCAAGCGATCGACCAGCCACCGTTTGGTGCGAGCAATCCGGGCAGACCGTCACCGTTGCCGACCGTTCCGGTCACTCTTCCCGCTAACCGGCTCATTATTCCTAAAATAGGAGTTGACGCTCCGGTTGTCTGGGATGCTGATCCGGCGACGATGTTGACCGACCTCCAACGGGGCGTCTCGCACTACCGCGGGACAGCGCACCCGAACGGGCAAAGCGGAAACGTTTTCTTAACCGGCCACTCTTCAAATTACGTCTGGGATACCAGTCCCTACAACCGAGTGTTCGCCAACTTGGATAAGTTGGTGGCTGGCGACTTGGTTGCCGTGACCAGCGAAACCAACGAGTACGTGTACCGGGTAACCGACCAGTTGGTTGTCCGGCCGAACGAGACAAGCGTCTTGGAGTCGACGCCGACGCCGATTCTCTCTTTAATGACCTGTACGCCGGTAGGAACAAATTTGCGTCGGCTGGTTGTGCGGGGCGAGTTGATACAGGTTCGCACTCTCACTCAATCTAACCGAGGCACACCCTTGGGAGAGGGTTAGCTCACCCGGAGGCGCCGCACCACTGTCCCGTCCAGCAGTACGAGCTCCGTTCCGTCGGCGAGGACTAAAAGATTGCTGGATTCCTCCGCAGACAGCGTGAAAAGGAGCAGTTCGTTGGTTCCGTCCGCTTCAACAACGCGTACATCTCTCCCGACTTGAAAAAAGATATGCGATCGATCGGGCGAGGCGGCAGCTGATTTGAGTTCGCCGCTCACTCGGGTCACAAGGCGTGACCCGACACGGAGTTCGTGGTCAGAAATCAGCGGGGACGGGCTTGTATTCTCAGTGACCGTTTGGATGAGTTCAGGATCGGTCACGTCCGAGACTTCCACCCGGGTTAAAAACAACCGAATATCTGTTTCCGCGCGCGCCGCCCCCGCATCGAGGGAAAATGTTTTTCGCCAGGGGATGTACCCCTCCTTTTCAACGACAACGTCATACGTTCCGGGAACGACGGATGAGAGACGCAAGGGAAGCCGGTTGGCGACCCACTGCCCGTTGATGGATACTTGCGCGTCTCGGGGGCGACCGGAAAGGAAGATGAGACTCGTTTGGGTCAGTCGCCTGGTTTTCCAATCAAATTGATATCCGGCGGCGACCAAACTCACCGAGCTGGCAATGATGACAAACAGGGTCACCAGTATTGTCCAAAAGAGAACCGGGCCCAATTTTATGGTTTGCATCAGGGTTGATTCCCCATTACTCCACTAGTATACTTGTCAGGATCAGCAATGAGTAGTCTTCTCATAAAGGGCGGCCAGAAACTTTCCGGGATCATCAAGGTTGCGGGCATGAAAAATGCGGTCCTCCCGCTCATGGCCGCGTGCCTTTTAACCCATGAGGAGTGTGTACTGGAAAACGTCCCGGCTATCAAGGATGTCGAGACGTTTGTCGATCTTTTTCGAGATCTGGGAGTGGCCGTGACGTGCGTCAACCACACGCTGACCATCAGCGCCAAGACTGCAACGAATGTTCCCAATCCTACGTTGACCAGGAAACTCCGCGCCTCCGTCCTTCTTTTGGGCGCCCTCCTACCACGTTTTGGTGACGTTAAAATGCCCTACCCCGGAGGGGACGTCATCGGTGCCCGGCCGATCGACATTCACCTTGATGGGTTCAGGAAACTGGGAGCTCGAGTGGCGGAAAACCATGCCGGGATGCACCTTTCCGGGAAGCTCAAAGGAGCCAAAATTGTGCTTCGTCTCCCTTCTGTCTTGGCGACTGAAAATTTGCTGCTTGCCGCCGCACTCACCCCGGGAATAACGATTATTAAACCAGCTGCTGCCGAACCCCATGTCCAGGAGTTGGCGAGATTTCTTATCCAAATGGGCGCCAAGGTAGACGGGATTGGGACCTACGAGTTACGGGTGACGGGTGTTGAAAAACTCACCGGGGCACGGCATGACATCGACCCCGACCAGGTAGAGGCGGGAACATTTGCTATTCTGGGGGCGGCGACGAGAAGCGAGATCGAAATTACGCCCATTGTGCCTGATCACCTGGACAATATTGTGCGGCAGTTCGAAGAAATGGGAGTCGGGTTTGAGGTGTCGAAACGAAGTTTACTGATGAAGAAACCCAAATCCATTTATAAGGCGTCGATCATTCAGACGGGGTACTACCCGCAGCATATTCCGTCTGACTTGCAACCGCCGTTTGCCCTCTTGGCCACCCAGGCGAAGGGCACGAGCCTCATCCACGATCCCGTATTTGAGGGGCGTATGAGCTACATTCACGAACTCATGAAAATGGGTGCCAACGCCATCATCGCCGACCCCCACCGTGCCCTCATTACCGGCCCGACACCGCTCTTTGGCACGGAAATGAACGGCCTGGATATTCGGGCCGGGATTACACTTTTGATTGCCGGTTTGGTGGCCGAGGGGAAAACGGTCATTCACGACGCTGACCACATTGATCGCGGGTACGAGCACATCGAAGACCGGCTGACCGAGCTCGGCGCGGCCATCGAACGAGTCGCCTAACTTTTTATGCCTCGGCACCTTGCCATAGATTTGGGGACGCGGAACGTTTCCGTCTATGTTCCCGGACGGGGCATTGTTGTTCGCGAACCGGCCGTCGTCGCCTTGGACGCCACGAATAATAAGATCGTCGCGATTGGGAATGATGCCAAACGGATGTTGGGTAAAACCCCGGAAAGTATCATTGCCGTCCATCCGCTGCAGGATGGCGTCGTGGCAAACTACCACGTGACAGAAGCGATGCTTCGAAACGTCCTCGATCGCGTGTCGGGGCGGGTCCGCCTTATCCGGCCGGAAGTGATGGTGGCCATCCCCGCTGGCGTTACCTCCACCGAGCGTCGAGCGGTGATCGATGCCTCGATCGAGAGTGGAGCCCGTCAGGCCTATGTGATAAAAAAGCCGGTTGCTGCGGCACTGGGGGCAGGGATTCCCATATCGGTCGCCGAAGGGTCGATGATTATTGATATTGGGGCGGGGACAACCGACGTTGCGGTCGTCTCACTTGGTGATATTGTTGCTTCGACTTCCATCCGCACCGCTGGCAACAAGATGGATGCGGCAATCGCGAACTACTTGAGAAAAAAGCATAACTTGATTGTCGGAGAAGCAACCGCTGAAAAAGTGAAAATCGAAGTGGGGAGTGCGCGTTCGATTAAAAAGGAGCTGTCCATGGAAATATCCGGCTCCAACGTAATTACCGGGTTGCCGGAGAGTATCATTGTTCACTCGGGGGATGTGGTCGCCGCTGTCCGCGAGGAGCTGACGGAAATTATTGGAGCAGTCAAGGCGGTCTTGCAGAAAACCCCTCCGGAGCTGGCCTCGGATGTCATGGACAAAGGAATTGTCATGACCGGTGGCGGATCAAAGTTACGGAACCTCGATGAACTCTTAACCAAGGTCACTGGCGTCCCGTGCCAGCTGGCCGAAGAACCGGAGCTCTGTGTGGTCAAGGGTGCCGGGATTGCGGTCGAAAATCTCGACGCCTTCCGGCGTTCCGTCTTATGGACGCGTTGAAAATATATGTCTAATAGTAACCCCCGTATTAGAGGAAAGGGAGGAGCGAGCTTGCCCGTCAGGGTGGGCCCTGCCCACGAGCGTGGGACAGGGAAAACCGAGGGTTTTCCCTCCCAGTCTATGACCATCGGCATCGATGCTTCCAGGCCAAATGAGCGGCAAAAAACCGGGACGGAGTGGTACGCCTATCACATTATTCAACAGTTGAAAAAAATTGATCACAAGAATTCCTACCGACTCTACTCAATGGATGCCCTCCAGGACGGATTGGAAGAGTTACCTTCCAATTTTGAAGGCCGTGTGCTCCGGTCGGTAACCGACCTACTATGGACGCAGCTTCGTCTTACCCTTGAAATGGTCACCCAGCCGCCAGACGTCCTGTTTGTGCCGGCCCACACCATACCGATCTTTCACCCCCTAGCGACCGTTTTAACGGTCCACGACCTTGGTTTTGAATACTTTCCCGATCTGTACCGCCATGTTCCCATCGGGCCCCCCCATCCGGTTATCCGCGGAGCGCTCAATCTGGCAGCGAAACTTGCCACCCTTGGACGGTACGGGAACAGCGAACTCGATTACCACCGGTGGGCGATGCGGTTTGGTATAAAACACGCCGCCCACATTATTGCCATTTCCGAATTTACCAAGAAGGATTTGGTGGTCCGCTTCAACGCTAATCCTGACAACATTACCGTTGTGCCGCACGCGTACGACCCCAAGCTCTACTACCCCGCCCGTCGTAACGGTCCGGCAAGCGACCTCGTGAAAAAAATGCTTCCTTTTTTTCTTTTCGTCGGGCGGGTGGAAAAAAAGAAAAATATCGGAACGCTCCTTGCGGGATACGAGCGGTTTCGAAAAAATGCGACTGCCGGCCCGAAACTGGTCTTGATCGGGAAGCCGGGCTACGGGTTTGATGAGTATGCAAAGCAAGTGGCATCGTTTCCTGGGCACATTCGCCAGGACATCCATTTCCTCGGGTGGTTGCCGGAGGAAATGACGGCGGAGTTCTATCGGTATGCAAGAGCATTTCTTTTTCCGACCAACTTTGAGGGGTTTGGTATTGGCGTCATCCAGGCCATGGCTTCCGGAGTTCCGGTGGTGGCCAGCAACGTGACGTCCCTGCCGGAAGTGGCGGGAGGAGCGGCTTTGTTGGTCGATCCCACAAAACAAGACGCATTGACGTCGGCGATGAGGCAGGTCCAGAGCCCCGCCGTTCGCCGGATCCTCATTGTCAAAGGTCTCAAGAGAGCGAAAGATTTCTCTTGGGAAAAATCGGCTCGCAGCACGTTGCGGGTTTTGGAGAAAGTTTACGATGAAAGTCGCCTTCGTCCATGAGTATCTAAACCAGTGGGGTGGGGCGGAGCGGGTGCTCGATGCACTGCATACCCTCTTTCCGGAGGCGCCGGTTTATACCTTAATGTACGACCGTGCAAAGACAAAAGGACATTTTGACGACTGGGATATCCGTCCTTCATTCCTACAAGCACCGCTCATCGCTCGATTTCGAAAGTACACCCTCCCTTTAGGCCCTCTGGCGATCGAATCATTTGACCTGAAAGATTTAGATTTGGTCATCTCTTCCTCCAACTCGTTTGCCAAAGGCGTACTGACCAGACCGGAAACGCTGCACATCTGCTATTGTCATACCCCCACGGCCTATCTGTGGTCGTGGACGCATCAGTACCTTGCCGAGCAACATTTGGGATCGCTCTCCGGGGCGGCCGTTCGCCTCATACAGCATCGGCTCCGACAGTGGGATCGCCTGGCCGCCGAGCGTGTTGACCGGTGGGTTGCCAATTCAGAGAATGTGCGCGGGCGGATCAAAAAGTACTATCGAAAAGAAAGCGTGGTGATCTATCCGCCGGTTGAGACGGATCGATTTCAACTGGCCAAGAAGACGGACCAATACTACCTGTACGTTGGACGGCTTTCAGGGTACAAAAAGCCCGAACTGGTGGTTTCTACGTTCAATCAACTTCGCCGCCCATTGGTCATGGTCGGAGACGGTGACGAGCGAAGGCGTTTAGAGGTGCTCGCCGGCAAAAACGTTCGATTCACCGGCTGGCTTTCTGATGATAAGGTATCTGATCTCTATGCGCGCGCACGGGCGGTGGTGTTCCCGGTTGAGGAAGATTTCGGCATCGTTCCGGTCGAGGCGATGGCCTCCGGCCGTCCCGTTATCGCGTTAGGGAAAGGAGGAGCCGTTGAAACGGTCATCGCTGGGAAAACCGGCGTTCATTTCCCTAACCAGACGGAGGAATCTCTTGCGAGAGCTGTTCGGGAGTTTGAAAAAAAAGAAAAAATATTTCATCCAGAAGTTATTCGACAACACGCGCTGCGTTTTGACCAGAAAGTCTTTTTGGTTAGAATGAAACGGTTTATCGATGAAGCATTGGACGAATGGAAAAAACGTGGCCCGCAAGCACAGTCAACACAACACTCGTAGGATTTACCTCTTTGGCACACCCATAGATACTCTTTCGTTTCAGGCGGCGCTCGAGAAAATAGTACGTGCAACCGAAGGAAACCGACTCATGCATGTGGTGACGGTGAACCCCGAATTTCTTATGTATGCTCGACGTGATCACGAATTTCGTCGGGTGCTCTCCGATGCAGATCTTGTCACCGCTGATGGATTTGGACTTCGCCTTGCCGCGTCATATCTTTCCAAACCGATTACTTGGCTTCCGATCGTCCGTGAAGTACAAGCACTTGGGCAAGGCTTCCTTGTTGCCATCCAGTCGCTCCTTCATAGAGATTCATTCCCCGAGGTTCCTGCGCTGGTGACCGGAACCGACCTCGTTCCAGTCATCGCCGAGCGATTAGCCCAACGACGAGGCTCCCTGTACCTTCTGGACCGCCCCGACGGCCTCCGCCCAGACACGGTAACGAAGGCAGCGCAGTTGCTTCATGAGCGGTACCCGGGCCTCCGAATAGTCGGTGCAGAGAGTGCGGCAATGGATGACCGGGGCCTCGTCAGCAGAATCAATACAGCCCGACCTGATTGCCTGCTTGTTGCCTTCGGTTTCCCAGAGCAAGACCTCTTTATTGGACAAAATCGCGACAAGCTTCGCGCCAAGGTTGCCATCGGTGTGGGAGGGGCGTTCGATTATCTCACCGGCGCTCGCCGACGTCCTCCGGCAATCTTGCGGGGAAAATTCGAATGGTTGTGGCGCCTCCTCACGCCATCCGGCAATTCGCTCACCCAGCATGGGCATCGGGCGAGACGTATTTTTACCGCTTTTCCGCTCTTCCCGCTCGCCATTTTTTCCTGGAAACTTCGTTGGGGTGCGGGGCTGACTCCGATTCGTGCCATAACCTTCGATTTCGGGGGAGTGACAAACCAAAACGGCGTAGAGGTTGCCCTCCGGCGGGGTTGGCAGCTGGTACCCGTCTTGCAATGGCCGGTCTTGGCCCTCTTCTATTTTCGCTTCATTCCCGATTTGGAACGGGGCAAAATACCGGAAAGACTCGTCTGGGAGAATTTTCTTCGCGCCTTCGGCTCCAAGAGAGATCTGGCTTCGCTGCGGTCCAAAATTATTGAGGGATACAAACCGAACGGACCGCTCTGGGATTTGGTCAGGAGCATTCGCGAGAGCAAGGCCGTCCGCTTGGCGATGCTCACCAATAACATCGATGAATGGATGGCCATTTGGGAGCAGCGCTACAAACTGTCAGAATATTTTAACCCACTCATCTCTTCGTCTGCTGTGGGCTTACGAAAACCCAATCCGGCTATCTTCCGATACCTCATCGGGGAGCTGCGGCTGCCGCCCGAAGAAATCGTCTTTGTCGATGACCACTTCAGAAATGTCCTGCAGGCCAGGCGCTTAGGGTTAAAAGCGATCCGCTGCACCGATCCTGAGTGGTCTGCTCAAAAATTGCAGGAGATTATTCCTCTTACGCGTGAGCTGGCTTGACGAGACCGACTGAACTTGCTAGAGTGTAGTTGGTCGAGAGGTAAGCTATTACCTCTCATTCGTGTTATTAATAAAGGACATTATGCCTATTTCACCATTCATGGCCGCGATCAACCAGCTCGCTGACGAAAAGGGACTTCCGAAAGAAATCATCATCGAGACGATTCAAGACGCGATTGCGGCGGCCTACCGCAAGGATTACGGAAAGGCAACTTGGAAAGTAACCGCCCGGTTCGACCCGGAAACAGGCGACATTGCCGTGGCCCGCGTTTGGGACGTGGTCGAGCCAAATCCGGAGACCGGCGAATTGGATGAACCAGACGCCCAAATCCTCCTGGCTGACGCCAAAAAGAAGAATAAGAAGCTCAAAGTAGGGGACAGTATCACTGAAGACCTTCCGCGCCACGAGGAATTCGGCCGCATCGCCGCCCAAACCGCCAAGCAAGTGGTCATCCAGCGCCTCAAGGAAGCAGAACGAGACATCATTTTTACCGAATTCAAGTCAAAAGAGGGGCAGCTAATCAACGGTGTTGTGCAGCAAATTGAGGGACCGAATGTGATTGTCGATATCGGCAAGACCACCGGAATTATGCCGCCGGCCGAACAGGTTCAAACGGAACGCTACTACCCGGCACAGCGTCTGAAGTTTTACGTGAAGCTCGTCGAGCAGAGCAGCCGCGGCCCACGAATTTTACTGTCCAGGACCGACCCGAACTTGATTCGGGAACTTTTCGCTCTGGAGGTGCCGGAAATCGTCTCCGGGACCGTCATGGTCAAAGGTGTTGCCCGGGAAGCCGGTCACCGCACCAAAATTGCCGTTGCCTCGACCATGGAAGGACTGGATCCGGTGGGATCGTGTGTGGGGCAACGGGGCACACGCGTCCAGGCGGTCTTGGCCGAAGTCGGTGAGGAGAAAATCGACATCATCCTCTTTGACGAGGAACCGGTCCAGTACATCAAAAATGCCCTCTCTCCGGCAAAGGTGATCAAAGTAACGCTCAAGAAAAAGGCCCAGCGCGCCGAAATTGAGGTGCCAGACGATCAGCTCTCCCTGGCCATTGGTCGCGGTGGGCAGAATGTGCGCTTGGCAAGCAAACTCACTGGCTGGGAGATCGATATTTTGAAAAAAGACAAAGCGCCCGAACCGCGTAGGACATCAGAGGTGGCGAAGGCGCCGAGCATGGGCGAACAACCGCAAGCGGTCGAGTCCGGTGCCTCTGACAAGGTCGCCCTGGCGACCGATCAGGGAAGTCCCACAAAGTCGGACGATCCACCAGTTCAGGCGGACTAAT
>Ga0187892_10011409_pt1 | contig 10913 bp, 9 predicted proteins | sample MA1701073metaG_FD_139345 | JGI IMG/M metagenome (GOLD analysis project Ga0187892, IMG submission 139345) | Bio-ooze microbial communities from a basaltic lava cave in the Kipuka Kanohina Cave System on the Island of Hawaii, USA - MA170107-3 metaG ... | reverse complement strand
TCCTCGGCATCGGACTGTCGGCTGCGTGGGCGACTTCGGCGCTCGCAGTAACCCTGATCGTACCCCCGGGGCCCGGTTCACCGGTCCAGGATGCGATCGATGCGGCCAGCCCCGGCGATACGATCCGGCTGGTCGAGGGCACCTATTCGGAATGCATCACGATCACGAAGCCTCTCAAGGTCCGGGGCGCCAGCACTGCCGCACAAGCCCGGACCATCTTGGAGGCAACGTGCGCGACGGTTCCGGCGATCGAAATTGCAGCGGATGGCGTGAAGGTAAGTAAGGTATTCCTCCGGAACCACCCTGAGATCGGCATCAACATCGTTGGCCGCTCCGACGTGATTTTGGACACCATATTCATCGCGAGCCCTGCGGGGGGCAACGTCGCTCCGGTCGTGAATATACAACAGAGTACCCGTGTCACTGTGCGCAGAGTACGTGTTACCCACTTCGACGGACCGTTACGGGTCGGGCCCGTCGCCATTCGCATCGCTGCCATCTCAGCCGATAGCCGGATTCGGGTGAGGAAATCGGGTGCCGGCGGCTTCGACGTCGGCTTCCGCTTGGAGGACATCGGTGAGAATTCTCTCAAGCTGACGGACAATGACGCCAATAGCAACAACCAAGGCATCGTGTGCGCCAATATTGCCGGCGCGGCTCTTGCCCGCAACGTACTCCAGGGAAACGTCCTCAATGGCATCATCGTCGACGCCGCCAGCACAAACAATCTCATCACCTCGAACCGCTTGACGAGCACGAGTGGCACGGACGTTGTGGACGCCGGCGCAGGCAACTGCTGGCGGAGGAATGTTTTCGCCACCGGCACTGTGCCCCCCTGCCCGTGAGCTGGGTGAGTGCCGCTGGCGTGCTGTTCCTCACCAGCCCCGCCGCCAGTGACATCACCGATAGCTGGTGCGAGACTCGCCGACCTTTCATCGGCGGCGACCTTGGCCAGGAGGTGAGGGGGAATACTGTGACTCGGCGGGCCAGCGTCAGTCGACAACACGCGAAAGGTTCCGGCGTCGTCATTCTGGGCAGGACGCAGCCATGAGTGGGTGTACGTGCGGAATTCTTCGAGAGAACGGTTGTGACGTGCGTGACGCCGCAGCAGGTAGCTGCGCCATTCCAGTTTTACGCGATCACCCATCTCCACTTCGAGACGGTGTAGGCGCACGGCGACGTTGAAGCACCAGGGGCAGAGGTAGTCGGAGTAGACGACCAGGTGGACCTGCTTCATCGTCGGCCGGGAGATTCGTCAGGTCTTACGCGTCAGTACTTCCTTCTTGCCGTAGAGCTTCTTCACGCGCACGGTGCCCGCCGGCGCGGCATTCAGGCACAGCTCGCAGAGCACGCACTCGTCCAGGTTCGCCTCGACGATTCCGATGCCGGAGCCGTTGTTGAGCTTGAAGATGTTGACCGGACAGACCTCGACGAGCTTCTTGGCGATCTCCGGATCCTTCGCAGCCTTATCGTCCACTTCGACGTCGATGAATAGTGCCATGTGATTCTCCAGACCGATGGTGGCTGGTGGCTGGATGTCGACTCACCAGCCACTAGCCACGATTTCAACTCGCCAGGCGTTTCTTGACCAGCGCTGGAATGTCCTCGATGCGTTCCGCCACTGAGATTCCCGCTTCTTCCAGCCGCGCAATTTTCTCCGCGGTCGTATCCGCCTTGCCCTCTACGATTGTGCCGGCGTGGCCGAAGCGCATGCCTGGCATCTCGTCCATGAAGCGTCCCGCCATGAACGCGACGATCGGCAGGCGCGACTTCTTCTCGACGACGTAGCGCGCCAGCTCGGCTTCCATGCGCCCGCCCGGTTCGCAGTAGATGACGATGCCTTTGGTCTGTTTGTCGGCTTCGAACAGCGGCATGAGGTCGGCGTACGTCGATCCGATGATCGCATCGCCGCCGATCGAGACCGCCGTCGACTGACCCAGACCAGCGGCCGTCAACGTGTTGCACATCTCCGTGGTCATGCCGCCCGAGCGCGACATCACACCGATCGGACCGGGGCTGAACGCCTTGCGCGCGTCCTCCGCGCGTCCCCCGAGCCCGCCCATCTTGGCTTCGCCCGGAGAAAGAATGCCGAGGCAGTTGGGGCCGATGATGCGCGCTCCCTTCTGCTTGGCGAGCTCGACCATCTGCGCCACCTCGAAGCGCGGGATGCGCTCGGTGACGATGACGATCAACTTGATTCCCGCGTGTAACGCTTCAAACACCGCATCGCGGGTGAACGCCGGGGGCACGGAAACGACGGCGCCGTCGACTTTGGTCGTCGCCGTAATCGCGGCGACCGTGTCGTACACCGGGACGCCGTAGATGTCGCGGCCGGCACGCCCCGGCGTCACTCCGCCGACGATCTTCGAGCCGAAGTCGAGGCACTCGCGCGTCATGCTGACGGCTTCACGCCCGGTGATTCCCTGGATGATAAAGGTGGTGTCCTTGTTGATCAGGATCGACATGTATCGCCTCAGCTAATCCCTCTCAGATGGTACTTCGCAACAACTCGAGACATCGATTGCGATGGCAGCCCGAAGTGAGCCAACGGCGAACGGCCCCGTCAGGAGCCGCCGGGCGCAGCCCTCATCTTGGCGACGGCGCGTCCGGCTGCTTCGTACATCGAAACCTTCCGATCGCAGTATTCGACGCCGTAGTGCTCGAGAATGGCGAAGCCGTCATTCTCCCACGAACCCGGAATCCGGAAGATCGCGATCTTCTCGGCCGGGTCGAAACCCGACTCGATGACACCTTTGATGACGCCGCGGGCGACGATGTCGACGCGCGTGTTCGAAACGACGTTCATCATCACCGCAATCTTCTTCACGCCCGGCTTGGAGAGAATCAGTTTGGTCAATCCGCACGCCTTGGCGACGCTTGGGTTGCCGCCGATCTCGCAGTAGTTGGCCGGCTTGCCGCCGTGCTTGCGGACGGCGTCGAACAGCGTCAGAGAGCCGCCGCCGGCGCCGATCACGAGACCGAGATCACCGTCGAACTCGACGACATTTCCGGCGACGCCGCGGTGATCGACGGCGTCGACCGTAACGCCATCCTGTTCGAACTGTGTCGGCGGCCGTGCCTGACGCTTTTCTTGCGGATCGATACCGAGCTGTTCGAGCAGCTTCTTCTGGCTGTCGCGGGCTTCGTCTTCCATATCGACGTGGCCGTCGAGGCAGACGAAGCGACCGTCTTCGAGTTTGGCGAGCGGATTGATCTCCGCAAGGGTCAAGGCATGCTGAATGAATGTGCGAGCCAAAGCCGCTACGATCGGGGTGAGGCGGGTTAAATCCGATCCCGTGACGCCGATCGATGCGATCAGCTCTTTGGCCATGAAATCGGAAAAGGGCAGGAGGGTGGAGAAATTCCGCTTGGCGATATGTTCGGGATGTTTCTCCGCCACTTCCTCGATGTCGATGCCGCCCATGTCGCTGAAGATCATGACCGGCAAGCGCGCCACACCGTCCCAAGTAATACCGGCGTAGTATTCCTGCGCCACCGGCGCGCGTTGCTCGACGAGAACGCCGCGCGGCGTGTGACCGTTGATCGTCAGAGCGAGAATCTTCTTGGCTGCTTCTTCCGCTTGTTGCGGATTGTCCGCGAACAGCACGCCGCCGGCTTTCATGCGTCCGCCGGAAAGAACCTGGGACTTCAAGACGGCAGGGCCGGCGATCTCCGCGGCGATCTTGCCGGCTTCCGCAGGTGTAGCGGCAACACGCGAGCCGGTCGGCAGTGGGATTCCGCGCAAACCGAACAGACGCTTGGATTCGAACTCGTAGAAGCGCATGGGCTGAGATACCTTCCGCTCGTTGTTTGAACTGAATGGTCGCGCGTACCCCATTTTCGAGGGACACGTCAAATTAGCCTCACTGCCTTTCGACCAAGACGTTCTAATGCCGCTGGTTCTGGTCTCCGACACAACGTGGTGGTAAGGGTGGCGCGCGAACGCAGGGACTTGTCGCACAAGAATCCAGTTTCGTTTGAAGGTGTGCTGGAGCGACCCCAAGGGGAGCGGACGACATTGGAGACGCTGGGCGCAGTCCGCAAAACTCTGAAAGGATCCCGAAACGTATGGGCGAGAACGTGAAGTCGCTCGACCTCGAGCAGGTAGCGCAGCTGGTGAGCACCGCCGATGGCGTCGTGCGTGAAGCACTCGAAGTTGCCGGTCGCAGAACGGAAGGCGGAAAAGGCATCGACGACGAGCAGGTCCACTGCGAACGCCTGGCGTACGCGGCAACTGAAGTCGCCGCCGCTCGTGATCTGCTGGCCTACGCCCAGTCGGTACCCAACTCCGATCGGGATCCCAACGTCGACGCGATGGCGGGTCTCTTCGCTGCCGAAGTGACGCAGCGGCTCGCAGGTCAGATCGAAGCCCACTTCGATCAGTTCAATGTCGGTACGGAACGGCTTAACGCGACGTTGGGCTCTGCAAGCACGAAACAACTGGTTCGTCAGGGCGCCGGCGATGCGCTCGTGTGCGGCATCGGTCGCCGGGTGATGGAGCAGCGCGGCCTGAATCACTCGTGGATCGACAGCGAGATTGCTCTGATGACGCGCGACTCGGTGCGGCAGTTCGCCGAATCGGAAGTGGCGCCGATGGCGGAGCACATTCACCGCACCGACGACCTGGTGCCGAATTCCCTCATCGCGAAGATGGCTGAGCTCGGTTTCTTCGGCATGGCGGTTCCCGAAGAGTACGGTGGCGGCGGCATGGGCAACTTGCCGATGATCATCACGACCGAGGAGCTCTCGCGCTGCTCACTGGCCGCTGCCGGCAGCTTGATCACCCGTCCGGAGATCTTGACCAAAGCGCTCAGCAAGGGCGGCACCGATGAGCAGAAGCGCAAGTGGTTGCCGACCATCGCTGCCGGCGAGCTGATGGTGGGTATATCGGTGACTGAGCCGGACACCGGCTCGGATGTGGCAGCCGTAAAGTGCCGCGCCGATGTCGGCGAAGCGGGCGGCCGCAAGGGTTACATCATCAATGGAGCCAAGGCTTGGTGTACCTTCGCCGGGCGCGCCAACATTCTTGCATTGCTGGCACGTACCGATCCCGACATGAAGAAGGGCGCGCGCGGCCTCTCACTGTTCATCGTCGAGAAGGATTCGTTCGATGGCCACACCTTCGAGATGAAGCAGCCGAGCGGCGGTGTCCTTACGGGAAAGGCCGATGCGACGCCGGGCTATCGCGGCATGCACTCCTTTACGTTGAGCTTCGACAACTTCTTCGTTCCGGCGGAAAATCTGGTCGGGCAAGACGGCGGCTTGAACAAGGGCTTCTACCTTCAGATGGCAGGTTTTGCCGCGGGCCGATTGCAGACAGGTGGTCGCGCCAGCGGCTTGGCGCAGGCGGGACTCGAGCGCACGGCGGAGTACGCCAACGATCGAAAGCAATTCGGGCAACCGATCGGTACGTTCCAGCTGACTCAGCACAAGCTCGGGCGCATGGCGACGCACATCATGGCGGCACGTCAGCTGACCTATGCGGCAGCACTGGCGATGGACAAGGACGAGTCGGTCGCGCTCGAGGCGGCGATGGCGAAACTGTTCGCATCGGATGTTGCCGTATGGACGACTCAGGAAGGCCAACTCATCCACGGCGGCTGGGGTTATGCCGAGGAGTTTGCGATCTCCCGTTACGTCGTCGATGCTCAGGTGCTGCCGATCTTCGAAGGGGTAAAACCGATCCTCGAATTGAAGGTGATCGCTCGCAACTTGCTGGCTGCGTGAGCCCGAACACAAGGAGACATTCATGGCGTACGAATTCATTCGCTTTGAGAAACGCGACCGCATCGCCCACATCACAATCAACCGGCCAGAGGTGCGCAACGCTCTGCATCCGCCCGCGAATCAGGAGCTATCGGCTGCCTTCGACGATTTCAGCGAGGATCCGGATTGCTGGGTGGCGATCGTCAGCGGCGCTGGTGACAAAGCGTTCTCCGCCGGCAACGATCTGAAGTATTCGGCCGAGCACGGCATGGGTGCAGTGAAGCTGGGCAAGGGGGGCTTTGGAGGGATCACCGCTCGGTTCGATCTGTTCAAGCCGGTCATTGCGGCGGTCAACGGTCTTGCGCTCGGTGGTGGCTTCGAGATCGCATTGGCGTGCGACATCATCGTCGCCGCCGAAGAAGCGAAGTTCGGGTTGCCCGAGCCGCGAGTCGGTCTGGCGGCGCTGGCCGGAGGGATGCAACGTCTGCCGCAGCTCATTCCGAAGAAGGTTGCCATGGGGCTGATGCTCACCGGCAAGCAGATGACCGCCGCCGAAGCTCAGCGGCTCGGGATTGTCAACGAAGTGGTTCCTGCGGCGCAGTTGGAGCAAGCAGCCTTGCGTTGGGCCAATGAGATTCTCGAGTGCTCGCCGAGCTCCGTGCGCGCGACCAAGCAGGTGGCGCTGCTGAGCGAAGGGATGCCGCTCGAAGAGTCGATGAACAAGGCGTATCCGCTCGTCGGCGCCCTGTTCGGCTCGGAGGATATGATGGAAGGCGTGATGGCCTTCGCCCAAAAGCGCAAACCCGAGTGGAAGGGAAAATGAAGTCGGCTGCGCGGACGGCGCACGGGCTACCTGGGCCCAGTGCACCAGATCACTACGCCAATCTTGCCGGGCTCGAGGTTGGCGACCGTTTTCCTATCCGCATCGTCGCTGCAATCAACGTCAGCCCCGAGTCCTTCTATGGCGGCTCTGTTGTGAGCGGCCGCCGTGCTCTGCAGCGACGCGCCGAGCAACTGATCGATGAAGGCGCTGACATGCTCGATGTCGGTGCCATGTCGACCGCGCCCTACCGGCAGGGAGCTATCAGCGAAGAGGAGGAAGTCCGGCGCATCCGCTCGGCGATCGACTCGCTGCGCGCGGTGACGCCGTTGCCGATCTCGGTAGACACCCAGCGCAGCAGAGTCGCGGCGATGGCGCTGCAAAGCGGTGCTGAAGTGATCAACGACATCAGCGGTCTAGCCGCAGACCCGGAGATGGCGAGGGTCGCGCGCGACGCGGGTGGTTTGATCCTGATGGCGCGCGAGGACGGCGTCAGCAAACGATCTCCGGTGGCGCAGGTCTCGGCGCTGCTGCGTATGGCTTTGCGGCGTGCTGACTCGGCCGGTCTCTCGGCAGCGCGCATCGTCCTCGATCCCGGAGTCGGGTTCTTCCGCCGCGGGATTCTTCCTTGGTACGAGTTCGATTGTGTCCTGCTCGCCGAGTTACGACGTTTTCAACGCCTCGGACGGCCACTTCTCGTGGGAGCCTCGCGCAAGTCGTTCGTTGGCAGGTTGGCCGCACGCGAAGATGTTTCGCAGCGGCTCGCGGCCTCCGTGGCGGCGGCAGCGATAGCGGCTTACAACGGCGCCGCCATGATCCGGACGCATGATGTCGCGGCGACGCTCGATGCGGTACGGGTCGCAGCCGCCATTCGCGGCTGAGCGCGACCCCTTCACGGCGCTATATTGCATTGAAAAGTGCCTGCCATTAGATTGCCGCTTGTGCAGAGCTCCAAGGCACGCGCCGCGTCCTTCGCAACCGTCAGTGCGTGGCTGATGCACGGAGCCGTGTACGCCGGTGCCGCGCAGAGATGACGTGGCATCCACGAAAATGAATCGAGCGTATCGCAAGCAACCATGCGGACGACAGGTCGTCGGGCGAAGCTCGATCATGAACGTCGGCCGACGGGTCGACTACGCCATACGCGCATTGGCGTACCTCGCGGCTCAGCCTTCGGGGCGTACCGTACCGCGTTCCGAGATTCGGGAACGACAGGCGATCCCGGCGCACTTTCTGTCGAAGATCCTGCGCTCGTTGGTGAGTGGCGGACTACTGGTCTCGGTTTCCGGAGCGCGCGGCGGATTTCGACTGGGTCGCGCCGCGCGCGACATCTCGATCCGCGAAGTTTACGAGAGCGTCGAGGGGCCGTTGTCGTTGATCGAATGTATCAACCACGGCGCGGAGTTTTGTCGCTACGCCCCGGTGTGTTCGCAGATTGACATTTGGAGCGGCGCTCAGCAGATGTTGAGAGCCTATTTGGAGAACATCTCGATCGGCGATATCGCCGACCCCGGGGGGATGGTTCCCCGCTTGAGTCAGCGAACGCCCGAGAACTATAAGCCCTTGAAGGCCGGGTGATTCGAAGGAGGACTGATGGCTTATATCATTACACGCTTGTGCCGGGATTGCCTCGATACTGCGTGCGTGGCGGTGTGCCCCGTCGACTGCATCTACCGTCATACCGGCGACGATTCAGCCACGTTCCCGAATCAGCTGTACATTCATCCAGACGAATGCATCGACTGCGGAGCTTGTGAACCGGAATGTCCGTGGCAAGCGATCTTCGAGGAAGCCGCCGTACCCGACGTTTTCAAGGACGATACTCCGTTGAACTATAAGATGATGGAAGTTACGGATCAGTTCGAAGTCTGCAAGCACGAAGGAAAACCGAAGCCGACGACCGAGGAGGTCGAATCAAACAAGCGCAAATGGGGTTGGGCCTGATCTCAACTCCCTCAACGAGGACACCGTAGCGTTACGCGCCTCCAACCTGGCCGACGTTCAGGCGCCAGAAAACGACGTAGAGGAGCGTGACTCCGAGGACGAGGACGAGCCCAAGACCGTCCGTCGCTCGGAAGCGGTACTCCTCCAGCGACGTGCGCCGTCTCTCTGATTGAAAGCCTCGCGCCTCCAGCGCCATCGCCATGCCGTCCGCACGGCGCAGCGCTCCGATGAACACGGGTACGATCACCGGGACGTAGCGTCGGATGCGCTGCAGAACATTGCCTTCGTCGAAGTTGAATCCTCGACAGCGTTGCGCTTGCACGACCGTCATACTGGCCTCGACGAATGCCGGTACCAGGCGGAATGCCAAGGTCATGGTGAAGCCGAGCTTGAAAGGCACGCCGATACGCGTCAGCGCATAGGCGAACTCCTCGACTTTCGCCGTGGCAAGGAACAACACCCCGACTGCCATGAACCCGACGAGCTTCAATCCCATCCCGAGGGCGTAGATCAGCCCGGCTTCACTGATCTCGATCGGACCCCACTTCGCCAACGGTGTGCCGCTCTGGAAAAACAAAGTCCACACCGCGAACGTCATCAGGAATACGAGCACGAAAAGGGTGCGCAGTCGCCAGAAGACAGTCAACGATTTAGCCCAGGTGGCGACGGCGAAGCAGATGAGGATGAGTGGCGCGAGCAGCTGCGCCGCATCGGTCAGGAAGACCGTCGTGAACAAACCCAGCATCGCCACCAGTTTGACGACTGGATGCAACCGGTGAATCGCCGTGTCGGCCTGCGTATAGAGGCTCAGGGTCATAGAGGAACCGCGTTACGCCTGTTGGTGGCGATCTCCGCTCAGTTGTTCGACAAGCTCATCCACCGACAGCGGTGTCATGCCGAAATGTCGTCCCAGGCGCGTCACATCCGGCGCGCAGAATCGCGCCGCGGTCAGCAAGTCCTCGTGCTCGAAAAGACGACGCAACGGACCGTCGAACAGCACTTCGCCGTTCTTCATCAGAACGCCACGCTCTGCATACTCGGCGACGACCCAGGGGCTGTGGGTGATGATCACGATCGCCATGCCGCCGTCATTCAAGCGCGCCAGCAGATCCATCATGTGACGCTGCTCCGCGTAATCGAGTCCGGTGGTCGGCTCATCGAGGATCAGCAGCTCGGGCTGCAGTGCCAACAGGGAGGCGACCGCCAAACGCTGTCGGTGGCTCTTGCTCAAGAGAAACGGGTCGTCGGCCTCTAGCCCGGTGAGCCCGACGGCATCGAGAGCGTAGCGTGAACGCTCGCGCACCGTCGCTTCATCCAGACCGAAGTTGTGCGGGCCGAAGCCGACCTCCTCGGCGATCGACGCAGCGAAGATCTGATGGTCTGGGTTTTGAAAGACGTAGCCGACGTTACCGGCGACACGGTTCAACGGTAGCGATTGAACGTCCTTTCCGCGCAGAAGGACGCGCCCCGTCGTCGGCCGCAGGAGACCGTTGAGATGCTTCGCCAGCGTTGTCTTGCCGGACCCGTTCTGACCGATCAGCGCGATGAAATCGCCGGCGTGGATCTGCAGGGAAACACCGCGTAGCGCCAGGTGACCGTTGTCGTAGCGATGCTCGGCGTTCTCAACGCGCACCAGGCTTTCGGCTGTCACCTCGGCACGATCGTCAGTGGTTGCGCCAACCGATACGCGCGCGGCTGGCAGGGCGCTCACGATCGGTGCGATTCCGCTGGCCGCTTCCTCCACGGTGGCCGGTGTAGGCGACAGGTGAAGGCGTTGCGCCACCAGGCCGACGTCGGTCGGCCGGACACCGTGCTGCAAGAGAAAGTCGGGGCGCGCGAAAAAGGCCCCGGGACGGTCGTCCCCGACAATGCGGCCTTGATGCATGATCAACAGTCGGTCGGCATGCTCGGCGGCTGCCGTCTCGTGCTCGATCACGATCAGCGTGTATCCCCGGCCCCGCATCTTGGCGAGCACGTCGAAGATTTCCAGCTTGCCGAGGGGGTCGAGATCGGTGGTCGGTTCGTCGAAGACCAGGATGCGCGGCTCGAGCGCGAGAGTTGCGGCGATCGCCAGCCGTTGTTTTTCTCCACCCGACAAGGTCGCCGGATCGCGGTCTTCAAATCCCTCGAGGCCGACGGCGTCGAGCGCGGTGCGCGCTCGTGTGCGGATCTGCTCCGGCGGCACGCCGAACTGCTCGAGTCCGAAAGCGACTTCTTGCAGCACGTTGGTCGCAAAGAGCTGAGCTTCGAAGTCTTGCGTGACCAGCCCGACGACCCCGGCGAGCTCGGCGACGGTCTCTTTCTCGAGATGGCTTCCAAGGATGCGGATCTCGCCGGCAAGGTCACCTTGTTCGAACGCTGGAATGGCCCGACTGAGAATCTTCGCCAGTGTACTCTTGCCGGCACCCGTGGCACCCATGATCGCCACCATCTCGCCTTCGCG
>Ga0187892_10011408_pt1 | contig 10913 bp, 9 predicted proteins | sample MA1701073metaG_FD_139345 | JGI IMG/M metagenome (GOLD analysis project Ga0187892, IMG submission 139345) | Bio-ooze microbial communities from a basaltic lava cave in the Kipuka Kanohina Cave System on the Island of Hawaii, USA - MA170107-3 metaG ... | reverse complement strand
TGACGACGTCTTTTTCTCGGATCGCTTCATTTTGCCGCGCCCGTTGCTGCGCTCGATCACGGCGCCGCAGCGCACGGTGTTATTGATCGATGAGATCGACAAGTCGGACAGTGAGTTCGAGGCGTTCTTGCTCGAGGTACTCAGCGACTTCGCCGTCAGCGTTCCCGAGCTCGGAACCCTGCGGGCGATCCACATTCCCATCGTCCTGTTGACCAGCAACAATGCGCGCGAGATGTCGGACGCGCTCAAGCGCCGCTGCCTGCATCTCTACATCGACTTCCCCGATCGCCAGCAAGAGCTCGACATCGTCACCCTGAAGGTTCCGGGCGTCGGCGCCGCGTTGGCGGAGCAGGTGGTCGGGCTCATCCAGCGGGTGCGCAAGCTCGACTTGAAGAAGGTGCCGAGCATCAGCGAGACCCTCGACTGGGCGCGGGCGCTCGTCTTGCTGAACGTCGACACCCTCGACGACGCGCTGGTCGGCGAGACGCTCTCGGTCATCCTCAAGTACGAGGGGGACATCCGCAAGGCGCAGCAGGAGCTCCGCGACTTCGTCGAGGGACAGCGCGCGAAGACCGTGCCGCCCAAGCCGCTCGCGAGCGGCGACAAAGACGTCCTGCACTGAGGGCGAGGCCGATGGACGCCAAAGTGGTCGAGTTCTGTCGGCTGCTCCGGGAGAACGGGGTCCGCGTGTCGGTGGCCGAGACGATGGACGGGCTGCGTGCGCTCGGACACGTCGGGGTGCACGATCAGGAGACGGTGCGCGCGGCGTTGCGGGCGTCGACAGTGAAACGCGCCGCCGACGTCGCAGTCTTCGAGTCCCTCTTCGACGTCTTCTTCCTCGGGCTGGGCCAGACCATCAAGGCCACCGCCGAGGCCACCGCCGACGCGCTGTCGCTGGACGAGGACGCGCTCCGCGCGCTCGTCGAGGCGCTCGAGCGCCTGGCGGACGAGGAGGGGATCGACCTCTCGGAGCTGGCGCGGGCGCTGCTGCGCGGCGATACCGGGACGCTGGAGCGGCTGCTGCGCGAGGCGGGTGAACGGGCCGGCATCGACGACATCCAGCACGGGTTCCAGGAGGGGCGCTTCACGCACGCACTCGCGACGGCGCTGGGGATGGGCGGACTCACGGACCAGCTGGGGAGCCTGCGCGACCTGAGCAGCATGGGCCGCCGGCCTGACGCCGAACGGCTGCGCGCCTACCTCGACCGGCGGATGCAGGATCTGGGCGAGCTGCTAAAGGCGCTCGTGCGCCAGGAGCTCGACCGCCGCGACGTCACGCGCCGCGAGCGCCAGGGGCTCCAAGCCCTCGCCGAGAAGAGCTTCTTCTACCTCACGGAGGAGGAGATGAAGCGGATGCAGCAGGCCGTCACGCGGCTCGCACAGCGGCTGCGCAACGTCGTGTCGCTGCGCCGCCGGCGGGCCCGGCGTGGCACCTTCGACTCGAGCGCCACGCTCCGGCGCAACCTGCAGTACGGCGGGGTGCCGTTCCGCATCGTCTTCGACCGTCGCCGCAAGGAGCGTCCCCAGATCATGGTGCTGTGCGACGTCTCGGACTCGGTGCGCAACGTGTCCCGCTTCATGCTCCAGTTCGTCTACTCGCTGCAGGACCTCTACTCCCGCGTGCGCAGCTTCATCTTCGTCGCCGACATCGGGGAGGTCACCAACCTCTTCAAGGAACACGACGTGAACAAGGCGCTCGACCTCGCGCTGCAGGGCAACGTCATCAACGTCTACTCGCATTCCGACTTCGGGCGCGCCTTTCGCTCCTTCCATCGCGACTTCCTGGGCGCCGTCAACAAACGCACGACGGTGCTCGTCCTCGGGGACGCCCGCAACAACTACAATCTCCCGCACGAGTGGGTGCTGCGCGACGTGCAGCAGCGCGCCAAGCAGGTCGTCTGGCTGAATCCGGAGAATCGCATGACCTGGGGCTTCGGTGACAGCGAGATGGACCGCTACGCGCCGTTCTGCACGATGGTCGAAGAGTGCCGGAACTTGAACCAGCTCTATCGCGTCATCGACCGCCTGGTCACCGTCTGACGTTTGGATTTGACGTCCCGATCGTGCTCCTACAGAATGTGTCCGGCGTGAACCGCGAGAACTTCATTCTGATGACCGTGGGTGGGCTGACGCTCGACCCGGTGACCAAGACCCCGATCGTCATCCTGCGCGACCCGGACAACAAGCTCAATCTACCCATCTGGATCGGTCTCTTGGAAGCCACGTCCATGGCGACCGAGATCGAGGGCATCAAGATGTCGCGCCCCATGACGCACGACCTCATGCGGTCGATCATCACCGAGCTGGGCGCCAACGTCGACTGGATCGAAGTCACCGAGCTGAAGGAGAACACCTACTTCGCCCGGATCTACGTCCGGGTCGGCGAGCAGCAGCTGGTCTTCGATTCGCGTCCGTCGGACGCCATCAGCCTGGCGCTGCGCACGAAGAGCCCGATCTACGTCGCGCGGGCGGTGCTCGAGGCGTCGAGCGTGCTCCAGCAGACCGAGGACGGGCAGGGGCAGAACCTGTCCAACGTGTCCCGCGACAAGTGGGCCGAGATCCTCGAGAAGATGTCGCCCGACGACTTCAAGTACAAGATGTGAGCGAAGCCCATCCGCATCACCACGAAGAGCGCCTCGATCGCAAGGCGCTCAAGGGTCCCGACGAGTTCGTCGTCTGGACGACGCGCATCGCGCGCTGGGCGCAGGCGAACCAGGCCACCGTCTGGGGGGTCGCGGGTGCCGTGACTCTCGTTCTGCTCGGAGCGGGCGTATACACGTGGCGAACGGCCCGCCAGAACGATGCCGCAGCCGCGGCGTTCCGCACCGCCTCCGAAACGTTCACCGCCGGCCAATACGCCGGCGCCGCGTCCGGGTTCGAGACCGTCGCCGGCGACTTTCCCGCAACGGCCTTCGGTCGCCTGGCACTCCTGTATCGCGGGCACAGCCTGTCGCGCGAGGGAAAGGCGGCGGATGCCGCGCTGGCCTATGGGGAATTCCTCGCACGGTCCCCGGACGTCGACTATCTGCGGCAGATCGGGCTCACCAGCCAGGGCCGCGCGTACGAAACGTCCGGCGACAAGCAACAGGCGCGGGAGGCATTCGCCGCGGCCGCCGATATCGCCGGCCCGTATCGCGTCGACGCGTTGCTCGCCTATGGACGCCTGTCCGAGGACGCCGGCGACACGACGGCGGCGCAGGACGCCTACCGGAAGGTCCTGGAGGAGAACCCCGATCCGGAAACGCTCGCACTCGTACAGCGAAAGCTCCCCAAGGCCGTGCCACCTACCGATGGCTGACCCTGGGGCTTAACGTCCGATAAGAAGGGTTATGTTAACCTTCGTGGTGCGTATCCGGCAGTTGACGGATTAGCCTTAAGGCGATCCGAGCATTGATGCACTCGATGACACCCGAATCACGGTTAGTCGCCTGTTTACCATCAACTCCGGGAATCAGCCGTTCGTAATCTCGGCGCCGGACAGCAAGAACCTGCAAGACGGGATCGCAGAGATTATCCGCAGCAATGAAGCCAAGCTTCCCGCCGACAAAGCGATCACGCTGTCGTGGAGCCGCTGGTACAGCGTTATTCTTCTCCCCAATGGCGCTGATGTGTCCGACATTCACCGGCTCTCGGACGTAAAGGAGCGGGGGGGATCATCATGAAGCAGGCCGGTGGCGTGACCGTAAAAACGACGCGGCCGGCGCTGGGCGGAACGCTTTAAGGATGGCGTCCAAACCCGCGCAGCGAATCCGCTTCTTCTACTGCTACGAGTGCCGGCAGTACGAGCCCAAGACGGCGCCCCACTACGCCGCGCAGAGGCGGCGGCTGACACAGCGGAAGAAGAAGCGCGCGGCCGAGCGCACCGAGTCCTAGGGAAATGGAAGCTCTAACTGCACCGGCGCGCTGGCGTCGCTCTTGCCAAGCTGAGACGACCGCCAGGGGCCTCGCCTCAGCATCCTGCTATCGCAGTCCCGAACATGTCGGGGTTCTCGCGGTTGTTATGCCGGAACTGGAACTCGGCCAAGTAGAGCGGCAGGTACTTCCGCGAGACGTTGTGGTAGGTGCCGATCACGCCCCGCTTCAAGAGCGCCCAGAACGAGTCGATGTTCGCGGTGTGGATGTTCCCGCGTACGTACTCCCCTTCGGAATGGTTGACGCTCTCGTGCCGCGCGTTCGGCCCGTAGTAGATGTACTGGTACCGGGCGCAGTCGTCGGTGGAGACGAGCGACACCTTCGACGAGATGGTCTCGCTCACGAAGCTATCGACCGTCCGTTGGTCCAGCCGTTCGATCACGCGCGTGACCACGTTCCCCTTACGCGCGATAGCGCCGATCACGCCGACCTTCCCCGAGAACGGCCCACGGGGGCCGCTGCGCTTCCGCTTGTGGCGGTTCCGGTCCTTGCCGCCGATGTAGGTCTCGTCGATTTCGACGATGCCCATCAGCTCGCAGAACTCGTCGTCCTGCATGGCGGCCCGGAGCCGGTGACACATGTACCAGGCGGTCTGGTAGGACTTGGAGCCGATCTGGCGCTGAATCTGCTTGGCGCTCACACCCTTCTTGCTGTTGAGCATCTGCCACAGAACCTCGAACCAGACCTTGAGCGAGTACTTGGTGTTCTCGAACACGGTCCCGGTCGTGAGCGAGAAGCGGTAGGCGTTGGACTTGGAAGTCCGGCAGTCCTTGCCGGCGCACTCCCAATGCCAGGGGCGGGTCTTGAGCGGGTAGACGTGCTCCCCTACCCCGCAGCGCGGGCAGGAGACTTCGCCCCGGGGCCAACGACGGGCGACCAGGAACCGCCGGCAGTCATCCTCAGTCGGAAAGGCGGTCATCAATTGGCGCAAAGTCATCATGTTGAAAGGGACGTTAGCACCACGTCGGCTATCCGTCAAGAGCCGGATAGTACCCACCTTCGTGGCGGCTAGAGCCAGCAGCGGCTCCCGTCACCCCCCTGCATGAGGATCGCCATCCTGTGCCCGAGTTTCGGGGAGTACGCGGGCATCGGACGGATCGCGCAGGCACTCGGAACCGAGTTCGCCGCGCTCGGGCACGAGCTGGCTCTCGTCTGTCGTCCGGCGCCGGTCATCGACGGGCACTGGCGCTCCGTCCCGAGGCTCGAGATGCCACTGCACCAGCAGCCCCGGACGTGGCGGCACGTCGCCCGCCAGCTTCGGTTCGCAACCGAGCTCGCGGCAGCCCGGTCGAGGCTGCGGCCGTTCCTGCGCGAGGTCGGCGCGGACGTCTTGCTGTCGCTCGGCATCTCCACGTTCGCCTCGACCACGCTGGTCGCCAGCCACATGGTTCCAGTCGTGGTGAGCTTGCAGGGCGGCGAGCCCGACGGCCGATTCGCCTCCCACCCTCGCCTCTTTCGCCGGCTCTTGCGCCGGGCGAACGGCGTCGCCGCGTGTGCCCATTCGTTGGCGAGGCAGGCACGGCTGCTCGAACCGTCGGTCGAGGGACGCCTGCGCGTGATCCCGAACGGGGTCGACCCGGGACCGTTCGCCGGCGCACCCGCCCATCGGCACGAGCGCCCGTACGTGTTCGCGGCTGGACGATTGACCCGCCAGAAGGGATTCGACGTTCTCCTCGACGCCGTCGCGCGGGTCGACGCCGTTCGTCGTGGTGATGTGGACGTGCTGGTCGCCGGCGACGGCCCGGAGCAGCGTAGCCTCGACGCGGGCGTGCGTGCGCGCGGCCTCGAGGCTCGGGTCGGGTGGCTCGGCTCGGTGGACGCCGCCGCGATCGCCTCCCTGCATCGCGGCGCGGCGCTGGTCGCGGTACCGTCGCGCTGGGAGGGGCTCCCGCTCGTCTGTCTCGAAGCGATGGCCAGCGGACGGGCCGTGGTGGCGAGCAATGTCGACGGCATTCCCGACGCCGTGGTCGACGGGGAGACCGGACTGCTGGTGCCGCCCGACGACGCCGCCGCGCTCGCGACGGCGCTGGACACGCTCCTGCGCGACGCCCCTCGTCGCGACGCGCTCGGGGCCGCGGGACAAGCGCGTGTACGCACCGCGTTCGCGTGGCCGCTCGTCGCGCGACGCTACCTCGATCTGCTGCACGCCTCGGTCCGGTGAACGCCGCGTTGCCTTGACTTCCCCATCTGCGTGGGATGTTTTGCGGCCACCGATGGGCGACGCCAAGCGCCGCGTGCTGATCATCGGCCTCGACGGAGCGACGTTCAGCCTGCTGGAGCCGTGGGCGCGCAGTGGCGACCTCCCGGCGCTGGCGGACTTCATGGCCCGGGGCTGTCATGGGGAGCTTCGCTCCACGTTTCCCGCCCTCACGCCGCCGGCCTGGGCGTCGTTCATGACGGGCAAGAACCCGGGCAAGCACGGCGTATACAGCTTCCGCGAGACGGGCGCGGGCCGCTACGAGAGCGGGCCGCTCGTGTCCGCGAACCTGCTGCAGGCGCGAACGTTGTGGGAGATCGCGGGCGAGGCGGGCGTGCCGGTCGGCGCGATCAACGTGCCCCCGTCGTATCCCGTGCGAGCCGTGAACGGCTTCATGGTCGCCTGCATGTTCGCACCGCCCGGCGATCCGCGAACGATCCATCCAGCGGCGGATCAGCATCTCCTGGGGCCCGACTACATCACCAACGTGAAGCCACCGGCCGACCTCCGGACGTCCGACGCGGACTACGGCGACCGCGCGCTCGCCTACCTCCGGTCCCTGCGCGCCAACGCCGAGCGGCGCCTCGACCTCACCATGCGTCTCATGCAGCGCCATCCGTGGGGGCTCCTCTGCGTCGTCTTCTACGAGCCGGACCGCATCCAGCATTTCTTCTGGGACTACCTCGTGGGACGACCGCCGGCGGACGTCCCGGCCAGTCTCGCGCACGAGATCACGACGACGGCGCGCGACATCTTCCGCCTGCTCGACCGCGCGCTGGCGGCGCTCGTGGCCGAGGCGGGTGCCGACACGGTCACGTTCATCGTCTCCGATCACGGCTTCGGCCAGGGGCCGGAGCGGACGCTGCACGTGAACCACTGGCTCTCCACGCACGGCTGGCTGGCCCAGCATCGCCATTGGCGGGCCCGCCGCTGGCTCGTGAAGCAGCTGCCGCGTCGCTACAAGCAACGCATGAAGACGGTCGAGCGCGTGCTGGTCGACTTCGCCGAGAGCGACGCGTGGTGCGAGGTGATGGAGACACGCAGCGCCGGCGTCTGGCTGAACGTGCGCGGGCGGCAGCCGCGCGGGCGGATTGCGCCGGGCGCCGACTACGAGCGGCGGCGCGACGAGCTCGTTCGCGCCCTCTCCGCCTGGCATGAAGACGGCGCGCCGGTCTTTCAGCGCGTCGTGCGGCGCGAGGAGATGTTCCACGGGCCGGCGACCTCGCTCGCACCCGACGTGCTGCTCGAGGCGGCCCCTCGCTTCGGGTTCACCTTCGGCCTGCGCACGGAGCTGCAATCCAGCGTCTCGGTCGCGCCCTTCGAGGGCACGGGCTATCGGGGAGCACACGACCCAGCGGGCATCTATCTCGCCGCGGGACCGGGCGTCGCAGCCACCGGGCGCGGCGCCGCGGTCCCGATCGAGGCGATCGCGCCCACGACCCTATGCCTCCTGGGATTGGGAATTCCGGCCGGTATGGACGCGCCTCCGATGCTCGACATCCTCACGCCGGAAGCTCGGCAGGCGGTCCGCGTCGAAGTGGCGGACGACGTAGCCCCGACGCGTGCTGGCGGGGACGTCGCCGAGGACCAGTCCCAGGTCGAGGAGCAGCTCCGGGCGCTCGGCTACCTGGAGTGAACGCCGCCGAGCCCGGGCGCTCACTCGACGTAGCCGAGGGTGCGCAGGCGCTCGTGGTGCTCGGCATCGATGGCGGGGGCGTCCTTCGGTCCGGCCCCCGCCGGGATCAAGCGCAGGTTCACGACCCGCCGATTCATGGCGACGTCGACCGGGAGCCGGACGGCGAGCGTCCGATTGGTCGCAAACAGACGTCCGAGCTCCACGAAGGACGCTGCTTCCCCACCATGTAGCGCCTCCGCCGCCCAGGAAGACAGTCCCGGGACCCGCCAGAGCCACCCAAGCGGGCGAACGCCCGCCGCGACGTCGTACGCGCCGTCCGGGACGGTCATGGTGAGAAGCAGCGGCTCGGCCGGGGACTCGACGACAATGAGGCCTTCGCGAACCAGGAGCCATCCCGGCTGGTCGAGCGCAGCAGCCCGCACCCCGCCGTCGATCGACACACAGGCGATCTGCTCCGGGTCCTGGAGACGCCACTGCTCCACCGGCACGAAGAACGGCTCGCTCGGTTGCTGCCGCAGGCCGTCGGCGAGCCGCTGAGCCTTGGCGGCGAGTCGCCGCTCGACCTTGCGGCGCAGCGCAGCCTCCCGCCGAGGGTCTTCGACGATCGTGCGCTCGCCGCCGTCGGCGACGCGCCACAACGTGGTCTCGTCACCACGGCACCGCGCATTCGGTGCGCCGGCCGGATCGACGCGCAGGAGCCAGCGGTCGGTACGAACGGCCTGGTAGTCGCTCCAGGCGTAGTACACGGCCGGATGCCGGCGGCATTCCGCGCAGAGCACGCCCTGGCGGTCCAGAAGCGCCCGGCCGTCGAAGGTCCCGGCGGGCACCTCGATCCCGGCGAGCGCCGTCACCGTGGGCGCGACGTCGATGTTCTCGCTGAACGCTTCGATGCGCTGGCCCGGTACGACGCCGGCACCCGTGACGATGAACGGCGTATGTTGCACGGCGTCGATCAAGCTGTCGCCGTGCTTGAGATGCCCTTCCTCGCCCAGCTGTTCGCCGTGGTCGGCCAGCACCACGACCATCGTGTGCCGTAGCTCGGGGTCGTCCTGGCGCACGTGGTCCAGGAGGCGGGCCAACTGACCATCGGTGTAGCGAAGCAGCGTGTCGTAGATGGCACGGTAGACCGTACGATCGCTCGCCGTGAAGTCCCGCGCATCGGTGAAATCCCACCGCCGGCGCTCGGCGCCGAACGTGGGCTCGCCGTTCGTCCCGAAGCGCTCGCGCCACGGGACGTCCGCCGCGAGAAACTCCGGCGCGCGTCCCGGCAACCACCGCGGCGTGTGCAGGTCCAGGAGGTGGACGTACAGAAAGGTCGGCCGGTCGCGCGCCCGGCCGTCCCAGAGATCGATCGCGCGATCCACGATCTCGTCGGCGCCGGCGTGGCCGCGCCCCGACGGCGCCGAGCGGTACTCGAGGCGATTGAACGCCAAGCCCATCTTGCTCGTCGGATCCACCCACGGATGCGCGCTGACGCCGAGGAGCTCGTAGCCGGCCGTCCGTAGCAGGTCGGTCAGGAGCCGCGCATCCGGGTCGGGGAGCAAGAAGGGATAGTCCCGCGGATGCGAATCGGGCTGAAAGGGCCGCAGCACGCTCGGGTGGAAGTAGCGCCCGCTGACGATCTGCGGCAGCGACGGCCGGGTGGCGTGGCTATTGGCGAAGTGCCGCACGAACTGCGCGCCCCCTGCGGCCAGCGCATCGAGCGCCGGCGTCGTCTCGAGCCCACTGCCCCACGAGCCGAAGCGGTCGGCGCGCGTCGTATCGAGCAGGATCATCACGATCGACGGTCGCAGCTCGTCCGTGGCCGAGGCCGGACCAGCGGCCAGGAGTGCGAGGACGGCGGCGAGCGACGCCGCCCGGCCGATCGTCATACCCGCTCGTAGGGATCGAAGAGCTTCTTGTACTCCTCGAGCGCGAACCGATCGGTCATCCCGGCGATGTAGTCCGCGATCACCCGGGGCATGGTCTCGCCCTCCTCCTCCACCCGCCGGGTCACGTGTGGCGGCAGCTGCCGGGGCTCGGCCATGTAGACCTCGAACAGCGCCGTCATGATGCGATCGGCCTTCTGGGTCATGCGCGTCACGCGATGGTGGTGATACAAGCGCTCCGAGAGGAACGCCTTCAGCGCCCGATGGTTCTCACCCATGGCCGGCGAGAACTCGACCAGGCGTGGCTTGACCGCCCGGACGGCGGCGAGACTCTCGATCCGCTCCCGTTCGATCCTCACCAGCAGCGTGTCGACGAGATCGGTCACCATCCAATCGATCAACCGGCGCACCGCCTGGTAGCGCTGGATCGCTACGGCGACGACACCCGCGCTGCGGCGGGCTTCGTCCAGGGCGGCACGCCAGAGCGGCACGGTCTCGAGATCGTCGGGGTCGAGCATGCCGGACTTGAGGCCGTCGTCGACGTCGTGCGCCGTGTAGGCGACCTCGTCGGCGAAGTCGACGATCTGCGCCTCGAGGCATGGCGCCTTGCCGGCATCGAACTCGGCCACCTGCGGTCGATCGTACCGTGTCGAGTGCTTGACGATCCCCTCGCGCAGCTCCCACGACAAGTTGAGCCCGCGGAAGGTCGCGAACCGTTCCTCGAGAACGTCGACGATGCGCAGACTCTGCGCGTTGTGCTCGAACCCGCCGTACGGTCCCATCAAGCGGTCGAGCGTGCGCTCGCCCGCGTGGCCGAACGGCGTATGGCCGAGATCGTGCGCGAGCGCGACCGCCTCCGCGAGATCTTCGTTCAGGCCGAGCACGCGAGCGATCGTGCGCGTGATCTGCGCGGCCTCCATCGTGTGCGTGAGGCGCGTCCGATAGTAGTCACCCTCGTGGTTCACGAAGACCTGCGTCTTGTACTCGAGGCGTCGAAACGCCGTCGAATGGATGATGCGATCCCGATCGCGCTGGAAGCAGGTGCGGATCGGGTGGTCGGTCTCCGGATACCGGCGACCGCGACTGTCGCGGCTGCGCATGGCATACGGCGCCAGGACGGCGACCTCGCGAGCTTCGAACGCCTCCCGGCCAACCATCCCTGGCTGCTCCGTGCCCGGGCTCAGGGTGCCGCTACTCGCCCGGGGCCTCGGCCTCGGCTTCGACCGTGACCTGGATCGTGGCGCGGACGTCGCGCCGTACCTGCACGACGACGGCATGCGTGCCCAGATCCTTGATGGGG
>Ga0187892_10011407_pt1 | contig 10913 bp, 12 predicted proteins | sample MA1701073metaG_FD_139345 | JGI IMG/M metagenome (GOLD analysis project Ga0187892, IMG submission 139345) | Bio-ooze microbial communities from a basaltic lava cave in the Kipuka Kanohina Cave System on the Island of Hawaii, USA - MA170107-3 metaG ... | reverse complement strand
GCAGTCGAGCCTGATAACTGATGTAACCAAACGCGGGGAAGCCACCAAGCTGCTTGACGGCGCCGACGACGTCCTCAGTCAGAGGCCAGGTGCGCTCGACATGCTCTTCTGGGGTGCATGCGAAGTCGAAGTGGATCAGCGGTTGCAGGCTGCAAACAGTCTTCTGCACGTCCCCGACAACGAGGTCAACGTCCGACTCCTGACGACTGCGATCGAGCGCGAGTCACAATCTGCGGCCGACGAGTTGGCTGCCGAAATCCGGAAGGTGCTCGCAAGGAATTCCACCGCCACGATGGAGTACAAACGGGCGCTTCTCGTAGTGACATCCGACCTGGGCCTCACGCGTGTCGGGGCGGCCAACCTGAACCTCACGACTTGGCACAGGAAGTCCTTCCTGATCATCCTTACCGGCCTCGTCCTCATCGTGGTTACGGGGTCCGTGTTCGAACGGTGGCAGCTCCTCCTTGTCGGCGCCCTCGCCGCATTCTTGAGCCGGCTCTGGCGCGCCCTCCGCGCTCGCGAGGTGCCCAAGGAGTATTGGAGCCAGTGGACGACGCTGATGCTCGCCCCTGTTGCCGGGGCGTTGGCGGCTGTCGGGGGGCTGCTCGTCTTCGAATTGCTGAAGGCGACCGGCGTCGTCGGAGAAGCACTCTCTGCTGTCGGCTGGAACACACCCGCGGCGCCGGAAACGTTGGCGGTTGCCTTCCTCCTGGGCTTCTCCGAGAGGTACCTCGACCGGCTGACCGCCGAGGGCGAAAAGGCCGCAACCCCTGCAGCTGGCCCTCCTGCTGCTCCTGCACCGGTAAACGTCGTGCCTGAGCCTGGGGTCAATGGCGCCGGCGCAACGGGGGAGCCGCTCAAGGGCGAACCGCTCGCGTCCGTAGTCGCCGGGAAGTCGAAGAAGCGCAGGTGAACTCCCGCCGGCTTGAGCGCCCGCGTTCTTCGTCCGAGTCAGGAGATGCGCAGGCTTTCGGCCACGGTGGTGAGGCTGGGGCTGTCGCCGAAGAGGGTCAGGACGTACAGCCGCTTGTCGTGCACGACGTAGTACTGGGTCTCGGGGACGGTGAGGGAGCCGGCGCTGCCGGTGACGGGGAGGCCGAACTCGAGGCGGGCGGCCTGGCGGCTTCCCACCGACGTCGGTTCCCGCCGCAGCGACGATGCCCCTACCGATTCCAGTTGGCGCACCGCCTCCTCGACCAGGGTCTCCAGCGAGCGGTTGCCGGCATCGGTGACGATGAGGTTGACGCTGGACCCGTCCGTGGGGTCGATGGCGAACAGGCGGGTGCCCCGGTCGAGGGTGGCCCGGGCCTGGTCGAGCCCGGCCGCCAGTTGGGGGTTCTGGGCCCGCAGGGCCTCGGCCGTCTGGTCGAAGGCGGCCGGGTCAAGGGCGGGCTGGGGCCATCCGGCGGGCATGTCGATGGTGAAGCCGGTGCCGATCACCCGGGTGAAGCCGGCTGCCGGCGGGGGCGCGGTGTTGGCGGCGGACGGTCCGTCGGCGCCGCAGGCGGCCAGCGACGCGCCGACGGCCAGGGCGAGCAGCAGCCGGGTCAGGCCGGGCAACGGTCGCGTGCGACCCACGCCAGGCCGAGGGCGGCGGCGGTGGCGCCGTTGGCGGCGGCCGGCAGGCGTTTACGCCGCAGGAGCAGGCCGGTCGTCACCATGACGGTGCCCGCCTCGAAGGCCAGGAACCGCCCGAGGCGCCGGTCTCGCCACGCCGGCCACAACCTCGCCCCCGCCCCCACCGCCAACCCGTAGCCGGCCACGAGCAGGACGGTGCTGGCGCGCCTGCCCCGCCGGCCCGCATCGGTCATGAGGGCCGGTACAGGCCGATGGCGTCCTGGGCCCGGCGAAGGGTGGTTGCCGCCACCGACGAGGCCTTGGCTGCGCCCTTGGCCAGGAAGTCCTCGGTGCCCCGGGGGTCGGTGGCCAGCTCGAGGTACCGCTCCCGGACGGGCCGCAGCATCTCGACGACGGCCTCGGTGACCGCCTTCTTGAGCGAGGCGTAGTCCTCGAACTCCTCGGCCAGGGCCTCCGGGTCCTGGTCGGTGGCCGCCCCGAGGATCTGCAGCAGGTTGGAGACGCCCGGCTTGGGCTCGGGGTCGAAGCGGATCTGGGCGCCCGGGTCGGTCACCGCCCGGCGGAACTTGCGGTCGATGGCCTCGGGCTCGTCGAGGATGAGGATCACGCCCCGCAGCGTCTCCGCCGACTTTGACATCTTCGCCGTGGGGTCCTGCAGGTCCATGATGCGGGCCCCGACCTTGGGCACCGTCGCCTCGGGCACCTTGAACGTGCCCCCGTAGCGGTGGTTGAAGCGGATGGCCAGGTCACGGCACAGCTCGAGGTGCTGGCGCTGCTCGTCGCCCACCGGCACCCGGTCGGCATCGTAGAGGAGGATGTCGGCGGCCTGGAGGACGGGGTAGGTGAACAGGCCGACCCGGGCAGTGGTGTCCTCGCCCCCCTTGGCCTTCTCCTTGAACTGGGTCATGCGCCTCAGCTCGCCCATGCCCGCCACGCACTCGAGGATCCACGACAACTGGGTGTGCTCGGGGAGGTGGCTCTGCACGAACAGGGTGCAGACGTCGGGGTCGAGGCCGGCCGCCACCAGGGCCAGCGCCGTCTCCAGCGTCTGGGCCCGCAACTGGCCGGGTTCACGCGCGACGGTGAGGGCGTGCAGGTCGACCACGCAGAAGAAGGCGTCGGCCTCGTGCTGGTCGGCCGCCCACTGGCGGACCGCCCCCAGGTAGTTCCCGAGGTGGAGGTCGCCGGTGGGCTGGATGCCCGAGAGCACGCGAGGCCTGGCCATGGGTCGATGGTAGGTCGGATCGGTCGGGGGTTGGCTCGCGATATGCGCCGTTCGCGAGACGAGCGCCGGTAACCTCCCAGGGGTGGCGTACGAGGTACGGACCCCCGTGTTCGAGGGCCCCTTCGACCTGCTCCTGCACCTCATCGTGCGCGACCAGGTCGACGTGTACCAGGTCTCCCTGAGCCGGATCGTCGATGCCTACGCGGCCGAGATCGAGCGCATGGGCGCCCTCGACCTCGAGGTGGCCACCGAGTTCCTGCTGATCGCGGCCACCCTCGTCGAGCTCAAGACCCGGCGGCTGCTCCCCGGCGTCGACGACCCCGAGGCCGAGGAGGAGCTGGCCCTGCTGGAGGAGCGGGACCTGCTCCTGGCCCGCCTGCTGGAGTGCAAGACGTTCCGGGATGCGGGGGCGGCGCTGGCCCGCAGGGCCCAACTGGCCGGCCTGTCGTGGCCCCGCACGGCCGGGCTGGAGGAGCGCTTCCGCAGCCTCGTGCCCGACTTCATGGCCGGGATCGGCGCCGCCGACGTCCACGCCGCCTACCAGCGGGCCACCCGTCCCAAGCCGCCCCCGCCCAAGGTCGACCTCGACCACGTCGCCCCGATCCGGGTCAGCGTGGCCGACGCGGTGGGGGAGATGGCGGCCGCCCTCCCCGGGCGGGGCCGGGTGACGTTCCGGGAGCTCACCCTGGGGGTCGGCGAGCGGCTGGAGGTCATCGTCCGCTTCCTGGCCGTGCTCGAGCTCTACAAGCAGGGGCGGGTCGAGGTCGAGCAGGTCTCGACCTTCGGCGACCTGGTCGTGGTGTGGACGGGCGAGGGCGAGGAGGGCGCCATCACGTCCGACACCGGCGACCTGGTCGGGCCCGAGCCCGAGCCGGTGGCCGCCCGTGGCTGACGGCGAGGCGGCGCGGGCCGTCGAAGCGGTGCTGATGGTGGCCGAGGAGCCGGTCGACCCCCAGCTGCTGGGCCAGCTGCTGGAGCTGAGCCCGTCGCTGGTGGAGGAGCTGTGCGCCGAGCTGGCCGCCGAGTACGAGCGGGAGGGGCGGGGGTTCGTGCTGGTGCGGGTGGCGGGCGGCTACCGGTTCCAGAGCCACCCCGAGCTGGCCCCCTACGTCGAGCGGTTCGTGCTCGACGGCCAGCCGGCCAAGCTGTCGGCCGCCGCCCTGGAAACCCTGGCCATCGTCGCCTACAAGCAGCCCGTGTCGAGGGCCCAGGTTTCGGCCATCCGCGGCGTCAACGCCGACGCCGTCATGCGCTCGCTCCAGCAGCGGGGCCTCCTCCAGGAGCTGGGCCGCGACCCCGGGCCGGGCCTGGCCATCCTCTACGGCACCACCCCGCTGTTCCTCGAGAAGCTCGGCCTCGACAGCCTGGCCGGGCTACCGCCGCTGGCCGACTTCGTGCCCGAGGCGGGCGTGGTGGAGGCGCTGGAGCGGGGCCTGGGCGTGGACGACGACCCGTCGCCCCACCGCGGCTGGGAGTGAGCGGGGAGGGCGAGCGTCTCCAGAAGGTGCTCGCCGCTGCCGGGTACGGGAGCCGGCGGGTGTGTGAGGAGCTGATCGCCGACGGACGGGTCAGCGTCGACGGCGAGGTGGCCGTCCTCGGGCGGCGGGTAGACCCCGACACCGCCCGCGTGGAGGTGGACGGCGTGCCCGTCGCCGTGCGCCCCGGCCTCGTCTACTACCTGCTCAACAAGCCCCGAGGGGTGGTGACGACCGCCTCCGATCCCCAGGGCCGGCCGACCGTGATCGGGCTCGTCCCTCCCGAGCCGCGGGTGTTCTCGGTCGGGCGGCTCGACGCCGACACCGAGGGCCTCCTGCTGCTCACCAACGACGGCGACCTGGCCCACCGCCTGACCCACCCGTCGTTCGGGATCGAGAAGGAATACCTGGCCGAGGTGGAGGGCCGGCCCTCGCCCGGGGCGTTGCGGCGCCTGCGCACGGGCGTCGACCTCGACGACGGGCGCACCGCCCCGGCCAAGGCCAGCCTGGTCGACGGGCGGGCCCTGCGGCTGACGATCCACGAGGGCCGCAACCGCCAGGTCCGGCGGATGTGCGCGGCGTTGGGGCATCCCGTCGTGCGGCTGGTGCGGGTGCGGATCGGCCCCCTGGCCGACCGCGACCTGCCTCCCGGCCGCTACCGGCCCCTCAACCGCGACGAGGTGCGGTCGCTGCAGGAGGCGGTGTCCCGGCCCGGGGCGGCGAACTGGTCACGGTTGTGGTCGCCCCCAGCGCCCAGGCGGTGACCAGGTCGAAGGGTCGCGTAGTCTGCGCCGCCGTGGCAGCCGCCGTGCGCGCCCTGCGGGGCGCCACCACCGTCGACGAGGACAGGCCCGAGCAGATAAGCGAGCGCGTCCAGGCCCTGGTGCGGTCCATGCTGGAGCGCAACGGCATCGACAAGGACGACCTCATCAGCGTGATCTTCACCGCCACCGACGACCTCGTGTCGCTGTTCCCGGCGGCGGCGGCCCGGGGGATCGGCCTGGGTGACGTCCCCCTCCTCTGCGCCCGGGAGCTGGCCGTGACCGACGGAACTGCCCGCTGCATCCGCGTCCTCATGCACCTCACCACCGACACGCCGCCCTCCGAGCTCCGTCACGTCTACCTGGAGGGCGCCAGGGGCCTGCGGGATGACCTCCCCGGCTGACGGCCCGGGCCGGGCCGCCGTGGTGGGGACGGGCCTGATCGGCGCCTCCATCGGCCTGGCCCTACGGGCCCGGGGTTGGCTCGTGAGCGGCCGCGATGCCGACCCGGCCCGGGCCGGGCGGGCTCTCGAACTGGGCGCCCTCGACGCGGTGGGCGACGATCCCGAGGCCACCATCACCTTCGTGGCCACGCCCGTGTCGGCCATCGTAGGCGAGGCCCGGCGAGCCCTGGCCCGGGGGCAGGTCGTCACCGACGTGGGCGGGGTCAAGGGGCCGATCGTGGCCGGGGTCGACGATGCCAACTTCGTGGGCGGCCACCCCATGGCCGGGTCGGAGCAGGAGGGGGTGGAAGGGGCCACCGCCGACTTGTTCGAGGGGGCCACGTGGGTGCTGACCCCCCGCCTCGACACCGACCCCGACGCTTACACCGCCGTCCGCTCCGTCGTGTCCTCCCTGGGGGCCGAGGTGCTGGCCCTGCCCCCCGAGCGCCACGACGACCTGGTGGCCACCGTGTCCCACGTCCCCCATCTGGCCGCCGCCGCCCTCATGGTCCAGGCCGCCGAGGGAGCGGAGGAGAACGCCGCCCTGCTGCGCCTGGCCGCCGGCGGGTTCCGGGACATGACCCGCATCGCCGCCGGGGCCCCCGGCATCTGGCCCGACATCTGCTCGGAGAACCGTGAGGCCATCGTCAAGGCCCTCGACGAGCTGGTCAGCGCCCTGTCGGCCATGCGGGACCTCGTCGTGCTGGGCGACCGGCCCGGCCTGCTGTCGGCGCTGGAACGAGCCCGCCACGCCCGTACCAACCTCCCCGGTCGGGGCGACCGGCCCGACGTCCTGGCCGAGGTGCGGGTCCCCGTGCTCGACCGGCCCGGGGTGCTGGCCGAGGTGACGACGCTGCTGGGCGAGCTGGGCGTCAACATCGTGGACATCGAGATCGCCCACTCCAGCGAGGGCCCCCACGGCGTGCTGGTCGTGGTCGTCGACGCCGAGGCGGTGGGCACCGTGCGGGGGGCGCTCTACGCCCGGGGTTACCGGGTCTCCGCCCGGCGGCTCGACCCGTGATGGTCCGGGGCGGCCGGCCCCTGCGGGGCACGCTGCGGGTGCCAGGGGACAAGTCGATCTCGCACCGGGCCCTGATCCTGGCCGCCCTGGCCGAGGGGACTTCGGTCGTACGGGGCCTGTCGGCGGGTGACGACGTGGCCCGCACCCGCGCCGCCGTCCGGGCCCTCGGGGCCGACGTCGACGGCGAGCGCATCACCGGCGGCCGCAACCGCCTGCACGAGCCCGCTGACGTGGTCGACGTGGGCAACTCGGGCACGTCCATCCGGCTGCTGGTGGGTGTGTGCGCCACCGTGGCGGGCGTGACCGTGCTCACCGGCGACGGGTCCATCCGCCGCCGCCCCATGGACCGGGTGGCGGGCCCGCTGCGGGACATGGGCGCCCATCTCGACGGGCGCGAGGGCGGCCGCCTCCCGCCCCTGGTCGTGAGGGGAGCGGCCCTCAAGGGCATCGACTACCGCCTGCCTGTGCCGTCGGCCCAGGTCAAGGCGGCCGTGCTGCTGGCCGGACTGGCGGCCGAGGGAGAGACCGTCGTGCGGGAGGGCGTCCGCACCCGGGCCCACACCGAGGAGATGCTCGCTCAGGCCGGGGCCGACGTGACCGTGGCGGACGGCGGCCTCACGACGCGCGTCCGGCCGTCGACCCTTCGACCGTTCGAGCTGGACGTGCCCGGCGACCCGTCCCAGGCCGCTTTCTGGCTGGTGGGAGCGGCCGTCGTGCCCGGGAGCGACGTCACCGTGGAGCACGTCTACCTCGGCCCGGCCCGGGCCGCCTTCGTTGACGTGCTGGCCCGCATGGGCGCCGACGTGCAGCGGGACGGCGGGGCCACCGGAGCGGTGCGGGTGCGCCACACCGGCCCCCTCACGGCAACCGAGATCGGGGGCGGCGAGATCCCCGGCCTCATCGACGAGGTCCCGATCCTGGCCGTGGCCGCGGCCTGCGCCGAGGGCACGACCGTGATCCGCGACGCAGCCGAGCTGCGCGTCAAGGAAAGCGACCGCATCGCCGCCGTCGCCGCCCAGCTGGGACGGCTGGGGGCGCACGTGGAGTCCCGGCCCGACGGCCTCGTCATCACCGGGCCGGCCCGGCTCACGGGGGCCGCAGTGGATTCGGGCGGCGACCATCGCATGGCCATGGCCTTGGCCATCGCCGGCCTGGCCGCCCGCACCGGCGACACCGAGATCGGCGGCTGGGGCGCGGTGGCCACCAGCTACCCCCGCTTCGCCGACGACCTGGAGGCCCTCACGTGCGGGTGATCGCCATCGACGGGCCGGTGGGGTCGGGCAAGTCGACCGTGGCCCGAGCCGTGGCCCAGCGGCTGGGCCTCGAGGTCCTGGAGACGGGGGCCATGTACCGGGCGGTGGCCGCCGCCGCCCTGCGGTTGGGCATCGAGCCCGGGCCCGACACGGCCGGCGAGCTGGCCGGCCTGGCCCGCCAGATCGACCCCGACGCCGCCACCGAGGCTGACCTGCGCAGCCCCGAGGTCAACCGGGCCGTCAGCACCGTCGCAGCCCAGCTTGCGGTGCGGGCCGAGCTGGTCGCCCTCCAGCGGCAGTGGGCGGAGGATCGAGGCGGGGGGGTGGTCGAGGGCCGAGACATCGCCACGGTGGTCTTCCCCGACGCCACGCTGAAGGTGTTCCTCACCGCCTCCGAGGAGGAACGGGCACGGCGGCGGGGCGGCGACGAGACGGCCGCCGGCATCGCCCGCCGTGACCGCCTCGACTCGAGCCGTTCCGCCTCCCCGCTCGTGGTCGCCGACGACGCCCTGGTCATCGACAGCACCGGCCTCAGCGCCGAGGAGGTGGCCGATGAGATCGTGGCCGCCCTTGGCGGAGGTGCCGAGCAGCCGTGATCCTCTACCGGGCCGTGTGGATCCTCGTCCAGGGGATCCTCAGGGGGTACTGGCGGGTGACGTGCGAGGGGCGCGAGCACGTCCCCACCGACGAGCCGTTCGTGCTCGCCCCCGTCCACCGCTCGTTCCTCGACTTCGCCATCGTGTCGTGCGTCACCCGGCGGCGGCTCTGCTACATGGCCAAGGACTCGATCTGGAAGTACGGGTTCACCAACCGGTTCCTCTACGCCCTGGGAGCCTTCCCCGTACGACGGGGGGCGGTTGACCGGGAGGCCATGCGGCGCTGCATGGCGGTCATAGCCCGAGGCGAGCCGGTGGTCATGTTCCCCGAGGGCACCCGCCGGTCGGGCCCGGTCGTCACCGACCTCTACGAGGGCCCGGCCTACCTGGCGGCCAAGGCGGGGGTGCCGATCGTGCCGGTGGGCATCGGCGGTTCGGAGCGGGCCATGAAGCGGGGTCAGCGGGTGCCTCGGCCCGTCAAGATCCACGTGGTGGTGGGCCCGCCCATCCGGCCGCCGTCTGGCGAGGACGGGGCCCGCACGCCCCGCCGGGTCCTCAAGGAGCTGACCGGGCAGATCCAAGACGAGGTCCAGCGGCTGTTCGACGAGGCGCAGAAGAAGGCGGGCGTCAACCCGCCGGAGGCGCCGGACGTTTCGTAGGGCATGGACGGTGAGGGCGGGGCGACTGGGCGGCTCGCGCTGGGGCTCGTCCTCGCCGTGGTGGTCAGCGTCGGCGGAGGCATCGTGCTCTCCGGCTGGGCCGACGACGGGGCCTCCCCGGAGACGGTCGGGGCCATCGACCGGCCTGGGGGCCGGGCGGCCACCACCTCGACGGCGGCCGCCCCCACGGCTCCTACGACCGCCTCACCGCCCACCACCTCATCCGGAGCGGCCCTTACCACCACTGTCCCCGGCGGCGGCCCGAGCGCGACCCGGGCTCCGGCCGCCACGACGACCACCCTGCCGGCCGCACCCCGGGAGGCGAGCCCGACCACCTCGACGACCGTGCCCGGCCCGGGCACGGCCGCCGACGGGTCGCCCTGGCCGGCGTGCACGGCAACCATGTTCGATACCCGGCTCACCCTGGAGCGCACCACCTACCGGCCCGGGGAGACGGTGCGGGGCACGGCCACCTTCACCAACGTGTCCGGTAACACGTGCTGGTGGGCCAGCTCGACGGGCAAGACCGAGATCCTCGACGCGGGCGGGCGGCCGGTCACCAGCGCCCCGGTCGTCATCCGCGACGGGTTCCACTGGATCCCGTTCACCCCCGGCGAGGTCTTCTCCCAGACGCCCACCTGGGACCAGCAGGCGTGCCCGCCCGACGGGCTGCCCATGCCGTGCGGCCAGGCCCCGGCGGGTAGCTACACCATGGTGGTCACCGAGCAGCCCTACGGCGTGGCCCGGGCTCCGTTCCGGTTGGTCGCCACCTAGGCTGGCAGTCAGCCGGCGAGGGCGTCGAGCACGTCGCTGGCCGCCAACTGGCGGTCGTCGCCCAGGGCGGCGGGAGGCGGCGGCCCACCGAGGGTGAGGCTCACGACAGCGTCGATCCCGCCCAGCAGGTCCCGCAGCTCCCGGGGCTGGGGGAAGTACTCGTCCTCCTCGGTGACCAGCACCTCCTCGACGCCCTGGGCCGGGCCCAGCCGCTCGATAACGTCTCGCACCAGGTCCTCGGGGGCCGAGGCGCCGGCGGTGACCCCCACCGTGCCCGACAGGTTGTCGGGCAGCTCTGATGCGGCGTTGACCCGGTAGACCCGGGAGCAGCCCGCCGCCCGGGCCACCTTCTCCAGGGCGACGGTGTTGGAGGAGTTGGCCGAGCCCAGCACGACGATGGCATCGGCCCGGCCGGCGATCTCCACGAGGGCGGTCTGGCGGTTGGTGGTGGCGAAGCACAGGTCGCTGCGCCCCGGCATCCACAGCTCGGGGAACCGCTCCCGGGCGGCGGCCAGCACGCCCGCCCAGTCATGGTGGCTCAGGGTGGTCTGGGCGAGGAGTGCCACCGGCCGCTCCTCGTCGGGCAGCCGGGCCACGTCGTCCTCCGACTCGACCAGGTGGATGGACTCGGGGGCCACCGCCATCGTCCCCACCGCCTCGTCGTGGCCCTCGTGGCCCACATAGAGGATCGAGTAGCCCTTGCCAGCCCGGACCTTGACCTCGTGGTGGACCTTGGTCACCAGCGGGCACACGGCGTCGACCACGAAGCCACCCGTACCGCGGGCCGCCGCCAGCACCTCGGGAGCCGAACCGTGGGCCGAGAGCATGAGGGGGGCGCCGGGCGGCACCTCGTCCACGTCGTCCACGAACACCACGCCCAGCCGCCGGAAGCGGTCGACCACCAGCCGGTTGTGGACGATCTCGTGGTAGCAGTACACGGGCGGCTGGAACACGCGAATCATCCAAGCCAGCGCCTTGATGGCCATCTCCACGCCCGCGCAGAAACCCCGGGGCGCGGCGAGCAGCACGCGGTCGACCTCCATCGCCTTCGAGGCTACCGGGGGCGGCCACGGCGTTCGGCCACGCAGGCGGCCACGGCGTTCGGCCACGCAGGCGGCCACGGCGTTC
>Ga0187892_10011406_pt1 | contig 10913 bp, 7 predicted proteins | sample MA1701073metaG_FD_139345 | JGI IMG/M metagenome (GOLD analysis project Ga0187892, IMG submission 139345) | Bio-ooze microbial communities from a basaltic lava cave in the Kipuka Kanohina Cave System on the Island of Hawaii, USA - MA170107-3 metaG ... | reverse complement strand
GGCGAGGGCCCGCGCGCTCCGGAGCGTCTCCGCGCCGAACTGCCGGGCGGTCCGGCCCGACCCAGGCGGAGCGGCGCACGAGGGCATCCGACCCTCTTGTTAGAGCCGTTCTCTCCTCTCCTCCTGTGCGGCACGACCGGCGCGACCGGGGGACTCGGCTCGCCCTCCCGACCCACCCACGAAGTGGCGCGCCTCGCGCGCCTGGAACAGCGCGCGACCGCGGCGCTCGTGGCGCACCTCGTCGAGCTCGAGGGGCGCGAGCTCCACCTGGAACGGGGGTGCCAGTCGATCTTCGACTACTGCCGGCGCGTGCTCCACCTCTCGGAGGACGCCGCCTACAACCGGATGAAGGCGGCCCACGCCGCGCGAGGCGCCGCCGCCCTACGGCCGGCGCGTCGGCTGGCGGCGCGCAGGCCGGAAAGACGGGCGCGATTGTAGCGCGGAGCCCGCGCGCCCGAGGGCTACCGGTCGATGCCGAACCGCTGGAGGAGGAAGGCCTGCTGCTCCGCCTCCTCGCGCAGCCGGTCGGACCGGCGCGACGGTCCCCCGTGTCCGCCGCTCCAGCGCGTGACGAACAGCACCGGGTTCCCGTCCGTCTTCACCGCGCGCAGCTTCGCGACGTACCGCGCCGCCGCCCACGCCGGCACCCGGCTGTCGTGCCACGACGTGCGGACCAGCATCGCGGGGTACGCGTGCGGTGCCAGGTTCGCCGTCGGGCACAGCTCCCGCAGCCAGTGGTAGTCCGCCGCCACCGCCGGGTCGCCCCACTCCTGCTGCGCCGACGCGCGCGTCGATGACGCCGGGTCCCGGAGCACCGAGAGCAGGTCGGTCACGCCCACGTCCACGAGGATCACGCCGAACAGGTCGGGCCGCGCGTTCGCCGCCGCCGCGGCCAGGAAGCCACCCGCCGACATGCCGTGCAGCGCCATCCGCGCGCTCGTCGTGATTCCCGCGTCGACCAGCGCCTGCCCGACCGCGAGCACGTCCCCGACCGCCGTCCGCTTCCCCGGCCCCCGCCCCGCCCGATACCACTCCTCGCCCCGCTCCCCGCCGCCCCGCACGTGCGCGATCGCCACGACCACGCCCCGATCGAGCAGGCTCAGCCGCTCGGCCGAGAAGTGCGGCCCGTAGGGGATGCCGTAGGCGCCGTACGCCTCGAGGAGCAGCGGACGCCCGGACAACGCCTCGCCGCGCCGGAAGACCAGCGAGACCGGGATCCGCACGCCGTCGGCCGCAGACACCTCGAGCCAGCGCGACTCGTAGAGCCACGGGTCGAACCCCCGGACCACGGTCTCCTGCACCACGCTGAGGTCGTCCCGCGCGGCGTCGTACTCGTAGCAGATCGGCGGGATCGTGAACGAATCGAGCACGAAGCGGTAGCGCGCCGGCGACTCGCCGAGCCCGGGCCGACGCGGCGCCGGGCTCAGCTCGTAGACCGGCCCGGGAAAGCGGATCGTCCGCCGGAGCCGGCCCGGCCCGTCCACCGAGAGCAGCATGCGCCCCGCCTCCCTCTGGAAGCGGGCCACGTGGCCCCGGAAGGTGTCCGTGTCGAAGAGGAGCGCCCCCGCGGGCGCGCTCGGACCGGCGCGCCAGTGGCCGCGCCGCGCCTCCCGCACGAGCGCCTCGAGCCGCTGGATCCTCCAGTCGATCCCGCCCCGCACGAGCCGGGAGATCGTCACCGTCTCCTCGCGCTGCCAGAACCAGAAGTGGTCGTCGTGCTCGTAGAGGAGGGGGTCGTCCGCCTCGCCGAGGTCGTGCTGGAACAGCCGGTGGCGGCTCCCCTCCCGCCGGGAATAGAGGAGGCTCGGCCGCCCCTCCGCCCAGGTGAAGTGCGTGACGCCCTCGATCGCGTCGGGGAGCACCTCGCCGGTCTCGAGGTCCCGGACGCGCAGCGTCCCTTCCTCGGCGCCGCAGGAGTCCACGACATAGGCCCACCACCGCCCGTCCGGGCTCGGCTCCTCGCGCAGCAGCGCCTGGAACGCCTGCCCCCGCCCCGCCGCCTCGAGGTCGAGGAGGACCTGCTCGGGCCCCGCGGCCCCACGCCGGCGCACGAACGCCGGGTGATCGGCGCCGCGCGCGGTGCGCCAGAAGTACTCCCACTCCCCGTCGAGCGCGGGCACGCTGCGCTCCACGTCGGGGAGGCGCCCGGTCATCTCGCGGTAGAGCGTCTCCTGGAGCGGGCGGGTCGCCTCGAGCGCCGCGCGAGCGTAGACGTTCTCGGCCTCGTGATGGGCCCGCACGACCGGATCGTCGCGCCGCCGCAGCCAGACGTGGTCGTCGGCGCGCGGTTCAGCTACCGGCGCGCGGAGCTCGCGCGCGGCGGGAAGCGCCGACGAGGCCTTCGTCCTCGGCGGCTCGGGAGGGCCCGCCGGGGCCTCCAGGGCGAGCAGAGCGAACAGGATGGGCAGGATGGCGAATCGCTGCATGAACCCAACCTCCCGGAGGGGGGGACAAGGCCCCACCGGGAACCACGACGCGGGAATTGTAGCCACGCCCCTTCCTGTCGGAAAGCGCGCGCAGGGGCTGGAGGGAGAAAACGCGGCCCGGGCGGGCGGGCGGGGGGAGCGGCTACTGGGCGCCGAGCGCGAGCCGCTCGAGCACGCCGACAACCTCGGAGAGCGGGCGGCCGATGGCCCCGTCCAGCTCCACGCGCTCGTTCGCGGTGATCATCCCGGAGCGCTGCGCGAGGTCGAGCGCCTTGCGCTCCGCGTCGGCCTTGGGCCGCTCGAGCGTGCAGGCGCCGAAGAGGGTGAAGGCCGTGTAGAGGTCGCGCGTCCCGCCGCGCCGGGTCAGCTCCTCGAGCAGCTCGCGCGCCTCCCCGGCGGGGAGGGCCTGGGTCCGGAGCGCCGAGCGCAGGTCCCCCAGCTCCTCGACCAGCGTGGGGAGCAGGATCTCGGTCCCGCCGAAGATCGTGATGATCGTGTTCCGCTCGAACTCGAAGAGCCGCTCCCAGACCGTCGGGATGCGCTGCTTGGTGGCGCGGATGTGGAGGAGACGGCGCGCCAGCGTCGGCGCCCGGAACTCCGCCCCGCCGAACATCGTGAACGAGAAGAGGTTCGAGAGGGGGAGCTCCCCCTCGGTCCCTCCGAACATCGTGAGCTGGAACATGCCTGGGCATTCGCTCCGGCGGCCCGATTATTCCTCCCGGAAGCCGCCGTTCAGCTTCCGGAAGGCCTCGAGGCCCGCCTTCCGGGCCGCCAGGAATCGGGCCACGACCCCGTCATACTCCTTCAGGGCGGCCTTGGGGAGCTTGAGGGCGCCGGCCTTGCCCCGCCGCTCCTCCAGGGCGCCCAGGACCTGGGGATCGGCGACGCCCGGATGCAGGAACCCGGACTTGACCGCGGCGACCCCCGACCCGAAGGCCCTGGCCGGCTCCTTCTCGCGGTGGCGCCAGAACTCCCGGAGGTGCGGGTCGGCGTTCTTCCGGTGCCGTTCCAGGGGCCCGGCCCAGTCCTTCGCCAGCGCCGCCTGAGCCGGCAGCCCGTCGAAGTCGCGGAGGAAGAGGGGGAGGTGGCCCACCCAGGGCGCCTCCTCCAGCGTGTCGGCCCTGGCCGGCGACGCGCGAGAGAGCGCCTCGACGTGCCGGGCCGCGAGCCGCTCGACCGCCGCGGCCATCCGGCCGGCCCGCTGGCGCGCGACGACGGGGGCGCCCTCGAGATCGCGGAGCCGGCGCGCCACGTCCGCGAGCGCGACGAAGTCGCGCGCCTCGTTGGCCACGTCGGCCAGCTCCTCGAAGGCCGCGGCGATGCGTGCTGGGTCGGCCGCCGTCATCCCCTCGCACCACGCGAGCTGCTGCGCCGCCTGCCCCGCCTCGGGCCAGTGGTTCCACCCCTCCAGGCTCCGGAGGTGGCTCAGGGGGTAGCGCGCGTCGCGGTAGAACTTGAGCCCGCCCACGCTCTGGCCGTAGGGGACGACCGGGTCGGCGGTCCCGTGCATGAGCGCGATCGCCTGGTGATGGTGCTTCTTCGTGGCCGGGGTCCCGATCCAGACGCCGCTCGCCTGGCCGAGCACCCCCTGCACCTCGTCCGGGTACGCGCCCGCGTAGAGGAACGCGAAGAACGAGCCCTGGCTGTGGCCGTAGACGAAGGTGGCGCGGATCTTGAGGCGCTTCTGGAAGGCGACGTGGAGCGCGCGGAGCAGGTCCAGGTCGTCGCCCTTCTGGAGGAAGTTGAACCCTCCCTGGCCGTTGGGGGTGGTCCCGTCGGGACAGACGACGATGTCGTCGGGGCGGAACTTCCCGGCGGGATGGTTCGCGAACCCCCAACGATGGTCGAGGTTCGAGCCGTGGAGGATCAGCGTGAGGTTCGCGCCGCGGGCGGCGTCGTAGGAGCGCGGAACGAGGTACTCGCAGGTGAGGCCGGAGGGGGACTTCCACTGGTAGACCTTGCCGGTGCTCCCGGGCCCCGGCTCGCGCTCGTCCGGTCCGGCGCCCGCGGCGCCCGCGAGCGCGCCGAGCAGGAGGAGTCGCAGCGTCATGGCCGGCGAGGATAGCGGACCGCCCGCCCGCGGGAAGGTATCCTCCCCGTCAACGTGTCCGCCGATCCGGTCGGAGAGGGCAAGCTTGACCCGTTTTTCGCGGCCGTGATAACTTCCCGCCGCGAGAAGGAAGGCGAAGGGGGGAGCGCGCCTCGACGCCGCGGTGCGCCGCCCCTGTCCGGTCCCCGGCGGCGGCCCGTTGGAGTGCCCTCGTGAACCCGTCGGCCTCGGACCCCCTCCTCGACCTCCTCAAGGCGGAAGGGGTCTTCGACGACGAGTCGGTCGGCCGCGCGCTCCGCTACATGTACGAGAACCGGTGCCCCGCCGGCGAGGCGATCCGCCGGCTCAAGCTCACCGACGAGATCACGCTCACCAAGGGCCTGGCCCGCCAGCACCACGTCCCCTTCGTGGACCTCCGGAAGGGCGCGATCCGCGACGAGGCGCTCGCGGCCGTGCCCCCGAACATCGTCGAGGAGATGCGGGTCCTCCCGGTGAAGCGGGACGCGCGCTCGCTCGTCGTCGCCGTCGGCGACCCGATGGACCTCATCCGCGCGGGTGACCTCGGCTTCCTCGTGAACCTCGACGTCCGCTGCGCGCTCGCCGAGCGGGGCGCGCTGCGCGAGGCCATCCGGCGCCACTACGGGATCGACCTCTCCGAGACCGCCGCCGCGGACGCGGCCGCTCACGCCGGCCCGGCCGCGCCCAAGGCCGGCGCCGCCGACGACGACCCGGACGCGCCGATCATCCGCCTGGTCAACCACCTCTTCGAAGAGGCGATGAAGTCCCGCTCGAGCGACATCCACGTCGAGTCGATGGGCCAGCGCGTCCGCGTGCGCACCCGCGTGGACGGCGAGCTCCAGGAGGTCGAGTCCTACCCCAAGCACCTCCAGGGCCCGCTCCTCTCGCGGCTCAAGATCATGGCCGGGATGGACATCGCCGAGAAGCGCAAGCCCCAGGACGGGCGCATCAACCTCAAGGTGATCGGCAAGGAGATCGACGTGCGCGTCTCCGCGCTCCCGTCCCAGCACGGCGAGAGCATGGTGATGCGCCTCCTGGACAAGGAGTCCGGCCTCGTCACGCTCGAGGAGCTGGGGTTCCACGCGGACGACACCGCGCGCTTCCGCCGGATCATCCGCCGCCCCAACGGCGTCTTCCTGGTCACCGGACCCACCGGCTCCGGCAAGACCACCACGCTCTACGCCGCCCTCCAGGAGCTGAACCGCCCCGACGTGAAGATCATCACGGCGGAGAACCCGGTCGAGTACCACATCCAGGGGATCAACCAGGCCCAGGTGAACGTCCGCGCCGGCCTCACCTTCGCGCGCATCCTCCGCTCGATGCTGCGCCAGGCGCCCAACATCATCCTGGTCGGCGAGATCCGCGACCAGGAGACCGCCGAGATCGCGGTCCAGGCGGCGCTCACCGGCCACCTGGTCTTCTCCACGCTCCACACCAACGACGCGCCCTCGGCGATCACGCGCCTCGTGGACATGGGCGTGAAGCCGTTCCTGGCCGCCTCGGCGGTGCAGGCGGTGATGGCGCAGCGCCTGCTGCGGCTCCTCTGCCGCACCTGCCGCAAGCCCACGGAAGCGCCCGCCGCCGAGCTCCGCGCCGCCGGCATCCGGGCCGAGGACCTCGAGGGGAAGACGCTCTACCGCGCGGTCGGCTGTCCCGAGTGCCGGCACACCGGCTACCGCGGGCGCCATGGGATCTTCGAGCTGATGGAGATGTCGCCGGAGCTCCGCGACCTCACGTTCCGGCGCGCGCCCACCCAGGCGGTCCGCGAGCAGGCGCGCCTCTCCGGCGGGATGCTCACGCTGCTCGAGGACGGCGTGCGGAAGGCGCTCTCGGGGATCACCTCGCTGGACGAGGTCCTCCGCTCGGCCTACGGAGCCGAGCTGGTCCTCTAGACAAAGGAAGGCAGACGATGCCCGACATCTTCCCGCTCCTCGACCTCGTGGTGGAGCAGAACGCGTCCGACCTCCACCTCACCGTCGGCCGGCCCCCGGTGATCCGGCTCCACGGGAACCTCCAGAGCCTGAGCGGCCCGCCGCTCAAGCCGGAAGACACCGACAAGCTGATCCGGCAGGTCATCCCCGAGCGGAACCTGAAGGAGCTGGAGAAGGTCGGGACCACGGACTTCGCCTACCCGCACAAGGACGCCGGGCGCTTCCGCGTGAGCGCCTACCGCCAACGGGGAAACGGCGGGATGGCCATGCGCCTGATCCCGTCGCGCCTGCTCACGTTCGAGGAGCTGGGGGTGCCTGCCGTCGTGCAGGACCTGGTGCTCCGCCCGCGCGGGCTCTTCCTGGTCACCGGGCCGACCGGCTCGGGGAAGACCACCACGCTGGCCACGATGGTGGACCACATCAACTCGAACTACGACCGCCACATCGTGACCGTCGAGGACCCGATCGAGTACTACCACCAGCACAAGAAGTCGATCATCACGCAGCGCGAGGTCGGCATCGACGTCCCCGACTTCGCCGAGGCGCTCCGGCGCGTGCTCCGCCAGGACCCCAACGTGATCCTGGTCGGCGAGATGCGGGACCTCGAGACCATCAGCTCGGCGATCATCGCGGCCGAGACCGGGCACCTCGTGCTGGCCACGCTGCACACGACCGGCTCGGCCCGCACCGTGGACCGGATCATCGACGTCTTCCCCCCCGACCAGCAGGAGCAGATCCGCGTGCAGCTCAGCGTCTCCCTGATCGCCGTCCTGAGCCAGGTGCTGATCTCGAGGGCCGACGTGCCCGGCCGCATCGCCGCCTACGAGATGATGATCATGACCCCCGCGATCGAGAACCACATCCGGAAGAACGAGACGTTCAAGATCGTGTCCGCGATCCAGACCAGCCGCAAACAGGGGATGATGCTGCTCGACGAGCACCTGCTCGAGCTGCAGCGCTCGGGGAAGATCTCCTACGAGAGCATGATGGCCAAGGCCCAGATGCCCAAGGATCTGGAGGCCCGCGCCGGCGGGGGCGGCCTGTGACCGCGCCCGCGCCCGCGCGCAAGCTGATCGGCCAGGTCCTCAAGGAGATGGGCGAGGTCACCGAGGGCCGCGTGCAGGAGGCGCTCGCGCTCCAGCGCCAGAAGGGCGGCCTCCTCGGCGAGATCCTGGTGGGGATGGGCGTGGTCTCGCGGCAGAAGCTCCTGCTCGCGCTCGGGAAGCAGGCGGGCATGGAGGTGGTGGATTTGAGCCGGATGGAGCTCGCACACGAGGTCGTGGCCGCGGTCGATCCCTCGACGGCCACCGTCTACCGCCTGGTCCCGATCCGCCGCGAGGGGGACGTGCTGACGGTGGCGCTCGCCGACCCGCTCAACGCCGCCGTGCTGGACGACCTCCGCTTCCTGCTCGGCTGCGAGGTCCGCGGAGCGGTCGCGCCCGAGGAGCAGGTCGACAAGGCCATCCAGCGCTTCTACGCCGAGGGGTTCGAGAGCGCCCGCAAGGCGGTGCGCGAGGAGGCGGGGAAGCCGGGCCCGGTCTCGGTGGACCTCTCCAAGGTGGACCTCACCGACAAGGAGGCGATGGCCAAGTCGCCTCCGATCGTGAAGCTCCTCAACTACATCCTCTTCCAGGCGATCCGCGACCGGGCCTCGGACATCCACCTCGAGCCGTTCGAGAAGGAGTTCAAGGTCCGCTACCGCCTCGACGGGGTCCTCTACGATCTCGAGGCGCCGCAGAAGGCGCTGGCCGAGGCCCTGATCTCGCGCGTGAAGGTCATGGCCGACCTGGACATCGCCGAGACGCGGGTCCCGCAGGACGGGCGCATCGAGCTCTCGATCGGCGGGCGCCCGGTGGACATCCGCGTCTCCACGCTGCCGACCATGTTCGGGGAGTCGTGCGTGCTCCGCGTGCTCGACCGGACCAACGTCTCACTCGACCTGACCCGGCTCGGGCTCCGCGAGCGCGAGCTGAAGGTGGTCCGCGCGCTGATGAAGAAGCCGCACGGCATCGTGCTCGTCACCGGCCCGACCGGTTCCGGCAAGACCACGACCCTCTACTCGGTCCTCCAGGAGGCCAACGACGTGGCGGTGAAGATCATCACCACCGAGGACCCCGTGGAGTATGACCTGGACGGGATCGTGCAGGTGCAGATCAACGAGGAGATCGGTCTCACCTACGCGAGCTGCCTCCGTTCGATCCTGCGTCAGGACCCGGACGTGATCCTCGTGGGCGAGATCCGCGACCTGGAGACCGCGCAGATCGCGGTGGAGGCGTCGCTCACGGGGCACCTGGTCTTCTCGACGCTCCACACGAACGACGCGCCCTCCGCGGTCACCCGCATGGTGGACATCGGGGTCGAGCCCTTCCTGCTCGCGGCCACGCTCGAGGCCGTGGTCGCGCAGCGCCTCGTCCGGCGCATCTGCCCGGGCTGCCGCGTGGCCTACGATCCGCCCCCCGACGTGCTCCGCGAGCTGCAGCTCGCCGAGGACGAGCTCCAGGGGAAGCGCTTCTCGCTCGGGAAGGGGTGCGCCGAGTGCCACCACACCGGCTACCGCGGCCGCCAGGCCCTCTACGAGATCATGCCGCTCACCGAACGGCTCCGGCAGCTCATGCTCTCGGGGAGCTCGGTGGACCAGCTCCGCACGGTGGCGCGGGAGGAGGGGATGAGCACGCTCCGCGAGAGCGGGCTCTTCGCGCTCTTCGACGGGATCACCACGGTGGAGGAGGTGATCCGGGCGACGCTGTCGGAGGCGTGATCCCGCCCCGGCAGCCGCCGCTATAATCGGCGCCGCCCAGGCCCAGGAGCAACGATGGCGACGACCAAGGTCAGCGGACCTCAAGAGAAGAAGAAGTACTTCGACCCGTCCAAGCAGGAGGCTGGCGCGGCCGAGCCCAAGCGGCGCCTCTTCCAGCGCGGGGTCTCCTCGCGCGGACTCACGCAGTTCACCACCCAGCTCGCCACGCTCCAGGATGCCGGGCTCCCGATCGTGAAGAGCCTGAAGATCCTGGCCGGCCAGATGCGGCCGGGTCTCCTCAAGACCACGGTGGCCGCCGTCGCCGAGGACGTCGAGGGCGGGAACTCGTTCTCCGAGGCGCTGGGGAAGCACCCGCACATCTTCGACAAGCTCTACGTCTCGATGGTGAAGGCCGGCGAGGCGGGCGGCGTGCTGGACACGATCCTCAAGCGGCTCGCCGACCTGAAGGAGAAGCAGGAGAAGCTGCGCACCCAGATCAAGGGCGCGACCATGTATCCGGCCTTCGTGATGGTCTTCGCGCTCGGGATCATCTTCTTCATCACGGCCGTGGTCGTCCCCAAGTTCAAGGAGATCTTCAAGGACCTGGGCGAGTCGGACCTCCCGAAGATCACGCAGGCGCTGCTCGGGCTGAGCGCGTTCCTCCGGTCCTACTGGTACGTGATCTTCCTGATCCCGGTCTTCCTCTGGCTCGTGATGCGGCTGGTGACCCGCGCGCAGCGGGGGCGCCGGACGATCGACCGGGCCAAGCTCCACCTCCCCAAGGTCGGCGGGCTCGTGCGCCGCACCAAGGTCGCGCGCATCTGCCGGACGCTCGGGACCCTGCTCGGGAGCGGCGTGCCGCTCCTCGAGGCCTTCGACATCGTGAAGCGCTCGATCGGGAACGCGGTGCTCGAGGACGCGATGGACCAGATCCGCGCCAGCGTCACCGAGGGCGAGGGGATCGCCGAGCCGATGGGGGAGACGCGCGTCTTCGACGACATGGTGGTGAACATGGTGGACGTCGGCGAGGAGACCGGCGCGCTGGACAAGATGCTGCTGAAGATCGCGGACACCTACGACTACGAGGTGGACATCGAGGTGGCGGGCCTGGTCCGGCTGCTCGAGCCGCTCCTGATCATCTTCGTCGGCGGGGTCGCGGGGTTCGTGATCTTCGCGGTGTTCCTGCCGCTCCTCAAGATCGTGGAGAAGCTCAGCGCGTAGCCGGACCTGACCCATGTCCCTCCGCCGCCGCCTGCTGGCCGCGATCGTGGCGGTCAACCTGCTGGTGATGGCGGCGCTCGCGGTGCTGCTCAGCCTGGACTCGCTGGACCGGAGACGCCAGGAGGACCGCCGGCGCCAGGCGCTGCTCGAGGAGGCCTCGCGCCAGTTCCAGCGGCTCTTCGCGGGCACGCTGGGTTCGATCCTCGAGCCCGCGACGCCGGTGCGCGAGCTGCTACTGTGGGCCGGCTGGTCCACGCTCGAGGACGCCCAGGTGATGAAGCGCGAGTACGCGCTCGACGTGGACACGATCTACCTGAACCCGCTGGGCGCGCGGTCGCACGGGACCGGCTTCCAGTTGGAGGAGGTGAAGGAGGCGCTGAACCAGGCGATCCGGGTGCGGGACGCGGTGTACCCGGTGAGCGGGGTGGGGGTCGCGTTCCCGGTCTACATCGGCGGGCGGCCGGAGTCAGGGGTCTGGGGGAGCGTCTACGCGGTCCCGAGGCTCGGCCGCGGCCTCCCGGGCCCGCCGC